>Ga0307379_10001622_pt1 | contig 35130 bp, 7 predicted proteins | sample UN2MG_FD_202237 | JGI IMG/M metagenome (GOLD analysis project Ga0307379, IMG submission 202237) | Soil microbial communities from Risofladan, Vaasa, Finland - UN-2 | ecosystem: Environmental > Terrestrial > Soil > Coastal area > Acid sulfate soil | place: Finland: Risofladan, Vaasa | collected...
AACAGCTTGTGGGCATTCTACAACTTTGTGACTATAGCTCTACAGCATTCACATCCTAAGACTTGGATGGAAGATCAACGTGTCTTACATTATTTTATCTCAACTGTTAATAACTTCCAACAGTGCACTGTACCTGCACAGATAGTTACACCTGCTCCTGTTGTTGTTGAAGCTGAGGTAGCTGTAGTTGATCCTAATCAAGTAGACTTGGAAGATCTTATTGCACAAGTAGAAGCAGAAGAAGCTCAGTCAGAGACAATAGTAACTTATACTGATCCTGTAGGAAATACTTTTGAAGCTATAGATTTTCATAATGAGGTGGTTAGTGATGCTAACCAATTGGAAGATCCAGAAGATGAAGATGATGATGAAGATGAAACACCTGCATATATTCCTGATGAGAATCAAGAGTATACAGGAGAGAATGCTTCACATATGAAGGGTTCAGATTTTGATATTGATAAAGATGATTTTATATTCAATATTAATGACACAGAAGAAGATGATGATTCATCATTATTTTTTTAATTTTAAATGGGAGAATGGCTTAGGCTGTTCTCCCATTTTTTTTTACTTTTATAATATATAACCTATGAAAAAGAAGAAAATGAAAATTGAATTCAACGGCCAAGAAGTATACATTAACTTTGTATCAGAAGACAATACTTATGTTATTGTAAGCAAAGACAAAGAAGGTACACTTGGTAAGTTTAAACTTAATTCAAATGAAATTAAAGGAGTTGACTTAAATAAACTTAAAAAGTTTAATAAGAAACCTAAAAAAGTTTAACCTCCTAATCTACCTGCACTAGCCTGTTGATTTTTAAGTGTTGTTTCAACATCACCTGTTCCACCTGTGAATCCTACTACTCCAAACAATCTCTTCCAGAATTTAAGAGCACCTTTTTGTTTCCACCAATATGGTCCTTGATCTTTCTCATATCTTTCTGCTTCATCAAAAGTGATAAAGTTTAAGACATCTCCCATTATTTGTGTGTAAAGTACTACTGTATTATACCAAGAAGTAGATGTGGATGTTAGCATTTTAACATAGTCGTCTGCTCCAAGATTAACTCCGTAAATTTTAGGTAGTGGGACAAATGCAGATGTTTCAGCTTGAACACCTAATACTAATAGTAAGAAGTGATTAACTAAGAACCCGTATGTACTAAAGTTATCCTCATTAATAGCACCTGATCTCTCTCTAATTTTTTTCCATTTGTCATCATCATCTGGGTCAAAACCTAATAACATACTTGCAATTAATGCAGTGAAGATAATCAACACACCTTCTGCCATTGTTCTCTTTAGGTCTGATTTTTCCTGATCTGTCATATAAGCCATCTCAGCACCTTTGGATTTTAACATTCTAACTAGAGTTTGGAATGCACTGATGTAATAACCCTTTGTATATTTACCTAATGCCCAGTCATATCTTTCACCACCTTGGCTGAATGATGCTGTTTTAGTATTTATTCCCCATCTATTTGTAAGCATAGGAGTAAACCATTTTCTCATAAAGAAGAACATTCTATATGCAATGAATTTATTTCCTTCTGGTTGCCCAAATCTATCATATGCTCCAAATAGTCTTCTAGATGTTCCTTGTAATCTATTTTTAAAAGCTTTAAACTTTTCAGATTTAGCAATTACAATTTCCTGACCATCTTCAAACTGAATTTCAGATTCTACATTGTTTCTTTTTTTCAGTTCTTCTACTGTAATGTTATATTTATCAGCAATTTTCTGAAGTGTTTCACCTTTAGTGTATGTATGGAATACAGATTTAGTATCCCATGCAACATCAACTCCAGTCTTAAGTTTTATTAGACCTTCTTTGTCTAATTCAAATGCATCTACATATCTAATAAATACTTGCTTACCATTAACAACTTGATTTACTTTCTGTCCGTGTAAAAATGCACCAAACAATTTTACTGCAACATCCATCTCCCCAAATTTTCTATGGGCATACATCCAAGAACCATTAGCTAGATCTTTTACAATGCTTTTAGAAACTGAGTTTCCAAATTTATCTTCAGAAATAAAAGTAGGATCAAATCTTTGTATCATTTGTCCAGATAGTGAACCTGGACCAACTGCAAATGCATCTTTAGATGCCCAAGTTATCATGGCTTGTGATGACCATGGAATTGCCATAGCATAATCTTTAGAAGTAATAAATTCTCCTCCTATAGATTCAATCATAGATTGCATATAACCAGAAAACTGGTTCTTTAAATCTGATGGAATATTTACAGCAAGTGATGCTCTAGTAGATAGACCTTGAATAATATCTAACCATTTAGCAAGTCTTGGATTTGATTCTTCAAAAGAACCTGTTTGTTGTCCACGGTATTCTCTTTCTATTAATGACCTTACTTGTCCAAGTCTATTATTTTCAGCTCCAGCTTTTGTTGGATTTTGATAAAGATTTCTAACATTAAATATACCTTTTGAATATGCTTCCATATTCTTTGGTTGATTAGCAGGATCTTCTAATGTATCTACTATACTTTCCACAATTGGTAAACTCTCAAGTAACTTACCTTGTGTTTTAATAGACATACCATATTTAAATAGTCCTGTAATTATATCAGCATCTGTGTTTTCTAATTCAAGATTGTATATACCTTCTACTGGTACATATGTTATCTCATTTCCTTTTAAATCTGTATTAACTAAGTTGTTTTTAGCATCATAGTTATATCCTCTCTCAAAGTCAGTAATAGATTTTCCTACAAGCTGATTCTTCCAATCAGTAAATGTTTTAAATCTTTCACCAATTTTACCTCTCTGCATAGCTTGAAAAATATCCCCAGCTTTAAGTGCATGTCTTGGCATATCTAAATATAACTTAGAGTAGTTGCTTTGACCTTTTTGCACACCAAGATGGAACTTTTTCATTTCCTCTAGTAATTTAAACTCAGCGTTGTTAGATCTTTTTAAATCAAAGAACCTTTGATTCATGTATTTATTATTCTTAGCACTGTTTTTATTTCCCGGATTAAATAATCTTGGCAGATAGTTTCCTTTATTATCTATAATAGTACCTATATAATTATCCCAAGACTCTCCAATTGGAATAGTTCTATATTCATTTTTAACTCTATATACGGAGTGTCTAGCATTTGGAACTCCATTAAATGTTATTGTCTCACCAGTTTCATTATCTAAAACTTTAGTGCTTAGAATATATTTTTTATCTGAAGGTACAGTAATTCTATTTGCATAAGATAATTCAAAGATGATTTCTACTTTATCTTTATCCCGTCTCTTTTTAGAAACATGATTATCTTCAAACCAATTAGATAAAATTTCATCTTCATCTAATAAATCTTGAAACTCATCACTATTGATATACTCATTTACTTTATCAGCAGTAACTTCAGGCTTATTTAGTCTTGATAAGTTAAAGTTTAATGCATCCATGTAATAGTCAGTAGGTATTTTTTCTGACAAATCACCTAGTTCTGATAATATACTTTGAAATTCAGCTGCTTCTGATATATTTAAACCAGTTTTAGTTTGCTTCTCTAACAATCTAACCATGGCTTTTTTCTGGTCATCAGTTAAATCAACTCCTTTTTTAGCCATTGCTGTAAGGGAATTTAAATATGATAACTCTTCCTGAGTCAAACCTGTGTTTCTAGCTAAACTTTCTCTAAAATTAATTATGCTTTGTTCAAGGTCTTTAATCTTTTTGATTTTTGCCTCACCTAATTCAGGAGTAATAGGCTGACCTAATTCATCCCTATATGTAAAAACTAAATCATTTATCTCTTGATAAGTTCCAGAGATATCAAATGGCAAATTCATTTTAGTCTGTAGCTCTCCTAATCTTGCAACTAAAGCTTTTCTTTTGTCAGCATATGCAGGGGCATACTTCATAGTTATGTTCTGCCTTTGCCACTCCCTAACTTTTTTGTCAAATTCTACTGTATCTCTTTGTATACCTTCAATAGCTAAACCATTTATAAACTCATTATAAGCTGATTCTAATGATTTTTCTGATGGAACAAACTCATAGAATTTAGATTTTGCTCTACTTGCTTTAACTAATACTTTTGCTATTGACAAATCAAAGATACCTTTTTTAGGATCATCCTGTTTAGCTGTACCATCTTCATAAGTAAGTCTACTTAATTGTTTGAAGTTTCTAAATGCAGCTTGAATAGCATCATAGTTTTCAAATCTTGATAGCTCATCATCATGTTCACTAAGTAAGCTATTATATTCATCTAATGCATTTTTTCTTTTTGCATAAGCTTCCATGTTTATTCTCTTACTTGTAGCTGCATCATAACCTTCTACAAGTTCATCATAAACATTATCTGATTCATAGTATTCAGGAACAAACTCTTGCCACATGTAATCTTTTTTGAACTGTCTAAGTTCTTCTCTGGCTTGAATTATTTTGTCCTGGTCTTTTGAAATTCTAGCTTGTGCTAAATTATATTCTAAAATATCTTCGTCATATCTATAGCCATTGCCAAACTCATTTAAGAAAGTTCTTATCTTTCTTTGAATAGGTTTACCAGTTTCTTTATCCCAATATAGTATAGTATCCTCAAATGTTACCATGTCTTGAATCTGAGTAACATTAAGTTTATTAAAGTTTACTTGAGGTAATAGTTTCTCTAATGATTTTAAGAAAGAACCTGACTCTTCTATGAAGTCATTAGTAATCTCTGTTCTTTGATTTTGAATAAACAATGCTAAAGAACCTACTATAGGATCATTACTAGAAGTATAGCTCTCTAAGAATCTATTAAACCAACTTACATCTCTGGCGTGACCAGTTAGTGCACCCTGCAGTTTCTCAGGTGTAGATACCATATCTTGATATAGATTCAAAAACCTTGCAAGTACATCCTTTGGAACTCCTCTTTTATATAATTCTTCTAAATCATCAGTAACATCTTCTTGAGAGATTACTTTATTGTAAAAGTTGTTAATAGCAGTTTCTCTTTCTGCAAGATTGTTGTAAGCATTTTTAAAAGCTATAGTTAGATTCTTTTTAAATTCTTCTTGAACAAACTCATTCATTGGTCCTGTAAGTTCTACATAGAATTGAATGTTGTTCTTTTTATAAATTTGAGAAATAATTACATCAACTTCATCTAGGTTAGCATTGATTTTATTTAAGACATTATAGAATAGATTGTCTTTATCCATCTTAACCCCAGATTCTCTTAGCACATTGTTAAACTGATCAATAGTTTCTTTCCAAGCATATGTATTTTGTTTATAGAAATTAACAAGAGCAAGGGTATTTCTAGCACTAACGTTTTTTTCTTTATAGATTTTACCTAAATCATTGAGCATGTTCTCAGAAATGATGTCAATTTTATCTATACTATTTACTAAGGCTCTAGCTTGTTTATATAATTCTTTTATTTGTTTATCTTCAGCATCTAATATTAAAGACATTAACTCCTCAGAAGTATATCTACTTGTATCTGTAATTGTTTGAAAATCACGGAGTAATGATACTGCTTCTGGTAATAAATTCTTTGAACCACCTTCTGTCTTTGAACCAAAAATGGTTTCAGAAACCATTTGCTTTATAGCTTTATCAGTTTTAAAGTTCTTAGATCTATTTAATATGGCTAGATTACTAGCATACCACTCATTAATAATTTTTTCTAAAGATTCTTTACTTAATGATTTAGTTAATTCATTAGCTCTTTCAGTAACAAATTTACCGTACTGGAATAAATCATCCTCTGTTACATCATACTCAGACAAGTCTATCTCATTCTCTAGTAACATGCTACCTAGTTCATTCAATGTGGTATCTTCATTTATTGAACTAATTCCTTGTTTATTACCAAATATTCCTCTAAAGAAGTCTTTAATTGCAGCTAGAATTTTATTTATAACAGACTCAAAACCTTCTGTTTGAATTTTCTGAGTTAGTTTATTTACAGAAGACAATTGTAAACCATAAGTAAGTATCTCTGATTTTAACATGTCTTCATTAGAAACAAGCTCAGGATAGTTTTTTAAAACATTGTCTCTAATTTGTTGACCCTCTACAGTTTTTATTAATGCATCATATAGATTATTAAATAGCTTTCTATTCTTTGTTCTAATTCCATTAATAACTGGGTGAGCAAACTCATGCAGTACAGTATTTACACTTACATTATCACCTACTACATAAACAGTACCTGCATAATAAAAGGCTGGCTCACCATTATAAGGTGTTGGACTTACTCTAGTTATCTCAGATGCTTTTTCTGGTGTGATATTCTGAAAACCTATATTTAATCCAAGACTTAATTTTTTAGCAAGTTCTTCTGCTACACGTTTAGATCTTGCATCCTGTAGTGTTTCAATATTAATGTCTACTAATGGAATACCTTGTGTTTCTAAATCAGGTGATTCATTTTTATTTAATTGAAAATATAAAAACTCTAAGCTAGATACTGTTCCTGTCAAAGGTCTGCTTAATAAGTAGTCTTGTTGATCTGGTTCATTTAGTTTTTGCTGCACCTTATCAAACTCAACCTGCAATTTTGCAAATAAATCTTTATTAGGTACTGCCCAATATGTTCTATATTTTGCATCTCTTCTGTAAGTTGATCTTGACCAGTCTTCATTTTCAACAACATTGATGCTAAATAAAAGCTCACCATCTGGTACAACTAAATTAGGATACTTAGCCTTAGCAAACGCAGTATATTTCTCATTTAGTTTATCAAACTCTGCTCTATCTAAAATTCTATTTAAGCCATCAAAAGAAAAATCATCAATTATATTTTTACTTTTTAGCTGATTAATTGTATTTATTTGTACTTGACAAGACATTATTATTCACATTTAAATGGATCTTCTTCTAAACCTAGTTGATCAAGTATTTCTTGATCTGTTAAACCTTCTGCAATCTCTGTTCTTTTTTGCATTTCATTATACATTGCTGAGCCTGGATTTATGTATCCAAATTCATCAAACAATCTTGTACTTAAATATACAAATAATTCTTGAGGCATCAATGAAGAATCCCCAAATCCCGTGTTTGGAAATGCAATAGGTGTGAATTTACTTTCACCATCATTAATAGATTTAATGTGTGCAATTTCTTCTTCCCATAATCTTAAAACATCTTTGTAAGCTTCTTTTGGTAAATTTTGAAAATTATCCCCAAGTTTAGTTAAAGATGTTGTTATGTTCATTGTCATATTACCAGCATACTTTTCTAGTTCTTGTTGTCCACCAAAATTCTTTTTCTTCTTATTGTAAGTTTCATTAACATTGTTTTTGATAAATACAACATTGTCATTTTGATTAACTATTTTCTCATAGAATTCTTTATTACCTAATTCATCCTGATATTGGAAAACATTAGTTCTATTAGTTTCTATTAGATCATATGGTGACTTTTCTTCATCTTCCATTTGGTCTGTAACATCTATACCTAGATTTGTATCAAAATCCATAAGATAGTCTTTGTATCTACTCTTATTAATATTTCTACGAGAATTTACTTGTGTAAACTTTTCAAAGAATTTATCAAGTATAACATCTCCACTTGCATTTAATAAATCTATAAATTGATCTGATTCATTTTTCATTACATCTAAAAAGTTTGTAAAATCTACAACATTGGTAAAGCTCAATTTAGTTTTATTAAGACCAGTTTGTAAGAAGGCAAAGTTAGACATTAATGCAAACATATCACTGATTCTGTCATTCTCATCTTTATCAACTACTTTTAAAACAGATCTGTCAGAAAGATTTTTAAGATTACTTGTGTAAACATTAGCTTTAGATGTATTCATATCTTTATCAGCAAGATAGATATTAAATATAGATTTGGTTTTATCTGAGTCTTGTTTAAGTACATTCAATATCTCATAGCTATTAAGCAATGAATCTTTATGTTCAATTAAGAATTTAACATATCTTGAAGCTAGAGCATTGTCTTTATCAATAAACAGATGGTAGAAGTTATATACATTGTCCAATGCTTTATTGGTAATGTATCTCTCATAGATAAATCTACCTAATATTCCTCCATCTACATCTGGATTAGCTTCATAAAGATCTAGTCCTTCTTTTCTAAACCAAGATTTATTAACCATCTCATTGATAGGGTATTCTGATCTTAAGAACTCTCTTTCAGCAACAAATCTCATGTATAGCTCAAAGTTTAGTTTACCGTTCTCCATGAAGGTTCTTGGATCTAAAGAGTACATGTTTCTATTTTCATAGCTGTTTACTTCTTCTGATCCTCTTGCCCATGCCTCTGAATCAAATTCTTCTTTGAGTGAAGCTTCATCTATATACAAAAACTTAGTACCATCTTTGTTAGCTTTAACAAATGCCCCTCTACTTTTTATATCAGAAGCTAGTGCAGTAGGTATTTGCTTTTTGATAGTATAAGACATGTAACTGTCTGTCAGTTTATATTTTCTAATTGCATTCTGAAAAATCATGTTAATTAGGTCATTTCTAAACATAGTCATGAATAGATCTATCTTTCCTTCACCTAATAGTTTTCTTGATACTTTTCTAAATACTTGTGAATTCTGAATAATATAGTCACTAATTACCTTGTTATATCTAAATTTAAACAAAGGTCTAATTACAGCTAGAGATAAAGGACCATTAAAGAAAGAGCTAATAACAGAGTCATTAAGCATTCCTTTTAACAAATCTTTGCTAATTTTAGTTTCATTAGCTAATTCTTCTATAGCAGATTCTGATAATTCTATTTCTGACCCAGTTGTCTTTGTAGATGTATCAGGATTAGAAGATAGCTTTAATGATGTAAGCCCGGTGATTTGTTCTTCTATCTCTATGTAATGTAAGAACATTGCTTTTGCAAGATCAGCTTCATTAGCAGAAAGTTTGCCTTCATTCTTAGAGAAATTTTCAATAAGAGTTAGCATCTCCCGTTCAGTAAAAGATTTATCTTTTCTACCTTCTAAGTATTTCTCAGCTAATTCAATACCTTTGTCATATATGTTTTTTGATTTTGCAGAACTTGATAGTTCTCTTGTATTAAAATACTTTTCAATAACTCTACTTGCAGCTTGTTTAGCTACCATAGCTGGATTATCTGGTTTATTATTTAATACTTCAGCAAATGTAGAATTAGCAAGAGTTTTTTCTTTTATGTATTCTCTAACTAGAGGATTAGATACAAAATATATTGCTTCTTTGACAGGTACACCTGTTTTTAATAAATACATTAATGTTGGTGCAGTCTCATAATTACCTTGAATAAAGAAAATCCAAGGATCTTTTTCAACATCCACCCAACCATTTATTAATTGCGCTAAAATATCTGCTACCTTATATTCATTTTCCACATCAAACATGTTAGATATTGAGATAAAGTCCTCACCATCTACATTTAATTTATGATGTCTTAGCCACAAGTGTGCATCTCTCTCCTCTATATTTTTACCTACAATGTGCATGTATTTATTAGGCATGTATGCACCCAAGCTATTAAAGATTACATTAAAAGTATTTTCAATAGCACCCAATCCTAATGTTCTCTTACCTACAATGTTAGACTCATGTTTGTATACATTATACAATGATTCTAAAACTCTAGTGGGGCTAATAATCTTTTTAGTTGCATTATCTGGATCTATATTTGCATCCGTCATTTTATTAGCATATGGATTATATTTCATTACATACTGTGATAGTTCAGCAGCAATAGGCTCTAAAATATAATTACTATTAGGGGTGATTAAAGATGCATAGTTATCTGGTAACTCCAGAATTTCTTTCATGTTATATATAAGATCATTTTCTACACCTGCTTTTTGCTCTGCAAATAACATTTCTATTTCACCGGTAGATAAACCTGCAGCTTTTAATCTATTGTATTCAGCTTTGAATTCATTATAGCTATTAAACTGTGCTTTTTTTACTGTACCATCAGAATTTAAATTTGTCATGAAGGTTGTAAGTTTATCAATATCAAAGTCAGCTCCTGATTTAGCTACAATCTCAGCTGGTGGAATGATAATATTACCTGCTTGTGGAGGAAGGAAATGATATACTTCAGCAAATTCTGCAGAGTTTAGACCCTGTACTGGAATCCTAACTCCTACTAATGTTATTGCTCTTCTGTTAGCTTCATTATTTGCATTCAACCAAGCTTCATCTTTAATTTTTTCATTCAATCTCATGAGTGAATTGTCCATGTCTAGAACACCATCTGATAAATATACTCCAATGGTTTCTCCATTCCCATAATCTAAACCAAAAAGGTTATAATAGTCTCCCTGTATAGCTATCATTACTTTCATAGCTGCAGTATAACCATTTGCTTTTTTATGAAATGTAGGTAAGAAGTTAGTTCCTACATATTTTTTAATTACAGCATCTCTCTCTGCTTTAGTTTTAGTAGATAAAGTTCTTGATATATCAGCATATTGATTGAAAAAGCCAGAAGACATTTGTACTAATGCTTCCCCTTTTACTTTTTGCTTAATAACTTTTTTGTTAATAATTGATAAAAGTAATTTTTCAATTTTAGCAGATTCTGGGTGAAAAGATAAATCATTTACAAGAGAGTTATCACTTTCATATACATCTATAAAATCTATAAGGTCATCACTTAATATATCATCTTTTTCTAGATTAGCTCTAATTACACTTGTAAGTTTTTCCATACTAGCATTAGCAGTTGGAAGGTATTCTCCATCAACCTCCTCATATCCAAGTTGATCTAATAGTTCTAACTTGTGAAGATTAGTTAAAAACTCTACATTTTTTATGTAGTCATTAACTCTTCTTGTAACTTCTTTTGAATTATTTTTAGATATGATTTTACCATTCTCATATAATCCTTCAAGGATCATCTTTCTAATCTGTGTAGAAAATATAGTTACTTCTTTAAATGAGGAGTTAATCTCTGTCTGATTTTTAAGGAATTCTGCAAAGATGGTGTTCTCTGTAAATTTAACATTTTGATTAAAAGATCCATCTTCATTAAAGACTTCATCACCAGTTCCAATGTGTCCAATCTTAGACCCTGTTTCAAATGTAATATAATCTACTTGTTGTTCCATCATTTTCATATGTAGGTCATATAATTCAGAACCTTCTTTTGCAACTCCTGGAACTAATGGTGCAAGTGAGAACTTGTGGAATGATGTTACAGGTAAACCAGTTGATTGTATATTGCCAAAGTACTGTAATTTGTAAGGAGGGAAATACTGTATAGCATCTTCTAGAGTAATGTTTTCTCCTCTTGATACTTTCTTATAAAGATCTTCTTGCTCATCTGACCATTTACCTTCTAACCATTTAAGATTTCTATAAGCTTCAAAAGTTATATAACCTTGACCATCAGCTACTTTCATTTGTTTGTATTCTTTCAATACTTTTTCTGCAAGAGCTTTAGCTTTAACTGGGTCACCATATCTTTCAGTATATGTTTTAGTTAATTCTTTTAAATACTCCGGATAGTAAAAAGAATCTTTTTTAAATTCTTTCATGATGGCAGTTTTCAATGTACCATCATATTGTCTATACTTTATTTTATCTTTTGTTCTTGTATTGTTTAAGTAATCAATATATCTTTTTGGAAGCATATTGTTTACAAACTGCATAGCTAAAGCATCAGCTCTAAAACCTAAACCGCCAGAACCTAAACCAGCATTTCTTTTATGGAACTCTTCTTTCTTATGATTGTATTGTGCTAAATCACCATATGCAAGAATAACAGTTTCATATTTATGAATAAAAGAATTATATGTATATGCCTTAGTTAAAATTTCATTTACATCTTCTCCTTTCTTAGCAAACTCTGCTGCTAAAGATGCATCTACATATTCATTTTCCTCAAGCCTTTCATAGTTTTCTTGAGTCATTAGATTAAAATATTTAATTATATCTCTCTCTACTTCATCTCTTAGTGTTACATTATCATTTAATATTTCCATCATGTCAAAGTCTGCCTGTTTATTATCTACAGCATCTTGAATAATGTCATATAGTTTTTCTTGAGTATCTTTAGTAAGGATATCATCAAATAAAGTAAATGCCTCTCCAGCAAATACCTTTCTACCTAACTTATCAGTGACTTCATTATTGTAGCCAGTATATCTTTTGAATTTCTCTATGTCATTTTTAAATCTAAAAATTCTAAGAGACTCTCCAGATAAGTAACCCATCATTATTTTAGCTCCTTCCAATTCTCCAACACCCCCTTGAGCAAATGCATTGATGTCAATGTATAAGTTTTTACTTTCTTTTGCTTTTCCAGGATATGTAATAATTGAAGTGTTTTTATCAACAGTAAGACCCATTGCCATATTCTTAGAAGCATGTCTCATAAACTCCTCTACACCATTCAACAACATTGTATGGAACTCTTGTAAGAACTTACCTACTCCATCCATAGAAGCTGTGTTACTTCCTGTGGTATCATCTTGTTCTTTACTGATGAACTGTGTACCTGTAATATTCTGAAGAAGTAATTTTGCATTCTTTCTCTTTTTACCATATTGCTCTGGCTTTTTTGGATTTTTCTTCATATAGAATACACTATTAAGCAATTGAGAAAAACCTACTTGCGTATTATTTTCTTTAGCTAACCAGTGCATTTGTTTAAACAAAGGAGAAGTAGTTAACTCTTGGTAAGTTTCAGCTTTATTAATAGCTGTAATTACACGAGTTATTGTGTTATCCACAAAGTGTTCCCATACTCTATTTCTTTCTGCATTAAGTACACTAAAATTAGAGAAGCCATCTGAAAATTCATTTTGAATTTCTGCCAATACTCTTATTCTATTTTGTACATCATAACCCTGTTCTTTGTCCTTACGCAGTTTTACATTTATACCTTCTGCTAAGTACTTTAAAGGATTTCTTCTGAATTCATCTTTAAGAAATTCATCATTAGATTGATTAACAACCTTCAATGCATCTAGCATTATATCTAATCCAAACTCAGTAGAAAAGTTTAAAGACTTATTATAGACAATATTATATATTGCAGGACTAGATAAGTCCATTTCTATACCTAATGCTTTTAAAAATTCAACAGAATCTCTAGCAGTCATTACTGTTCTTTTACTAAATCTTTCTATAACTTTATTTAGCTTTAGTAAGTTATTATCTGAACCAACTTCTTTTTCAACGTATTTATTTATACTTGGATCAGCTAATATAAAGTTTGTTTCCCATTCACTGGTAACTGCATAAACATCCATACTAGCTTTAGAAAGTTTTGTTTTAAACTTCTTATCACCTTCTTTGTCTATGTTTAACTGAATGTATCTAATTCTTGGTTTTTTAAGATCTTGCCAAAAATTAGTTTCTACTCTATACTCAATTGGACTCTTGTAACCTCCACCTTCAACATCAACATGTACTGTTTGAGGTAAGAGCTGCATTAATTGTTGGAACTCTGGAAAGTTTTCTACATTATCAGCCAATCTTTGGTACATCTCATATATATCATATGAACCTTCTAAGATCTTAGCAAGTCTGTTCCACATGATATCTACACTCTCTAACTTAGGAATACCAAAGAAATCTTTTTCATACTGAATATTACCTTCATCATCTTTAACAACTTCACCCTTAGCATTTTTCTGAACTTTAAAAATTCCTGATAAAAGCATTAAGGTTTCTTCACTAGCCAATTCTTTAGATGAGAAAGTATTACCACTTGCATCTTTAAATTGTTTTGAAGCCTCAATTGATGTTGTGTCTTCTATTTCATTATAAGATTCTTTAAGGGCTGTAAATCTAGATTTCTTTAAGTGATATGCAACAACACCTGTTTGTTGTTTACCTTCAATAGATAGTTTTATATCACCATAGTTAGTTATGATTTTAGATACAAGATCTATAATATTTTTTAGTTTAGCTTCTTGTGCCGCTAAATCAATATTTACAGTCTCAGATTCTAAGTTTTTTAAAGCTATTTGCTTATATTCATCAACATAATATTCTTGTAACTCTAAAAACTTATCATATATATTTTCATATAAAGCAGCTCTATTTTTTAAATTCTTAGTAGTTTTTAAAAATCCAGTTGTGGTATCAGCTTGAACATTAAAGTTTTGAAATTCAGCAGCAGCTAAAGCGTCTATTGTATTTTTAACTGTTAGACTTTCATCTGCAGTAAATGTTACTACATTTTTGTTAGCTTTAATTGCTTGGATATTTCTATCACCTCTGTTTAGTTTAGTAAATCTAACATTCTGAGTTGATGCATTTAAACTTTGGAATAAACCTTTTTTAATTGCTTGTTCTGGTTTGTTAGTTCTAAGAACATCAAACATCTCTCTTACTCTAGGAATATCTCTTGGGCGGGTCATGTCTTTTCTAGTTATCCCACCATAAGCCCATCTTAAGAAAGAAGCTATGCGCTCAAATATTTTAGCAAGAAATGTTGGAAGAGATTCTTTAAACTTCTCAGACTTCATATATGATCTAAAGTCTTCTGCTATGTCTTCTTCTATATCAAATGCATCAGCATCTTTCCACTTATTTACTTTTTGAGCTTCAGCATACAATGCTTCTTTTTCTTCAAGAGTTAAGAACAACTGTGAAAAAGCATGCCATGCCTCATGGTAAATGTCCACGTTAGTACCACCTTTCCAAAGAGTAATACTTGCATTTTCAAAAGTAGCAACAGCATCTGAATTAGCTAATTCAGTAAGCCTCATTAAAAGCTTTATTTGAGTTTCATTATCAATTTTTACTTGTGATAAAAATGAATTATTCCACCAGTCAAGAGCTTTGTCTTTTGTTTTCTTAGTAGTAAAGAATTTATCTAAAAAAGTATTTAACTCTTGTTTTCTTGATAGATAAGAACTTTTCCCGGGTTTTCTTAAGATATTAGATATAGTATTTTGAGCTGCAATAATATCTTGTTTTGTTGCTTTTTGCGGTTTAGTCTCTGGGACAACTTCTGTTATAACAATGTCAGCATCCTCAACTTTATTTCTTCTGTTGATTAAATCTGCAAGAACATCTACATGAGATCTATATTTTTCACCAGATTTCTTATAGTAAATAAATGTTACATCATCTAGCCAACCTTTTTGAATTGAGTCTAAGATCCATTTTCTTCTTTTTTGCTCTACATTTTTATGCTTCTTACCTGTTAACCAGTCTTCATAATTCTGTACTGCAGTCTCTATATTATCAACAACCTTAACACCCTTATTTAAATTATCTTTTTGTGTAGACCATGGATTACCAAAATGTTCTTGAAAAGGAACCATTGGTGTTAAACCTCTTGCAGGTCTCATACCCCATGTACCTTTTCCATCATTAAAGGCATCTTTGGCTACTTGATAATTATTAAAATTTTTAACTTGTGCCTTTGGTTCTGACGGAGCACTCTTTTTAGTTTTTTTATTATCTGGATTAACCTCTTTTGGAGGACCAACTTCATATAACTTTTGACCAGGTACTAATATATCAGGAATATTAAATGTCAAATATGCATTTAACCCAGAGAAGTATTTAGATGTTTCTTCTGGATATTCAATAAGAATACTGTCTTTAATAAAGTCTAAGTAATCTTCTTGTACTTCTTCTAGTTTACCCTTTTCATTTATAATATAATCGGTAAATTCTTTACCCATTAGTTTATCAACTAGATTTAAAGATGCACTATATACTTTCTTTGGACCTTTTTGCTTTGCATAAATTTCCCAGTTTGTCCGTGCTTCTAATAGATGTTTATATATCAACTCTCTTGTTTCAGGTGTATATAAAACATCTTGTTCTATTGGATCTTCTCCTTTAATTTTTATTTCTAAAATAGCTTGACCATCTTCATCAGTAGTTTCTTTAACAGTTATACCATCTGGATTTGTATCTTCACCTTTAGTTGGTTTGTTATTAATAAAGTTTTCAAAAAATACTCTTCTTTGAAATGGTGTTAACTCACGACCATTTAATTTAGCTGTAGTAGTTAGTATATCTGCAATATGTCCAGCTAATTGATCAGATATATTATCTCTTTGCAAAACCAATGTTTGATCTATTGTTACACCAGGTCTATTACTTGAAAGTTTAATAGAATATCTACCACTCTGCAATAATTGCAACTGTATGTCATCTATATTTAAATCTGTTTTACTAATTGGTATTGGCTTAACATCTTCATTTACTAGTCCAAATGACCCACCATTTATTGTAAGATACACTGGCTCATCTGATGAATCAACAGTTTCTCTTAACTTAAGTAGCTTATTGAATAGAGTAGTTTGTTTTAGTTTTATTTCTAAAGTTTCTACTGCAATAAGTTCTGGAGTTATTTTTTTAATAATTCCTGCTTCTTTTCTTTGTTTAAGTGCTGTTTCAGCTGCTTCTTGTGCAGGAACCAAAGAAGTTTTTTTACCGTAGGCTCCTTGTAAATATAATTTACCATCCTCTACTACAGGTTTTCTAAGCCATTGATATACTCTTCTTCCACCACCTTGTCTATTGATTGTACCATCTTCATTAAAGTATACCTCATTACCTTCTGTATCTGAAATAACAGCAACTACACCAGCAACATTTGGATTTTTACTTTGATACTCCATGTCTGATTGTGTAAACATCTGTGGATCAGCATTTTTAACCTGCATCACTTTAAGTACTAATGAAACAGGATTGTCTTCTCCATATAGTATCTCATCACTATTCTCTGGAGTTTGTCTTGCCATGTATACTATATCTCTAATTACTTCACCAAACATTTTCTTTTCTGGATCCTTTTCATTTTTTGGTTTATTTGAATTAGGATCCACTCTATATGCACCTTGTCCGGTAGTTCCATTTGGATAAACAACTTTTGCACTATACTCTGCAGCACTCCATCCAGAATGGTTGTAAGGTTTTGTGTCATCTATTTCTTCTGATGATTCACTTTCTAAAGCTTTATTAACTTCTTTTGTTGCTGCTTTTTTTGTTTTAATAGTTGGTTTAACAAGAACTTCAACCTTTTTAATGTCAGCAAATTCATTAGCAAGTGTTGGAATATCAATGAATAACTGTGTATTTGTTTTAAGAATATAGTCTCTAGCTTTTGGTCTTGCAGCAACTAACGCAAATATCTGAGGAATAGCTTGAGCAAAGTATAATGCTTTCTCTTTTTTATCTTCTTCTGATTCAAAACCATCATTAGGCATACTATTTAGTTCTTTATAGAACTGTTTCATAATTGCTTTTATGTCAATAGGATTTTTATTTTTACCAGATATTCTATCTGCTATTTCACCATATATGTATCCATATACAAATTGTACTGCAGGTCCATTTAATTCACAAGCCATTTTAACACTTATTAAAAATTTCTTTTACATTTTCCATTCTTTGTTCAGGTGTCAAGTTTTCACTTTCATCCTCAATTTTGTCTAAAGCATCTGGATTTTTAGATAAATTAGTTATGTTAGCTTCTGTAGCATTTACATTCTCTTTAGTTTGTGGAGTAACTGTCATTTCTTCAGCAGATTTCTTTTCATCACTTGGTCTCATAAAATTTTCTTTTACTTCTTGTTCAGTAAAGTTATAACTTTTCTTCCTTATAGGACTAAATAATTCTACGGTTCTTGCTTCTAAATCTACACTCTGAACAATAAATGTTTGATTTATTTTTTTAAATGCTACAACTGGTTCTGAATTAAGTAGTATTTCACCTTCTGCAAGATTTTCTAATACTGCATTATTCTCAAATGCTTCTTTTCTAGCTTGTTTAACTTCATCTATAATTTCAGAATATGCAGATGCATTGTCTTGTCCAAAAACAAATTTTAGTACAGCATTAGCATAAGTCATTTCTAAGTCATCTGTTGACTCATCAAAGAAATTTTCTACTTCAGTTCTAATCTCATCTTTTTCAGTACCTTCAGTAAGTTGAGTAGATGTAGAACCTAAGCTTATGCCTTGGATCCTTTGTCTTGCGTCTTGGATGCTCTTCTCAAGATCTTCTCTTGATATTGTTTGTCTAGAAACTCCCTCTGTTGTTGCTCCGGCAGGCTTCTGAACAGAAGGTACATTTGTGCCCTGCTGTACTTTTGTTCTGGCTTCAAACTCTTTTCTTGAGGTTTTTGTGATTTTTCCATTTTTGAAAAATTTAATTGCTGTTAAATTATTAAGTATTTCATTTACTGCTGCTATTGTATTATCTACAGGAACAGTAGACCTTTCTTCGTTGGCTAATCTATTTTGATATTCTTCTAATTTAATAATTAATTCAACACCCCACTCTTCAATTTCTTTTTGTTTGGTAGGAGTGAGATTATCAATTTTTCCATCAAATAAATCTTCAATATCTTTTGTAGTGCCATGCTCAGATAGAATTTTATCTATCTCTTTTGTAACTGACTCTGACTCAGACAATTGTGCAATTAAATTAACTTGGTCTTCTCTATCTGTAGGTAAACTAGCAGGAACTTGTTTTTGAAATCTGTTAGGTAGTCTATTTAATGCAAAGATTAAATCATCAGCATTCCCACCTCTTCTTGTACGTTTTTGATTTTTATTAACTAGATCAGTCTTTAAACTGTTTAACCTATTTAATTCAAATGTTTTTTTACGGATCTCACGCTCAATGTTTTTATTAGCACCTTCTTTCTTTTGTTTTTGTAAATCAGATATCTCTTTATTGATTTTATTAATCTTCTCCTGTGTTTCATCTATCTCCTTATCATTTGTATAATAGGATAATGAAACTATAGAACCTGCACTATCTCTATTTATAGTATACTTGATTCCATTAATCTCTGCTGTTCTCTCATTTTTATCTAAGAATCTAGCATTAATAGTGGTTGAGTTAATTTGGGTAACTTGACCTAATGTTTCTACCTGAGCAATAGGAGATAGTCCAACAGAAACAATATTTATATTACCATCCTTAATATTTTTACCTGAAACATTTATATCAAGTAGTGATAGCACACCATCTTCTTCTATTTCTACAGAGAAGCCACCATCTAAATTAGTTATAAGTGTACCAATCTTTCCTTGATACATTACCTTTTGATTTAAAAACTCATTAAGGGTTTGTTTTTTAGGATCACTTACTTGAATTGCATCCTCTGGTACTTGTTCTTCTTCAGATTCAGCTTCTGGTAAAGCTTCAATAGTTTCTGGACCTGTTCTTTGAAAACCAAATTTCTCCATGGTAGCATCATCAAGTGGTTCTAAAATAATAAACATACCATTTTCACTAAGCTTATTATTTTTAGAAAGATCAGCTGTTGGACGCTTAAGTTTTTTAATATAACCATCCATGGTTACTTCCATCTCAATTGGAAATAAAAGAATTGATGAATCTAGACCACTCATGTTGTATATACTATTGCGGTATACACTTAGCTGAGCTCTAAAGTAAGTCTTTTTATTTCCTTTATTTTTAATCTTGTTACCTTCTTTATCAGTTAGTTCCTTCCCATCTTTTCTTAATGCATATGGTGCACCTAAATTTCTCCAGGTTTTTTCCTGTGCTGCTTTAAGATCCACAATAGCAAGATTACCTTCTGCATCTATTAAAAGAAGATCTAGTTCTCCAGTAACACCTCTACCATCTCTTGCGTTTCTATCAAAAACTTTTACATTACCAGAAAATAATTGGAATCCTCCATCTATCATGTTTCTTCTAAACCTAGTGGCTTGACCTGTAACAGGATTAAATAGAAAATCATAAGCTTCTTTAGACATTATATCAGAGATCTTAGTGTTTACACCTCTTATACTGATGGTTGAATCATATGGTATTTGCATAAAGCCACCTGCAGGATTCAGTGTTAGAAACTCTCTAACTAATGCATCAATGTTAGTACCGGCAAAACTAGTTTCTTCAAATGCATATTTACTAATTTGTCTCTCTAAGTTTTCTATAGTTTGATCAGCTATTAAGCTTTCCTTAATAGCTGCAATTTTCTTATCAGATTTAAACTGAGGATAACTTGTTTTAATATTAGTTAAGAATGCATCTATTCTTTCTTCAACTGAACCTATTGGATTATCAAGTACTACTTCTCTAAATAAGTTTTGAATACTGTTATCCTCAAGCTTATTAAATACGAATGGTGGTTTGTCTTCAATTTCTTGTTCAATTTGTGAAGCAACTTCTGTAGCTCTTTCAGGTCTAGGATCTGTAGGTTTTGCATCTTTAAATCTTCTAGATTCAAACCCTTCCTCATCCACAACAACTTCTAGTTCATTCTGTCTATTGAATATTGTTTTTTCTAATCTTTCAATTACTTCTTGAGCTATTGGTTTTAGCTTATATGTTTTCTCTTTGTTTTCTATATAGGAAGCAATGGATTTCATGTCTTCCCTTATATTTTTTATATCTTCAGGTGTAAGAGCTATTGTTTCACCTGAATCAGTTGTTAGCTGTTTAGTTTTTACAGCTTCTTCATATAATAAATACAGATCTGTTAAATTTTCTAAAGGTGTAGAAGGTTCAATAACCTCATTGCCATAAAGTAAAGTTGGTGGCGTAATACCTGTTGTAGAATTCTTTATAGCTTGTTCCTTAATCTTATTATTATAGTTACTAATAATTTCTGAAGCCTCATCTTGATCTTCTTGCCATCTTTGTTTTAATGAGTTGTATTTGTCTGGATCATTTTGTTTTATAGAAAGATCTTCTTTTAATCTATCAACTAAGAAAACATCAAAAGCATCTGTTAGCTGATCCCGCAACTCTTCTGGAAATTCTTCAAATGAATCATCAACAGAGTATGTCTTAACATCAGTTGGATTACCTCCAGCTTCTAAGAAATCTAATTTAGCTTCTTTTACTAACTCTTCAAATTCTGCATTAATTTCTCTTAACTCTTGTTGGTACTTTGCCCATTCTTCTGTTTGTTCAACATCTACAAAATCAGATGGAGTATAGTTATTAATAAAATCTTGTTGCTCTTTAATTAAATCAAGTAGTAAAGGTTTTATAGCCAAATAGAATCCTGCATTTTCAACAGCTGTATTAACATCAGTAACTTCTGCATCTATCTCTAAGATTTTATCACGCAATTCTGCAATGTCAGCATCATTTTTTGGATCATCAAGAATAATATTTGTAGCTTCTATAAGTTGCTCATTGGTCATCTCTTCTCTAAGGATCAGATCTGATGCAATTCTTTGTATATTATTTAAAGATTCTAACCTTTCTAAAATAGCTTCATACTCTGCTAATCTAGCTTGATATACATTTAAATCTTCTCCGGAAGCTTCTGATGCTTCTTTAGCTAACTTTCTTAATTCAGCTTCTGTAGTATCATATTTACTTTTTAATGCTTCATCAAACTTTTGTCTTGCCTGATCTATTTTTCTATCTCTGTCTTCTGTAATGTCATCTATTATTCCTTTTAACTTTTCAGAATCTGTTTCAGGTTCTCCAGCTGGTTTTACAGCTTCTAGTTCTGCAGCCTTTTCAAATAATTGATAATAGTCATCATAAAGCAAACTACCTTTATTTATAATAGAGTTATTTTTTACATCAATAAAATATTCTGGTTCATACATTGGATCTTCTGTCCACTTAGCAAACTCTTCTAAGTCAACAAAAATTCCTTTATCTGCAAGTTCATTTATTAATGCATTTCTTTCAATATTTGTAATCTCAGAATTTACAATGTCTTTAATAATATTTTTTCTATTGTAATACAAATTTCTCATCCACTGAAAATTTCTAAGTAGATGATCATGAAAATCATTTGGATTAGCTAAGATATTAATTAAAGGTACAATTTGGTTTTTCTCATGCTTAAGTATATGTGTATCAAGAAGATCATCAAAAAGACCATCCATACCTTTGTCCATAGCATCTATCTGACGTTGTACCTCTACTTTTTCATCATTATCTTTAGATAATCCTAAAAGTAAATTTTTAAATGCCTCTTTGTATTCTATAAACTCATTAGATTTACCTTGATCATACTGCTCTATTAACTTATCAAAAGTCTGTAAACTTAATTGTTCTTTTGTAAGAGCAGGATTTGCTTTTAAAATAGCCTCGGATAAAGCAGATAATTTTGTTTTTGTAATAAACGCATTTAAAATTGCATCTTGCTTCTCTTTAAAATTAGAATACAATGCTAATTGCTCTTTCTTTTTATTTATTTCAGCTGCAGCAGTAGGTACATTAGTTTGTTCTAATGTCTCTATTTCTGTTTTCATCATTTCTATTTCTTTCTGTAGTCTTCCCGGATCAGTGAGTCCAGCAAATTCAGCAAAGTTAGAGTTCTTGATTGATGAAATAGATGCAAGTTTTTTATAGAGTTTATCTAATCTTCCTGCAGCATCATCATAGGCTCCTTGTAAGAAAACAAAATTAAATAGTGATTGCATGTAAGCACTATTATAAATCTTAGCCATCTTATATTTATAACTATCTTTCTCATAGTCATCTAGATTAGCTAAAAATTTCATCTTTTCTTTTGCCTGGTTATATCTGTATGATATCTTCTTAGCACTTTCTATAGATTCATTAAAGTTTTCTATTGCTTGTGCCCCCTGACCAGGTTGTAAATCCCATGCTTCTTCAATGTCTTGAGGTGTTGCTTGTTTATATTTCTCATAGTGATTTATAAACATATCAAAAGTTCCTCTTTGCAAAGAACTAATTACAGCAGTTTGGAATGCAGTAAATCTATCATCTTTAATTTCCTTAGTACTTTTCTCATCTGGATTAGAAACAGTATTGTATAGTAAAGACTGTGTAGCATAGTTTGTCATTCTTGGATCAAAGAACAAATCACTATTCTTCCACATGGTATTCATGTGCTCTACAACAGATTCTGCTTCAGCCTCTCTTTCTTCTATGTATGTTTTATACTTCTCATTTTTATTAAAGTAATCATTATAGCCCATTGTCATAAAGCTTTTAACTTTACTTGGAGCTTGAAGAATACTTCCCATTAAGAAACCAGAAAGAAATGTTTCTGCTCCTTGACCACTAAACTGTTTGCTTATAGCATCACTTATCAAACCTGTTGCATACATAAAGTTCTTTGCAGCAGGATTTTTATAAGTATCTACATAATAGTTTTGTGTAGCTTCTTGTAAAACATCTTGTAATGATTCTTGTACACCTTCTACTACATTAGCTTTAAAGTAATTCAAACCTATTTTACCATATGAAGCTGGTCTACCTAAAGATTTTATTGCATTTACTATACCAATCTTTTCTTTTGAAAATGTTGATTTAGCAATATTTTTTCCAGGTTTGAATACCAATTGGTACTCTTTATTTAAATCTCCAAGGACTGTTCCAAATCCAAATTTAGGAGCACCCTTTATAAAACTAGCATTTGTTAGTGATGGGAATACAAGTTTATTACTATAAAATATTAATGCAGTGTTGTTTAGCGTATTCCAAAAAGAACCTTTTGCAGCTTCTTTCATCATATTCTCCTGCTCATATAATGATGGTGCTCTGCCTTCATTCTCAGGATCTTGCATAAAGTTGTTGTACAATTTATCATATGTCTGATACTTTGTAAAACCACCTTCTAGCTTTCCTTCTGATAATGCTAAGTTCATTACCATTATGTCATGCCATAAAGCCCCTGCACTTTTAGATGCTCTTGCTAAGTCATTAATATTATTTATATTAACGTCCATTAGAGCAGCTTTAGTATTAGCTAATGGATTAGCAAAATCTAAAAAGTTTTTACCAGCAGATTGAAATAGTTCTTTAGCTTTATATATTTGACTATAGTCTTGCATTGACTGTGCAAGTTTAGTAACTCCTTTAGCTGATTGATACATTGACTTTGGTAAAGAAGCTAGTCTATTAAAGAATTTACCAGCACCAAATGCAGCTCCCCCAGCTAAATTTCCAGGTGTAGCACCTCCAACCACACCTTCAATGAGTACAGATTCTAGAACACCTTCTAGTAAAATACCCATAGAATAAGATGCAGATGTCAACAAGTTAACTGCAAAACCACCCAAGCCACCTTTGCTTGACTGCCCAATTGCATTGTAGTATTCATAGTCTTTTGCACTTTGTTTATCTGCATAAAATAAACCGTCCCCATCTATTACACTTTTGTAAGCATTAATAGGATCCATAAATCCTTTAGACAACATTGGCCATGCTGCATGATTCCAAAACCTTGATAAGTCATCACCAAAAGTTGTATTTTGATTAAACCAAGCTTCATTATTAATAAGTGGATTAAATCCTATTTTATTAAATGTCTCTTGTCCATAACCTTTATATCTATCTCTAAATGTATTCTTTGGTGAACTATCATATCCATAAGCATAACCATAAGTATTTCTATCTTGATAGTTATTGATCTTACTCATGGTCTCATCAAACAATGCCTTACCTGCTGCAGCTGGATCATTCAGCACATTTTGTTTAACCTGTGATGGGTAATAACTAGGAGACACACCAGTTACATTATCCTTAATAGAATATATAGGATTTATTACAGGATTAGGTGCATTAAAATTAAATGCAGTAGGTTCTGGTTGACTTATTTTTGCAGGATCTAAAAAATCACTTTTTGCTGCAAGTTCATCCATAGGATTATTTGGTGTATTCTCTGCCATAGTACTAGTATTTCCAAAGTGGATCGTTAGGGTTTATACCAAAATTCTTAATTGCATTTTCAATAGCTTTTGTATTGTTTGTTTGATAGAAGTATTTAAACATTTGTTGATTATACTCATTTTGTTTTGCAAGTAAGTTCCAAGCATCACCTTCAATGTCATCTATTTTTTGTCCACTTTTTTTATTCATGTCCATAAATTGCTCATACTCTATTGCATTACCATCTCTGTCCATAATTCTAGTAACTATTTTAGCACCATAGTCAACACCCGGAACTCCATTTATTTTTGATAAAGTATACTTACCAGAATTTTGAGGATGAGTATATTTAATATCTTGGTTACTTAATACAATTTCAGTTGCTGTTGGAGTAGAAGCATTCCAAAGTTTATGCGTCCAATATTGATGTGGTGCAACTACAGTAAGTCCTTTCTGAATAATTCTATCTTGTGCTCTTGCCAAATCAGCAGCTTCATAATCTCCCTCTAAAGATTTCATTACTTCTTCTACAACTGTTCTTGGAATATTAAATGTTGTAGAACCTAGTTTATTATTTTCTCTAGCTACTCTTGAAGTTGATAAGAAAAAGTCTGGCATATCAGCTTTTCCCATTTTAGAGTATAATGTGCTTAAGAAAGATCTTGCTAAGTCATCATTTAATCCATCTCCCTCACCATCAGCTGGTAGATCATTTGAAAAGGCAAAATTAAAATCAGCTCCTTGTGGTAAATTTAATGCATCTCTGATAGCTTGAAGTGCTGCTTGATGACCAAAGTCTCCACCAAAATCTGAATCTACTTTAACAGTTTGATTTTGAGAAGCTATTGCTACTTTGTCTCCACCTCTAGAAATTGTTTGAACAAATGAATGCAATCCTTTTTCTGGATCATTATTAGATGCTAATTCTACATATGACTTATCTAAAATGTCATTAATCCAAGAAGCTTCTACATTAACTCTATTACCTGTGGCTGCATCATATATTGCTTCAGCTCCATATACACCAGGTATATATTCCCACCAGCTTCTATTTCTATTACTTTGAGTATTTTTTACAAATGATACTCCAAGATCTCCATTGATAGCTCTATTTAATTCTTCTGAATTACTTCTAACAGCATCCCAGTCATAGCCACTTGCAACATATTCATTCATCACTCTATTAACAGCTCTGTCTATTTGCTCATTACTAATATTATAACCGTCTTCTTTTAATTTGTCAGCACTGAACTTTATGTTTTCTGTAAATGCTTGCTTTATTTTTTTAGCATTATTGGCTCTTGTAATTTCCATTGCCTCATGCTTTCTTCCTATTGTTTCTAAATCATAGATTGATTTATCATTCATCATTTGAGTAGCAATTTGATTACCATTATGTCTAGCAGCCCATTCTTTCATAAGCCCGTTTAAATGGTATATGTCTCCATATTTAGTAACGCTCTTGACAAATTTATCTTTGTCACCTTTACTATACTCACTATATATTTCATTCCAAATCTGTTTTGCTTTATTTTGATTTGGATATTTTTTACCTTGAGCAATAATTTTATCAATAGTGGGATCATTAGATCTAAAGTGATTTAAAACTTGACCCAACTGAGCAGATGTTAATTGTGAACCATTATCACCATTAACCAAATCATTGATATAAGTCATCATGGAATTTATTCCTGGGGCAGCTTTGTCAAGAATTACTTCATCAAGTACTTGTTGGTTTAGTTTATCAAACTGAATTCCTTCTGATGTTTGACCAGACTCATCTTTTTTACCATGAAAAATTAAATCAAATCCAGAATTTTGTGGGTTCATCTCAAATGTACCATCTGCTTTATAGTATGCTCTTCCTTTAGCAACCATAGCTTCTTGGTATTTAGTCTGGCGTTTTAATCTTTCTGCTTCTTCTTGTTCTTCTAATTTATATCTGTGAGATTTAACTAATCTTGCATCAGCAGCAGATTCTCTAAATTTAGCTATAGCAACTGCATCTGGTTTATATTCTATCTCATAATTACTATATGCATATGAACCAGCAGCACTATTTATATCTGTTCCTGCAGAATAAGATGCCATAGCAGCATCAACTTTTAATCTAGCTAACTCTATATTATTCATTATATCGTCAGATTGAGCTGGTACTACTGCAGAACCAACAGCAGGATTCAATTGACTATTTAAATCAGAGGTGTAGCTTTCTACAGCATTAGATACACCTATCATCTCATTTAATCTTTCAGCATAACTTTTTTGCATTGGATTTACATTACCAGTTGCAACTTCTCTTTGCAGATTAGCTTGTAAGTTTTTAGAAGTATTTAAATTATCTTTAGCTTTTGCATCTTCTTGAGCTGTCATATTTTTTAACCAGTCATATTTACCTTTTAAATATTCTTTTTCAGCTTCAAGTTTATTACCTCCAAATTTTTCTGCATTCTGATTTGCATAGTCCATTCTTTCAACAAATGCTTTTTCTTTATAGAACTTTTGCATGTCAGGTCTATTTGCATATTGTGCCCAAAAGATTTGTTGAAGTCCAGGCATTAGCTGTTCTCCATTTTTCTTTCTTACCATATACATACCATCAGGTGTTTGTGTCACCATACCTATATCATACTTTTTAGCAAAGTCCATATATTCTGTAATGACATCTACTTTAGGTGTATATTGTGCATCAGCCATACTTAATGTCTCATCAAGAGTTGCATCCTTAAACATCTGTCTTCTATACTCAAGACCTCTAACACCTTCATCCCAATGCTTCGCAGCTTGTTTTGGATCTGGAGAATTTAATAATGCTTGTGCATTAGAATATGTATTTTTCCAGTTCTTTGTATATGCCATATCTTTAATAAGATACTTGTCTTCATAAAATGGTCTGAAGACTTGCATAGCTTGATTAACATTTTGTTCTAAAGAAAGATCTAGCCCTGAAACTCTTTTAAGATTAAAGTCAATTTGTTTTAATAACTCATCTTTCTTTTTAATATTTTGATCATGCGTAAGGTCTGCACCATATAGTTGACCATATAGATTATTTAATGCATTCCAGTTAGTATCATACTGGGTCTGTTTTGTTTGTAACAGATTTGCATAGAAATTTAAATCAGGCTGAAAAGGCTGATAATCTGGTATGTAATCTGTGACTCCTTGTAAGTACGTTGCCATAGTGTAAAACTATTAAAATTTTTTAAGTTTATTAAACATATAAAGTTTAGTCCATAAATGGAAACCATGAATTAATATAAATATATCCTGGGTTATTTATTGCTCCTCCTTTCTTTCGCTGTCCTTGATACATTCCCATACCTATTTTAGAATTAGCTCCTGTACTTGTAGATGATTTACCTTGTGGAGACATAAGATTTTTAACACAATTTGTTTGGTCAGTAGCATTTGGATTCATATCTCTACATTGTCTATATGCTTCAGCTGCAGTCATACCAGTTCCAGCACTTGGATTAGTAGTTTTTTCAGTTGGATTAAAATCCATTCTACCACCTACTCCTGGAGACACTTTATAATTAGGATACATTTGGTTTAATGCATCTGTCTGCCATCTATTAGTAATAGCATTAGTATAGTAGTTTCTCAAGTTATTTCTCATTGCTAACTTAGCATTATCAAACTGTTGATTAGCAACAGTATTCTGATCATATAATCTTTGAGCATTAGCTTGTTTCAACATGCTTTCTTGGTTAGCAATGTCAGTACCTTTTAACTCAAATTGATTTGCTATATTAACATTAGCATTATTATACTTAGAAAGTACATCCGCAGCATTCTTAGCAGCTTGACCTTGTACACTTGCAGACCTTGCAGACAATGCTTGTGGTCCAGCAAATTGAGCCATGCCCTGTGTTTGGATATTAGCTTGTTCTGCATTAGCAGCAAGTTCTCTTGTAGGATCTAAAAATGCTGGTCTTGGTTTTTGTAACTCACCTGCAGGAGCCCATGGCATATATTTTTTAACACCCATTAAATCTCCAAAAGCACCAGTAGTTTTGATTGTATCTTGTAACCACCATTCAGCAGGAGGACCTGGGATATCTAGATCCATGTCTTCCTCACAAGGAGGACAAGTACCATCTGCATTTCTAGGTTGAGTTATCTCAGTTTGATTACCTTGCTCATCTACTTTTATACAAGGACATGGATTTTCAACTGGTGGGATTTCACAAAGATCTGGATTACATTGTTTTGTATTTGGATCAAATCTACCATAATTTGGTTTAGTAGAATCATCACATTGACAACCAGGATCTTCAATATCTTTATATACAAACTTTTGTTCTCCAACAACAATTTTTTCACCAGAAGTTGTATCACCACGAGTTGTAAACTGACCCCGCATTAACTTACCAGCTCCCGTTCTTGTATACCAATTATTATTTTTATAATCATATGTATCATCAAGTGGAGAAATTTTATTTCCCATTGCTCCATATAAAGTCCCCATTGATGATTCATCAGCTGCACCTACATTAGCCATGTTTACATTTCCTAAGAAATTATACATAGAATATTTTGTGTCAGGGTCTGTATAATCTCCTTTTTGGTAATTGTCATAAGTTTTTGCATAACCATGCATAGTTGCTTGTTGCAAAACTCTATTTCTTCCTTTTGGATCTAATGGTACATTAAGTCCTTGTGCTAGAGATCCAATATTTGTCCAACCTTTATCAGTTAAAAATTTAATGGCATCAGTAGCTTCTTGCAAAGTATACGCAGCTCCTGTTTTTGGATTTTTATATCCTTCAGAAATAACTTTTGCTGGAGTATCTAATTTATCCCCAACATCTGAATATAATTGTGGATCAATTTCATTTGCTTCAAATATTAAATTTGTTCTATTTAAGTTTAATGCTGCATTAATAATTTCTTCTTCATCTGGATCTGCACCATATAAGTTGCTCCATTTTCTATTTGGATCTAAAGCACCAGTTTTTCCTTTCCAAGCATTAGGATCATTAATAGCATATTTAGTATTTTTAATAATTTCAGCACTTACCTTTGGATCTTTTAAGTTTTTTTCAATTAAATAATATTGAGCAGCTGCAAGTCTACCAGCGTCAGTATCTGGAAAACCTTTTAAATCAGTAATGTCTTTACCTGAAGGAGCTTGAAATCCTTGTGATTCTACAGTTTGTGTAATAACTTTTCCTGTATTTGGATCTTTTCTAGTTACTGTTATTTCAGCATTAGGATTATTATTTTTTGCCATCCAAATTTCTTTTTGAATTTGGTCTTCTGTTTTACCAGTTGAATCAATAACAATTCCATTACCAGCTTTTATTAAAGGTTTAGTTCTACCTTGATAATTTTGTGACATACCAGTTCCCATAGGCATACCATAGTCTGCTTCTGGGATTTCTTCTTCATATTCTGGTTCATCATAAAATGGCATATCATAACCTCCCATTTGCATGCCATACATAGCCATTGGAGGTCCTTGTGGTTCTTCTGCACCACCTTGCATTTGCTGAATAACTTGTTGTATAAGACCAACAGCTTGTTCTTGAGGGACACCTAACTGAGTAAAAATCTGTACAATAACTTCTGGAGGAAGTTGATTTTGTAATAAACTCATTACAACTTCTTGAGGTTCTGCACCTTGTTGTAATGCAGCTCCTATTTCCTGAACAATCTCCATCATCTGATCTCCACTTTGCTCTTCTGGCATCATCTCTGGTGGAACTTGTTCCATACCTTCTTCAGCTCTTCTTAATCTTCTGTGAGGATAACCACCATGCATCATCATTCCTTCTGGTGCTGGTTGTTGCATTTGCTCTTCAGGTTGAGCTACAGGTTGTCCTTGATTTAGTTCTTGAGCTTGTTCTGCAGAATATTCATCTTGCATAGTTTCATCAGCATTTTCTTGTTGCTGATACTTTGCTTCTATCTGAGATTTAAGATCTACTATTTCTTTTTTAGGTGCAATCTGTTCTTCTGTAATTCCTTTAGCTTGCATACAAGGTTTAGCAACTGCAGGTATACCTTGAGGAAAACCTTTCTTTGCTTCTTGTGCAAGAGCTAGACAGCCTAGTTTAATTACAAATTTTTTGATCATTAACTCAGCAGATTCTCTATCTAATTTATCTGAGTCAGGATCTTCTAATATTTTTCTATACTTCTGTATATCATATTGTTTTGCAAGTTGTGCTGGTGTGTATGCTTTATTTGTTCCTGCCTTACCAAACATATCTAGTATCTCAGGATCTTTTATCTTCATACCTCTAGTATCACTAAAGATAAAAGTGTCATCAGGAAGGTTTAATGGTACACCACCTGAATGGTGTCTTGGTCCTTTAATGATTTGATGCTCTGGCATCCCATCACCATTGATGTCTCCATATACTGTTTCTCCACCTTCTGCTTCTAGATTAGCCTCATCTCTTGGTACAGCTGTAATATATTTACTTTCCCTAAGCTTAGGCTTTCCTATATAGGCATTATAATCTGCACCACCCATTGCAGGAACATCATTTACTAATGAGCCATCTACTTGATAGCCAGTTTTTGCTTTAGGTACTTTTTTAATTCTTACTTTTCTTAACATAGTGTAAATTATAAATATTCTATTTCACCACCTCTTGCCAGATAATCTTGGATTTCTTCATCTGTCATGTATATTTCTTCATCATTATATGGATCTGCAAACCCACCATATTCCATATAACCACCATATTTAGATACTCCTGGATAGTTACCAAATGTACCTCTACTGTTACGTTCACTACCTTGTTCTGGACCTCTAAATCCTATATTTTGACCAATGTCTTGTTGATCTAATCTATCAATTTCATTAGTAATGGGTACTTGATTAAATAAATTAGTTGCTTGATATGTAGTAGCAAGGCTTCTTGGATTATTTTGTAAGTTATTAATCTTTCCAGAAGTAAAGTTAGCTACAGCATTAAAACCATTATTAAAAGGTTCTCCATCCATTTGAGTTACTTTTCTATATTGAGTTGGATCATAATAGTTTGTATCATTAGGTTTCTCTTGAGTGTTATTAACTCCTGGAAACATTGAATTATTTAAATAATTAATATCTCTAAAGTTCTCTGTAGCATTTAAATTTTGTACTTCAGTACTTTGTGGAGCATATGTAGATGGATCATATCCAGATTGTGAAAATGAGGAAGCTGGTAAATTAAGGTCACCTTCTGATGGATCTGATATACCACCAGTATTATATTTAGGTTGTAGGAATGCACCAAAAGGTAAGCTTCTTGACAAAAACTGTTGCATACCATAAGAATTAAATCCACGGTCACCTCTACCAGCATCTCTTGCTAACAACATTGGTAGTACTCTATATCTATCTTCTTTTCCAAACTGTCTTAAATTCTTTCTGCTATATGGATTATCACGTCTACTAGTCTTTGGTTGATCAGTAAGGTAACTTCTAAATATAGGATTTATTGGAATCAATGTATTTGCCAAACTAGATCTTCCTCTTACAACTTTAGGATTAAGTTTATATTGCATAATAGGTACACACTGATTATATGTCTTACTCCACATAGTTCCAGGAGGGCACTTTGTAGTTGGATTTTCAACTATATCATCATTATTTGGATTTGTTTCAAAAGTATTTTGATCCAATGCTGGTGACATCTTATCTGCAATGTATTGTCCACCAGATCCTCCAGGAGGCATTGTTATACCACCACCTGCTTCTGGTAAACTGTATGGTTCATAAAAAGCTGGATCTTCATCACCACCATAGATAAATCTAGTAAGTGGATTTTCTACATCCATATTTACATAACCACCCATTTCACCAAACTGAGGTTGTTGCATCATTTGATTGTCTTGAGGTTGTTGCTGTTGGTTATTACCCATGAAAATATTCATAAGTTGAGGATCACCTGATTTTTGAACAGCAGCATAAAGGTCTTCAGTTACAACTTTGTCTGATTGAGCTTTTAGTTTAGTAACAAAATTATTTTTCTTTTCAGAAACTTTACCATTATCCATCCTGTTACCTTTTCCTAATTCTCCACCAGGTGCAAACTTAGACATTACATTTTTAACAAACTGTTTTTTCTGAGCTCCTCCTCTTTTAAAATCATCTGATATTAGTTTTCCCCATCCTTTATCATTGATTGTATCTCCACCTTGAATAATCATACTATCTTTATCCATACCAGATCTTGTAATTCCAAAAGTAGGGTCATTACCAACTCTACCAGCTCCTTCAAACTTTTCATTACTTACAGGTACAAACTGGTCCATTCCCCTATCATAAATAAAATCTTTATCTGGTTCTTGTAAAAACTGGTTGTATCCTAAATATCCTAAACCACCAAGAATTCCAGCTGTTTTTAAAAAGCCTAATCCTGTTTTGTAATTACGATCTTTTAATAAACTATAGTCTGCATACTGAGCACCAAAAGGTTGATCTCCAAAAGTCATTCCACCAGGAGCTTGTGGTCCTATTTCTCTTTGCTTTCCAAAATATTGTGTTTTAACATTTGAAGCATTAGGATAAAACTTACTTCTTTCAGCAAACCTTGGATATGTAAATGGAAAAGACATTGGAGAAAAGGCCATTGGTTTTCCTATCATATTCCAAGCAGTGTTCCAACCAGAAACTGGTTCTTTTTTCAAAGGACTTTCAGAAATTATTTGAGGATACTTACTTAAATCAAGTCCTGGGAATTTAGAAGTAAAAGGAAATCTATATGGAGAGTTATACCAATTTAACTGGTTACCCATATAATAGTTTTTATCAACTATCTCTAAAGGTAACTTTGTTTTTGGGTCTAGTATCTCTTTTGTTTTAGGATCTATAATGATTTCATCCTTCAACTTTATAGAACTTTTATTATAACCTTTTAATCTTGTTGGAACTTCTGAAAGAATTTCTACTTTAAATAGTCCATTTTCATCTTTAGTAAATTTAAGTTTACCATTGTTTTGTTTATGGATACTTAAAAAATCTAACTCAGGAGCAATTGACTCTGGCATTCCCACACCACCAAGAAGAGCACCTAATGATTGTATATCTATTTCTGTAGGTTTCTTCTTATTAGAAAGCATATTAAATTCCTCTGTGCTCTTTAATAAAAAGTCTGCAAGTGCCGGATCTAAATTAAAACCTAAACCTGTGCTATATGTATTATCTGCATTTTTTTGTAATACTGATGGCTCATACTTATCATTTTCTATAAGTGCATTTATATCAGTAATAATTTTTGTAGTAGTAGTAGAAGGTGCTACTTGCTCTCTCCATTTCTCTCTCCAGTTTTGTGGTCTTACTGTATTTAAAACTGTTCCTAAGTTTTCTACTCTTGTACCAAAAAACCCTCTATCAGATAATGGATTTCTTTTACCAAAGAAGTTTTGATAGTTCTGCCATATTGATGGAGTAACTGCAGATTCTTGTGGTGTTACAGTTCTCTGAGGTCCTACACTTTCTACAGGAGCTACTGTAGGTTCTACAGGTTCAACTACAGTTTCTCTTGTTTTAGGTTTTGCTTGAGTTTTAGCTTTTCTTCCACGCTTACCTTTTCCAGGACCTGGACCACCACCAGCAAATTTGTTTAAACCACCATACTTATTAGCTGGTAATAAATCTTGTGGTATATTACCTTCATCAGCAACTGGTCTATAGCTACCCAAGTAATAACTAAGATCTGGTGTTTGTGGAATGTTTTGTGCACCTGGAGTAAACTTAATTAGTCTACTTAAATCAAATGGTATTTCTTCTTCAGCAGATAGTTTTCCCGGATTACTATATTGATCTATAACAGCATCTTGTGGTGAATCAGCATCTTCAAAATAATTTGTATAATCATCTTCATATTCTCCACCATAATCATAATAACCACCATATTGAAATGCTCCTTGTTGTGCATATTGTTCTGAGCCAGAATCTAAATGTTGCATACCATCATACCCACTTGGCATATCTGATTCAGCTAATGCTATATCTTCATCATCATTAGTATTTGTTGGAGCTGGTTGAGGTGTTGGCTGTGGAGTTGGATTAGCAGCTTGAGGATTATTTCCTTGTGCAGTATCTTCCTCTTCCTCTTCTTCTAAATATGCTGGATCTTTATAACCTTTTTGAGCAAGCACAGTCATTACTCTATTGATTATTGCAAATGCCATCTTTTGCTCTATACCATATTTGGTAACTAAAGTTTCAAAAATAGTATTTGGATCTGCGCCATCTCTTAAACTTGCATATGTATCATTCATGATAACTTTTAATCTTTCTTGCACTTGCAATCCTTGATTGGCTTTTGGTAAAGCTTTATTTAAGAAATTAGCTGTCTTATTGTAGTATCCTGGTTTTTCACCGGGACCAGCCTTTCTTATTCTAACAGATTTTTTCATATGACATGTTATATATTAAATATACTAAATTTTAATTTATTCATTAAACTTATAAAGTTTACTCATCTTCTATAATGTATCCACCTTTGATATACTTATCTATTTCTTTTTGAGTAAGTTTTGTAGACACATATCCACCATTTTGATTTCTTGAACCACTTTGGTTTAGCATTTTATTATAAGCATCTAAACCAGTTAATTTATCACCTCTATCTTTTTTCCATCTTTCTATAGCTCGCTTCTCCATTTTTTTAACAATCTTATCTCTCCAT
>Ga0307379_10001624_pt1 | contig 35092 bp, 52 predicted proteins | sample UN2MG_FD_202237 | JGI IMG/M metagenome (GOLD analysis project Ga0307379, IMG submission 202237) | Soil microbial communities from Risofladan, Vaasa, Finland - UN-2 | ecosystem: Environmental > Terrestrial > Soil > Coastal area > Acid sulfate soil | place: Finland: Risofladan, Vaasa | collected...
CTTCAGTAACAGCTTGCGTCTTTTAGCAACCCTGTTTCCCTTTTCTTTTTCAAACTTCTTTCTGCTTTCTTTGCCCTCTGCAATCATTCGAGCACGAGCGGCAGCCTTTGCATCTGGCGCTGTGGCTTTTTTAGAGCCTTTGGAATCATTGTCCTTTAGACTCTTCAAGAATCTCTGATGAGCCGCACTTGTTCTAGCTGACCTTGCCGGATCACCAGAATTAACAGGTACATTGCCCCTCATAATTACGCCGACCTGCCTTTTAAATTCAGAAAAATCCGATTTTAATGTAGGCTTTTTACTCCACTCCTGCGGCATTAGACTCCACCACCGAGCTTTGTTGATCTAGGTAAGTCGCCCGGACCCTCTCGGCGCGCCGGTGAAAACAACAACCTCATGCCCCCAGTGCGACGAAGACGCCGCCTAGATTGAACACCCTGCATTTCCGTACGCTCTTGTGCAGTCGCACGTTCACCTGCACGAGCCTGAGCGGCCTCTGCATCTTTTTGCGCTTGGGTGGGAGCGGGCCGACCACCGCCAAATATTCCAGACATATTAAAACCTCACCATCATGTAATAGTCAGACCCATCCGGTCCGTACTTTCTCATAATACTTTCTACCTCGAAACGTAGTGCCTTGGCAAACCTAAATGCGGTATCGTTATCGCTATTTACGCAGATCTGTAGTCTTTTTATGCCATTATTAGCTATTGCGGTATCGGTTAGTTGTTTAGAAGCTCGTATAACCGATATCGCATGGCGGTCTATCTCCTCTCCAGGTATAAGCCACATTTCTGCAACACCGTCCCAGAATGGCCTAATACCAAATGCAGAGATAACCTTGCCCCTGCCTATACCTGCCCAGCTCATACCATCTACTGCGTGATCCCAGACGTAATCCAGATAGTTTGGTATCACGTTTACGAAGTCACGGTTTTCTTTCTTGAGCCGTATCCTGGTAAGATGCTCATAGCTTAGAGGCACAATGTGCTCGTCGTGGCCCATTCTTACCTGGGGGAGCTGCACTAAAGCCATTAGAAGATCTCGAAATCTGTGCTTGCGCTGAATGTTTGCCCACCTGCAAAGCTTCCGCCATAAGTTCCGCGCCGCAATCTGCGTTGTTCGCCGCCACCAAGCATAAGATACCCGAAAGCATCGCCACAGTGAGAGTGTTCATTCTTCACCGGCGCGTCTTTAAACCGATCCTGCCCAGCGCCCATAGACACACGCTTAAAGAAATAGCCGCCGCTCAGAGATTTCCGCAGCCTCAAGCACTTTTTGCTAACGAGAAGACCAGGTTTGCCACCAACCAGCCGGTTCATAGGAGCCGCAGCAGCCTCACGCCTTACATTGAAAGCATTGCTATCTGTCGGCTGTGCGCGAAACCCAATAGACTGCAAGTGATCGAAGGCTGTAACCTCATAGATCTCGTCACGCTTGTTTCCAGCAGGGTCTCCCCAGATCTGCACCTCTGCTTTGTTGAAGCTTGCAGCGATCTTGCCTATCAACTCTTGCCCAAAGCGCTCAAGCCCCATGTCAAATGTCACAAGCTCATCGAGGATCTTCCACGCACCGCCAGATGTTCTCTGCCCAAAGATAGCCGCCGGTGTCAAACCAAAGTCAACGCCGATCTGTAGCGGGTATTGCGGATCATACTGCACATCCGCAGACATCATTTCATCGTCATACTCCGGCCAAACCGGCCTGCCTTCCTGCACGAAGGTAAACTTGCCCTCTGCATAGCACCTGATCCAGTCAGCATTCTTTCCGCCTAGAAGCTGCTCATAGTAACCATCCGGCAAATGCGTCTTGTTCTCCGCAGAAGGATTAACCATCCACCACTTGCCACCGGAAAATACAAAACCATTTGCTTCCGGGTTCTCTGGTAGATCCTTGGCAGACACCTCCAAGACACCACCTGGCTGACGAAAGAACTTCCACGGGAACCGGCCACCGATAGGGTTCTTCTCTGATAGCTCATGCCACCAGTGATCCGCATCGGGCGGGTTAGTATCCATGATAATTCCATACCAGGACGCGCCGCCATCGGATTTGGTAGGATAACGGCCAACGCGGTGTGTCAAACCATCTATCACAGCCTTCGGCAGCTCTCTAGCCTCGTTAACCCACGCACCAGTTAGCTCCAATGACAGCAGCTTACGCACATCTTGGGGCGTGGAAAGGGCCATGAAGATAACTTCACAGTCAATACCAGGAGCATTATCTCTGCTGGGGAGTTTAAGATGGTGGGTAATAGGCGGTTGCCAGCGCATCGGACCCCATACATCCTCTGGAAACAACTCACCCCACGTCTTGATCGTAGTTGTTCTAAGCTCTGGATAGGTATTACGCACGATCACAAACCGGGAATACCGAATGCCATCACGAGGCGAAGGCTTTTGCTGGACAGCTTTTAACATAATCTCAGCAGCACAGCCGTATGACTTGCCAGATCCCACCGGCCCCATCAGGCCGCGAACAAAAGACTTATCGTGCAAAAACTTCCAGACCGTAGCAGACTTAGAGAAATCCAAGTTCATGCTGGGGAGATCAGTCATCGTCAGCCTCATACGTTGTGGTGATCTCTGGACCCTTCATGTTGATCCCAATGATCGAAGGCTTGTCCACGTTCTTCTCTACATCGAGCAAGCCACTAGCCTTAGCCAGAATACGCAGAACACTCACCTTGTCAAACATCTCAATCGTTGTGCCGTACTGACCAACCGTAACCTTCTTGATCGCAGCCAATGCTTCAGAAGGGATCTCATCTAGAGGCTTAACCTGACCAGTATGAAGATCAATGATGTCAGTCATACGAGCCGTACCCATAGCAATCAGCTCAGTCGCAACAGCCTCTTTGTTCTGAGCCAAAGTCTCCGACCGGCCAATCCGGCGCTGCAACACACGCGCACCACCGAACCGACCAACCGGCGGGATAGGTTTTATCTTATCCTCTTTCTTTCTAGCCATTAGAACGGAATTTCATCGTCCAGCTTACCAGCGGCAGGAGCCGCTTGCTGAGAACGGTTGCCATCATCCTCAAACAGCTTCAACCAAACCTCACCCTCCTTGTTGGGTAAAGGCAATCCCTCAAGCTTGATGCTGATCCCCTTGTCATTCTGAAAGGCAATGCCATGACGCAGCCAAACAGGCTTATCCCGGCCAGGCACTTCCTTCGCTTGCACAACACTAAATCGCTTGTTCATGTGTATCTCCTATACAACGTTACAGTGAGATTACGATATCGCATAGAAAACGATATTACAATAGCCCCTTTGCAAGATCCCTAATCACATTGGGAAACTTATCAGTAGGTATCAAACCAACCTGCTTACCATCATGGTAAATGCGCAGGCCATCTGGATAAACAACCCACACAGTTACACCATCATCCATAAGACTTCTTCATCCGCGTCTTGGCAGCCTTGCGAAAAGCAGCGTCACTAGGAGCGCCCTTGCTACCAGGCTTCCGCATCTTCTCGCCAGAGCCCTCAGCAATACGCTTCTTCTTAGCATGGATGTTCGCATATAATCCTGGTTTCTTGTTTGGCATCGGTAAACCCTTTCATGGTTTTTTGGAAAATAGTTTCGTGGGGGACTGTAGCTATAGTCGGCGGGGGTGGGGGGCAAGGGGTGCCTGTTGCGATTTGGCCGCCATTTGCCGCCGCTGGGGATCGATTGCCTGCCTGTGATGCGCTGCCTGCCTCTGTGCTGCGTTGTAGGGTAGGGCCAGTATAAGCCCGAACCATTGCCGGTAAGATCGTTTGGCTACCCATACCTATGCCGCCTCTGTTTCGTCACTGTGCGGCTCTGTGAGAAGCTCTACGGCCTGATTAGCCAGCATGATCGCTGCTGACTGCACGACATCCGGCTTGATCCTCCATCCAGCGCCGATTGCCCTCGTGAAATAGTCTGTCGTCAAACACTGAAATTCAGCCCTTAACCTAGATAAGTCCAGTTCAACCTCGCAGTTAGTGCCAGATTTATCTATCTGCTCTTGAAGCTGTGCGTTTGTTTCTGCTTCACTTAGTTCCATTTGTTGTTTGGCTGTGAGCCTTGAGCGTAATGTGTCTTCGTATTTAACGTGAGGATCGAAGACGATGCGGTTGCTGGTGGATCTCTGGCCTTTGTAGAATGGCTTTGCATAGACCATGTATCCGTAGTCTCTGAGCTTCCTGACGTGGTATCCTACTGCGGTTCGCTTGCTTCCGATGTCTTGTCCGATGCGTTCATTGCTGACGAAGGTGCGTCCGATGCTGTCGCAGTAGCTACAGAAGGCAATGAGAACCCGGAGGGTTTTGGGCGTGATCCGTGGATCTTTGATCGCTCTGATTGGTACGATTGCAAAGGCTCTTAGATCTTTGGCTCTGAGTTGTTTGGGTCTCAAAACGGATAGTCCTCTATTGGGTCGGCTGGCTGCTCTCTCCGGGCGTATGTCTCTATGCGGTTTTCTTCCAAGCTTTGCCGATACATTTGGATCACGTTCATCGTGATGAGGTTTTTTTCTAGCAGTCTGTCTGCTCCTGATCCGGTGATGTATTCATCTCCTACCGCTTCGCCGTGGTTCATGCGCCTTGCGTTGATTGCATCGCTGTCCCATGCGACTGACTTTGCTGGGCCTAGAATTGGTGGCTTGTATGCGTCTGAGCATTTCTGTGCTGCTTTGACCATGTTGTAGATTGTGGGCCATGATCGTGTGCGATTGTTCTTGCGGATGTCCTTGCCCATGTTTCGGAGGATGTTGGTTAGCCCTTCCTCGTTTATGGAGCTGACGATCTCGCTGTTGATGTCCTCGACCATTGCTGTCATTTCTGTGGCTGCTCGATCAGGCGTATGGTTTGCAGGTACATCATACGACTGCAATTCTTTTTGCAGCCATGCGCCGATTGCTTTTGTTCTCTGCTCGTAATTCATTGGATCATCTTTCTGTCTGTTTCCAGTGAGCCTAGAATAGCCTGCATCTGCTGGTCGCTTGTCATATCTTGCAAAGAGGGTTGCTGGATCTCATCATCCCAACGCTCACCGTTTAGCCATGTTGCCAAATGCGGCATGAATTTTTTATCTTGCTGTCCCCATGATCGGACAAAGAGCGAGAGCGAATGTTGGATCTGATCGATGGGAGCTTTCTTCATTGCTGTCGCCAGCGCTTTACGAGCTGTACCCTTGCCAACCTTCTTTGGATAGATCTTCCAGAGATCCTCAAAAATGGACATATTATTAAGGTTATCTTTTACATGGTTATTACTTACTAGGTTAGTATGTAAATTTTTCACATCGGAACCTGTAAATTTTACATATCCGTTCTGTAAATTTTTCATATCGGGATTTGTTGACATATGAAGCTTGTAGCTGTTGCTCGTTTTGATGCCATTTCCCTTTGTCCTGGCTGTCTTTGTAATGAGACCGGCGGCTTCCAGCTTGTCCAGGTGAGTATGCACTGACTTCTCCGACATCTCACAATCTTCAGCAAGCTTGGCAATGCTGGGGAAACATCCATAATCAGGATTGAACCGATCAGATAGATAGATCAGCACGATTTTGGTGGCTGGCTTCAGCCCTTTGATGGTCAGCGCCCAATTTGTCGCTTTGAATGACATCGCTTTTACCCTTTTCATTTGGGCAGGATCGTCCTATTCTGACCCTGCACTTGTTTTTGGTTCTTCTAGTGTACTTCAGTCCTATCGCCCTTGCAAGAAATTGCAGGGGCGTTTCTGTTACCAGGTCACAGTCGTGACTAAACAAGGCTCAACGGCGTATCGCTTGAATACCTTGAGATCATATACCTGGGCATCATCCTCAAAAACCACGCCATTGAAACTGTCCAAGACGATCTTGGCTATGTTGTCGATGTCTGGCTTGCCGGGGTAAATGATATCAGCCGCAGCCGCCGCCTTCCTTGCTTTGGTCCAACTCTTGGGGATCTCAAATTGTGCTTTGATAACCATCTGGCACGGCTTTTCTGTCGGTTCCAAGTTGTGCAAAGCCATGTAATCAGATGCAGCCGCAGCTAATCGATGCTCAAACTTGCGGGTTTTCTCGGGCGTGTAGACCCTGCCCATGCGAGTAAACCGGGGCCGACCCTTGCCGATGGGTTGACCAGGGAGCCATATATAAGTCGTGGTCATATTCGTTTGAGCCAGTCTGTCACATCTGATTTGTCATCGTCTTCGATCACAGCACCGCTGCGCGCCGAAGCCCGTGCGCCGATGCTTGCTGCGATGGATGTGGTCGGCAACCCTTCCGATATCAATTCACTTGCCAAACGGCTTTGTGATATCCCCTGGGATTGGGAAGCGCTATCCAAACGGGCTTTGACCCCAGCAGGCAATCGGACCACCAGAGCTTTCTTTTCTTCCATCTTTGTTTGATACTTCAACTTTTTCCCTTTCTTTCAGTAATTTACACCAATTCAAAAAAACTTTAAATTAGGTATTGACCCTATTGTGATATCACCTTAGTCTAATTCACAGGACAACACAACAGGAGACTAGGACAATGCAAACCATTACAACAAAATACCTTGGCCCTACTGACACCAAAGCACCACGGGTCAAGGCCATGACATCCAGTGGTCACAGAGGTTCAACCTATACTGTGGAGTGGGATGACAGCCTAAACATAGAGGGCAACCACGCTGACGCAGCACAAAAACTGTTAGACAAGCTGGGCTGGCGGGGTGAGTGGCGCATGGGTGCAATGGAAAGAGGCTATGTATTCGTGAACGCAACCGATCACAATTCACCAAAGCTTATGGCAAAACAACATGATTGGAGGGGCTAAAATGGACGATTGGAAAGAGTGGGTCAAAGATACTATCGGAGTGGTGAGCCTGTTTGTCACCTTCTACCTTTTATTCTTTTTTGCGGGGATTTTGTGATGTCAAACATGAGGAAACTTTCAGAAGCTTGCCGCAAGTGTGGCGCTGCCCCGAAAGAGTATTGCAAACATTGCTCCGGCAACAAGCCAGAGGAAAGCAAGTGATGGGCAGAGTGAAAGACATATTTCAAGACCAACGCGAGAGGGCGTCAAAGATATGCCCGGAGTGCGATGGCGATGGCAAGGTGGTTGAGGTCACTTACCGGCGGCAAAGCTTCAGCCGGGATATCGGTGAGCCTTACGAAGATCCGGTTGAATGCGAAACGTGCAACGGAGAGGGCGCAATATTCGAGGAGCAAGACGATGAAGATCTATGAAGTGAACATAAAAAAGATGCACCACCGCGGGGCTGGGGACACAGAGACCGCGGCGGCGCATCAGGCGGCCGCAAAGGTTACAGGCAGGAGATTGGAGACCCTGCGCGCGCTATCGACCCTGGGAGGAGGGTCAGGGGAGCAGATAAGCGCCTCTTTGCGGCTGCCTATCACTAGCATAAGACCACGCCTAACGGAACTGCAAGAAATGGAGCTGATCGAAGACACCGGGCGGCGCCATAAAAACCAATACGGCAACGGCGAGATCATTTGGGCCGTCACAAAACAAGGGGAACAATATGTTTTTTAAGCTAATGGAAATCCGCGAAATGTCCGATCACATCAGGCTATTGACCGGAGACGATCAGGACACATTCTTGGACACGCTGGACGGTGAGACCGATGCGATGGACATTCTGGGCAAGCTCATTCAGGAGCGCACCGAATGCTCAATCTACGAAGGGTCAGTCAAAGAGTTAGCAGCAACCTACACCGCCAGAGCAAAGCGCCTCTCAGCCAAGCAGGAAGCGCTCTCGATCACGATTGGTCACTTGCTCGATGCAATGGGCCAGACTAAGATCCAACACGCTCTAGGAACAGTTAGCCGGACCAAACCCCGCAAGAAAGTTGTGGTAATAGATCCGCACGACATTCCCAGCCAGCTAACAACAGTAACAGTCAAGCCAGACATGGCAGCAATTAAAAAGCAGATGGATGCAGGGGAGCTTGTGCCAGGTTGCGAATATCAAATGGGCAGCGCGTCTGTCACAGTGAGGATCAAATAATGAGTGAACTACAAAAAGCCATGGCCGAGGTGAACGATCTTAATCGCACCCACGGCGTCACGCAGCGCGGCGGCAAGAAATACACCGAGGTGTTTGTGCGCGTTGAAGCGTTCCGCAAAGCATTCGGGACAGATCACGGGATCAACACCGAGATCCTAACAGACGATGGCAAGCGAGTTGTCATCAAGGCAGCGATTACCAACAGCGCCGGAATGATTGTTGGCTCTGGCATGGCTGAAGAAATCAGGGGCCAAGGTAACGTCAACAAGACAAGCGCCCTGGAGAACGCAGAGACAAGTGCCATAGGCCGCGCTCTGGCTTCTATTGGCCTGCATGGCGGGACATATGCCAGCCTCAATGAGATCGATGCTGTACCGCGCAAGGCAGCAGCGCAAAGTCAGCAGGCTCAATCTACGCAGCCGCCACCAGCACCACCCGCCGGGGATCTGCTCACACTGAAAAACCACATAGGCCAGGAGAAGGGATCAGGTGATGCGCAAGAGTTTACCGCTAATCTCATCAAGCTCATTGCAGCCTATACCAAACTGGAAGCCACCAAAGAAGGGACCGTTATCCCACCACGGGAGCGCATGACAATGCTGCGTCAGTTGATCGAGCAAAACCAACAATCAATTGACACGCTTTCCGATGGGTTCAAAGAAGAGATCGACAAACGATACAAGAATTGCCTCAAGGTATTGGGCGCACAGTTAGGAAAAGAATGATGGAGACCTGGAAACAAATGAAGGCGCGTCAAAAGCGGGAGTTGATTGGCGTGGTTGAGGATCTGGCTGGACAAGTGACGCAAGTAAAAGCAGCAGAAAGCCTGGATATGTCGCAAGCCTTGCTCAGTGCCTTCTGCCGCAAGCACAGTATCACATGGGAGACAGACGGAAGGAAAAAGAAATGACCGGTAAAGATATAATCAAGTGCATTAAGGCAGCAGAAATGAAGCTGACAAAGAAAGAAGCATCTGCTTTTATGTCGATACCGTATAAAACCGTTGTTGATATCGCAAAAAAATACGGAATAAAATTTATCGATGGAAGGCAGAAAAGCGATGAACCAAGAAGGCAAACAGGCATTGGCCCGAAGTCAACGTCAACTATTAATCATGATCGAGACTGCAAAAAAACAGAACCGGCACAACCTCAAGCAGCAGCTAGAGAGCCTGTTCGCATTAGGCGAGATACTTCAAAGGGCCATTACAAAAGAAAGCTAAAGGATAGGTTTCGGGACATACTTCAGAGCGATCTGGATTACGCCGTAAAGCACGAGTTAATCTACGCAGCCAAATGGCAGGATCATCAGCGCAGCATAAAGAAAAAAACTAAGGTAGGGGGAACGCTATGAGCGAAGAGGAAATGGAAAAGAAAATTGAGATTGCAGGCGCGGTCGGCGCGTTTGCAGGCTTTGCCAGTGGCATTGCCGTAATGGCCCTGGTAGCAATTATATTCTAAGAAAGATCGCGCGGGTGGCCGTGTGAATGGTGGCGCATTCGGTAGCACGTTAACCAACAAACAATGTTGGACCACCCGCTCGATATTTCTACATTTTGCCTGCTACATTTGCAAACTATTTAATTATTTTGGCATAGGTTTTCGGGCCAACAATTCCATCTGGCTCAAGTCCATTGTCAGCTTGCCAAACTTTCACATATTTAGCTGTCATCTGGCCAAAGATGCCGTCAGCATCCAACCCCAAGACTTCCTGTATTTTCTTGACCTGTTCGCCCTCAGAGCCGACCTTCAAGAGAGTTGGACGCGGGGCTGGATTAACCTTGCCACCCAGAATTTCCAAAGCATCGTGATAATGATGTTTCCGATCCTCAAGACCGATTGTTCCGCCATTGATTTTCTTTGTGGCTTTCAGGATGTCATCCGCATATCGGTTCAGATTATTCTCTGACCAAAACCAACAGGCACTCTCGAGAGCGCCTTCTTTAGTGTCCAAATACTCAATGGCCCGTTCAATCGTCTTGCCGACACTGTTTGCGAAGGCAGTTTGATTATTTTTGCCCGTGAGCTGGATTACTCCGGCACCCTTGTGTGTCCAGCCATCACCGCTCTCCGTTGGACCATTGCCCATGCGATTTGCATAGATTAAGTTTGCAATCTTCTCTGGCTTGCGGTGGTATTCTTGAGCATCGCGCCCAGCGCGTTTGAAATACTTGGGAAAGATCGCATCAAGAGCCTTTGCAGAATAGTTCAGGTTCTCTTTTAGAACGCGAAAGTTATTACTTTCGTGACCACACTGAGCCATAAACATCGCTATCCGATTTGGCGTGTCGATCTCATATTTTGGCAGCATGGTCTGCAATGGTGCGACCCATTCAGCCCAGTCTTTATTGCCGTGAAGTAGTTTGTGAACTTGATCCGAGGAAAGTATCATTTCGTCAACCCCTGTTTCTTCTCATAACTTCTGAGTCCGCCCAGTCCGAGCATCCCCATCATAACGGTCATCAAGCTACCCATGTCAAATGACGGCAGCTCTGGTATCTCAACCCCAGCAGCGGTTACTCCAAACACGATAAGCGGCTGCAACACGAAGTGATATGCAAACGCAATGCCGCAAACCCAGCCTATGAATGGACGCCAGCCGCCCTTGAACACTGAGCCAGATGCGGCCTCGGCCTTGTTGATTTCTAGCTGACCCTTTGCCAGCTCCTGAGCGTGACGCTCAGACATGGTCGCGATCTCATGGGCGAGTGCCGCCTTCTGGTCCTTATCCTCAATGAACTTATCCAAGATGCCCGTCACGGGGCCAATGAGAGCCTGTAACATGGCTAGTCCTTTTTCGCTTGATAGGCGTTGGCCCCGAAGAACGCGCCAAGGATCAGTGATGTCGCTGGGAAGTAGATGGTTGCCATGCTGCCTAAGATGTCAGAGGCGGCATCCAAGCCTAGATAGCTGGAGATAACCACAAAAAACGGATAGCCAAGCATCCCAGCCAGAACCCACCAAATCATTTTGCGGGACTGATCGCGCTGGGCGTTGTCATCCTCAATACGCATACGGCGATCTTCAAGCATCATCGCCTTTTCTTCAGGGTCAAGCTGTCCGTTCCCGTTGAGATCATAGTCTTGCATGATTTTCTCCTAATCTGATAGGGGGTTATCCAGAGCCCTTTGCAATTTTGCGTCAAGGCGGTTTTCTAAATCTTTCATTTCGGTATCTTGCGATGAACGAAGTCTATCACGTTGAGCTTCAAAACGCACGTCTGCATTATCAATTAGCGATCTTACTTCAGCTTCGTTTTCTCTCAGAGATTTGTCCACCCGGTCTTCAACGATGCGAACCGTGTCTTCAATGCGATCAGTTTGTTGCTCAATTCGCAACAGATCATCTTTGAGGCCGTTCTTGATGTCTCTGGAATATTCGACAGCCTCTTCGACTTTCTCCGCCATACCGGAAACCTTTGCATCCATCACCTCCATTTGTTGTTGATATGCACCGAGATCTAAACCAGCGACTTCTTCGATCTTTTGATAGAGAACAAAGCCACCGTACAAGCCGCCGACAATGGTGGAAATGAACGCGAAGATTGCAGCCACCGAGGCAAACGTGAACTTGAAACCGCCAGCCTTGATCTCGCGGTCAGCAAGTCCATCTATGTCATCGGCCACTTTGGTTAGGTCAGTCAATTCTCAAACTCCATTTCGCCCTCAGAGTTTGTTTGGCTATTCTGCAAGTCTTGCAGTGCTTGCAACTCAGCGCGAAGCATTTGCACCTCAAGCCTGCGTTGCGTCAACTCAAGCTGATATAGATCGTCACAGTTTATACGACTGCGCGGCTTGTCCAGCGGTATAACGATTCGAGCATAAAGCCCGATGTCTTTGCCCTGACCAACATTGCCATCGTTGTTGTTGATTACACCTGTCACGCCCCACTCTAAGGTCGTGCCGCCACCGATGGCGTTGCTGCAATCTAGGTTGCCAGCACGAAACCTGTCTGATTGATAGTTCATCGGTGGGTTGGGAAGTTGCACGGCGAGAGAGCTACTGTCAGATCGAGCCTGAATGGCGGATATAAACCAAACGGAGACCGCAATGCAGAATACGCCATATGCTCCCCAAAGCAGTCTCATGGCCTGCCCCCATCTAGCCTCGAGCATATCTTGCTTGCAACCATTGGCTTGTCCCCACGATCCTTTACGATCTTTGACGTAGTGCATAGATAAACCGCCCGGTCCATGTCAGCCTTACGAATGTAAACTGCAAAGTCTTTACGCTCTTCGTGGTCCACCTTCATTATGCGATTAGGGGACGAGAACTTTATGTTTCCCCAAGCCTCATCGAATACTTCGACCTGATAATACTTCACATCGTTACGAGCATTAAACAAAGACATGTCAGCTCGAACTACACCAGCAACGTGGGACGGTCGAACCTCTGGATATGCAGGCGTCATATCATGTGCCGCCACTGGCGCAGCAAGACAGAGGAATATGCAGGTTCTAGTCAGCAATGCACTCTGCCACAACAAGGGCGGTGTAAGTCCCGCCGGGGAAGGGCTTGCTGACCCCATAAACCGCTTCGCTTTCAGTCTTGAACCACGTTGATCCAGCAACGGTTAGGGCAAACTCTGTGGTCGATCCGTAAGTCACCTTTGCTGCGTCATAGCCAGACATGCCAGCGTCAGATGTATTGTGAACGGCGGTTGACCCTGTCCAAGTCACCGTATCACTCAAGGATGGCGATGAGCTAAACGAGGTAGGGTGCGTAATCTTTGCAGTGTAGTAGTTGGCCAGCGCCACATCGTATCGAACAACAGGAACAACGCCTGCACTTGCGGAAGCTGTGGTCAGCTTGTCGGCGGTAGGGTTGCCGTAAACACCGACAGTATCAGTTGTGATGACGCAACGCGCCTGAACAGTTCCGTTTATGTTTACGTTGTTTGCAAGGGTAGGTAATGCCACACAAGACAGAACAAGAGTTAGGTACTTCATATCAATCTCCATATTGGCTTTGCACCATTTGCTCATGAAGCAATTGTTGGGCCAAGTTATTTCTCAGTGCCTTTTTGTTATCAGGAATACCAGCGTCCGTCAAAATATTGACATCTCCGTAAGCACCACCACTGATACTTGCATTGTAATACATGGCGATGTTGGTTTGCAAATTGATCTGGTTAATTAACTCGGACTGCCCTTGGGTCTGAGTAAGCGTCAGTGCATTGGCAGATGCCATAAGGCCCATCTCCAAGCGTGTCTCCTCTTCCTCTTCGTCCTCTTCGACAATTAGATTGCCGTCTGCATCATATTTAAATTCGGTCTCATCTTCCAAAACCTCTGCTACGGACTCATCTTCCAGCGCATCATATACCTCAACCTCGATCACAGGCGGCGCAGGCTTGACGTAGCCCGGACAGTTTGGGTCTAGCTGAGGGTCGTAGCACGGATCAAAGCGGTAGCTGTAGATCACAACAGGGTCGATCACTTCGCCTGTACCTTCGACATCAATTGAGCCATTCCCCCAAAGAGACGCCGGGATATAGGGCAAGGAAAACTGTTTGGTGATTGTGTTGCCTGGAACGCCTGACCAATTGTCAGTCTCGCTGAACGTGTAGCCCGTGCCATCGGCATTGCCGTTGCGAATATGCACCTTCATTGGATCGTCTGCGTTCTTAACGGTGCTGTATCTGTAGATCAGGCCGTTTACATCTAGGCCGTCTTGTGAGGGAAGCACCGATCCCATCGACCAGGACAGACCGCTTGCGGCGGCATTGCCTGTCACCCCAAATACATATGGATCAGAGTAACAGCAGGAGGCCCAGAGCGCCCAGCACAGCGCCGATGCCAATGGTTTTGGAGTCTTGTCCATCAATCAAACTTTCTATAGCACCGCGCTGCATTTCTGGCGCAGGGTCTTCGTTAGCTTCCATCTCCCAAGCGGTTTTAGCCGCATCACCAATCAAGCCATCCTTGGGGCATGGGGTTCCAGCGTTCATCATTGCATCAAATATGCGCTCGTCTTGGCACATCACAGACACCGCCGCCACCTTCATGCCCATATCGTACATCGTTTTGGCGTTCTTTAGCTTCTCGCAATTCATGTCGCGCACCGTGCGGCCAGCGGAAATGCCAAGTATCTGCGTCTGCACAGCGCCAGCCACGCCGACAGTACACAGGTCACTATTACTTGCGGATATTTGAGGAGAGATAGCAGAGGGCGGTGGAGAGTTGACCGTTGTATCCATTGTTCCGCTACTTGTGACAGTGCTTTCGCTTTTCACTACGTCACTGTCTTGCGCAGATGCAGCAACCCCTGCAAGCGCAATGGCTATAGCTAAAAGAAACCTCATCCCATCTTCGACAGCACTGCCAGCAAGAGGACAATGATAGATCCTGTGGCTGCAATCATAATGCTTTCCATTCGTTTGACGCGACCAAACAAATCTTTGAATTGAATCTTCATTTCAGTTTGAATTGCAATTACTTGCTTTTCCATGTTGTCGATCCGTTCATGTGCCGATGCTACTGTTCTTTTATCCATTGTATTTACCTTAGTTACTCAGGCTTAGTCGGCCAAGTGATGTCAGTTGGGAAGCCAGCTTGATCTGGGACATTCAGCAAGTCAGTGCGGTACTGTGTCCACTCAGCTTGTTTAGCTGCGGTAAGGTCTGCCCAGCGCAAAGCGTTAGACACGATAGGGTCAACCTCTGTAACCAAACGCCTGTCACGTTCTGCACGAACCTGTGCGGCTGCGGCTGCGTCTAACTCTGCCTGAGTAGGCGGAACATATGCTGCGAAGTCTGTGCCGATCAGAGCCATGACTGCATCATTGTCGATGGTAGTGTCTGTATCAGCAGGGTCTAGGGTGTAGGGTATCCAGCCAAACTTGGGGTGGTTAATCTCTACGTCCATGCGGAGATTGTCAGCTTGGAGGGATGCCGCATTGCGGACTTCTGTTATTGTTACAGTCATTATGAAATCCTCACATGTAAGCCCATTTTCCAGTCATTCCCGCCAATATTTGCACGAAACATTCTGCGCCAAGTCCCACTAAGTGCGGTGCCACCACGAGTATGCCCGGTAGATCCTGTCCCGGAGTCTGCAGTAATTTCGCCGCCAAACCCGTAAATACCTCCTGGGAATAAGCTAGACCCAGCTATTGTTGTGTTTTCAGTAACAGCCCCAACATCTTCGTAACCTAACAAATAAGTCCCAACATCACCATAGGTTGTACTACTACCCGCCCCACTCACAATATTTACAAGGTTCCTGCTGTCATCAATAACCGTAGTACCATTTACTTTAATCGCCATCTTCGTGTCCTTCCACTATTAGCGTTATGATTACCAAGGAAGCCCGACAGTCGTAGTTGGGTTCAACTCAGCGTTAATCTTGTCAGCAATGGCTGTCTCAACGTCAGCCTTCACGACAGTGTTCCAGACCCAAGCAAGCACGTTGGCTTGAGTTAAGTCAGCAAATGCAATGAAGTCAGAAGCAGATGCGTCCGGTGTCCATGAGGTTGTCCCGTATGAGGAAGCAGTAGCCTCCCCATCAACACCCTCGCACCGCCAGTGTGCCACTGTGACACCACCGTCTGCTGTGTTGCGCTCAAGTTCTGCGATAGTCCATGTGTATGTGATAGCCATGATTACTCTCCTAGTTTAGCTTTAAGCTCGTCAATCTGAGCCTGTTGTTCCTTCATGGCTTCAATCAAGAGAGCCACCATGTTTCCGTATTTAACTGACTTGATGCCTTGGTCATTTGTGCTGACTACGTCCGGCAGTACAGCTTCCACTTCCTGAGCGATTACGCCGACCTCTGAGTTGCCATTCTCGATCCAATCGAATGAGACACCACGCAGGGACTTAACGGCATCCAGAGAGCCTGTGAGCGTCTCTACGTTTGTCTTGAGGGTAGCGTCTGAGGTGGTGTTGAAGTTGGCTGCGTTTACTGTGCCGCCGAAGTAACCGTCTTTGTAACTGTATGATGAAGTGCCGATGTCAATGCTATTACCTGTGAGGGAACCTGAAGCCATTGGTGCAATAGTACCTGACCCAAAGAATAAACCACTCCCTGAAGTAGAGTTTATAAGTAAATTAGTTGTTGAGTTCCCAATACTCCCCACAATGGAGCCGCTTTTGTAGAGCTTAACAATGTCGCCATCCGACCCCGATCTACCAAAGAAACCACTAGCCGCAGATGCTGCGTTTATGTTGAAAAAACCAGTTGATCCGATTCTCATTCCTGCAACTGAATTGCCTATTGGGTCTGTATTCGTAGTCCCCACAAGCAGGTTGCCCGATGCATCCAGCCTCATACGTTCTGAATCATTAGTGCCAAATGCTATTGCACCGTTTTCTTTATTGTTTACCCCAGCAAGTGTACCCTGCATATACAACTCAAAGCCATCAAAAGTGCCATCACCTGTTGTGGAGTTCTTAAAATTAAGCCTTGGAAGCGTAGCGTTATATAAACTTAAACATGACCCACTTGGCGTACTAGGCGAACTCGTCCCAATGCCTACGTTACCGCTGCGTGTTACCGATAGTATATCGCCTGACGTGTCAGAAGAAATGACATAAGATGTTAGAGGGTTATCATACCTTGTTCTGATAATCTCAGTGCCAGCACTATTTTCAAAACCAATAAAGCTATCATTTGCACCAGAATTGCCAGTACCCATGCGAATGGTCATGCCAGCATTGGTTCCACTTCCAGCATCTAGCTCAAGAAGATTACTAGGCGAACTCGTCCCAATGCCCAAGCTCTCCGCGCTCGCATCCCAGAAGAACTTTGGTGTCGAGCCTGTGTCCTCGTACAGTGACAGGTCGCCGTTGTTGGCAATGATAGCACGTTGTTTATTTGTTCCACCTTCATTGGTAATAAAACGTAAGTCACCACCAGATGTTGCCGCCTTTATATAATTAGCAGTAGACCCTGTCATATCAATGATATTGTTAATTGTAGCTGTACCATCCACAGTCAGCCCATCAGCCGTCACTGTGCCAGTTACGTCAATACCTGTGGAGGTGGTGGCGAGTTTGGGTGAGTTGTTATGATAAAGAGCAACTTCAGCGTTTGTATCAAAAACAGCAGATGTATTGGCACCACGTTTAACTTGAAAGCTATCGTTTGCATCTAGAATTATATTACCAGTGCCTTGATCGCTAATATAGCTATTGCTACCATCGTGATAAATCTGCAAATCACTGCCAGCACCGAAGATGGCCTTGTCGCTGTCGCCGAAGGACACATCCGCAGTAGTAGTTAATCCTGCAAACGTAGGGCTATCGCTATTACCAAGGCCAAGGTTAGTCCGGCCAGCAGAAGCAGAAGCCAAGTCAGACAGGTTGTTGGCAACAAGCAGAGCGCCTGACAGAGAAGCATAAGCAGCAAGCCATGAACTTCCGTCATACACCTTCATCACATTGTCAGTGGTATTAAAATATAAAGCGCCTGAAATCAATGCGTTACCGTCATTGTCCAGCGTAGGATCGGATGCTTTAGACCCCAGATAACGATCATCGAAGTTATCCAGTGCAGCAAGAGCAGCGTCCTTAGCGGCCTCAGATGCAGAGGCAGAGCTTGCACTAGCTGTTGCAGATGTTGCCGCCTCTCCGGCCTTGGTCGTTGCTATGCCAGCCTGCGTTGTCGCCGTTGCGGCGCTGGTTGCTGCGTTGGTCTCGCTTGTTGACGCATTAGATGCGCTTGTAGAAGCAGCAGATGCACTTGAAGCAGCATTAGTCTCTGCTGTCTCAGCGTTGGTCTCAGCAGTTTCAGCAGCAGCCTGCGCAGCAACACTAGCCACCCTAGATGTTTCACTAGCAGTGGCGCTGTTAGCACTATTGGTGGCGCTAGTAGCGGCATCATTCTTACTGGCTAAAGCAGATGCAGCATTCGCACTCGCATTCTGAATGTCAGTAATGTTTGTTGCGTTAGTATTGATCGATGCAATGTTTGTTGCGTTTGTATTTACATTAGCAATGTCTGTCGCAACAGTGTTCACGTTTGTAATAGATGTTGCCACGGTCCCAATGTCAGCACCGTCAGCAGCAACAGTATTAATATTAGACGCATTTCCAGCAACCGAAGTCACATTGCCGCTAATACCAGAAACAGTTGTAACATCAGACGATATACCTGCGACAATACCGATATCAGTGCCATCAGCCGCAACCGTAGTAACGTCCGAGCTAATCCCTGCAACAGTTGTTACATTGCCTGAGATGCCGGATACCGTGGTGACATTTGCCCGGATCGTGTTGACGTTTGTAATAGCGTCAGTCGCAACCGTACCGTCCTGGATCTCAGCAAGGGTCTTAATATCAGCAGAGATACTTGCTAGTGAATCGACATCAGCAATCTCTGGACCTGGCTCTGGATCACCCGTAGTCGCATTGAACCCGAGAACTGTACCTTTGCGATCATCCTTCAGAGGAAGCTCTAGGTCAGTAAACACATCACCAGGGTTCACAAACAGACCACGCCCAAGCTTCTCATCGAGCTGTTGGGTCATAATCACGTTACTGTCTAGCTGTTCGTTTAAGCTAGAAGCCAAAAGATCCCCGGCTGTAACAAAGTCTGTAGTCCGTGAAAGCTCACGACCACCAATGATTGTAAGAACGTCAGATGCTATGAGAGCAACAGTTAGAGTAATAGACCCCGTTCCATTCGCGTTAATACTGACCGTGTAATCAGTGGTAAGCGTTAGCTCCGTAGTCCCCTTGAAGACTGCGATATCACCATCGACCAAGATGTTGAACGTAAAGGCATATGGACCGGTTCCGGTATTGCCTGTGAACTGAACCCGGCGGGTTACTGGATTAATTGCGATATCACTCATGTCGTTTTCCCGTTCCTTTGTTCACTCTATAGCAGATTTCTTTTGCCATTCCAATAATACTTATCTGAACCCGCCGCCCGTTTGGACGAAGCTCGATGGTGCGGCCCAATACTTAGTGTCATTCTGATTTTCAGCCCTTCGCTCTGCTCTCTCCAAATAGCCTGGATTATTCATTTCCTGTAGCTGATACCAAACCATGTAATTCATAGCCTCTTTTGTGTAGAATAGATTTGCGAATGGCGTGTTGCTTTTAAGAAGTCTGATTGCATCACCGCCAAAGTCCACATCTCCACCAGTGACAACCCCTCTAGCTCTCTGAAGCAGATCTATAGTTTCAGACACCGTTCCGATACCCGGACCAGCCAGCGTCTCCAGTGTGCCGCCGCCATATCTATTGGCTTCACCAAATAAGAAGTCACCGTATATACCTAAACCGCCGCCCTGCAATGCTGCCGCAAGGAACGCCTCCGGTGAGGCCTCTCTCATCTCCCGGCCCTTTGCAACTTCTTTGAGCTGCATAACATAATAACCAAGAACGGTTGTCCCGGCGACTGTGTTGATTAAGCCAAGATTAGCTCCGACACCGCGCTTGAGCTGTTCGTTTAAAGACTTAGAGCCATAGCCATATACCTGTCTCGCAAGAGGCTTGGTCAGAGCTGTTACTCCAAATGACTTAAACTGAGTAAGAAAACGAATGCCTTCACCAGCCAATGTGCCGGGACGATACCCGCGTCTAAGGATTGCTCTCTCTTTTGCACCCGGTGATGGAACCGCGTTATCCGCTTCCGAAACCAGCAGAGCAAACATATTCTCTCTAACATTTAGATCACCGATCTCACCGGGGACAAGATAGGTCTGACCGTCCGGCCCTTTCTTTGCTCCCTTTCGAGCAGCGTCCCAGCCTTTTGCATCTATACCGTATATGCCTAGAATGCGCCTTAAATCTTCTGGGATCTTATCAAAACCCTTAGAGGCCTCACGACCAAGATCGTTTGCAATCATTAGCGTTACGCCACGCTTGTTGCTTTCGGTCCAAGGTTGCAACAGGTTAAGCTTAAAGAACTGGCCTAATAGCTTAGAGGTTTGCCCTGGAACATCATCAGCCGCATTAAAACGAGACATGAAGTCGCCAAGCTGTCCTTCTATTCCAACAGAAAGTCGATCTGAAAACTCGCGCATCTCACCAGTGTTCATGCCCTTGAACACCGCAGTCAGACCATCACTCCAGGCATCCATCATAGATCGGCCCTGATACATTCTGTTTGATGCTATGAATGCCACATCTGATAGGGCAGAGATCCATGCGCCACCCAGCTTTGCCATGGTCTGCAACGCACGAAATCCGTGCATCCACCTGGCTATAGGCGTATGTGAACCAATGTTAATATCACCAGTAACCTCATCGAGAGCAGCCTTGAATGTAAGCGCAGACGCCTCCCTCTTAATTCTTGCAAGTTTCTTAGGATCGTCTCTGTACTCTACTTCCATGCGCTTGATTACACGATCAACCATAGCCTCTGGGTTAGTCCCTAGCATCTCCATCAGCGCCGTTGACCTGGCCGCAGAATTTAGGTCTTGCATATAGGCTTCACGCAAAGAGGCTTTGCCAAACTTTTGATCGTAATTGTACCAATCATCAGGAGTCTTAAAAGTCAGCAGTGCAGAGGCGCTTTCCTTCTTTGCAAGGTTTCCGGGTCCGGTAAATGCCTTGCTAATCTCTGCGCGGTCTCCCTGCTTTCTAACGCCACTAACGATTGCCGTGTAAGTTCTGTCTAAAAACTCCATTCTCGAAGCGACTATCGCAGCCTTAGCAGCTTCATCGGTCATATCCATAGATATCTTATACTCGCCGTCGAGCGTTCTATTCCAATCAATATGCTCATTTACATATTCAGACCAGGCTTGCTTTCCTTCTTTGACCATTCGCCTTTGATCGTGACTTGCTGTAACTACTCGACCTTCTTTCAGTCTGATAAATGATCCAGCTATGTTTTCTCGCTTGAGAGCCGCACGTTGGTACTTAAATAGGATTTCACCAATTTGCTTGGCTTCCTCACTTATTTTAATAATTCTCTCTGTTCCGTCATCAAGCTTATCTTTAATTTCCATAACGCCCTTGGGGTCTTTTCTGTTTAGATCCCCCAATACGTTTGCAACTTCTCGCTCAAAGTCGCCCTTCATATTATTAAACTGGGTATTGAGCTTGGCTTTTTTTAGATCAGCAATGAGCCCACCGGCATACTCACCCATTAGCGCACCGTTTAGCGCATCAACTGATCTCCCAGCGCCCTCAAATGCCCTGCTAGTACCAACAATAACTGCGTCTAAACCAAGAGAGGGATCGCCGGTCATTTCGTTTGCACGGCGAATTATCGTCATAATTTTTTGCTCTTTGAGAATATTCATGTAGCGATTGCGCTTTTCGATCTTAGCTGCAATCTCGGCCTCCTTGCCCATGACCAGACCGCGTTCAAAGATTGCGTCCTCTGCGCTCCTTAGCCCCTTTTGTGCGCCCCTGGCTTTCTTCTCATTATCTAGCTCTTTAATGATCTGTTTAAGCTGATCTTCGCTTAAACGTCCTTTGTTAGCCTTGGTAATATCAACTAAGCAACTTTCCATTACGACACCGCCATACAGGCCGCAGCCTTTTTAGATAAGTCAGAATAAGCTTCTGCCTCTTCATCAATTCGTTTCAATGTTTTCATATCTTCGATATGGTAGTCCATAAGCTCTCCACGCTCCTGAGATTGTAAAACAAGATATTCTGACGTTGCTATTTCATTATCAAGATTGCTTTCTTCTAATGAAGACCTAAACCTTTCGGCAGCTTGAGTATCAGCAAAAGGATCGCTATCGATATCTTCTGCATACTCGGCCAGCTTTTGAGCCTTCACTTCTTTTTCCTGAGCGGCAATACGGGATGCAACGTCTCGGGCCATGTTAGACACATTTGCATAAGCGACCATTACATCAGAGCCGCTTTCAGACATCTCATCAACAGTAAGGGCAATCTCTTCATCAGACGCATCTTTGATCCCGTTAGCCTCAAGCTCTTGCCGGATATCGTTCCTCATGCTCAACTCAGCTTCGGCATCGCTTACAGAATTATTGGCCCGGCGCCACGATTCAGCCTCTTCAAAATCTTCTCGGGCGAAGACCGAATTGCCACGTTTTGTTTCACCGATAGCTTCCATAAGAAGGTTTGTGTCTCTGGCATCTATATATCCCGCTTCGAAAGCAGCTTCAGCCATATCGTCTAAATTGTTTTCACTCTTTGGATTGCTTGCTGAGCGATAGACCATCTTGTTTGTTTTTGAGTTCAAATAACCAGAAACAGGTGTGATCTCTAGGTTTTTTAGTTTGCCCCGGAATGTAGGGTCATTATCGTTAATACCTCCACGGCGTTTAATAAATGTGAGGATGTCTACAGGGCGGTCAGAGGCTTTTACTGTTGGAATTAAGACATCGACCTTTACGCCTTGGTCATTAATCATCTGCCTAAGAGCGGTCTCGTAATTAAGCTTCAAAGCTCGTTGCTGTTTCTTTAGCTTTCTAGCCTTAAACACATTGGACGCCGAAGCTTGCTCTGGAAGTTCTACAGCAGCCATCTCAGCTCTAACTTCTGCCTCTATAGTGTCAAAGTTAATGGTGTCTTTTGTGCTGATCTTTCCTAACTTACGGGCAAATGCGGCTGTCAGTGGGCTTAAAATGCCTCCTAGCGCAGCACCGGCTCCAACATTGAAAAGCGCCTCTGTCATCGTGTAATCAAGTTGTTGTTGCTTTGACATCCCATAGACAAAGGGCTCAACCAATACTGCGCCACCCACACCCTCGATTGCACCCGTTCTGGCGCGGCCCAAGGTTTTACCATACTTTGCCACAGCCGCAGCCCTCGAACCTGGTCCAACGAATGGAACAAACATCAAACTAAACTCAAGGGGGTCCGTGGCCATTGCCAACATACCAGCGCCAAATTTAGCCAAGCCAGGGATAAAGCCACTCGGGCTTCTGGAAATAATGGCGTTCCTTATGACTTCTGCCTTCTTGTTGTCATACAAAAGTCGAGCTTCTGCTTCCGGCATAAATCTATCATCAGCAAACTCAAGCAAATCGCCAAATTGCTCTTTAAGTTCATCTGGACTTTTAAGCCTTCCAGCCTGCACGGCTTGTTCAAAGAAAATGTTTTTCTGGGTTTCACGCTCGGCATAGATACCTTCTAACGCAGAGCGAAGCGCCTCATACTTTACAGGGTCAGTCTCTAACGCCAAGTCTTGCTCTATAAGTCCTTGACGCCGAATGCGCTCTCTATCCGCTTCATAGAACTCAGTACGTTGTTCTTCCGTTATAGCCGTTGTTGCCGCTGCGGTCTGCTCAAAAGACTGAGCCAAAAGCTTGCGAAACATCGGGGTTTCAGAAATCTCTGTAGCTGCGCGGCCCAAAGTTACTCTAAGCCTGTCCGCAGTCGTTACAGCAAGCAATCTATTTTGAGTGTTTAGCGGACGCGGTTGCAACATTGACTATTTATTCCTATTGAAATCATCGGCAAACTTTTTACCCTCTGCGGCAGCGCCTTCTGCTGGGCTAACTATTGGAGAGGACTCGACCGTTGAGGGTGTGATGAAGTCACTTAGTCCGCCGGTTATTCCGCTAGAAAGCACCCTGCCCTCATTTTGAGCCATTCTCATCAAACGCAGATTTTCCTGACCTCCTGGGAAGCTATTGTAGACCCTATCGACTACAGCGCCTAAGTCTTTAAACTTAATTACAAAGCCAGTTGGCAGGAGCGTTCCTTCATCATCGTAATGCAACTCAAGACCATCACCTGTGCTATTATTTACGAACTCACCATAATCCGCCAATGAAGTGAAAGCTATTGCCTCATCCACAAAATCAGGAACAGTCACAGATCTTGGTATGTCAAAGCCATAAATATCAAACGCCGCTTTTAGTGCATCGTCCTGTTTTAATAGCTGAAGATTTTGACTAACATCAATTTGAGAAACGCCGATTGGAACAACGTAGGTTCCTGTTTCATCGCTAACAGTTTGTTTATAGTCTGGAATAACATCGTTAAGCGCGCTGTTGAATGCTGTCTTAGCATCGGCACCATTCCGCATTCTCCACATTGCCACCTTCTTAACAACTTCAAGTTGCTCATCGACAATCGACAATCCCTCGCTATCGGCACCGTTCAGATACGCTTGTTGGTACGAAACGAGCTGTGAGTCTGTGTTTATAATTTCTCTAAACTTACTGTCTGTGTCTGTTGGAAGATTTTCTTTAAGATCCTTTGCATCCATTCTGGAAACAGTAGCAAGCTCAAGCTTGATCTTGTCATTATCCTGCAAGTACATACTTCTGACATACTCGGGAGCCAAACCAGCATTACGAAGCTCAGTAATAAACTTGTTGGCATACTTATCTCCTAGATCTTTTCCAATTCTAGAAAAAATCGTAGTAGCTACATCGGCATCAACATTATCCAACATGGTTACAATGCTAGAAGCAAACTCTTTTGGCATAAGGTTTCTTTGGGCTTCGGGAACGCCGGTCTGTTCGTACTTTGTTTGAATCTGGTCAAAAACAAAAGCCAGCTCTGAACTGGCAAGAGCAAAGTTTCCTTCGTTAATGCTCTCTTGAACTTCGGCTAAACTCTGACTTACTTCTTTATTTGTCGATATTACATACTTTGCAGCGTCATCTTGAAGAGCCGTTTGCTTGTCAACAATGGCTTGGCGAAAAGTCTCCATTCTGCTGATCGCAACCTGAGCGTCATCAGATGTTTTAATATCTTCGTTTAACTGCGTTAATACCGAGAGCGCATCTTCTGCGGTCATGTCACTAAGGGAGCCAACATTGTTGACGAGATCCATAGTGCTTTCCCATGAGTCAATTACCCTCTGGCCCTCTTCCTCACCAAACAGATCAAATATCTTATTTTCGTCTAAAGCAAAATCAGGAGAAGGTGCTCCGGTTTGCATGGCAATGGTTGCATTATTGTTAATATAATCAATAGTTTCTTTTTGCCCCGTAGCTATTTCACTTGCAAGGTTTGCTTCAAGCCTGTTTACAAAATTTAAATTCTCTGAATAAGAAACCCCAGGCAGAGGCTTCTCTTTATACTTCTCAAGCAAAAACCTTTTTTCATTTATTCCGGCAGCTTCGTTGAATTGATAAATCCTGTTTTCTTTTATTGCTACCTTGAGGGTTGATTGAGCTACTTTATTGGCAGTTTTTTCCCCAACACCAAGATCTATTTGAGCCTGCACAAGCTCAGTGACAGCAAGCTCAATGCCGCTTTCTGTAGAACCAAGCCCAGGTGCGGTTGCGCCGTCTACGATTGCTTGAGATCTTGTGGAAACAGTGTCGTTGACGCGCTGCGCCATAGCAGCTTTAGCCTTCCTAAAGGCTATCTCAGAATATCTATTCTGATAATCAGATGTTTTACCTTGCAGTCTTGCGCCAAGAACACCGGCAGCAACGGGATCAACTACAGACAATGAAGCTTTGTACCCATCGTTTATGTCCGCCAATGCAGCTTGATAAGCAGGCATCGACATATTCTTTTTGTCAGCCTCAATCGTTAATGCTTGCATATCAGCAGTGGCAAGAGTTTCAATCTCAACCACAGCGATCCGGTTAGCGGCCTCGACAGCAGCTTTCTCAGCAATGCCTCTAGGACCGCCCTTTTCTTCTATGGCCTCAAGTGTGGGCAGCGCACCTTCCTCACGCACACGCTCCTGTCCGCGCTCAACAGCCATCTCAGAGGCTTTCTTAAATGCGAAGTCAGACATCCGGTTTAATTGCTGAGAAAGAGTGTCGGCATACCTTGCCTGTTCCCGTATATCAGCAAAGTCAATATTCCCCGGCTGACGGGTTTGTAAGCCCAATCGCTGATATCGTGGAAGTTGTGCCATATTCTAACCTAACCTATATTAACTGACCGGCCATATAAGCGGCCTCGCCAACACTACCAAGTGCAGCAACGTCCGCAGTTTTCTTTGCTGTAGACCCAGCGGATCTGTAAATACCACCTTGAGTATAACCCTCACCAAGAGCCAAAGCGGCGTTATCAGCGGCAATATTAAACTCTTCGATGCCTTCGCCCATTGCAAACTGTTGGACTGTAGCCGCAGACCCAGACGTAGGATCAACACCTCCAGCACCAGCCCTAGCCACGATAGCAGCCAGCGTTTCATTTAATCGCTTCAAGGCTTCGGACCCTTTCTGCTTGTATGCAATGGCCTCCGATCGACCGCGCAGCTCCGCCTGTTCTGCCTGCCGCTCATAGCTCGCCTGTTGCGCAGCGCCGACATCTCTTTGCGCACTAGCTTGAGCAAGCTTACTTCCAATCGATACAACTGTAAAAGCAGCTTCCATTTATTAACTCCCCACGCTCAACCGGTACTCAAGACCGAGAACAATCATTTCCAATGGAACATTCTGGCTAATAGTAATCTGCCCCGTTCCGCTATATCCCAGCAAGCCATGCACAGTTTTTATGCCAGTGAAAGGCTCAACGGGCGAATCCAACACATCTTCGCCAAAGTTTCTAAACGAGATCTGCTTGCCGTTAATCGTCATATCCTTCGTGCTGTTCACAATAGCATCAACCTGGATAATACGTTTCTTAAAGCCCTGCACAGATCCAGAAGATAGCACCGGCTCCGCAGGCATTGTCCTAGCTGTGACTGTGTAATTCAAGCCAACCTGGTAGCTAGACGTAGCAGCAGAAGCAAACGTAACTGTGTAAGGAGATCCTGGGACCGTCTGTTCTGGCTCTAGAACGCCATCTCTAATGATCTGGACTGTCTCCCCCTCAAGATGCTGTAACGTCACTGAGGACGCCGCGCCGCCCTCCTTAGCGCTATCTAGCGTGAGATCTGGGTCAAACTTCTCCAGCATATAGTTGTCAGTGCCATCAATAGTCCGTTTAACGATCACATAAACATCTGCAACCTCAACGCCCACAGCTATAAACTCACCGTCTGTTGTGAACCGGCTTGGCGCAATAACATTCTGACCGACCAGGATAGAGTAAACCGCCATCGATCCGTCAGTACCGTTGACCACAAACAGGCGATCAGACTCATCCGTAGACGCAGCCCTGCGCGCCGCCATGTCCACAGGATCTTTTAGCAAGTGAGAGCTTAGAGCTGATATGTTCTGCACCTGATAGGATGCTGTAGTGTCGCCAAACTGGAACACATTGATAGATTTACCCTGGCGCTGAATAAAGATTGACGCGCCGTTCAACTCTTCGATAGGGATACCAGCCTTTGATCCAAGCCGTGTCTGTGGCCGTACAAAGAAACTCGAAGGAGTAATTGGCTCATTGGTTCCTTGTAAGATTACAAACTCACCACCGGTTGTGAAGATCCGAAAGTCGTTGCCAGAGAACAAGTTGACGATAGTATTGAGCTGATTGGTGTTGATTGTTGCCTCAACGCTCTCATCGTCAAGTCCAGTACCGGCGTTGAAATCAAAGTAATTGATCACACCAGAGCCCCAGATCGTATTTGGCCGAGACTTAGATCCACCAAAATACAACCGGCCCTCATGGAATGCAGCTGACCTGGGCCAACCCCGAGTGCTGGACCAAACATCCTCATAGCCGTGTTCACTCTCCCAGAAACCAGCGGTAATGGCATCCGTGTCAAAGAAGTCCACTTCCGTAACAGCCTTCATAACTGTAGGCGATACATACTCTACATATCGAGCGCGGCCAAATGTGCTTGTGACTTGGGCGTATTCACCAACGGCAGAGGGCGCAAAAGCCTCTACCTTGTAATGCGTGGTATTATCGGGAGCCGTATCCCATGCGGGGTAGACAGTCAGCACCTTAGTAGAGGCCACATAATCCTCAACGTGCCGAGTCTGACCTGATCCAGTACCAGAAGTTAAAGTAATAAACATCCCATTCGGCTGATCGTCAGTGCTGTAACTAGACGAAGACTTCAAGGTAATTGTATTCGCTCCACCCGCCTGCGCTGTTCCAGTGTCAGTTGTTACGTCAGATGCGGTAATAGTAATGTTGCCCGTAGATGCACTTGGCGTAATAGTAAAGTCTGGCTGGTGCGTATCAAAAGCATAAGCATACTGAGGCAAGTTCGTAATTGGCAGGTTTTCTAACGTCCAGCTTGTGTCACTGTTGCGCACAAGCCTCTTGGTTTGGAGATCCTCATGGCAGAGAATGAGCGTATCAACCGCCTGGGTATAGTTGATATCATCCAGCATAGAGGTAGTGATATCGGTTGCTGTAATATAGTCATTACCAGATCCGTTAATATTTGTCTGCAAGACACCAGCCTTAAAGACGTAGATCCTTTGAGTGACAAATACCAACAAGTAGCTATCATCAACGCTAAACTCAAAAGGAATTACCTTAAAGTCAGTAAAGCTTGAGCCAAAGTCATAGATGAACTGCGTACCATCCCGGCGCTTGAACCCACCCTGCGGCTGAATAATTACATTCGTAGCTTCCTCAAGAGCGTTCTGATATTGCTGCAAGTCGGTACGAGCGCGGATAAGCGGATCAAGCTCACCAACCGAGAAATTCGTTTGGAACTGCATAATCCGCATTTTAGTATCTCACATCAATAAGAGAATAATCCTCAATGATCTGCGGCGGCTTACCGCGACTATCTATGTTCATTGCCTCACGCATCAAGCCACCACGGTTTGACTCACCGGGTGAGCCATATGCCAAGGCACGGAAGTAGTCCGACTTGCTAATCTGATCGGTAATTGTAAAAGCTAACTCAGCAGCCAGCGAGGTGCGGAGAAGGCGCACAAAGTAATTTGGCATTTTGCTTTCATCGATTGTACCTTGGTAGTCGATAAAGACCTTCTCGAAATTTGTGTATAGCTGATCGCCATAGATCTCCCACCCATACCGGACGGGGTTCTCGCCAATACCAACGCTAGTAAAGAGAGCAATAACGCCTGAGAGCATATCCCCCGGCAACTGATAGGCATACTTCCATTCATCGATAGGAGCAGTGGACAGCCGATTTAGCTGCACTTTCTGAATGCTCCAACTCCATTGATAGTTTGAAAGCAGCGAGTCACGGAGATCTGGATAAAGTCGATCACAAGCCTGGGCTGAGTCAGATCCTTCTGTAAAAGAAGAAATGGGCGAAGCGCCCAACAGTATCAGAGCATCCGAGCAGATCGAGAGTGAAGTATCACCAGCAGCCATAATCGTTCTCCGTAAAGGGTAAAGGGGGCCAGTGGGGCCAGCCCCCTCTTTCTTTAGATTACTGCCGTTGTGATAACGCCAGCAGTGTTGGTAGCGACAAGCGTTTGACCGCCATCGCTGCCGTGTGTGTAGATCCAATCACCGGTAGTGATAAGAGCTTCAACTGTGTTGAAATAGCCAGAGCCAGCGATAGTAGCTTTGTTATCACCAGAAGATTTGTAGCTATAGATAGCTGGAGCATTGCCGCTTTTAGAAGCGCCAACTGTTGCCCAATTTGCTGTTGCGAATGCCATGTCTTATTCTCCTTATTCAGTACAAGAAATTTTGACAATGCCTTCGCCGTCAATTGAGACGGAACCAGCAGAGAACATGGAGCTAACCAAGAACGATGTCTTTTCTGGGACATAGTTGACTTCGGTTTTCTGAGCCATCGACTCAGCATAGCCCATCGAATCTTTGTGCCAGGCAAAGCAAGTACGAGTAGAAGGCTTAGGAATACCGCCTTCGTCACGGTCGCCCATTGTCAAGATGTTGAAGCCCATGAATGTGTTGATCTCACCTTGGACAAGAGCTTTGACAGAAGCAAAGTCTTGGCTTGTGATTTCAGTTTCACCGAGCAAAGCGTCAAGCTGAGAAGCGTGCATGAGCAAGTGACGGCCTTCAGAAGGTACGTTCTTCTCATTCATAGCTTTCGCAGTAGCGCGGAGCTTTTCGATGTTCATGTTTGTACCAGCACCACCGATTGTTGTTGCAACAGTAGATGTGCCAGTGGCCGCGTTCAGAGCATCGATCATGATCTGGTCCATGCGCCGAGCAATAGACTTAGATACAACCTGTACCAATTCAGAACGCTCATCAAAGTTGATGTGGGACTGTTGGAAGATGTCTGAGTATTCTGCTGCAATGTAGTCTTCCATTGTCGCAGTTACTTGGCCGTATGTGACGTTAAGTGGAGTAACATCGGTTTGTGGTACGCGAAGCGTAGCTACACCTTTACCGATTGTTGGGAACTTAACAGTGTTACCGGCAACGCCGGTGCGGGTCCGCATTGTGCCACGAAGCACAGATTCGGCTTGATACGCTTGTTTGACCTCAGAATCGAAAAGATCAACAAACGCGGTTGAGACGTTAATCGCCATTTGCAAAAACCTCCTTTTGCGTTTCAATTAAACGCTTCCGTTATCCGAGGTTCCGGGCGGTCGCTTGCGCGTTATGGCCGCGCCAACCAGTAGATTACTACATCCAACGGGCCGAGCACGGTTAGCCGTTAAGGCTAAAATACACGCAAGCGATATTTATTGCAAGTCTCTATCACTTCTGCTGAGATTGGAACCACTTTTGCTCCATCTGAGTGCGCCAAGCAGCATCGCTTTGCCAGCGAGGATCAGAGATAGCAACCTGTAGATCCTGCTTTGTCATGGTCTCTTGCTGGATCGTAGGCTTAATAGGAATGTTCTCATTCGTGATTGACTGGTGATACTTCAAGAAAGCATTGATCGCGTCAGCGTTGTTCAGTGAATATGCTATCGCTTCACGCTCAGAGTTATTCAGAGGAGCTTTCATTAAGACACGCTCAGTCATTTGGATTTTCTCAGAGGCATTGGCCCCTAACTTCTCCATCTCCACGCGCTGATCGTACTGTACGCTCTCTTGCTCATCCTTAGACAAGGCAAGTACACGGCCTGCGAGATCCTCGAATGCGTCCTGGCTAATCCCGTTTTCTTTAGCCCAATCCTGATATACGGCGACAGTCGGATCGTCAGAGTCCAAACCCTGATCCGCAAGTGCAGATACATCATACTCTTCCGGTGCTTTATGTTTTCCGGCTTTAAACTTTTTCTCAAGCTCTGCATAACTCTTTGCCAGCTTTTCAACATCTGGGCCGTCCTCATCCCAAAATTTTTCTGGATAATAATCTGGCCGCTCTAACGGCTCATCATCACTTGCAGCAGCAGGCTCACCCTGCGGCGCTTCATGCACAGCAACCGGCGCATTCTCTTGAGGAGTGTCCGGCTCTGCCACGTTAATCATTGGGGCGTCAGCCTCCACTTGTTTTGCCATTGCTTCAGCCATTGTTTGACCTTTCTATTTTTTTCTCAATCATGCGTACCATCTCTGCCATGCCTGTCCTTACATAGCCGAAACTCGCATCCTCTCCAGGGAACCAAGTCGGTTGCTCAATCGTTATGCTGCGCAAATGACTTAGAACACGTTGCCCCTCTGTGCTTTTAAACACCTTGCCGTATAGAACATCTATATCAGCAGCCTTTGGGCTTTCGCTTATTGCTTGGGTTAAACCTTCCCACCCATCGGGTGAACTCATTGCATAGCCTCCATTGTTGCTCCACCATCATTAGCAGTCGGCGGCCCTTGTTCGGCCATTGCTTGCGCCTGCATCTGTCGCATCATCATTTCCTGCTCTTCTGCTGTGGTGAGCAAGTCCTGTTTGATGTTCATCTTATCGGCAATGAATGCTGTGATCCGTGGGATCGACAATGCCATCTGACCCTGCGGGCCTAGAGAGTTGGCAATCTGCATAAACTGCACGATATCGTTTACCTCTTGTAACTTCTGGGCTTGAGCCAGAGGAGCCACCGGCGTGACCTTTACCTCTACACCGTTGACCTTGAGCGGCAGATCGATGTAACCAGCCTGGTCCATTACATAGAGAATGCGTGACACCAGCGGGATCATAGTCTCATCGATCAATCGACCAAACGCAGAACCCAGATTAGAAGCAAGCTCACGGGATCTTTCAGCAATCTCAGTCGCAGACCGGGCTGACATATTATCAGGCGGCAACGTATCATCCATCAAGATCTTCTTAATGTTCATGCGCAGATCATTCATAACGATCTGACTTGTGTTAAAGTCACCGGCACGGGGCAGAGGAGACAGGGACGGACCCTGTGCGCCACCGTTACGAGCCACACCAATAATTGCTCCAGGCTGGATCTTTACGTTCTGAGGATTGAGAACGCCATCGTCAGCAGCAGTATATACGCCAGAGATCGACAGAGAAGCATTCTTCAGAACCAACTCAACGGTCTTGTTTAGCGTCTTAATGTCAGCAATCGCAGTAACCAGGGGACCACGGCCATATATCTCACCGGCAACCTTCATGTAACGTGCAACGATGAATGGCGAAGACTTCATGGTGCGGTAAACCAGATCTTGCCGCTTACCAGGCCAGATAACATGATAGCAATAGATCGCTCTTTCGTAATCATAGATCACAGCATCCATAAGATCGATCTCTTTAGATGGTGATCGTGATATCGCATCTACCAATTCCGGCGTCATTTCAGCATCAGGGAACTCTTGCGGTATCGCTTCAGCCTTCATTCTTAGCTTGCGATACACATTATCGACATTGCCGAATGTACCTTCTTCAATCGAAACGAGATACTGAGGGATGGGTGTAAAGCGGATCGGAGTTGCCTCATCACCAGGCGTCACCATCATCACGGCAGTACCCACACAGAGATCCAGAAGGAACTCGCCCATAGCCAGATCAAAGTTAGTCTGGCGCATTACCTCAAACATCCGCTCAGTGTAAGCATCAAGCGCAGCTTGAGCCTGTGGCTGTTGTTCTTTTGGGATGCCAGTGCCAGCCTCTAAGCGACACCATTGCTTCTGAGGTGGAAACAAGCCAGCCTGTATGCGGTTAGCGAAACGCTGAGTCGCTGAGATAGCTGTGGAGTCGAACACACGGCCCATCTTCTTTTGACCGGCGGTGTTACCCTCATAGTTTCCATCGTACATATTGCGCTGCGGTAGAGCGAACTCGTAGCAATCCTCATAGATAGTACGCCATTGATCCTTGCGGGATTGGGCCTTGGCCTCACGCTCCATGATCTCTCTTACGTCTAGCCGAGCCATCTCATTTATCCTTTTTTATTACGGTTAGCGAAGTTACGCGCCGCCTCTACCGATCCAAAACCCCATGCCTTTAGAGCCAGAGCCTTGCGGGTGGGTTCACCCTTCTCATTTTTCATCGGGCCTTTCATCCCAGCGAACCTAGCAGCAAAGCTAACACGCCGGGGATTGGTCCCTGTCTTGACGGGAGCCTTTAGATTGCCCCCATCTTTACGCTCAAAGTGCTTACGGCCAGCCTCGTTAAGACCACCCTTCGGATTTTGGTGCGCCTTCTTTACCATAACTTACTTCTTTGGCTTGGCAGCGGCCTTCTTGGGCGCAGCTTTCTTCTCAGGAACCGCAGCCTTTGCCTCAACAGGCTTTGGTCGAATGTGTACGCGGGGATCTGATTTGATTTGAGTCATGTCGAGCCTTTCTAATCTACAAAAATTAGCTTCATCTTTTTAGCCATAGTCTGAGCGGCCTCATACTTCTTGCGCCGAGCCTTGCCCTTCTTTATCTTAGCTTCTCTTTCAGCAGCCCTGGCAGAAGCAACCTGTTGCTCTGGAGTGGGGCCTTTGGCAGCACCAGTGGCACCCCTGCCGGCATAGCTTCCAGTACCGGCACTCTTGTTGTTACTGCGATCACTATTGCGATTCAGATTTTCCATAAAAGATTTTTGGGAAGCTGCCCTCTGCCTATTCTCTTGAGGGGTGTACCGTCCTCCGAATGGGTCTAAATCAGCAGTTGTTTTGTTATACTTCTTAATTGCACTAACAATTTTTCCAGCGACCACAACCATAACTAGCCCCCAAGTGTCGATGATTTTTGCTGTTGCTGGAGCAAGAGCCACTCAGACTGAGACATTCCCTCCGGCTTCTGATTCGGCCCCTCTTGACGCGCGGGAGAAAACAGAAGCCTTAAGCCACCAGAGCGGCGCAAACGGCGTCTACGCTGCACACCCTGCATCTCAGAACGCTCAGAGGAAGTCGCACGTTCCTCTGCGCGTGTGTTGGCCGCCGCAGCATCTTGCTCTGCACGAATTTGTGCTGCTGATTTAGGAGGGGGAGCCGAAGATCCACCACCGCCAAATAATCCACCCATGTTAAAACCTCACCATCATGTAATAGTCGGACCCGTCTGGCCCGTACTTCCTCATAACACTTTCTACCTCAAAACGTAGTGCTTTGGCAAACCTAAATGCGGTATCGTTATTCGTGTTTACGCAGATCTGTAGCCTTTTTATGCCGTTATTAGCTATTGCGGTATCGGTTAGCTGCTTAGAAGCCCGTATAACCGATATCGCATGGCGCTCAATCTCTTTGCCGGGGATCAGCCACATCTCCGCAACACCATCCCAAAAGGGGCGAATGCCAAACGCACAGACAACCTTACCTCTCCCGATGCCAGACCAGCTCATCCCGTCTACGGCGTGATCCCAGACATAGTTAATGTAGTTAGGTATCACGTTAGCAAAGTCTTTGTTCTCTTCTTTAAGGTTTATCCTGGCTAAATGATCGTAGGTCAGCGGAACAATATGCTCATCGTGTCCCATCCTTACCTGGGGCAGTTGAACTAAAGCCATTAGAAGACCTCGAAATCTGTGCTTGCGTTGAATGTTTGCCCACCCGCAAAGCTTCCGCCATAGGTTCCGCGCCGCAATCTGCGTTGCTCACCGCCACCGAGCATAAGATATCCAAACGCATCCCCGCAGTGAGAGTGCTCATTCTTTACCGGCGCATCTTTAAACCGATCCTGCCCAGCGCCCATAGACACACGCTTGAAGAAATAGCCGCCACTCAGAGATTTCCGCAGCCGCAGGCACTTCTTGCTAACGAGAAGTCCAGGTTTACCACCAACCAGCCGGTTCATAGGAGCCGCAGCAGCCTCACGCCTTACATTGAAAGCATTGCTATCTGTTGGCTGTGCGCGAAACCCAATAGACTGCAAGTGATCGAAGGCTGTAACCTCATAGATCTCGTCACGCTTGTTACCGGCGGGGTCTCCCCAGATCTGCACCTCTGCTTTATTGAAGCTTGCAGCGATCTTGCCTATCAACTCCTGCCCAAAGCGTTCAAGCCCCATGTCAAACGTCACAAGCTCATCGAGGATCTTCCACGCGCCGCCAGATGTTCGCTGCCCAAAGATAGCCGCCGGTGTCAAACCAAAGTCAACGCCGATCTGTAGCGGGTATTGCGGATCATACTGCACATCCGCAGACATCATTTCATCGTCATACTCCGGCCAAACCGGCCTGCCTTCC
>Ga0307379_10001626_pt1 | contig 35079 bp, 23 predicted proteins | sample UN2MG_FD_202237 | JGI IMG/M metagenome (GOLD analysis project Ga0307379, IMG submission 202237) | Soil microbial communities from Risofladan, Vaasa, Finland - UN-2 | ecosystem: Environmental > Terrestrial > Soil > Coastal area > Acid sulfate soil | place: Finland: Risofladan, Vaasa | collected...
CGGCCGATGGCCGCGAGACCGTTTGCGCGCTGGTCATCTGCTGCGATAACGCTCGCACGATCCGCGATACGCTCGAGAGCGTGAAATGGTGCGACGAGGTGCTGGTGGTGGTCGATCCGCGCAGCGCCGACGGCACAGCGGGCATCGTGCGCGAGTACACCAGCCGCGTTTTCGAAAACGTTTTCACATCCGACGGCGTCCAGCGGAATTTCGCGATTCCGCGGGCGTCGTGCGAGTGGGTTTTCGTGGTGGATTCCGACGAGATCATCACGCCCGAGCTGCGCGACGACGTGCTGAAGAGGTTGCGCGACAGCGGCGGCCATGACAGCGGCCATGACAGCGGCGGCCACGATGCATTTTACGTGCGGCGGATTGCTTTTTTCCTCGGCAAGCCGATAAGATATTGCGGCTGGGGCCGCGAAAATCAGCTCCGGCTGTTTCGCCGCGATAAGGGCCGCTACGATCATCGCCGTATTCACGCGGGCGTGCAGGTGAGGGGGTCGGTAGGGCAGATCGATAGTTTCATGCTTCACAATACGATTCGCGACCTGGGCGGCTATCTGAACAGGTTCAACGATTTCACATCGTGGACGGCCTCGGACATGCGCGACAAGGGCCGGCGGACGAGGCTGACCGACGTGCTGGCGAGGCCGGCGTTCAGGTTCATCAAGATGTACTTCCTCAAGCTGGGCTTTCTCGAAGGGATGCGCGGCCTGCTGCTGTGCGGGTTTGCCGCGTTCAACGTGTTCACCAAGTACGCCAAGCTGTGGGAGATCGAGCACTGCAAGGAAAGGAAGCGCAGTGAGCAGTAGGCGCGGAAAAGGCGATGATCGCGGCCGCGAGGCGGGCGATGCGGCCGGTATCGGTGTGATTTGCGGCCGGCGGTGGGTTTCGCGTGCCGACAGCATAGATGCGGTGCGCGAGATTGCGGAGCGATTTGACGGGCTGCGCGGCCTGCCCGGTTGCAGTATTATAAAGGAAAACAGCGTGCGGTCGGTTTTCTGCGTGCAGATGGCCGGCGGGCGCGAGGTGATCGTGAAGCATTACCGGTCGCGCGGGCTACGCGGTGCGCTGAAGTATCTTTTTGTGAAAACGAAGGGCAAGGCCGAGTGGGTGGCGTCGCGGCGGATGGCGCTGAAGAACCTGCCCGTGCCGACGGTGCTGGCTTACGGCGAGAGGCGGCGCGGGATTTTTTTTGAAGATGCAAGCCTGGTGGTGGAGGCGGTTCCGAATAGCGTGAAGGTGGCGGGCTGCCTGCCGGCGGCGGGGGACGCGGCTGGCCGCGAGCGGCGGCGCGCTATCTTTGGCCGGATTGCGGGCCTTTGCGCGGCGATGCACGGGCAGCGGGTTTTCCATGCTGATTTCCACGGTGGAAACCTGCTGGCGGCATGCGGCGGCGGGCCGGATGGCCTGCCCGAGCTGTACGTGATCGACCTGCATTCGGCCGGATTCCCGGTGTTCTTGCGCGGCGTGCATCGCGTGCGCAGCCTGGGCTTTCTGGCGCATTCGCTGCGCGAGGCGGCCGATTTGGGCGAGCTGAAGGAGATGTGCACGCAGTATTCGGCGGCGGCGGGTTTGACTGATGGGCAGGCGCGGAAGCTCTGGCCGGCAATAGAACGCGAGATGGTGCGGCGCGAGCTGAGCCATATCAGAACGCGCAGCCGGCGCTGCCTGAAAAACAGCTCGAATTTTGCAGTGAGCCGTTTTGATCCATTCAGAATTCACCGCGTGCGCTCGATGTCGATCGACACGATAATGGCGGCTATCGACGAGCACCGCCGGCACGCGGCGGACGGCGATGCGGCCGTGGTATGCCGCACTGCCGACGGCGTGGTTACGCGGTCGGCCGGGGTGCGTGTGCAGGAGTGGTTCGGGCAGGGCCTGCTGAGAGGCGGCTTGCGCTCGCGCGCGATGAAGGCCTGGATCGAGCAGAACCGCCTGGCGGTGCGCGGCGAACGCGTTGCGGTGCCGCTGGCGGCAGTGGAGGGGCGATCGCGGCGAGATTCGTGCTACCTGGTAAGCACCGACGACGAGCGGCCCGGGGAACGCTCTTGCGGATGAAAATACTGCACGTCTTCAGCAACTACAAGTGGACCGGCCCCGCCGAGCCGGCGGTGAGCCTGGCGGCCGAACTGCACAGGCGCGGGCATGACGTTACGTTTGCCTCGCCCGACGTGCCGCCGCATGAGAGCGACCGGCGCGTGTGGCAGCATGCCGTCGACCGCGGCCTGGCGCCGCTGATGGGCCTGCACCTGAGCAAGCATCTGCACCTCGTGAACATACCTCGCGACGCTTCCACGCTGCGTGCCTTCCTGCTCGAACGGGATTTCCAGTTGATTCACGCGCACATGCGAAACGATCACCTTGTGGCGGCGCTGGCGACGCGCCGGATGCCGTTGCCGCCGCCGATCGTGAGGTCGGTGTATGACGGCCGGCTGGAGGGCGGCCTGCGCGACCGCTACCTGTTTGGCCGGCACACGGCGCGCGCAATTTTCCTGTCGGGCAAGGTGCTCGACGCGGCGGTGCGGTCAAAGCTGATGCGGCGCGAGCGGTGCAGCTTGCTTGAAGGTGCGGTGGACCTGGAGCGATTCGACCCCGGCCGCCCCCTGCCCGACATGCGCCGCGCGCTGGGCCTAGGCCCCCGCGATTACGTGGTGGGAATCGTGGCGCGGGTGCAGTGGCACCGGCGTTACAACGTGCTGCTGGCGGCGGTGGAGCAGGCGATGCGGGCGCTGCCCCATTTTCGCATGGTGGTCATCGGCCGCGGCACCTGTTTTCATGATATTCTCGAAAAACCGGTGCAACGGCGCGGGCTGGGCGGTGCGGTGCGGTTTGCGGGCTACCTGACGGGAGACGACTACGTGGGCTGCTTGGCGGCTCTCGATGCGAAGGTTTTTCTGGTGCCCGGCAGCGACGGCTCGTGCCGCGCGGTGCGCGAGGCGATGGCGATGGGCCTGCCGGTGATTGCGGCTAATCGCGGGATGCTGCCGGAGATCGTGAAGGACGGCGAGACGGGCAGGATAGTGTCCGACACGGCCGAAAACCTGTCGCGGGCGATCATCGAGCTGGGCGACGAGCCGGTGCGCCGGCGGATGGCCGTGGCCGCGCGGGAGCGGGCCGTGCGGGATTTCGACGTGGAATCGCAGGCTGCGCGGGTGGAGTCGATATACGAAGAGCTGCTGTTGTGGGGGCGCTGAATGGCTGGCGAGCGGCTGTCGTCATTACACGTGAATACAGAGGTGAGCTGGCGTGGCGGCGAGCAGCAGGTGCTGCATCTGCTGGAGGGGCTGACGCGCCGGGGGCTGCGTGCGGAGCTGGCGGCCCGGCCGGGCTGCCCGCTGGCCGAGCGTGCGGCGGCGGCCGGGGTGGCCGTGCACCCGCTTTCGATGTGGGGCGAGTGGGACCTGGCGGCCGCGCTGCGGCTGGCGGGCATTATGCGGCGGGGTAGGTTTGGCATACTTCACCTGCACACGTCGCACGCGCACGGGCTGGGCAGGCTGGCATCGCTGGCGGCCGGCGGGGCGCGGGTGGTGGTGTCGCGCCGGGTGGTTTTCCCGGTGAAGGGGGGCATCTTCGGGCGGCTGAAGTATCGGAGCGGTATTGACAAATACATCGCCATTTCGTATGCTATCAGGGATGCGCTTGTTTGTGCGGGTGTGGCGGCCGAACGTGTGGCGGTGGTGCCGAGCGGTGTGGATGCTTCGCGCTTTGACGGCTTACGGCCGGCGGCGCTGAGGGCGGAGTTTGGTTTGCCGGCGCAAAGCCGCCTGGTGGGCGTGGTGGGGCACCTGGCCGCCAGCAAGGGGCAGCAGGATTTTCTGGCCGCGGCCGCGATCATTTGCGAAAAATTCCCGGACGCTCGGTTTCTGCTGGTGGGCGAGGGCGAGAGTCTAGCGGCGCTGAAGCGGCAGGCGGCGGAGCTGGGCATAGATAGCCGGGTTGTTTTTACCGGGTTTCGCACAGACGTGCCGGCGGTGCTGGCGGGGCTGGATGTTTTCGTGATGCCTTCGCACGCCGAAGGGCTGTGCACGGCGGCGATCGAGGCCCAAATGGCAGGGTGCGCCGTGGTGGCCACGGACGCGGGCGGGCTGAAGGAAGTGGTGCAGGATATGCAGACCGGCCTGGCAGTTTCGCCGGGCAGCCCCGGCGCGCTGGCCGAGGCGATATGCAGGCTGCTGGCCGACGATTCCCTGCGGAGCCGCCTGGGGGCCGCGGGCAGGGCGCGTGCGATGGAGTTTTTTACGGTGGAAAAAATGGTTGACGGCACTAGGCAGGTTTACGAGTGCCTGGCAAAGACACAGGTGCTATGAAGGACAAGATACTCGGGAAGAAAAGGCTTTCGGAATACAGGATTTACAGGTATCTTTGGCCGTACAAGTGGCTGTTTGCGGCCATGCTCGTGTTGAGCTCCGTTTTCACGGCCGGCGAGGGCGCCACCGCCTACGCAACCAAAATAGTGATCGACGCGCTGCAAGCCTACGACTGGGACGCGATCGTTACGGTGTCGATCCAGTTGCTGGGCCTGGCGGCCATTCTTGCCATCGCCGATTTCGGCAAGATATATCTGGGCCGTTACGTAGCCTATCGCGTGGATTACAACCTCCGAAACGACCTGTGCGAGCACCTCCTGGGGCTGTCGATGTCGTTCTTTAACAACAAGAGGAACGGCGATCTGATGTCGAACATGACCAACGACATCGGCACGGCCAATTACGCCCTGATGATAACGTTTGAGGTGTTGACGGCGGTGCTGCAGGTGGTTTCGATGACGGTGGCTGCGTGGTTCCTCAAGCCGGCGCTCGGCCTGGCGATGCTGGCAATCATGCCGTTCATCTGGTATCCATCGTGGCGATACCGCACGAAGATCAGGCGGGCGTCGGCCGCCCGGTTGTCGAAACTGGCCGATCTTACGCAGGATATGACGCAGTTGCTGACGGGCATTCGCACGGTGAAGGCATTCAGGATGGAGCAGCAGGAGATAGAGGATTTCCGCGATACGGGCACGGGCGTGCTGCGGAAGTCGATGAAGGCCACGCGCGCCAAAGCGAAGAGCGACTCGCTGACCACGCTGATATCGAGGACGGGTGCGGCGCTCTTCACCCTGGGTGCAGGATATCTTGTGGTCAGCAGGAGAGTGCTGAGCATGGGTGATGCCATCGCGTTTGTGGGCATGGTGGGCATAACATACAAGGGTATCAAAACGCTTTCCAAGGATTTTACGTCGCTGCAGGAAACGCTGCCCGGGTCCGAGCGGCTTTTTGCGGTGTTTGACGTGAAGCCCGAGATCACCGACGATCCATTGGCGGTGCCGCTGACGGCCGTGCAGGATTCGATAGCTTTTCGCAACGTAAACTTCGGCTACGGCGATCCGCTATCGCCGGTGCTGAAAGACGTGAACCTGGATGTAAAGGTGGGCACGATCGTGGCGATCGTTGGCCCGAGCGGCGCCGGCAAGAGCACGATGCTGGACCTGATCCCGCGCTTTTACGACCCGCAGAGGGGTTCGGTGCTGGTCGACGGCATCGATATCCGCATGGTTACGCGCGATTCGCTCTCGTCGCATATCGCGATCGTGGGGCAGCAGCCGTTCCTCTTCAATACTACGATAGCCGAAAACATCCGCTACGGGCGGCAGTCGGCCACGATGCCAGAGGTGATGGAAGCGGCGAGGGCTGCGAATATTCATGATTTCATCCAGGAACTGCCGGAAGGCTACGATACGATAGTGGGCGAGCAGGGTGTGCGGCTTTCGGGCGGCCAGCGGCAGCGGCTGACCATTGCCCGTGCAATCCTGAAGAACGCGCCTATCCTGCTGCTGGACGAGGCGACGTCGTCGCTGGACAACGAGAGCGAGAAGGCGGTGCAGGCCGGGCTGAACAATCTGATGAAGAACCGCACGACGTTTGTGATCGCGCACCGGCTGTCTACGGTGCAGCACGCGCACAGGATCATCGTGTTGAAGGAGGGGCGGATAGTGGAAGACGGCACGCACGAGAGGCTTTTGGCAGCCGGCGGCGAGTATTCGAAGCTCTACCGGTCTGAAATACGCCACGATGCCGACCCGCCGGCCGAGAACTGAGCAGGAAACCCGATGGCGCAGCTTGGGAAAATTCTTTTGCTGGCCGAAGCGAACTCGATGAACAGCTCGTCGCTCGGGACGTTAGATCTGGCGCGGGCGCTGGCATCGCGCGGGCTGGACGTGGTTACTATTGCATCGGCCGGGCCTACGATGGTCGAGAAGTTCAGGAAGGCCGGGCTGCCGCTTCGCTGCTATTATCGCATCCAGCGCAAAACGCTGCCGTACATCCTCAACCACAAGATCATCCGGCTGGCGGAGGCGGCGGAGCCCGACATAATCCACGCGTGCAGCCCCAGGCTTTCCAGCTTGGCCGCCCGCCTGGCTCGGGCCTGCCGGGTGAAATACGTGGTAACGGCCGGCAATGCCGCCGAGTGCCGCTGCAATATGAAATGCACGCGCCGTTTCGGCGGGCTGATAGCCACAAGCCAATTCCTTCGCGAATGGATCGTGAACAACGGGATCATCCCCAAGGAAGCAATCACCGTGATCCACAGCGGGGTGGAGGTGGAGCTGTTTGAACGGATGCCGGAGCCTGCGATGCCGTTGAGGTGGCCGCAGCGGGATTTTCGACGTGAGAAAGCACCGGCGCCGAGCCCGCAGGCTTGCGCACCCGTAGTTGGAATGATCGGCAAATTCGCATCGGGGGCAGGGCACGACTGCTTCCTGAACGCCGCCAAACGCATAGCGGGCGAGATGCCTGAGGTGCAATTTATCATCGCGGGCGACGGCCCCGGGCGATACGTCCGCGATCGGCTCGAGAAGGCGGGCCTTGTGAAGCGTACGACCATTCTGCCGGCGTTCCTAGACTTCCGCCACCTTCTGGCAAGCATCGACGTGCTGCTCGTGCCGGGCGTGGCCGAGGGGCAGTCGCGGCTGATACTGGACGCAATGGCTAGCCGCCGCCCGGTTATCGCCACGGGCGTAGGCGACAACTACGAGGTGATTAAGGACGGCGAAAACGGCCTGCTGGTGCCTAGAAACGATTGCGAAGCATTCGCAGCCAAAACGCTGCGCGTGCTGAAAGACAGCGCATTTTGCCGGCAAATCACCAGCTCTGCTTTTGAATCCGTGCGCAACCACTTCAGCCTTGCCCGAATGGCCAACGATACTATAGCCTTTTACGATCATGCCCTCACAGAAGAGCTTGTGTGAACGCGAGCCTCCCCCAGCGGCCTTCTACAACTTTTCGAGAACTTTTCCTCTTGACAGTCGGCAAAAGACGGATATAATGCGTTCGGTAAATGTAAGGACTTGTAAGTTCAATGCGATAGGCCCGTCGCTCTGCGGAAATCTGCCTGACACGGCACTGGCAGCAGCGAAGCGAATAATTGGCGTAACATCCGTTTGCACAAGGCTTTCCATCGGATCCGGCGCCTGCCTGTTGGCGGGGCGATCTCGGGAATCCTCACCGGAGCACCAGCATGTTCGGTAGTAATGTTGCGTGGGGCATAGACGTTGGTGAGACGGCGCTACGGGCCGTGAAACTGAAGGCCGGCAAATCCGGAGCCACAGTTCTCGCGTTCGATTGCGTAGCGCGCGCCAGCCGGGCCGACGGCTACAGCTACGTTGACAAGGAAGAGCAGGTTCGCGAGGCATTCAAGACGCTCGTGGGCCGCAATAAGATCGGGTCGGCCAAGGTGGCCATCTCGGTGCCGGGAGCCGGCTTCGATCGCTTCATCGCGCTGCCGGCCGTCAGCATGAAGCAGGTGCCGCAGATCGTCAAGTATGAAGCCCGCCAGCAGATACCTTTCCCGCTTGAAGAAGTGGCATGGGACTACCAGCTCGCCTGCGACCGCCATGTGCCCGGCGAGGGCATCGAGGTGGCTCTTTTTGCGATAAAAAGCCAGATCATCCAGCAGATGCTCGCCGGCGTGTCGGCTGCCGGGCTCGGCGTGGATATCATTGGAATGAGCCGCCTGGCGCTCTACAACGTGCTGAAGTATGACCGGCAGATCAGCAGCGGCTCGATGATCGTAGACATCGGCGCGGGCAGCACCGACATCGTGATCCTTGCCGACGGCAACTTCCGCGTGCGGTCGATTCCCATCTCCGGCGAGTCCGTTACAAAGATGCTCCAGCAGAAGTTCGGAATCTCTTACGAGGAGGCCGAAGAGCTGAAGAAGAAGGCGTCGCAGTCGAAGCAGCCCGACAAGATGTTCGGGGTGATGCGGCCGACCTTCGAGAAGCTTCTGGGCGAGATTCACAAGACAATCGGCTATTACAAGCAGCAGCAGTTCAAAACGCTGAAGATCGACCAGGCATTCCTGGTGGGCGAGAGCTTCAAGATGCAGCCGCTGGTGGATTTGTTCAAAGAGAGCTTGGGCTGCAGCGTGGAAGTGCTGTCGACTTTCCAGCGTGTGAGCCTGGCGCCGCAGGCGGCCCAGAGCCCGCTGGCGGCCAACCTGCCGTCATTCGCCGTGGCCATTGGCCTGGGGCTGCAGGCAGCAGGGCAGGGCCCGGTAACGATCAACGTGCTGCCCGACGAGAGCAAAATGCAGCGTGAGCTGTCGCGCAAGAAGCCCTTTGCAGTGGCAGCGGCCGCGTGCCTTGGCATAGCGCTGGCCGCCGGCTTTTATGGTGCGAGCAACGACAGAAAAGTGCTTGCCGGCGCGCCCAAGCCCGAAGCACTGATCGAAGAATCCAAGGCCCTCAAAACCCAATACGATGAAGCCCGCGACACGGATGCGGTCAAGCAGGAAATCGCCGGCATCGAGGGCTTCGGCAACTATCGCGAAATAATGCTGCAGACGATCAACGAGTTCTCAAGCTGTTTCGGCACTACCGAAAAGCCGGGCATCTCGCGCGACATCTTCATCGACGAGGTGACCGTTGAGGTGAAGGAACCGAAGCAGCAAGCGGCTGCCGATGAGGAAGGCGAGCAAGCCCAGGGCGAGAAGCCGAAAGAACCTACCACCATAGAAATGACCATCAAGGGGTGGTCGGCAAAGCTGAAATCGACCGCAATCTACGACCAAGTGGTGGCTAGGTATTTGGGAAGTGTGGACATCTTCACCGGCGGCAGGCCTCTCGGCCCCAAAGAGAAGCTCTCCGAGTTCATCACTTATTCCTCCGAAGAAAGCAAGCAGGAGGCCGGCGAGGTGAAGGTGAAGTTCACTGCGACGGTGAAGATCACACCTCCATCGTCCGAAGCAAAGGCCGAAGACAATCAGGAGGAAAACCTCTGATGGGCGATCTGAAGGGCAAAGCTTTCTGGATAGTCCTGGGCGTGTTTGCGGCAATAATCCTGGCGGCATATGCGCTGCCGGTGCGGAAGATGGAAGCGCGCAACAAAGAGCGGATCGATGAGCTGCAAGGCGGGAAAAGTGCGCTCGACGGCATGCGCGGGAATGCTGCCAACGCCGGGATGATCGAGGCTGCCTCCCTGCAGAAGAGCAATCTTCAGAAGGAATACGGCCGGATGCTGCTCTACCTGGTGGGCAAGGATGAGCTTCTGGATCATTACGATCCCGCGGCAAAGATTCCCCCGCAGCGCATCCTGAGCCTGGACCAGAAGGAAACCGTGCTGCTGCGAGACCTTGTGAAAGAAACGAAGGAACAGCTTAGCAGAGAGATCGCGGCCAAGGGTATTCTATTCGACACGCAGTCGTCCCCGTGGGACATCATCAATCTCGACGGTGCCCTTCCCAGGCCGGCAAGGCTGGTGTATGCATACAAGCAACTGTGGGTGCAGAAAACTTTGGCAGGCGTGATGACGCAGCCCACGGTGGAAAAAGAGCGGCCGGTGGTGAAGGCGGAGCCTGCTGCCGCCAGGAGTACGGCCGATGAACCGGCCGAAGCAGGCGATGAGCCGCCCGCGGAAGCCGCCCCCGAAAGCAGAAGAGAATCGGCCGAAATGCCGAGAGGCAAGGCCGTCATTTACGTTCTAGACAAGGTGCAGTTCAAGACGCCGGCGGCCAACGAGAAGTTCGACCCGCGCTTCGTTGTCTACAGCTTCAGCGTTAAGGTTGCACTCACGCCCGCCAATGTGCCGGCGTTCATCGAGGGAATACTGAAATCCGAGCTGCCATTCGAGATCATTTCATACAGTGTAACCAAGCTTGCCAGCGAAACGATGCCATCGCTGGTTACCGCCAGGATCGATCCGAAGGACCGGCTGGTGAGCATGAAGGTTGACTGCAGAGTGCTTGATTTCTCGGTGGGCGTGCAGAAGGTGGTTTTCTCGAAAGAGAGATTCCCCGAGCAGAAGGACATCGATGAATGGCTGCAGGCACAGGTCGGGAAAGATGAATTGATGACCGTGCTCAAGATGCAGATGGAGAAGGAAAAGGTGAGCCCGGTCGAACAAAAGGACAACCAGGCATCTTATGTTTCTTATGTGGTGTATGGCGCCAATGCAAGCGACTTGGCCACATACCAGGTTGATGATGGTGTAACAATTCATTTCGGCTGCCTTGAGCAGAGCGTGCCGAAGGTGGGCGAACGCTGATCCGGCGCGAGCATACAAGCGAGTAGTTGGAGTTTCTGGCATGATTAATCCCCGCAATCCACTTTTTCGCTATTTCGATAAGGCGATTGTGGTGCTGGCGGCTGCTCTGGCCGTTTGGGCGCTCAATAAGAATCTGAGCGAAGACACGCCGGCGGCGAAAACCGTGGCCGACGTCAAGGGTGCTATGAAGCAGTTCGAGCAGAAGGCAAAGGCCAAACAGTCCGAGTCGGCGGGGAAGATCGAGAATTTCAGCAAGCTTGAAGAGAGGCTGGGGCCCGAGAAGTTCGCACCCGGCCAGCCTTTCCGCGATTACGTATTTCACAGCCCCGATGAAATCGTCATCCCCCAGAGGGTCCTCCAGTACACCAAAGATGCAGTCCAGCAGAAGGTGGATGTGATCCAGCCCACCGACTGGATCGAGAAGGCCAGGGTCGACAAGATGGCCATTACGCCACTTGGCAGCGAGAGAATAGTGGAGGTGAAGGTCGATAACGAGAAGAATTGCATTACTCTGATACCGCAACGCGTGGGAACGACCCGCTACAGGCTGAAGTTCATCGAAGGGTCCAGCCTCGAATTCCCCGTGGCGGTAGAGCCTTACGCCCCGCCGGTCGAGCCGCAGCCCGAGACGCCCGTTGAGGTGGCCGCCGTTGCCGAAAAGGGCTATATCAAGCTGACGTGGAAGACAAACAAGGAGAGCAGCCCGAACATCAGCTACAAGGTTTTCCGATCGAAGGCAGGCGCCGAGGCGGATGAGGTGGCCGAAGTGCTGGTGCGCGACCGCGAAAGCCGCGCCGATAGGCTTGGCGAGGGGCAGCCGCCGACCGCAATCGTGCGGCGGTATGTTTTCAGCGACACGAGTGTTGATGAAGGCACTGCATACGCCTACCAGGTGCAGGCAATCGGCACGTTCAAGGGCATGCCCAGCGAAAGCAACCTGTCTGAACCGGTGAAGGCTACGGCGATCAGCCCGTTTGAACTGGTGGTGAAATCTGCCTTTAACGAAATGGCCACCATTGAGGTGACGCGGTGGTTTGGCTATGCGCCGAAATTCAAAGACTTCGGCAGCATCACCCGCGGCGAGCGAGTGGGCAATGCCGAGTTCGATGCAGGTTGCATGCTTATCGACTTCAACGATGCAAGCCGCGAAGACCAGAAGACGGTGAAAGAAATCCAGGGCGGCCGGCTTGTCGAAAAGGTAGTTGCGGTGCTCGACAGGCAGACACGAGTGACGCTATTGAGCGACTCCAACGTGCCGTTTGAGCTTTGGCGCGAAAAATCCCGCAAGCCGGATTATGAAAAAAGCGTCAACGAGTTCTTCGAGAAGCTGGCAAGAAAAATCCAGCGGCCGCTGCCCCAGCCGCAGCAGTTTGACCTCCCCCATGCGAAAGACAAGCCGGAGGTGGTGATCATCAACGACTCCGACACAACGATCACCGTTGGCCTGCGTGGCAGAAGCAAGATCATATTCAACGACATCGCCGCCTACGACAGCCGCGCGGTGGTGATCGACGACGGCCACCCCTATGAGATCATCGCGGGTAAGGACAAGCTGGCTTCCGCCTTCTACGAGTCGAAGTACAGCTTCAAACCCGGCAATAGATACGAATTCAAGCTTGGTCTTCTCGGCGACGCCGGGCCCGGCGAAGCGGCAGCGGCCGCAGAACCCGACGCCTCGGTGGCAAAGGGAACCGGACCCGCCGGCAGGGCGGCTCGTTGAGCTCCTGACGGAAGCGGAGATTATAATGAGTGCAACCCTCAATGATTCCAAAGCTGCAGAGCACGGGATGGTCAGACGAAAGGAGAACGCCTTGGTAAGAGAATGCAATGGCAGGTTTCACCCCAAGCCATGGTGCGCCGCCACGCTTATCGCCCTTATGTTTTTCATGATGCCTGGCCTATACGCGCTGGCCGACGACGCAAAAGTGATTCTGCTGCCGGACGCCAAGGCGGCGCAACCGGACGTTGCGCCCGCGAGCACGGCTCCGAGCAACACGGCCGATGAACTGCAGGCCGTCAGGGCCAGCTACAACCGGCACCTCGTAAAAATGTCCCTTCGAAAGGCTATCGAATACGCTCAGCAGGGCGACTACGCGCGCGCCAAGGCTGAATACGAATGGGTGCTTTCGGTGGATCCCGAAAACGAGCAGGCAAACAGAGCCCTTCCTGTAGTAGCCAAGAAGGCGCCTTCGCAGCAGGTGATCCAGACGGTGGTAAACGAGGCCGACGAAATCATCCGGCGAAACCGGCTCGAAATGGAATTCCGATACTACGAAGCCAACCGCCTCATCGCCGAGGGCAATTACATCGAGGCCATTCCAAAGCTGCAGATGGCCGTGGCCATCGGTCAGAGCGTGGGCGGGGTCGACAGGCTCCTCGCCGATGCCACCGCGCTGCTGCAGAAGGCCGAAGCTCACAAGAATACGCAGATGAGCGAAGAAGCCAGGGCACAGCGTCGTGAAGCGGAAAGCCTTGTGAAGCTTTACGAGCAGAAGCGGCGCGAGCGAAGCATCGAAAAGGCCCGCACGCTTTTCGACCAGGCCAAGAAGAATTACGAGCGGCGCGAATTCAAGCTGGCCCTGGACCAGGTGAACGAAGTGCTGAAGCTCGACGACTCGTACAGGGGCGCCAAAACGCTCAAGATGAAGATCGAATCGGACGGCAAGAAAGCCATCGAAAAGGCCATAGCGGAGGAGAAGGAGCGCTCGCACGAGCGCGAGTTTGCAAAGATCGAGGAGTGGCGCCGGCCGCAAACTGAGCTGCTGCTCTACCCCGACGAGCCGCGCCGGCACGAACCGCTTGAGATCAAGCTGCCCGGCGCCGACGCCGATGGCCCATCCATTGCAGCAATCAAGAATGCCCTCGGCAAAAAAATATCCTGCACGTTTACAGACGTGCCGCTCTCCGAGGCGATCAAGCACCTGCGCGACACCACAGGCTGCAACCTCAACGTCGATCCGCGTTATACACGCAAAGACGACCTCATCAGCGGCCTCAGCGTAACCGACACCGAAATGGTGCACGTGCTCACGATGATCTGCAGGATGAATCGCCTGCGCTGGTCGGTCAAGGACGAGATGATTGTGATCTCCGATCGCGACATCACCGAAGAGACCGACATGAAGGTATATGACATCGCCGACCTGTGCGTTGAGCCCAAGAGCTTCGAGGCCGGCAGCTTCAAAAAGGAAACTGTTACCATCGACCCGACCACGCCGGAAGGCCGGTCGATCGTGATCAAAACCAACGAGAGAAGCACCGACGAGCGCAACCGCCTCGGCGATGAATGGGTGCAGATCATTCGAACCACCGTCGACCCCTGGAGCTGGGGCGACGAGAGCGACGGAAGGTCTGAAAACACCATATCGTACAGAGGCGGCAAACTGGTTGTTACGCACACGGCGGCGGTGCACGAGAAGATCGCCAAACTGCTCGACGCATTCCGCAAGGCCCGCGCCGTGCAGGTGTGCATCCGCACCAGGTTCATCGACATCAACAAGGACTTCCTTGAGCGAGCCGGCATCGACTGGACCGGCCTGGACAACCTCATAACGCGCGGCGTGAACACGATCGCCGGCGGGCGGGTACCGGCCGGCGGCTCATACCAGGGCTCGGCACGCCTCGACGAATACGGCATTCCCGTTACCGAGGCGCCGTGGTACCGCAACGACGTGCCGGACCCCGCCGTCACGCCCAATGCAATCGGCCCCGTTCGCGGCAGCCCCTACGAACCCCCGCTAGACTCCGCCGAGACCTTCGGCCGCCGGCCCTGGCCCTCCACCGTCGACGGCGCCACGCCAGATAGAGTTGGCGGCTACCTCGATCTCCGCGGCGCGAATGTGAACTACAGCCCCGTTCAATTCCCGCCGGCATTGAGCGCGTGGAATGCGTCGGGCGGCATGGTTTTCGACATCGCATTCCTCACTCGCTATCAGCTTCGCGCACTGATCGAAGCCGTGAAGAAGGAGAAGAAAGGAAACATCCTCACCTCGCCTCGCGTTACGTGCTTCAACGGCCAGCGTGCAAACATCGTCGTCGCGCGGCTCATCAGCTATATCCAGACCTACGATGAAGACGCCACACCCGTGATATCGTCGGTGACCGATGGCGTGGTGCTCGAGGTGAAGCCATACGTGAGCGCAGACCAGCGCTACGTTACGCTGGAGCTTCTTCCTTCGATCACCGAGATCGCAGCGTGGAATGAAATCCCCATCACGCGCAACATCGTCGGCGCTGGAAACCCGGTGGTCGGCTTCGGAACGATTCAACTGCCGGATGTGGCCACGCGCTCGGTGGAGACTACGGTTTCGGTGCCCGACGGCGGCACCATCCTCATCGGCGGCCTGGCCAGAGCCACCGAGCAGGAAGGCTACGCCTCGGTGCCGCTGCTGTCGAAAATCCCCCTCGTGAAGTACCTCTTCATGAGCTGGGGCAAGCTTGATACACGGGAAAACCTCGTGATCCTGGTGACAGCCGACATCCTCATCCAATCCGAGCTCGAACCCATTGTGGCGGCCAGAGACTAACTGAAGGAACGGCAAATGACACAAACTACCGCAGGGATCAGACCCGACCTAGGAAGAAAGGAGCTACACTTGACACGGTTCCGCATTCTGCTGAGCGCCTGGATATGCGGCTCCATCATAACGGCATGGACCGCCGGCATCGGCAGCACTGCCCTTGCCGATACGTCGGACGATGCGTCGCTGAAGCAAGCGGCGGATAAGACGCTGAGCGACGTGCAGGATGAGAAGGCGAGCGCGAAGAAGGAAAAATTTGGTCTGCTAATGAAAAGGGCCAAAGATCATCGCGCACGCGCCGAATACCCGCAGGCCCTGGTAGCGGCGGAGCGCGCGCTTGCCATCTATCCCGACGACTCCGGCGCGGCCGGCCTCAGAAAGCACATCCTCATCGACGCCGACAAGAGCAGGGACGCATTGCTGCGAGCCGCCGCCGAGAAATCCGGCGAGGAAGCAATTGCCGGCATCGACAGGGATCGGATTATCCCTGCGAACGTCGTTACCTATCCCGACGCCGAAACCTGGAGCCAGGTGCTGCAGCGCACACGCCAGCTCAGCGCCGGCAAGGGCGTTACCGGCTCGGTGGTGAAAAACTGGGAAAAGGTGCTGCAAGACAAGCTCGACCAGCGTATTTCGTTTTCCTTCGAGAACGCCTCGCTCGACGAGGTGGCCCGGCACATCACCGACCTGACCAACGTGGGCATCGTGATCGATCCCAAAAGCCCCATCGGCAAGGCGCCCATCAGCCTCGCCGCCGACGCCGTCAAGCTCGAATCGGCCCTCAACCAGATTTGCAGGTTTGCGGAAGTCAAGTGGTCCATGGCCGATACAATGATCTACATCTCAGACCGCAAGGTCTCCGATGATTCAGTGCTCTCCACATACGATGTGACGGACCTGATCGTGCCGGTGCGCGATTTCCATTCCAAAAACCAGCGCGCCGCCGCCGGCCCCAGCACTGTCGGCAAGATACGGGAATTCTCATTCGATGTGTCGGTCGCGAAAAACGACGATACCTTCAGCATTAACGAACAACTCAGGCACGGCAACGAACTGGCGACGTTCGTAACCAGGAACGTTGAGCGCGGGAGCTGGTCGAATGACATCGAACCCGGCAGCAACGCCAACAGCATCCAGTATCGCAACGGCAGGCTCATCATCTCGGCGCCCCCCAAGGTGCAGGAGCAGGTGCTCAAGCTGCTGGATAGTTTCAGGAGAGCCCGCACGGTGCAGATAGTGGTGCAGGCCAGGTTCATCGATATCGAGAAGAATTATCTGGAAGAAATCGGCATCGACTGGACAAATCTTGAAGGCGGTGTCAATACCATCTCCGATCAGGCACAGTCCACCCCCACCGCCACAGGTGACGGCGGTACACAAGTGAAGCTGCCCATTGCGCGCGGCTTCAGCGCCCGCGGCACGGGCACGCTCGACGAGTTTGGCCTGCCGTGGCGGTCGGGCTATCCGAGCACCGACGCCGAATCATACCAGGGGCTGCCCAGCGGCTACGATGCCATCTACGGCACCATCCCCGACGGCTGGGGCAGGAATCCCGAACCCAATAGCTTCCAGCGCAACGGCGAGCCTGTCAGTGCCAGCCGGCCCGGCGGGCCTTTCGACATGGGCATGGCCAACGTCAACAATCTCGGCGTCACGCTCGGCGATCCCGCCACCGGCTTCGATAACAGCGGCGGCTTGCTGCTGGACCTCGCCTATCTCAGCAGTTTCCAGGTGAGAGCGCTGCTGCAGGCGGTCGAGAAGCATCGCAAGGGCAACGTTCTGATCGCGCCCAAGCTCACATGCTTCAACGGCGAACGCGCCAACATCGCCGTCACCAACCAGATCAGCTACGTCCGAAACGTCGTCGACGGCATGCCTGAAATCGGCATTCTCACCGACGGCATAGTCTTCGAGGTGGCCCCGTATGCAAGCGCCGACCGGCGCTACGTGACGATGGAAATCCTGCCCACGATGCGGTCGGTCCGGCGGCCCATCCCGCAGCAGACCATCAGAACGCCCATGGTCACCGATGACGACTATCTGATCTATCTCACCAGCGAGGTGCAACTGCCCGAGGTGACCGTGAGGTCGGTGGAGACCTTTGCATCGGTGCCCGACGGCGGCACGCTGCTGCTGGGCGGCCTGTCTCGAGCCAGAGAGGTGAAAGGCAGGGCCGGCGTGCCGATCATCGACGATATCCCGATCATCAAATACCTGTTCTCGCGGTGGGGCAAGTCGGACACAAGGACGAGCCTGATAATACTCGTGCGTGCCGACATCCTCATCCAGGGCGAGCAGGAGCCCGTGGTAGGCCCGTCGAGCTGAAAAGCCGTTGATTCCAAGCTGTAAGAATGGACAATTGAAATCCGCGTTTGAACGTGGGGGGCCATCGAAGCGCCCCCCATGTTTTTTATGAGGGTTTTTCCCACGCTGTACGAACTCTTTCGGTGATTTTACGTTTACTAGCGGTAGGGGTGCGAGCAGTGAAAAACCTTATACTCAGCATACTCATAGCGGCAGCGGCTGTGTTGCCGGCCAACGCGCTAAGCAAATCTGCATGGGAAGCCCGCTTCTTCCGCGGCCTGTTGCAGAGAAACTACAGCGACCTCGCCGGCAAAGTGCTTGCAGGTATCGAAGCCATGCCCGGCGAGCCGGCCGAGAAGGCGGCAGCATGCGTTGAAGTGGCCCGCGGATACATCGAAGCCGCCGAAGCCGCTGCCAGCCAACCGCTCGAGGTGCAGCAGGAATACCTCGCCATAGCCGACAAGCAACTGAAGAGCGCGACTACCGTATCACCCGAAATCGTCAAAGACCTTGCATATATGATCGAGGCGGCAAACCTCGGCCAGCGCCGCGCCTCCATCCTCGCATCCAGGATCGCTCAGCTCCCCGACGCCGACAAGGAAAAGGTGTTCAGGGAAACCGACGCCATGTTCATCGAAGTTGAGAAGCAGTGGGAGAAAACGATCGTACTGGCGCGCAATGTGGCCGACAAAGCCTATCAGACGCCCGGGAAGACCGAATCCGAGCTTGCGGACATCATCGACGAGGCGCTCATGAAGGTGGCCGAATACGAACTGCGCGAAGCCCTCTGCCATTACGCCCATATCGAGTTGTACGATCACAAGCCCAACGATCCCAAGCGCAGGACGCTGGTTGAAGCGACGCTCTTGAAGCTCGCCCAGGTGATCTATGCCTCGGAAGATTCCAGCCTCTGCCTGTATGCTTACTACTACAGCGGCAAAATATACAAGAAGGACAAGAACTGGTCAAAAGCCGTCGAGTTCTTCAAGAAGGCACTGGAGGTGCCGCGTCAGATTCAGATCGCGGAGGTGATCAACCTCACGCGATTCGAATACTCCGACGTGCTGGCAAAGGACGAGAAGTTCAAGGACGCTATCGACGTCCTTACTCCGCTGATTCCCAAAGTGAAACCAGGCGCGATCGACCTGCAGGCCCGGGCAATGTTGCAGCAGGCCACGGCAAAGTTTGCGTGGGCGGCCGACCTCAGAAGCAAATCGGGCGGCGGCCCGCCTCCAGCCGCTATGATGCAGCAATACCAGGAGGCCATCACCATGTGTCAGGCCGTGATAGCCGCCAACCCCAAATGGGAGGGAACAGCCCAGGCCATCATCGCCGAATGGTCCAGCAAGATCACCGACAGCGAAGACCCAACCGTGCTGCTGTCGGAGGGCAGCAGGCTGTATCGCGACAGAAAATACAAGGATGCGGCGAAGGTTTACCAGAAGGTTCTCGCGAATGTGAAGGTGAACGACAAGTATCGAACGCAAGGCGGGTTCTTCCTCGCGATGTCATACTATCACTCGGGCATGTTCTACGAGGCAGCATTGGTCAGCGACTACCTCGCCACGCGGTTCGACCCCGAAAAGCAAAGCTACGCGCAAAAGGCCATTGTGCTGTCGATCAGCAGCTCAAAGAAGCAGTTCGACGCCACGAAGAGCAAATTCGACCGCCGGCTCTACCTGCGGCTATGCGAGCGCATCGGCGAGGAAGCTTCCTCGATCATAGAGGCCCAGGAATTGGCCGGCAAAGGCAAATACGACGACGCCCTCAAGATGCTCGCCGCAATCAAGCCCACGTCCAAAGTCTACGACCAGGTGCTTTTCAACACCGCACAGATAGTTGATGCCAGGTCGGGGGAGTTTTTCAAACAGAGAGAGAACATCAGGGGCTGGCACGAACGCATCAAGGCGTTGGAGCTTTACAAGAGCTTTATCGACTGGGCCGCCGCAAATCCGCCCAAGGGCGACAGGCAGAGGCTGCGGCAAGACAACGAGTGCAGAGCGATCCAGAGGCTCGGCAGCCTGCTGCTCGACGCCAAGATGGAGTCGTACCTGCGCAAGAACGTAGCGGCCGCCGGCCGAGACAAGGGCCAACTGGAGGAGGCAGTGAAGCTAGCGGCCAGGGCGATGTGCCAGAAACCGCCCAAGAGAGCTCCCGCGAACGCAGATGAAGCCAACGCCCAGATTACCGTGATCACTGGCGCGGCGCAAAAGGCCTTCCTGAAGATCAGCGCCGACATCCGGTCGAGGTACACCGAGGCGCCTGACCTTCACCCGTACATTGTGATGCTGCGCATTGTTGCGGCCGGGCGCGTGGGCAACGCCGAAAGCGCAGCGGCCGACGTGACGCAACTGAAGGATTTCCCGGAATTCCAGGGAACCGCCGATGCTTTCGGCCGCGTGGCGATCATATTCGATACGAGGGCGCGCCAGCTCGACGGCGAGCTCGAGCAGCTCGAGAAACAGCGGGAAAACGAGAAGAAGCCCGAACTCGATGAGCAGATAGTCAAAGCCAGGGCTGCATCCGAGGAAGCCTACTCGAAGGCGCTTGCATTTTTCGTCGAGATGCTCGGCATCGATCCCACGCTGGAAACTATCGACGAAAAACAGCGGTTCGACATGTTCCATTACGTGATCCTGCTGCAATACAGACGCGGCGTCGAGATCAGCGTCGACGACAAAATCCAGCTCATAAACACGTTCCTCGAACAGTCTGCAGACGAGAATGCGGCCGACAAAGTCGAGAAGATCGAGGGCATCCGGCTGATCCTCGCGGAATATCTCACCAAAACCAATAAGCTGGACGACGCCAGGCAGGTATTCGAGGAGCTTTCAGCCAGGTATGAGAAGGATTTCGAGGAACGCCGCAAGAAGGACCCACGGGCGCCCACGTACGCCCGGCACTGGCAGGTGCGCCACGGGCTTGCAAGCACGCTGAAGGCACTTGGCCTATACGAAGACAGCCTTCGCGACTTCAACCTTATTTGGCGAAGCGTTCCAGCGGGCAGCGATACGTGGTGGAGAGCCAGCTATGAAATGTACACCTGCTGGATGGAAATGAAGGCTTATGACAAAGCTGTAAATTTCATCCGCACGATACACCAGACCCGGCCCACGCTCGGCGGAAGAGACATGAAGAACAACTTCCTCATGCTGCTCACAAGGATTCAGAGCCTGCCGGACGACCAGTTGGTGGGGGTGGATCATGAACGTCTGCTAACGCTGATCGACGATATTCGAAAGGAGACAAAATGAGGCTCACGCTTTCCCTCCTGGTTGCACTGCTCGCGGCCGGCGTGCTCGCGGGCGTCAGCAGTGCCGGTGAGATCACCGACACGATAAAGCGGGAGAGTTCCGTCATCAAGTGCACCGTTACCGAGGAAACCTACGAGCGCGTTGCCTACAGGTCGGTCGGCGTAACCGGCGAGGTGAAGCAGTGCGAGGTAATAGGCATCGAATGGGGCGACAGGTCCAGTGATTTCATAGCGGCGGAAACGTCGCGCCTGCGGGGCACATGGGACGATGCCCTTGCGAAGTACGAGAGAGCACTGAAGAACCCTCTTGGCCGGCGGTTCTACGTGGAACCCTACTGCCTCTACTACATCGGTATCTGCAATCAGCGGCTGGGCGACCTCAGCGAGGCGGAGCAGTCGCTGCTGAAGGTCGTGAACGGCCATAAGAAGGCAAAGTTCTTCCCCCACGCCAATATCGCCCTCGGCGAGATATGCCTCGTGCGCGGGCAGTTTACCAAAGCCGCCGAGTATTTCACCGTCGTCGCGAACTCCGTTGATCCAGACACCGGCCGGCCCATTTTCTGCACCGATCTCACATATCGCGCGAAGGTGGGCAACGCAGCCGCACTGATCGGAACGAAATCATACGGCAAGGCTCTGAGCGACCTTGGCACGCTCATCGCGGAGCTCGATGCGATCGATCCCGGCATGGCTGCCGATGCCCGGCTCCTCAAGGCCGAGGCGCTTGTGAGGGACCGCAAGGTGGAAGAAGGCACCAAGGCATACGCGGAGCTGATCGACAAGTCAATCAAAGCAATGAACGGCGGCGACGAGGAGGCAAGGCTGAACATGCTTATTGCACGTTGCTACAATGGCCTGGGAGATGCCCACCTGCTAGGCAACGGCGAAGAGCGCCAAAGTGAAGCCCTTATGGAGTACCTGCGCGTGGTTGCCGTCTTCGGCCCGAATGTCGAGTTTGAATACGCACGCGCACTCGCCGGAGCCGCCATGTGCTTCGATGCCATCGGACAGAAAGACCGTGCCAAGGAGCTGGTGGGCGAGCTGAAGTCGTCTTACCCGAAATATCCGGGCATAGAGCAGTTGAATATCAAGTAATATTCCGAACCTCGGGATAACTGCTACGTTTGATAATACAGGTGACAAGTGGATACGCATACATTGGTGAAAGGAGCTTAAGCTGAAATGAGAAAGACCCTGCTGTTGATAGCAATCATCGCCGTGCTCACGCTGTCAATCACAAAAACGTTTGCGGGCGAGGGCGCCGCGGCACCGAAGTCGGAAGCAAAGGCCGCCGCGAGCAGCACCGACAAGAAGGACGCTCCGGCCGCGGAAGGCCAAACCACCCGGCAGATGACGCTCTGGGAGCTCATCAAGAACTCGGGCTCCGTTGGATGGATCATCGTCATACTCTCATTTGTCGGCCTCGCACTCGTCATAGAGAATATCGTGACGCTGCGGCGCGACAAGCTGCTGCCTCCCTATTTCGTGGCCGAGCTCGAAGACCTCTTCGAAAACGAGCAATACGAGGAGGCCCTGCAGTTGTGTGAAACTGAAGATAACCTCCTCAGCCGTATCGTGTCGGCCGGCCTCGCGAAAGTGGACAAGGGCTACGACGCAATGGAGGAATCGATGAGCGAAGCGGCCGAGCAGTCGGCGCTCGTGCTGCACCAGAAGCTTTCGTATCTCACGTTGATCTACTCGATCGCCCCTATGCTCGGGCTGCTCGGCACGGTGGTTGGTATGGTGATCTCGTTCTCGATTTTGGCCGAGAAGGCCGGCGTGGCAAACGCATCCGACCTCGCCGGCGGCATTTCGATGGCCCTTATCACCACCGTTGAAGGCCTCGTAGTGGCCATACCGCTTATGGGCGCTTATCATTACTTCCGCAACAAGGTGATGCGAATCGACCTCGAGACCGGCGCGGTCGCCGGCGATCTGATGCGGCGTTTCAAACCCAGCCAGAAGGCCGCTAGCTGATTCGAGAGGAGCCTCTGATGAAGCTGGTCAAGAGAAAACCGGATGATAACGAGGGGATCAACATGACCCCCATGATCGACGTGGTCTTCCAGTTGCTCATCTTCTTTATGGTGTGCAGCGACATGTCGATCAACGAGGTGGCGCAGCTTATCCTCCCGATGGTCTCGCAGGCCGTGCCCGACGAAGGCGAGCTGCACCGGCAGACTATCAGCGTTGAAAAAGACGGCACGATCTACGTTGGCAAATCGGTTGTTTCGCTCGACGAGCTGGATGAACTTGTGCTTAGGGTAGAGGCCGAGCTGCATAAGGCGAGAGGCAAAGACTTCTCCGAGAAGCCCATCCTGATCCGGGCCGACCGCGAGCTCGAGTTCGGTGTCATCCAGAAAATAATGGAGCGCTGCGTGCGCCGGAAACTCTACAGGATCTCTTTCGGGGCCAAACTGCCCGGTTCTACGGGGAATTAGCCGATGAAAAGAAAACGGAACGACGATTCACCACCCGCAGAATTGCAGATGACGTCGATGATCGACGTTACCTTTCTGCTGCTCATCTTCTTCCTGCTCGGCACCAGATTCAAGGAGCCGCAGGGCAGGCTCAACGCCTATCTGCCGAAGGAACGCGGCCCAAACCCTATCAACCTCACCATCATCGAGCCCAAGGAAGAGCTCGTTGTCAGGGTGCGGATGGAGAAAGGCCGAAAGCTGCCTTACTACCAGGTTGGCGAGCTTGTATTCAGGAAGTTTGAAGAGCTCGAGGCCACTCTATACAAATGCTACCGGGGCAGGCAAGATCAACCGGTGACGATCGACCCGGATGCGAGCGCGCCGTACGAACGCGTGCTGTGGGTGCTCGACACCTGCATGAAAATCGGCTACAAGGAAATCGTATTCTCGGCGCCGATCCCAGACGGCCCGCAACTGCCGGGCGCACGCAACCGGCCCGACGATTGGTGAGCATATGCATCTCTTGGGGAACGCCGCACGGCGTTCCCCGGGACCTGCCCGCAGGCACGACGCGAAGGAGGAGAGCAATACCGGCGCAGCATACGCGCCGTGGGGGACAAAGCAATGACGCACATCCAAAACGCCTCGCAACGTTCTGTCGAAATCGAAGCCAATATCTTCGTCTCGTTTGTTTCCTGAGCCGCGGCACGTGCGGCTCTCTCGCGAGGTGCTTGCACGAAAGGAGGAGCGAGCTATGAAGAAACGTAACGGACTCGAGAGCCGGGCGGTGGAGCTGCAGATGACGGCGATGATCGACATCACGTTTCTGCTGCTGGTGTTCTTCCTGCTCGGGACCGATTTCAGGGAGCCGCAGGCCAGGCTCGATGCCCGCCTGCCCACCACCGGCGGGCCAGCCGCCGCCCCGGGCCCGCAAGACGAGGAAGAACTGGTGGTGAGAGTGATGATGCGGCCGAGCGCTAAGCGGCCCGTTTACAGGATCGGCGAGCTCACTTTCGCAAGCCAGGATGCTCTGGAAAACAAGCTCGCGAAATGCCGCGTACGCCGGGCCGACCAGTCGGTTACTATCGACGCCGATGCCTCGGCACCCTGCGAGGCGGTGATCGGCGTGCTGGATTCGTGCATCAAAACCGGATACGTCAAAACGGCTTTTGCGGCCGCACACAGCCGCGTGAGGGCAGAATGAGCGGCACGCTCTTCGCCGGCGGCCGTGCTGCAGTGCACAAAAGGTGAAAAAAATGAAACGAATCACGATTGCATCCTTGATCGTATTCTTCCTGGCGGGCCACGCGCTTGCCGGCGAGAACATAGCCGCTCAGCCGCCGCCGGAGGCCCCCGCCAAAGATCCCATCCGCATCGACAGGAAGAAGAAGGTGATCGAGATCGACGGCAAAATCTGCCTCGACGAAGGCGCGCTGGAATTGCTGGCGTGCACCGAAGGCGGCAAGGAATACGAGAGCCTCATTTCGCTGCAGGGCGAGCCTTGGAAGATTCACGTTGCGCTGCTGCTGCTCGGGCTGAAACCAGGCGGCGGGGCGGCATCCCAAGGCGACGCCACGCTTCCCACCGGCGACACCGTTATCATAGAGGTGCAATGGGAGCAAGACGGCAAGACCATCCGCAAGCGCTGTGAGGACCTTCTTTTCGACAGCAAACAGCAGAAGACGATGGAGCACGTGGAGTGGGTGTTTGTGGGGTCGAGATTTGAGAAGGATGAGAATGGAAACGAATTCTACATGGCCAACCGCGACAAATCGGTGGTCACGGTTTTTCACGACCCTTACACGATCATCGATATCCCGCTCGAAACCGGCGCCGACGACACCGTTTACGTTGCCAGCAAGCAGCACGTGCCGCCGAAGGAAACGCCCATCGTGCTGATCATCACGCCCGGCACGAAAAAGACTGCGGCCGAAGCACCGCCAAAACAGAAGAAGCCTGAGAAGAAGTGAGCGACAACAAAAAAACCGGCCACGGGAATAAAGCACCCGCGGCCGGTTCCATTTCGCCTGCCGGCCCGGCGGCTATTGCCGGCCGGTGACCGTCTGGATGGTGTCGTAGATCGTGGCTTTCGAGGCGTTGCCGGTGCTGTCGGGGTTTTCGAGCGGGCCGATCTCGTCGGCCGCCACTCGCACTCTGGCCACCATGATGCCCACGTCATAGGTCCACAGCGCCACGCGCGTGCCGGCCAGCGGCTCGGGATCGATGTACTCCGCCGCCAGTTTGTTGTCGATGTACCACCGGATTGTTGCGCCGATCCGTTCAACTTTGAAGTACCACCACTGGCGGTGCATGTTGGAGGAGTTGGTGAACTTCGTGCCCCTGTCGCGCGGCTGCACGGCGATTTCATTCTTGCGGGTAACGCAACTGAGTGCATTCTGCCAGCCGCCGAAGATCATCGAATAGCCGGACGTAAGGTCCAAGCCGTCGGCGGCGATGGTAACGTTCATGTCGCGGGCATACTTGTATTCGCCGCCGCGGCGGCTGTCCATCTTGACAGCTCCGCAAAACTCGATCGAGAAGTTGCCTTTGAAGCTATGCTTGTTCCACATTATTGCAGGGCCGCCACGCTGCTCGCCGCTGAACCATGACCAGCGCGGGTCGCACGTCCAGCGGTTGCTCACCTCCCAATCGCCCGCCGCCGAGCGCCAATCCACCGGCGATCGATCGAACGTGTAGGTGGTGAGATTCGGACAGTACACCTTGGCGGTCATCTTCTTTGAAGGGGGCGGCACCAGCGCATAGCCCGCCCGCGAGCCGCTCAGCGGCTCATCGTCTCTCGCCCATATCTCCAGCTTCTGGTTCAGCCTGCCAAAGAGGAATCTGCCGTCCCGCTGGAACTCGATCTTCCACAGGTCGTCTTTGAAGACCGATGCCATTTGCTTGATCTTCTTGCCCTGGCGCGAGATTGCGAGCTGCCACGAGCCGGCCTTCCACACGGTGAGCGTATAGCCGCTGGCGGCATCGCCCTCGCCGTAGCCCAGCGAATCGGCCGAGAGCGCAAGCTCGAACGAAGTCTTGTCGGCCTTCTCTTCCGACAGGTCGAGCTCGATTGAGCAAGTGCCGAAGAGGTTGGCGCGATACCACCACCACTTGCGGCCGTTGTTGTCGAACTTGTCCGTGGGAATCCAGTCGCGCTGATCGGCCGCAAAAACCTCCTGCGATTTTTCGGCTGCGAAAACCTTATCGGAAATCGACAGCACGTGCTCGGCGGGCGGGGGGGTGTTCACTGCCAGCGGCCCGAATTTCGCGCTGCCGTCTTCCACGTACAAACCCACGCGCCCCTCCGAAAGGCCGGGATCGAACGCCTCGGCAACCATCTTGCCGTTTATGTTCAGCCTGATCAGGCCCGATGAAATGGAGATCACGGTGTTTTCGGGCTTGCCGGTAGGCGGCAGCTCGGCCGAGGCGAGTACGTTTTGTGCTCCGTCAAAGAAGCGGATCAACTCGCGTTTGCCGGTCGCTTCTGCGCGGTATAGGAAATGGTTCATCTCGTCCTGGAAGTAAAACGCGACGCCGGCGGCGCCGGTTTTGGGCAGCCGCACATCGCACGACACGATGTAGTTGCACCAGCGGTCGTCGCCGCTCACTAGCTTTGCGCGGCCGGTTGCACTGCCGGAGGCCGATCCCGAGCCGGCTTTCCACTTGCCGCCCAGCGCCGTCCATTTGCCGGGGCAAAGCCACTGGAAATCCTCCTCGAACACATCGGTTCCGAGCCCGCGAACGGATACATCGTCGAAACTCGCGCCTTTCGCCGATTGCGTGTAAAGCCCAATGGAGCCGCCCACGAAGTGATCGTCCTTTGCGGCGAGCAGCAGGTTATCGTCGACGAAAGCCTTTGCGGTGGTGCCAAGGATATCGACGCGCAGCCGATACCACTGCCCCGGCGTGAAGCCTCCGTCGGCCGTTGCGAGCACGGTTTCGGCGCCGTTGCGCACGCGCACGATCTCCCTCACCGGTTTTTCGTGCTGCTTGCCGAGCCACCGGAAAAGATGGTAATTGCGCTGATCGAGATAATAGAAAACGAGGCCGACAGGCGCGCCGGAATCATCCATCACGCTCACGCTTGCCGAATAGCAGTCCCAGTTGGCCGAGCCGGCCGGCTGTGCGGCGGCCAGCGCGGGCGATGCCACGCACTTCCCGGCATACTTGAACGGATTGGCGCTGTATACGGGATCCGGCGCCTCCACCACCAACCACGAGCCTGTAATCGGCTTCCACTGCACCGCGGTTGTGGTCATGAAGTCATCGCCGAATATCACCTCGCCGCAGTCGTACGACCTGAACGCCTGAAAGTCTACGCCGTCCTTCCGCGATGCATATCCGATGCGGCCGCGTGGAAAGGTATCGTCGAACGCCTCCGCCACGATCACGCCGTCGAGGGCCACGGATATTGTGAGCTTGCGCCGCTTGATGAGAATGCTGTGCTCGCCCGGGCCTGGAATGCCAACACCAGACGTGCTTCCGATCTGCGTTTCGGTGCCCATCTCCATGCGCACGATTCTCGTTGAAGCGGGGCCGAAGTCTACCCGATAGCAGTTGTTTTTGTCTTGCGCGCAGAAGAGCACGGCGGCGGCCGAGTCTTTTTCGAGAACGTTTATTTTGGCAACGACGTTGAATTCGCGGCGTTTGGGAGCATCGCCGAATCTGTACAGGTATTTGGCGCTGGATGCAGATGCGGTTTGAAGAAGCTGGATTGCAAGCATGGCAGCAAAGGCCCAGGCGGCAAACTTGAGGCGCGGCATCTTCGTGATCCTCCGAATTTCCGGCCGAATTCTCGCGAACCCTCTAAGACTATTGTACACCATGAAACCGTCGAGCGCAACCGATTTGATGGGCGCACGGGTAAAATTCGTCGTTTTTGAGGTAAAGTTTTGTAACGATTGCCGCGTGGGCGTCGGAATGTGAGCTATTCGGGCGACGTGTCATTTTCACGTGTAGCAGCGGCCGTCTCGGCCGGGGCCGGCTGCGGCCGCGCCGCGGCTGCATCCACCGCCGCCATTGCGCGGCGGTATCTCACGATCGCGCGGAATATCCTGTAGTAAGCGATCAGGCCGCAGATAGTTCCAACAACGAATCCGCCGACCAGCATCCTCATCATAGTCTGGCCGGCCAGGTTCAGGAAGCAACTCAGCGAAAAATCCATCTCGCCCCACGAGATGCGGTCGGCCGCGCTGCAGAAGGGCCTCAGCAGCAGGTCGCCCACCGCCCAGGTTGTTGGGTAAATAATGAAAGCCGTAACAGGATTGGTGATGTGCACGGCAAGTATGGCGGGCAAGCGGCTCACGTTGAAAACGGTGGCCGTGATGGCGGCGAGGATCATCTGCGCACCCAGCAACGGCGAGAAACCCCAGAAAATGCCAACGGCGGTGCCGCCGGCGATGCGGTGAGGCGCACCTTCCGTCTGCATGATCCGCAGATAAGTTTGCCTCAGCCTGTCTCGGATTCCCATCAACGAGTCTCGTGGCCCACCATAGGTATCTGAAGTATTGCTCGACCCCTTATTATACCGGAGGCCGGCCGGGAATCAAACACCAAACCGGCGGAGCCGGAAACGGGGTTCGTAAACAATCTTTGGGCGCGCCGGGCAAGACTCCACCAAGCAGGCTTTGGCCTTCTGGGCTTTGGCCTCTTGGGCTTCATACAGATGGTATGCGGCGTATGCGGTAATCCCGTGCGAAAGCCAATGGCTTCATTTCATTAACACCTCGATTCATCGAGGTGAAGAGGATACGCTCTTGAGTCCCAAACCGTTTCAACGGTTTCGCCTTTCATTGGCATACACAGCTTCGAAAGGGCAAACCGTTGAAACGGTTTGAAGGACACTGGAGGCGCCGTTAGACCACCTCGATAAATCGAGGTGTTAATGAAATGAAGCCACGCGCGTGCGGGTGCATTTGGTTGTAGATAACTGGGCTGGAACAGTGCGTCAATGAAGCCACGCGCGTGCGGGTGCATTGCCTGAAGCCCCTTTGCACGTTCGAGCACGCCTTTTATACGCGAATGCCCACGAATCGTTTACACACCCGGAAACAGGGTTCGGCCTCTTGGATATTTGGCCTTTTGGGCATTCATTCCGGCCTGTCAGTCTATTCTTATGCCCAGGCGCCGCAGCGTGTCGGCGTTTCGTTTGGCGCTGTCGGCGGGGGTGGTGCGCGTGTGATCCTGCTCAACCATCAGCCAGCCGTCGAAGCCCGCGGCCTCGAGTGCGGCCACGATCGCGGAAACGTCTACGCCCGCGTTTCCGGTGCCGAGGTTCACAAACTCTTCGAACTGCCGCGTAACGGGATTCATGCGGGCGTCTTTGAGATGGCCGTAAACGATGCGGCCGGCGTGCCGGCGGATCACGTCCAGCACGTCGCCGCCCGCCGCGGCCAGGTGGCCGGTATCGATGCAGTACTTGGTTTTGCGCGTCATGGCAAAGAGCCTGTCGATCTCGTCGGGTGTTTCGACGATGGTGCCGAGATGGTTGTGGTAGGCCACGTGCACGCGGCGTGTTTGGCCGTATTCGGCCAGCTCTTCCAGGCCGTCGGCGAGTGCGCGGTAGCGGTCGGCGGTTTTCTGCTCGCCGGGCTTGATCCAGCCTGCGTTGATCACCATCACCTCGCCTCCGATCTCGCGGAGGAAATCGATCCGGTGCTTTGTCCAGCCTATCAGGCCGCCGTCAATCCTGCCCGTGAGGGCGTGCAGCGTGAGGCCCGCGTCGTCAAGCATCCGCCGCAGGCTGGCGGGCGTGCCGAGTTCTTCGGAGGGCGAGCACAGCTCCACGTGGTTGAAGCCGGCCTGCTTGATCTCGCGCAGAATCGCCTCCAGCGGCAGGTTTAGTTTGTGCTGCTCGCGGGAATAGTACCAACCGTAGCTTTGATAGCCGATGTGTACGGGCATTTGCGGTTCCATTGGTGGAGGAAACGAAGGAAACGGAGGAGACGGAGCGACATCGAACATCGAACACTGAACATCGAACATCGAACATCGAACGGAAGAAATGCCGACGCGCGTTCTGCTGCGAACTCCCAGCTTCCTGCTTTTGACTTCTGCTTCTAACTTCGTGCTTCTGACTTCGGACTTTGGACTTTGGACTTTGGACCTTGGACCTTGGACCCTTTCAGACGTAGCTGTAAACCGCTCCGGCATCGAGGAATTCTATTTTGATGTCGGGGAAATGCTCTTTGAGGAAAGCGGCCAGGCTTTCGAGGCCGGGGTTCTCGCTTTCGGTGTGGCCGGTAACGATCATCGAGATACCGCTGTCGGTGGCGTAGCGAGCGGAAAGTGATTCGGAGCTTTCACCGGCGACGAAGCAATCGCATCCCATTTCCATGCAGGCCCTGATGTCTTCGAGGCGTCCGTGCTCGCCGGGGCCGAGGCCCACGCGGCTCACGGGGCTGGCGAGGTCGCCTGCCACACGCAGCACGGGCAGGCGCATCATCTCTTTCACGCGTTCGGAGAAATCGGAGAGGAACTGCGTGGGGATGTCGTAAACCTTCAGGCGGCCGCGTGCGTCGGCCGGCGCGCCCAGTGCGAGGTGCGCGGCCCAGCTATCGGCCACGCCGTACTGGGGGTAGTTGTCCCAAAGGTCGTGCAGGCGGTAGATGGCAATGCCGTTTTCTTCGAGCAGGTCTTTCTTGATTCCGGACACGCGGTCGCCGGCGTGTGGATCGTCGGGGCTGAAGAAAGGCGCCTCGTGGCTGATGATCGTGTTGCAGCCGATCTGGATCGCCTGGCGTATCACCTGCATTGTGGCCATGTGCGTGGTGACGATTCCGGCGATGGGCTGGTCGGGGCTTCCGAATCGCAGACCGTCGCTGGTGCCGCCTTTGCACAGTCCGGGATCAAGATTCACGAAGAAAGTGTCAAGCTCGGCGATATTCATCTCCGTCTCCAATGGTTTTGCCGGCCGTTCATAAGCTCTGCGTCTGCCCGGAAAGCACACGCAGGTGAGCTTCAACCGAAAGCGGAAGCGCCTCGATGTGATATCCCCCTTCGAGCACCGAAACTATGCGGCCGTCGCAGTGCTCGTCGGCAAACTGCACCACCCAATCGGTGAGCTGTGCGAAATCGTCGATCTCCAGTCCGAGCCCGCCAACGGGGTCATCTTTATAAGTATCGAAACCTGCGGAGATAAGTATAAACCCAGGTATGAATCTTTCGCCGATTATTTCAAGACTGTGTTTGAACACGCGGAGGTATGTTTCGCGGTCGGTGCCGGGGTAGACGGGTATGTTTACGTTGTGCTCGCGGCCAAGCCCGGTGCCGCTTTCGCCTTTGGCTCCGGTGCCGGGGAACATGGGGAAGCCGTGCATCGAGAAGAAGAAGACGGTGGGGTCGTCGTAAAACGCTTCCTGCGTGCCGTTGCCGTGGTGGATGTCCCAGTCGATTATCAGGATGTTTATGATGTCGAGATGGTACTGCAGGTGCTTTGCGAGGATGGCCACGTTGTTGAAGACGCAGAAGCCCATTGTGCTGTTTGCCAATGCGTGATGGCCTGGGGGCCTGACGGCGCAGAAGGCGTTGCGGACGCTGCCTGCCATCACGGCCTCGCCGGCCTCGATGCAACCGCCGGCTGCCATGATGGCGGCTTCGTATGATTTCGCGGAGAGCACGGTGTCGGTGTCGGCCTGGCCGCCCCCCTCGTTTGATATGGTTTCGATGCTCTTGATGTATTTCGGCGCGTGCACCTTTTGCAGTTCTTCCATCGTGGCCGGGCGGACGGGCAGGTGAAGCAGCCGGTCCCACAGGTCCGTCTTGCGGAGATGGTCGCGGATCACCTGCAGCCGCATAGGGCTTTCGGGATGGTCGTAGCTGCCGTGCTTCAGGAAGATTTCATCGAAAACGAGGCCCGTCATTAGCAGACTCCCCAGATGCCCCCGTGTTTCTTGTTGCTTTCACCTTCACGGCAATGTCACGCCGGAATTCGGGCAGTTTGAAAACAAGCGCGCTGCCGCTTGACTCGACGGTGATCCTGCCTGTGGCTACTCCTTTGAAGGTATCCCAGAACTCGACATCGTATTTGCCGGGCGTGAGATTGCCGAGCTGGACTGTTACGCCGGTGGAGGCTCGCGAGTTGCTTTCATCTTTCATCAGCCGCATAACGGAGTCGTCGTATATCCAACAGTATGCGCGCTCGCGGCTCTGCAGGCACATCTTGCCGAGGTGAGCGGTGTCGCCGGTGAGCGTGATGGAGCCGACGTTGAGGTCCTTGTCGCGCCGGTCTTCCCCGTCGGAGAAGTTTCGCAGGGCTTTGAAATGGAAATACTTCGGGCCTTTGGTTTCGGGCTGGATGGGGCTGTCGATATACTCGAACCACCAGAGCAGCGGCGTGCCGGCCATCGGCAGCATCCAGGCCGACCACATTCCGGCGTGGAGGTCGCTTTCGAGCGCGGCGATATTCTGATGGCCGAAGGGCGTGCCGCCGTATTCGGTGATCATGTGCGGCTTGGCCCATTGCCGGCAGTAGTTGTAGGCCTCGATCATGAGCATTGAAATGCAGCGGCTGTCTTTGTCCTGGCGGTAGGCGTCGACTACGATGTAGTCGATGTTCGGCAGCACCACAATCGCCGGATCGATGCGCGTGTAGTTTGTGGAGTAGTGTGTGGTGAGCAGGTGCTTCCACGGGTCGATGGCCTTGAGGTGATCGGTCATCTCGCGATGCCAGGTGGTCTGCGTGGGGTGCCGCATAAAACCCTGGCCCGAACCGACGAGATCGAGCTCCGACCACAGTTCGATGCCGCCGATGGTGGTGTCCCAGCCCCATCGCGCGATGACGTAGCGCAGCTTGCGCTTGTAAAGCTCCATTGCGCGGGCGTTTGTGAAAAACTCCTCGGGTGCGCGCAGGAACCCGCCGTTGGCCCGGTTGTATGGGCTGGTGTTCCATTCGGGGTCGCACCACGTGGATATCTTGCCGTGGTTGTCGAGCACCAGGTGCACGTAGATGCCGCTGCTTCGCGCCATGCCGAGGAGGCGATCCAGTTTCCAGGCATTTGCGAGGTTGTAGTCGCCCAGCCCCTGGTAGTCTTTCCAGGCGTGGCTCCACTCGATATCGACCCACGAGGGGCACATCCAGATTTCGACGAAGTTCTCGCCGTTGGCCTGCATCTTCGGAAAAACGTCTTCGTATGCGTAGGTGCCGCGGTCGGGGTTCACGGGCCGGCGGATCATTACGGCCCAGCGCTCGTCGTTGGGCGAGCGGAAGTTGTGGCCGATCGGGTAGAAAAGCCGGCCGTTGTCAAACTCGAAGTAGCGGTGGTCTTGCCTGCTGATGCGCAAGAAGCCGGGGTTGTCGGACGGCGTGGCCACGAAGCTGCGCCGCGCGGTGCGCATGTGATCGCTGCCGCGGGCGGTCTTGATGTCGATCTCGAACGTGTGCGTGCCCACCTCTTCGGGTGCAAAGCGTATCTTCCAGCAGCTCTGGTTCACCGGCGTAAGCTTCTCTTCGGTCTCTTCCAGCGCGGTCATGTAGTCCTGGTAGTAGAAGCCGGGCACCACCATCACCTTTCCGCTGGGTGCGGTGAAGAAGGCCGTGAGGTCCGCCTCGGCGGGATCGAACGGATTGCGGAAGGCGCGGTTCATCTCGAGAGTCACCTCGAATTTCTCAAACCGCTTGACCGACGGCGAGTTGACGCTGAAGTTGAGTATACGCATCGGCTCCCACGTTTCCTCTTCCTTGTAGCAGCGGATGTCGTCTACATAGATCGGCCCCACGTAGCTTTCGGAAGCGAAGAATTTGATGCCGATCTGGTTCATCTTGTGCGAGAGGTAGCAGTTCCAGCGGCGATAATGGCCGCGCGGCTGCAGTTGAACGCTGCTGGCGCCGATGTCTACCACGTGCTCGCTCCACTTGCCGGGCTCCAGCGGCTCCTCCTTCAGCGTTTGAAACCACAGGCCGTCCTTGTCCTTCAGGTAGAACAGCGCCTTGATGGCATAAGGTGCACCGGCGGGGATGAAGATGCGGTAGCGCACGCGGTTGATACGCTTGGTGTCGAGGTTTACGTCTCGCACCATCGCGGCGGGTGTCGAGAGGTCTGCGTCGACACGCAGTGCGCGGTTCCCTGGTTGGCTGGGCGTGGGAAGGGGGCAAACGTCTCCGGAGCACGAGATGAACCGCCAGCCTCCGATGCCTTGCTCGAAGCTCCACCTGATGCTGCTGACATCGGGCGAGTCGGACTCGGCAAAGGCCGCAGCGTGCAATGCGGCAAATACGCAGATCAGTGGAAGCATAGTCCTTTTCATCTCGTCTCCTCGTTTTCCGTCAGGAAAGAGCGAAGTTCTTTCCGGGGAACTGCACGGCCACCTTCTTGATTTCGAGCATGACAAGGCCGCTGGACACCTGCGCGGCGGGCATGCCGGTTTCGGCGATCAGGTCGTCGATATGCTTCGGCTCGCGCCCGAGCGCGGCCGCCAGCTTCTTCTCGCCATCAGACAGGTCGGCCGGCATCACGGGCACCAGCTCCCTCTCGGGCTCGTGTGAAAGCGGCGATCCAAGCTCGCCCAGCACGTCGTCGGCGTCTTCGATCAGCGTGGCGCCGTCGCGTATCAGCGCATGGCAGCCGGCGCTCTGGAGGCTGTCGACTCTGCCGGGCAGCGCGAACACGAGGCGGTTTTGCTCTACGGCCCACGTGGCGGTGATGAGCGAGCCGCTGGATGCGGCGGCCTCGATCACTATTACGCCGCGGCACAGGCCGCTGATCACGCGGTTTCGCCGCGGGAAGTTCCACGGGTCCGGCACGGCGGTCATTGGAAACTCGGAGACTACCGCGCCGCCCTCGGCTATCTGGTCGGCCAGTTTCCTGTTCTCCGGCGGATACACCTTCAGCAGGCCGCTGCCCAGCACGGCAATAGTCTTGCCGCCGGCCGCGAGTGCGGCCTCGTGAGCGGCGGCATCGATGCCTCGGGCAAGGCCGCCCACTATCGACCACCCGTGCATCGCGAGCGAGCCGGCGATCTTGGCGGCCTGCTGGCGGCCGTAGTATGTGGGCCGGCGCGTGCCGACGACGGCCAAGGCCGGCTCGTCTCGGCGCAGGTGCCCGCGCACGTAAAGCACC
>Ga0307379_10001628_pt1 | contig 35074 bp, 35 predicted proteins | sample UN2MG_FD_202237 | JGI IMG/M metagenome (GOLD analysis project Ga0307379, IMG submission 202237) | Soil microbial communities from Risofladan, Vaasa, Finland - UN-2 | ecosystem: Environmental > Terrestrial > Soil > Coastal area > Acid sulfate soil | place: Finland: Risofladan, Vaasa | collected...
CCCACCATGGTCTGAGTGCCAAGCCACAGGCTATCCACCTGATCGGCCACCGTGGCTCGCGGTCTGGCTTCTGATCATTGCTGACAACATCATGCATGTTCTTATCAACGCAGCGGCACTGAGGTGGTTATGACTGAACTGAGTCTTGAAGAACAAGCGACTAATAATCAGACCCGCGCACACATCGAAGTCGTACGAAATCTGATTAATATGGCTGTTCGCGAGCTTCTTCGTCGTGGTGAGATCCACGACCAGTCCAAGCTGGGAGACCTGGAGCGCCAGACGTTTGTGGAGTTTACGCCGAAGCTCAAGGGCAGCATGTACGGCAGCGAAGAATATAAGGGCTTCCTGCGCGAGATGAAGCATGCGCTCGACAACCATTATGTCAGTAATCGGCACCACCCGGAGCACTTCACGCGCGGCATCAACGGCATGGATTTGATCGACGTCTTGGAGATGGTCTTGGACTGGAAGGCCGCTACGTTACGCCACGACACGGGCGACATCATGCGCAGCCTGGAGATCAACCGCGAGCGGTTCGGCATCAGCGAGCAGCTCATGGACATCATGACGAACACGGTGAAAAATATGGGTCTTGTGGAATATGGGAAAAAGTCATGAGTGATATGTTTAACAGTCAAGGAAAACTTGATATTTTTGAGAATTTCCGCACTGATCATAATCTGAAAAAATATCAAAAACTCGATGAAGAAAACATGTCTGAAGACATGTTTGTCCAGAAAGGTTTCAGCTCATCTTCAAGATTCATAGTTTCAAATGATGTCGCTTCCGCCATGGTTTTAACCGTGGAAGCAATTTCACAGAAACAGAAAGAACCATTGAGACCTTGGTGGAAATTTTGGCAAAAAGCACCAAAAGTCACACATAAACCGCCTGAACCTCCACCTGAAATCACCATTCAGCAGTTCTTTGCTGGAATTAAATCTTCTGCTGATAGGCTCGAAATAGTTAAAGAACGCGCAAAAGGCTACGAGGAAGCGTTACGTAATGCCAAGATGAGTGGACAACAGGCTCTATTTGAGTCACTTTCTAAGAATCTTATATCAACTCGTTCTGAAGCCCATCTAGTATCAATGGGCCTTGATAAGTATCTCACTGAGTATAAAGTTGTTGAATTTGTAAAGAAGGCTCCTAGAGGGCTGCGACTCGATTGGGTATGTAATTTCATTCGAGTCATCCCTTCTGATCTTGTCAAGATCAAAGTTGAATGTGATGATCAAATGCTTTTCGACAATTATGTTATTCTTCACTATGATCCTCACGGTAAGAGTTATGCTGAAACTGAAGCTGAAATAGCAGCCAAGAAAGATCCTATCTTATTTGGTGTTATGAGTGGGCGCAGACAGCTTTATTATATCGGGGATTGGATTGATGAACTTTGCGATCTGACTTTGGATCAAGTTGCTGATATACTTGGTACCGGAGGAGTTTCCAAGATTGGAGAAGTTGTTTGATCCTTTGTTTACAAGGTGACGCCACTAAGCCTATAGGAGATGGCACTCGCGTTATTACTCATATTTGTAATAATTATAGAGGATGGGGCGCTGGTTTTGTTCTAGCTGTTTCAAAACGTTGGCCCGAACCGGAACGAGCCTATCGTTCGTGGCCGAACGAAACGTTTGAGCTTGGTGAAGTTCAATTCGTAGACGTTGGATCAGACTTGTATGTGGCTAATATGTTAGCCCAAGTGGGTTATGGGCGTAACACCTCTATCCCACCCATTCGGTATGAAGCTCTTGAGTCGTGTTTGCATAAAGTGGCGACGTGGGCCGCGTCCCGAAATGCCAGTATTCATATGCCTAGAATAGGTTGTTCGTTGGCGGGCGGAAGTTGGTCCATGGTTAAGCCGATCATCGAACGGGCTCTTGGTCAGCATGATGTATATGTTTATGACTTTCCTGGTAGTTCATATAATCGTTAAAGCTTAGGTTTGTAAATCTTTATGACGTCCGTGTATGGATGGCGCTCGTTGCGTTGCCCCGCATTATGGCGATTTCGTAAGAGTCAGTGACCGAGACATCCGGAGCCACCTTCATGCGAAAACATCTGCAACATCTGCACGAGCGCCTACGTCCTTGGGCCGATCCTGAGCAGCATTCCAAGCGGTTCATGTGGTGGTGCTTGTTGGGCGACCTGGCCTACGGACGGGAATTGTCCAGAGCAGACTTCGTTTTCTGGTTACGAACGCTCGTGAGCTAGCACTCCGGGGTTGTGAACTATATGAATGGTCAGAATATTAGACCGAAAGTCGTTGTCACTCAGTCCGATCTGAGGATCCTCGGACGTGCGTTTTCGGCTGAGGTCAATGGGCGGCATTATCACGGATCGGCGCGGAGAATCGAATTTTTGGTAGTGCAGGGTCTTTTGGTACGACAGCGGGATCAGCATCTCGGGTTCGCTCACGAATGGATTGAACTTACGAACCTCGGACGTGACATCTATTGCGAGTCGCTCTCTGATCATGAAGATGTCGAGGGTATATGATCTGCGTACAGATCAAACCGTCAACGATCGTGTTTCGCAGTATATATGTATATGTACGTATACCCTCTTCTGACACTTCCGATTAAATAACATTCGTTTTCGTAGATACGAAACTTCATTTCGTATGTTTTGAATCATTGCGCTTTTTCCTTGTGTGTGCTAGTTTGATCGACTCGAGGGGTGAAAAACCACTCTTCGTATACTCCGCAAGTCGCTGGGACAACTGGCGCATGGAGGAACTATGAAGCCCGCGTATGTCAGTGTCGCTGTCCCTACAAATCAGTCCTTCACATCTCAGTGGCATCACTGGATATATTCGAAGGTAGCCAAACACTTTAAGAGAGATAAAGAGAGAGCTGGTGATACCGCACAGACCGTGCGACTTCGCCTTCTCTCTAAAGATTTCATCGGAAGGTGGTTCTTCAAACACCTGTCCAACGACTTGGTTGATAAGAGCCAAGCCGAACGGATTCTTGGTGATATTCGTATTACTTTCATTAGTAATATTTCGCCAGTCGAAATCCCTAACTTTGCCTGTTTGAACAAACCTTGTGTCAAACGACATGAGCAAGATCGCGGGTGTGTTCGTTCATGTGCTAGTTCTCTTTGGCGTGTTTCTGACCTTTTAGAATTTGCTAAGTTCAATCACGAACGTTTTTATTACTCACCCCAAAACCACACGATTGATTCAAAAAAGTTCCTTCAGTTACTCGGATACCCTGAAACACAGTATTCGTTGCTGCAGTCCCTGTATCGTCAGGGACGTATTAAACCTGCTGAATTCACCGAGCATACCTGCGTTGGCGGGAAATGCCTAGAATGCGATCGTGGGCGCTCTGTTTTAAACTCCCGTAGGTTATCGCTCGCCCACAACTGGAGTGATCCAACCGTGGCTAATGCAGCTTCAAAACTGCGTTGGAACGACACGCAGTTGAGCCCATTTTTACGTGAATGGGCTCGTCAAAACATGGTTAAGGCGACCCCCCTTTATATTATGCGTCCCGGACGTATTGATAGTCATGGTCAGATTTCAATAGACCAGCATCAAGGTATTGATGCAGGTTTATTGAAATATGCAGAGATTATCATTGGTAATGAAGTACGAAATGACTTCAAACGCATGAAGCGTACGGATGATATAAACTCAACCGTTTTGAATAACGGTCGATCCCCGGAGTTGTCTGACGTAGAACATGTTTCTTGGGAATCTGATGATAATGAAGAAAAAACTCGCGTATTGAGTGATTATTCATCATTGACTCGTTTTTCTAATGCTGAAAACAAGTATGACGTAGAACGTCTGATTAATTCCTGTCATCTTACGGACGAAGAAATCACTGTTATATCCAAAATTGATTTTGATGACATGTCGATCCGTGAGGTTTCGAAAGATCTTAGAAAGCCAATCCAGAAAATTCATAGGATCCGGAAATCTGCACTCGAAAAATTACGGGTTGGTGAATCCACTTTGGTAAATAATATAGCCAAGAAGTATGGGTGTTCCATACATGACATGTTATCACCATCGATTGTTGTAGGACCCGCCATTATTGCTCGGTCCCACTTTTTCGGTGCATTACACTCGTCCGGTGTCAGTATATCTGAGATTGTATCGCGTTATAATATGTCGGAGGAACGGGTTACCTCTGCCGTTCATCGCGCATCATATAACTCAGGCCGCTCCTTATCTGACTCGTCTGAATAGACTCTTTGTGATTCATCGGGACGATGGATCATAATGCCTTCAACCGTATATCTGCCTCAGTTCGCCTGGCTTATGTCATGCTGCGACTTGCGGCTGACATCCAAACCCAGTTCGGGAAATATGTTCTCGACATACTTAAGAGACAGTATCCTGAAAGCGTCGATGAAATTAATGCCAGGTTTACCGGTACTCAACTCGGTAATATCATGGTTAGTAAAGCCAAGAGAGAATTGCAAAATGATGAGAGTGCAGCTCTTGATGCCGTTCAAGAATTTCTTTTTAAGATCGCGGAGCGCAGTGGCGTTGATACTTCTAAGCTCACTCAACATGAAATTGATGAAATTGATGAAATGAAATCGAAAGGTACTTGGGATGCGAAAAAACACCCGAAATACCAAGTTAGGCCTGAATTTGATTTTAAGGCTAAAACTAAATCTGGTGCTCCTGGCGCTGCAACGTGGAATAGAGCTCTTAACAACATCTTGAATAACGTTCGTACTACTGCGATGTCGATGTCAATGAACCGTTTTAAGAAGGTTCAACCTTCTGATATTGAAGCATATGCCGATTTGAAATGGAAAAAAGGAGAATCGGATAAAGGTCGATATGACTGGAATGATAAAGATGAAGATGAGATGCAAGAGCTAGAGAAGCTCTTGAAAAAAGATGGTCAAGATTTAAGCAAAATCCCCGCAGAAAGAGCCCGCAGGAAAGGACAACGTACGAGGTCCATTGACGAAGCTTTCGGTACCAGGGGTGAAGAAGGTGGAGATCCTTCCGGTGGTGAAGGTCGTATGCCGACTGACGCCGATTCTCAGCTTGGTATGGCGTTAGACGATAAAGCGGCAATCAAAGAGTTCATGGATCTTCTCGATGAGGAGATTCCGAGTCTTCGTGGTACTCTTAATGATGCCGAACTCGCTTTATTCGATTTAATATTTTATGAAGATGTTGGCGGTTTCGGTTCTGACGTTAAAGAAAATATGGGTCAAGCTTCAGAGCTAAAAGAAAGCATGCTGAAGACTGGACCTGGTAAACTCATAGTTGAGAAAAATGAAAAGCGTTGGTCTGGTTTCGTAGGTGATCTTCGTAAAGCATTGCTTCTCAAGATAACTGATTTCGTTGAGAATGTGTTGTCACCAGCCCAACAACAAGTTCTATATGATAGTTTCTTTACCGGTACGGGTACGGATAGAGATATTGAAGAACTTGAATTGGAAAAAGAATTAGAGAAAGAATCATATCAACGCGGTATTGATGAACGAAAAATATCTCGTTTTAAGTGGGAAACTCAAGAAGGAATGATTTCTGATAAAGATAAGAAATCATATGATTCTCTCATAAAGAAATTTAAAAGTCAGGGTATTGATGTTGATGCGATCGAGCCAAGTGAAGATCCTGAAGGATCTGCAAAAACAACAAAGGGTCTCAGAGTAGATCGTGTAGAACGCATAGAAGGAGAAGGAAAAGGAAAACGGAGAGTTGTTCAACAAGCTTCCGTTTTGGCAATCGCTGCAAGAATAGCAGCAACTTCATTTTCCACGCGATGATATGGATGGGACTCGCTCATCGAGATTTGTCAGGGGCTATCTCAGTAGACCAGCTTCTTTAGAAATCATCAATAGGGATTACCCTGATGTGGTAATTGGTTTGATTTCTGGTTCACCTTCCATTTCTTACTCCTTGGACTCTGGTCCTAACGGTGCTAGGAATGTTTTAATAACAACATATATGCAGTTTGAGAAACGATTTCTTCTTCGAGAAGAAGACTTCATAATATGTAAATCTATAGCTGAGTTATTCTCTCAGCGTAAAGGTACCCCTGGTCCTGTTTCTGCATTTTTATCTGAACCAATTCAGGATTTAAGGAGTCGCATAGCCGCTTATCTGACGGTAGAGTTCGCTGGGAGAGTTTAAGTATGTCTAGCGAATCTGAAAATCTTGTTGTTCATATGAAGTGTCGTCGTGGAAATGATGCTGCGACTCGTGGTCAGTCCTGTGATAATATGCAAGCTGAAAAATTATCACAAGATGGAAGTTCATACGTACAGTTTAAATGTTTGAAGTGTAAACATGTTTGGACAGTTCCAGTCGGCGGGAATTTAATTTTGTGATTTTATATTGTCCTGATGATAATGGAGGCCTGGAAGCCACTGGCCTCCAAAATGTTTTTTTATGTCCGAGTTGTAAGTGTATTTTTGAAGTCAAGTTTTCAATGACGAAAATTTCTGGGTCACGAATTCAAAATGCAACCGGAGAACAAAGCTGGAGAAGTCCAGCAATCCTTCAGGAGTCTACTTCTTCCAGTGGAGAAGTACTCCCATCATCCTTCAGTGGTGGCATTCCTAGGTAATCGTTTTCTTGGCCAGCCACTACTGGTTAAAACAGTTCTTCAAGAGCATCTTCACGAAGTTGACTTTATTGAAATGGCGCCCGGTGTTGATGGCGCCCGTGAAGTTGTTGAATTTGCTAAAACTGGTCCGGTCGGTAGTCCAGTAAAAGTTATTCTTGTTGATGATGCTGATCGTTTATCAGAGCCAGCACAAGATGCATTATTGAAATTAACAGAAGAGCCTCCCGAGTCACTGATTGTCGTTCTTATTTGTTATGACTCGGGATTTTTACAACCTGCTTTAGCTTCACGAATTCGCGCTGAATTTAGGCTCAATCCGGTTTCTTTGAAAGAGATGCATGAATATGCTTCTTCTCTTCTCTTACCCGTGTCCGATAGCGCTATTGAAATGGCTTGTGGTCGTCCAGAATTATATCGATTGATTGTTGAAAATGGATCTTTTGAAGAATTGCGCGATCAAATAATATCTGCTGCTAAGAAAGAAGTTTCAATTTTATCGAAGCCGCCAAAATTAATACTTGATCTTGAAAACGGAAACAATAAAATTAGAGATGCTATTGTTCATGTGATTCGTAATTCGTGTAAACCCTTTTTACATGAATCATCAATTTCAATGCCAATTTTGAAATTTTGTGGTGTTTTGTCTAGATCAACCTCTGCTAACGCGGAGATTCACTGGTCGAGAATGATTATGAATCTCTTAATGTAATGTTATTTTCATGTCTTCTTTAATTCTTATCAGTGGGGAAGAAGAATTTTTGGTTGAAAGAGCGGCAAGAGAAGAAGCGAAATCTTCTCTTGCCTCAGAAATTTTTGAGTATACCATCCCTGATGGCCTTGAGTCATACGTACGTGATTCTCAGTCATCTTATATATCTGACGGCTCAAGAACTTTCATATTATGGAATGCGAAAGATATTCCAAATTTACCAGAATCAGATAAGGATACCCTGATATGTGTTTCTCCACCAGGAAAGCGTGTTCTTCAAGATAAACGTTCGAAACGTTCTCTAACGTTTCCGAAATTAAAATCATACTCTGATAATAATGATGTCATTAAATGGATCATCAAAGAGGGTGATTGTTTTAACATAAGTCTAACTAGAGTTGCGGGTGCTCTTTTTGTGAACTCAGGAACGTGTCTACGGAAACTGCATCGAGAGATCGAGAAGCTTGCTGCGGCGGTACCTCCTAGTACTACTGTCACCCCTGAAGAGGCTCGTTCTTTAATAGTTTTTTCTGCTGAGATAACGCCTCGTGAGATCCTAGACGCCATATGTGATGGAAACACGATTAAAGCACTTGCCTACTATGATAAATTACAAGAACGAGCAGAAGAAACCGGGTGGATTATCGCTTATATGCAACGTCATGTATTGCAGCAGCTTAAACTTGAAGAGGTACTTGGACGTAAACTTTCTGAAAGTGATGGTGCCGCACTTCTTGGTGTTCATCCTTTTATTTTCAAAAAGCTGTCTATTTCAAGACATGGTTTGTGGTCTAAAAGATCTTTAATGTCTAGTCTTAACATTCTCTGTGATCTTGATATATCACATAAGCGTGGTGATGACTCGGCTCGTTTTGGTATAGAATCTGAAATCATTAGATTGTCTGAGGAGGCTAGGAATGTCAAGCGTTAGTGGGGTGTCTGCACAGGTTGTTAATATTAATAAGGTTCATACGTCTAAGGACGTTGCGAATGAAGTTGGATTTTGGCCTCGTGTATTCACTTCTGATAGCATCCATCCATTCGACCAAGTTGAATGGAAAACTGTTGATGCTTGCATACGGAATGGAAAAGGCGATATTGTTTTTGAACAAAAGAGTATTGAAGTACCGGCTTGGTGGACACAAAACAATGTTAATGTTGTTGCGGATAAATATTTTCGTGTTGTAGGTGGCGTACGCGAAAACTCTGTAAAACAGATGTTCAATCGTGTTTGTTCTGTAATTCGTGGGTGGGCGTCAGAACAAAATTATTTTAATACGGAAAAAGATGCTCAAGTTTTTGAAGAAGAGCTCACTTTTGCACTTCTTCATCAATATGGAGCTTTCAATTCTCCTGTTTGGTTCAATTTAGGTATTGAAGGACGGAAGCCCGCAGCTTCTGCCTGCTTTATTTCCGGAATCGGAGACTCACTTGACGATATAATGAAGTTTCAAGAATCCGAACTTATGATTTTTCGTGGTGGCTCCGGGTCTGGAGCTAATCTTTCAAATCTACGATCTTCTTATGAAAAGATCTCTGCCGGGTCTTACACATCTGGCCCATTGTCTTGGATGCAAGGTAACAATGCTTATGCCGGTGCCATGAAATCTGGTGGCGCAACAAGAAACGCAGCGAAAATGGTTGTGATGGATATGGACCATCCAGACATTTTGGAGACTCGAGATGGTCGTCCTGGATTTATTCGTTGTAAGTCGTGGGCGGAGAAGCTTGCTCATGACCTTGTTTCTGTTGGTTATTCGTCTGAATATGATAACCCAATTGGTGCTTATAAGCTTGTTCCGTATCAAAATGCAAATCACTCGATATCTGTTCCTGACGCGTTCATGCAGTCCATGCTTGATGATGGAACTTGGCAAACTCGTGAACGAAAAGGCGGGAAAGTTGTTCACAATCATAAAGCTCGTGAGCTTTGGAAAGAAATTTCTGATGCCGCGTGGAGTTGTGGCGATCCTGGAGTTCAATACTCTGACACTATAAACAAATGGCATACAACGCCCAAGAGTGGTCGTATTCGCGCTTCAAATCCGTGTTCAGAATTTCTTCATATTGATAATACGGCTTGCAATCTGTGCGCGATCAATCTTACGAAATTTTTTGATGGTCGTAAGTTTGTTCCTGAAAGATTTGAACAAGCGACCAGAATTTTTAGCATTTCTCAGATGGCTATTGTTGCGAAGGCTTCGTATCCTACTGATGAAATCGGAGCTAATTCGAATAAGCTTCGTCCGATTGGCACTAATTATGGTGATCTCGGCGCTCTGATAATGAATCTCGGCTACGGTTATGACTCGGATGAGGGACGCGCTATCGCTGCTAGAATGGCATCTTTGATGACTGGATACGTATACCTGACTTCAGCCAAGATCGCTGCTAGAGTCGGCGCTTTTTCTGACTTCGACAAAAACCGTGATGACATGCTTCGCGTTATGCGAATGCATCAAGAAGCTGACGACAAGATTATCGAGCGTTGGCACATTGAAAAAGATCCAATCAATGACGATGTTGTGTCGTTATCAGCAAACATATGGCGTGAAGCCATATCCCTTGGTGAGAAACACGGATATAACGTTTCGCAAGCTACACTCCAAGCTCCGCTTGGTACGATTTCGTTCCTGATGGGTATGAACACTACTGGTATTGAACCGTCGTTCTCTCTTGTTTCATATAAATCGCTCGTTGGTGGTGGCGTGATGAAGCTCGTGAACTTTGGTGTTCGCGAAGCTCTTGTAAACCTTGGTTATTCTAACGACGAAGTTGATGAGATTTGTAAGTACATTGAGTCTTATGACACCATTGAAGGAGCTCCTGGTCTGAAGGAAGAGCATCTTCTTGTTTTTGATACCGCGATGCCAGCTGGACCTTCTGGGCGTTATTTATCCCCGATGGCTCACATTAAAATGATGGCTGCTATCCAGCCACTCATCACATGCGCCATGAGTAAGACAGTGAATTTACCGGAAAGCGTTACACCAGAAGAGATTGCAAAAATTTATGAAGAATCGTGGCGTTTAGGGCTGAAGTGCATCGCGTTGTATCGCGATAAGTGCAAAGCCTCTCAGCCGTTAGTAACGAAAGACGTAAAAAATCCTCAGATTAAAGCCGCTTTGGACGCAGTTGATGTGAAAATTAAGGAAGTTATTCGAGAAGTCAGAGTTCCGGTTGTTCATCGAGAGAAGATGCCTGCGGATGTTAAGAGTTGGCGTCATAAGTTTGAAATTGATGGATATAAAGGTTATTTGATCGTTAGTGAATACCCAAATGGCCTTCCTGGTGAGATTTTCCTGAAGCTTGGAAAACCTGGTAGTACTGTTTCCGGTCTCATTGATGGTTTTACTCAACTTTGTTCCATAGCCATTCAGTATGGAATACCGCTTCCGAAGCTAATTACGAGCTTCATTGATACTCGATTTGAACCTGCTGGTATGACGACCAACAAGAATGTTCGTTTTGCCAAGAGCTTGTACGATTACATGTTCAAAGTTCTAGATCTTCATTATTATGGTGGCGAATACTCCGGTCTTTCTGGCCGTGTTGATGAACCTGGCGATGAGTCTAATGATTACGTGAATGAGAGCATAGCGAAAGACGGTGCTCAGTCCATTCCTCCGTCACCGATCCCGTCGGTCTCACCATCACCATTCACTGTAGACGCAGTGAAGGTTCCTCGTAAGAATCTCGGTGGGCCACCGTGTGCTCGTTGTGGTAATATCACACAACGTAATGGTTCTTGTTATCTTTGTTCTTCTTGCGGGACCACGACGGGCTGTTCGTGAAGCAGCGAGAAAGCGTTTCGGAGAGTTCGCTCGGTTGAACTTCCCGGAAGCGCATGAACGGGGAGCCTCATGAGTAAATTTCGATATGATAACGACCGAGATAGGTTCTCTCACGGATTTGATGCCGGTACCATCGTCGATGGAACAATTCACCTTGATCTAGATACTGGTGAATTCGTTCTTGTTGATGACGACGGTGTGGCATTTTCAAGTCAGGATTTACTGAAATCCATGGATGGTAAGCGCGTTCGTATTTCTTGCGTGGCTTTTGATGCTATGGAGGAGATTGAACGAATGATTCAAAACTCTCAAACCGATATTAATTAATATACCTGTTCGTAAGTTTACAACTTTTTAATTATCTGATATATATGTATGAGTATGCTTCTCTCATTGATCGCTTTACGTATTGCCGGGAAGGTTGATAACCTCAAAGCGAAACATCCAGATTTATCTTCAGAAATTGATGAGATTCATCAAAAAGATCCGTCAAAAAATGATAAGTATACTGATTGGTCTGTCAGGCAAATACTTAGAGGTCATTCTTTAAATGATATTATACCTACCGTTGAATTATTTCATAAGAAATATCACATCTTAGAGAAGAAGGACATAAATCAGTACAAGGATCTAAAGGATTTAGAGAATGTTCTGAAAGACCTTCCGGAGTCTAAAACTCAAGAGAAGATCAAGTCTAAGACAACCGGATCTATTAAATTATACGAAGATGGTAAGTTCGTTCTTATAAGAATCGATGGTAAGAGAGCTTGTATTGAATATGGCAAGGGCACCAAGTGGTGCATATCGATGAAGGACGCTAATTATTATGAACGATATCGAAATGAAAATGTCGTATTTTATTTTCTGATCAATAAATCACCGACTGAACAAGAAACCCGTGATAGTATTGATAAGATAGCGTTCGCCGTTCAAAAAGATGACTCAACTACTGAGATTTTTAACTCTAATGATGACTCGATCGAATCAAACCCGTACTCAGAAATATCCGGGAAAATAAATCAAATAATCAAATCCGACTTACCAAACGCTCCAGAAACGTCAATTAGTAAACTTAAAAAAAGGAAACTATCCGAAGAAGAAATTTTAAAAATTGTGAACAATAATGATGAAGAAACGAGTGATATTCATCTATATTTATCTCAGAGTCCGAATACGTCTCCAAGTATCCTGGCTAAGTTATCGTTATCGGATAAGGTGGGTGTTCGTCAGCAAGTGGCCATAAACCCTAACACGCCTCCAGAGGTCTTAGCTAAATTATCCGATGATAATGAATATGTTCGTTATGGTGTGGCCATGAACCCTAACACGCCTCCAAATATCTTGGCTAAGTTATCGTTATCGGATAAGGTGGGTGTTCGTCAGCAAGTGGCCTATAATCCGAATACGCCTCCTGAAGCTTTATCTCGTTTAGCTGATGATAGTAATAAGGATGTTCGTCGGCGTGCAGCTTATAATTCGAATACGCCTTCAGAAATCTTGGCCAAGTTAGCTGACGATGATAATGAGGGTGTTCGTCGGAGTGTAGCCATAAACCCTAACACGCCTTCAGAAGTCTTGGCTCGTTTAGCTAGTGATAGTGATGAGGAGGTTCGTCGTAATGTGGCCTATAACCCTAACACACCGCCTGAAGTTTTAGTCAAGTTAGCTGAAGACGAATATGAGAGTGTTCGTTATTATACGGCCGATAATCCTAACACGCCTTCAGAAATCTTGGCTAAATTATCCGGTGATGACGATGAATATGTTCGTAACGTGGCGAAAAAACGTTTGAATTTGGCTTCCATGTGGTGAAAAATCATGAGTATGCTTCTCTCATTGATCGCTTTACGTATTGCTGGAAAGGTTGATAACCTTAAAGCGAAACATCCTGATTTATCTGCAGAAATTGATGAGATTCATCAAAAGGACCCGTCAAAAAATGATAAATACATAGATTGGTCTGTCAGACAGATACTGAGAGGTCACTCTTTAAATGACATTATACCTACCGTTGAATTATTTCATAAGAAATTTTCTCTGCTGGAAAAGAAGGATATAAATCAGTACAAAGATCTAAAGGATTTAGAAAATATACTAAAAAGTTTACCCGAATCGTCTAAAACTCAAGAGAAGATCAAGTCTAAGACAACCGGATCTGTTAAACTGTATGAAGACGGTAAATTCGTTCTCATAAGAATTGACGAGAAGAGAGCATGCGTTGAATACGGCAAAGGCACCAAATGGTGCATATCGATGAAGGATGCTAGTTTTTTTGCACGATATCGAAGTGAAAATGTCGTATTTTATTTTCTGATCAACAAAGCACCGACTGAAGAAGAAACCCGCGATAGTATTGATAAGATCGCGTTCGCCGTTCATAGAGATCGTGACATGACTGAGATTTTTAAATCTAATGATGATACGATCAAATCAAATCCATATTCAGAAATATCCGGGAAAATAGATCAAATAATCAAATCTGATCTGCCAAGCGCTCCGGAGACAAAACTTTATAAACTTAAAAAAGGAAAACTATCCGAAGAAGAAATTCGAGAGATTGTGAACGATGATGACGACGATACGAATTATATTCATTCATACTTGTCTGAGAGTCCAAATACGCCTCCAGATATCTTGGCTAAATTATCCGATAATGATGATTATATGGTTCGTCTTAGTGTGGCCGAGAATCCTAGCACGCCTCCAGAAATTTTAGCCAAGTTAGCTAGTGATGGTGATGAGGTTCGTCGTTCTGTTGCCCATAATCCTAGCACGCCTCCAGAGATCTTATCTAAGTTAGCTGAAGACGAATATAGACGGGTTCGTCTTCGTGTGGCCCGTAATCCTAACACGCCTCCTGAAGCTTTATCTCGTTTAGCTGATGACAAGGACACGGTGATTCGTCAGAATGTGGCCAATAACCCTGACACGCCTCCAGGAGCTTTAGCCAAGTTAGCTGATGATAATGACGATGTCATGGTTCGTGGTTATGTGGCCGAGAATCCTAGCACGCCTCCAGAAGCCTTAGCCAAGTTAGCTGATGATGAATATAGGCAGGTTCGTTCTCATGTGGCCGAGAACCGTAACACGCCTTTAGATATACTGTCTCGTTTAGCTGATGACTTGGAGGGCTCGGTTCGTCTTAGTGTGGCCGGTAATCCGAATACGCCTCCAGAGATCTTGACTAAATTAGCTGATGATGTTAGTTATAATGTGGCCGAGAATCCTAGCACGCCTCCAGAGACCTTAGCCAAGTTAGCTAAAGATGAAGATAGACGGGTTCGTCTTCGTGTAGCCCGTAATTCTAGTGCGCCTCCAGAGATCTTAGCCAAGTTGGCTGAAGATGAAGACAGATATGTTCGTCAGTATGTGGCCGAGAACAATAGTACGTCTCCAGAGATATTAATCAAGTTAGCTGATGACTTGGCGGGTTCGGTTCGTAATAATGTGGCTGGTAATCATAACACGCCTCCAGAGATCTTAGCCAAGTTAGCTGATGATGACAATGAAGAGGTTCGTAACACAGCGAAAAAACGTTTGAATTTGATCATAGGGAGTGATCAAGGTTTTTTTCGATATACGGTATGACGTCATTCCGTCGTGAAACGAGAACTCGATCACCCGAACATAACGCGAGGTCATGAAATAAAGAGAGATTATGTAATGATATATTCGTTATTGTTACACCGCCGACCTCCACCGGCTCTACTACGGCTACTGGTGTAATTCGACCTGAATTTCCAACTTGCCACTTTATATCTATCACTCGTGTCTCTCTCATCGCCGGATCAAATTTCCACGCAATCTGACCCTTGGGTCTTCCGTTTAGTGATCCCATCTCTTCGAGCAATTCAAGATCACTGATTGAAACGACCATCCCATCTATTTCGTATGGGATATTGTCTCTGCTAAGTGCTTCCTTTTCATAAGTTCTCTTTATATATGAAAAATCGCCATTATCGTATGGCGGAACTTTAAACCCGAGTTCCTTGAGCCATTGCATAGTGAGTTGCATTGTTTTAATTTTATTTTCGGAATATACCCAATATGCCAAGAATTCCAGGTCTTTACAAGCTTCTCCTCCTCCTTTTTTCTCTCGGACTTTTCCCGCCGCCGTATTACGCGGATTTGCGTACTCTTCTGAATACTTTGACCCGAAAACGTTTTTCATCATTACGACTTCGCCACGAACCGTAATGTCGTCAGTTGTCGATATTGATTTCGGCACGGACGGAACTTTTGATATATTATGTGTGACATTCTCTCCGATTATCCCATCTCCTCGAGTTACGCATCTGATCAGTTTTCCGCCCCTATATACGAGTTCCATTGATGATCCGTCGATCTTATGTGTAATGAACCATTCTTTTGCGTTTGACTTCAACGCCCACTCGTCCAGTTCCTTTTCTGAATTAACCTTCCCGAGCGATCCCATTGGTATCTCGTGTTTTACTTTTTCCCATACAGAATATTGGGACGGTGCGGCACCTATTGCGACAACATCTTCATCATTTGGGGATAACTGGGAGAGTTCATCAACCCATGCATCATACTGTTGGTCGCTGACATTGGGTGTCAGATTATAGTAGTCTGTCTTAGCTTCCCGGATTAATTTCTTCAATTCTTCTTGGCGTTCCATCCTATAAAATTACACCTTGTATGGTTTGGTTTGATAGATAGGCTCTTTTTAATTTTCGACAATAAAGGATATTTATGGACACCACATTTCGCACTATTGCCTCTGACGTTCAGAGGTCCATGGCCAATAAAACTAATTCTAGCGATACCCCGACCGGCCATAAATCTGCACTTTCCCATGCCGCCGTTTCAGTTCAAAAAGCTATGTCAGGCGTGCACACGGCCGCAGAAGACCACGACGCTGAATGGCAGCGAGTGAATTCTTACGTGGCGGATGTTTTAAAAGATTCTCACGTTTTATATGCCAAGCTCGCCCGCCTTCAGGGCGACTTTGCGGGTGAGGAACTTGCCAATCTCTCTAAGATTTCTGAAGCCGTTTTGTCCATCGGTTCTGAGCTCTCGAGATTCTCAAAAGCCTTCTACGAAGGCAAGTATGATATGCTTCAGAGTTCCTTTACATATGGTGAAGGAGGAGGGGCTCCGATACCCAATTCTTCTCCTGAAAGTATGGAAGCTGGTGCTGGTGGATCGCCAGCCGAGTCTTATGACCAGGAAGCCCCCGGTCAGGCTTCTCCTGACATGGGAGACATGGATATTCCAGACTATGAAGCTCCTGATGAAGAGTTCTCGGAGGAGCCTTCCGATGAGCCTTCCGATGAGCCTTCCGATGAGCCTGAAGAGGAAGAAGAGGAAGAAGAGGAAGAAGAAGAGTCTGAAGATACTGAATAACATTCACATATTTACTGTATTTTTCCCTATATGGGAAACCAAGATATATTTAAGATTCCAGACTATTGTCCTGTATGTGTTGGACCTACATCATCTGAAGGGTTTTTCTTGTGGTGTCGCAACAAGGCGTGCCCAGCTAAACTTGCCGGATCTGTTAAGGTTTGGATCAAAAGACTCGGGTTACTTCACTGGGGAGATGCTCTTGTTGACCAGTTGACTGACCCGGATAACCCTCATATTAATTCCATATCTGATTTATATAAACTCACTATTGATGATATAGCAGTTTGCACTTCTGGTTCTAAGATGGCCCGGAAGTGTTATGAAGTTCTTCATGAGAACAAGAAGATCCCGCTCGAGCTTCTTCTTGCTTCTTTGAATATTCCGAATTTCGCTCTTGCCACAGCTACGGATATTGTCCAAGCTGGATATGATACTGTTGAAAAAGTCATTTCTCTGACTTATGATGACCTTCTGAAAATTCCCAATATTGGAGAAGTGACTGCAAGACAGGTTTTGGATGGACTGCAAGAACGTCAGAGCGTTATACTTGAACTAGCAGAAGTTCTTTACCTGCAGAAGCCTGCCGTTGGGATGCTTACTGGAAAATCATTTTGCATAACGGGGGCCACCTCAAAACCCAGAAAAGCTGTTGAAAAAATGATTTTGGAGGCCGGTGGGGTTGTTAAGAGTTCGGTAGGTACCGGTCTTTCATTTTTGGTTACGAATGATCAGGATACTACTAGTTCAAAAATGAAGAATGCTAAGAAGCATAACGTTCAGGTCATTTCAGAGAATAATTTGTATAGTCTTATGTCCGCCACTTCTAGTGTAACATGAGTATGATGGAAATAACTGCAAAAATATCTGGGATTCAATTTCAAAATCGCCAAACTGGTTTTTATGTTATGCGGGTTCTGATTGGCAATAACTCAAAGCAGACAACTGTTCGTGGAACATTTCCTGGGGTTTCCATATCTTCTGGTTTGAAGGCCAAGTTTACTGGAGGATACGAAGAACATGAAAAATTCGGAAAGCAATTTCATGCCACGGACTGTGAAGTTATTCTAGAAAAAGGAAGAAATGGAATCATAGTATACCTGACTGCCAATGTTCCTTCTATTGGAATAATTACAGCGACTAAATTATATGATGCCTTCGGTGATGATCTTATCGATATACTTAATAACGACCCTGATAAAATTAACCAACTTCCATTCCTCACCAAAAATCAGTCCACTGCTATTATTAAAGAGTGGTCTGAAGCCTCCGAGAGCCGAACTGTAGCTATCTTTTTGACTGATCTAGGTCTTAACGCTTTACAAATCAAAAGTGTTTTTACGAAATTTGGAATCAAAACAAAAGATGTTTTGCATGAAGATCCATACAGGCTTTGTGAATGCCATGCTGTCGGATTCGCCACCGCCGATAACGCGGCTCGGAAAATTGGTATTGGTGTAAATGACCCTAGAAGAATTTGCGCTATAATTACTTTCGCGATGCGAGAGCTATCCTCATCAGATGGTCACATGTATTGCACATCTGCTCAAATTTTAACTTATATATCTAAGAAGATGTTTCGGAGAAATTCTATTGAGGCTTTTTCGCACGGTGAGTACATGTCTGACTCACATTTTTATTCAGGTCTGAAACAACTCCAAGACTCCGGAGGTGTTGTTTGTGCTGATGATCATATTTATTTGGCTCATAACTGGAATCATGAATCAATATCAGCAAGTTGCATTGCCGATATCATAGGTCAACCTCCTCGATTGATGGGTGACTTGAAATCCATATTAAACGATTTTGAGAAATCTCGAAATATAATACTTTCGGATGAACAACGAGACGCTTTTCTCATGCTTGAGAAATCAAGACTTTGTGTCGTATCCGGATATCCCGGTACAGGTAAAACAACTCTTGTTTCTGCATTTGTTCACTTATTTGAGAAATGTAATATTCATTACACTCTAATGTCTCCGACCGGAATCGCTGCCAAACGATTATCTCAAGTAACCGGAAAGCCTGCGTCAACTATTCATAGAGCTCTTGGTTTTAAGAAAGATGGTAGTTGGGAATTCAACTCCAGTGATCGTTATCATGTTGATGCCATAATCGTTGACGAAATGTCAATGGTTGACGGGTCCACTTTATTTCATCTTATATCCGCTTTGTCACCAACGACTATCGTTATCATGATAGGAGACTCGGATCAGTTACCGGCTGTTGGAGCCGGGTATGTTCTAAATAGTTTGATGAATTGCTCTCGTGTCCCACACGTGTCTTTGACTCGTGTTTATCGTCAGGATAAACAGTCAGATATAATTACTGTCGCTCATTCTATTTTGAATGGTGACCCTGTTGATACGACAATGAATCATGAGTCTCAATTTGTTTATTTAAATATTCCTATTGAAAATGTTGTTAGTGAGATTTGTAAGTTATCAACCACATTGAAGGCTCGTGATTTAAATTTTCAAGTCATTGCTCCTATGTATGATGGGGACCTTGGCGTTGATAACCTCAATAGGAGTCTTCGAGGAGTGTTGAACCCTGATTTTATTTCTGATAAAGCTACGAAGCTTAAACACGGGAACGTAGACCTGTTTGAAGGTGACCGTGTCATGATCGTTAGAAACGATTATGAGCGGATGATTTTCAATGGTGATGTTGGAAAAGTAACGAGAATATCTGTTAAGCAAGATGAAGTTGAAGTGAAAATTTTTGACTGGTTTGATCAAGAATCAACATTTCCGAGATATGTTGATAAAATATTCTTGTTTAAAATTGAAGAAGCACGTAGTATGCTAAAAGTTGCATATGCTTGTACTGCTCATAAAGTTCAGGGACAAGAATTTGATTTTGTCGTAATGCCTATGACGATGCAATATGGTATTATGTTATATAAAAATCTCGTATATACTGCCATTACTCGTGCGAAGAAAAAAGTATTCGTATTTGGGGATCCGAAGGCTTTTTCTTTTGCTATTCATAACGAACGAGAAACTGTTCGAAATTCGAATTTAGGTGAATTAATTCAAAAGAATCTGAATTAGTTCGTTTTGCTTTCATCCAGTATTGTTTATTTCCGAGCTCAGACGGCTCAAGAGATTTTCATGTCAGAAATCAAACTAATAACATCATCTGATGAGCATCTCGCTGATTTAAATCCGGGATTTCGTAAAGATAATTACCGCGATTCTATACTAAAGAAGATAGAGTGGCAGGGTGATTTCGCTCGTAAATGCGGTGCTTCGGCTATTTTACGAGGCGGAGACTTTTTCCATGTAAAAGCTGCGAATAAAACAACATATGCTACAACGTCTGCAGCGGCTGAGATTCATCGCCGTTATTCATGCCCGACACATGCCATTGCGGGCAATCATGATATGTCTAATAATGATCCCTCATCGGTCCATAGACAGCCACTCGGCATAATGTTTAAAAGTGGTGTTTTTCAACCACTTCGCGATGAGTCATTCGTCGATGGGACACTTAAAGTTAGGGTTGTTGGAGTTGAATATACGACTGATTTAGCTGTGGACGGCCTTGCTGATCTTGTCAGGAAACGCCCTGGCGACACTTATACGGTTGCCTTTGTCCACGCTCTTGCTTCCATGGCTCCCGAAGAACGTATTCAGTCATTTTTCAACGAAAATATTTTCGATTATCGTGATTTGGTGTTTGAAGGATGTCCTGACGTTTATGTCTTTGGTCATTATCATAAAGACCAGGGTATTGTTGATCACATGGGGATTAAATTTGTTAATCTCGGTGCCGTATCTCGTGGCGCTTTAACATTTGAAAATTTAGACAGAAAACCGAAAGTTGGATTGATTAGAGCCGACTCTCGCGGTATTACGGTAGAAGAACATGTTATTCCTCATGAAGATGCTTCTGATGTATTTGATATTGAACTTAAAAAGAGACTCGACAGTGAGCGTCGCTCTTTAAATGAGTTTATTACGCAACTCAAAATGAACAGAGACTTGGCTTCTGATTCATCAATGGAACTACGTAAGAAAGAACTGGATCAATTTCCACAAGATGTCAGGAATTTAGCTCTTGAGTTACTCGAGGCTGCTGAGGCTGGCACTGCTGATGATAATTAGGGGTTATAAATGAGCTTTGATCAGTACATTTCTTACTCCGGACGTAATATATATAAGAAATGTCCACGTAAATATGAGTATCGGTATATAATTAAGGAATCGGTCGTATCCGACCCTCGTACCTCTATGTTCGGATCCACAATTGGGAAAGTTCTCGAGTGGTTTTACACTAAGAGACTTTGGGCTAACCCCGACCCTGTTTCATCTGTTTTATCATATATTGAAGAGGCTATTGATGTTGTCTCACTTCGTGAGAAATTTGATCGATCTCAGGATCCGGCTTTTGTGAATTTGTTACGGACGGATTTGATAACTTATTTGCCGAAGGCTATTGAAACGATCAGATCGCACGGGTTTTTGACTCCTGACAGTCGAGCTGAGGATGACTTAACCGTTGTTTATGGTAATGAAAAGTACGGGATGACCTTAAAGTTAGGGGGTATAGCTGACTTTGTTCATTACAAAAATCGATCAGATGTTTGGATCATAGATGGAAAAGGTTCTAAATATCGCGAAAAGTATGTAGATGCTGATCAACTCGTTTGGTACGCTGTTCTACATTATATAAAATATCATGTAGCTCCATCTAGACTTGGATTTGCTTTTTGGAGATTTCCAAACGATCCTGTTAAATGGATCGACTATGATGAGTCACGAATGCGATCTCTTCTAGATGACACATTTGATGTTGCCAAAAAGATTAAACTGAAGTGTTTTGATGCTACTCCATCTGGTGAGTGCCATAGGTGTGATTATAGGATAAAATGTGATGACGGTAAAAAATATATCGCTCATAGGCGCGTCGAAACTGGCGGTCGCATAGAAAATTCTACGTTTTCTCTTGAATCAGATTACGAGTAATGTTTGTTACATCGTTCAGTGTAAGGTTCTAGTCTTCGGAGGGAAACATGGCTCAGTTAGAAGACCAAAATTTAGAAGAACTCGAATCTCGTTTTAAAGCCCTTTCGCAAAGGGGTAACAGTCTGTCTCAAGATAAACTGAGAATTGACGCTGCACAGGCGGAAAACAAGCGCACGCTTAAAAATATTATTGAAGAGTGTAAAAAACTTGGGTATAACCCCGATACGATTCAGGAAGATATGCGTCGCTCAAAAGAGGTGTTTCGCATTAAGCTTGATAACTACGAAGTTGATTTGAACGCCGCCGAAAATATACTAAGACCGATGTTAAAAGAAATATCTGGTTAATAATGGCGACGAAATTCTCTTTCTCTCCAGAAGATCTCCGTCGTGGGTTTTCCATGGCGAAGCTTGTTCGTCCTGTATCTGGTGATTACATTCTTCGCATTGTTGATGGAAGCCTTTGGATCAGTTCCACTGACCGCCGTAGACAAGTCCACGCTGTCGTGTCTTCACGGTCTCCATCTCCCGGATCCGGGTCATCCGATGATTTTTATTTGTCCATCGATAGATCGGCACTTTTTGAAAGTGATCTTACTGACGTCACACTGTCTTTGACTGACAAGGGTCTTGTCATAAAAGCAGAGGGTGACGGTCAGGTACGTCAAGCAACTGTCAAGAGAAGGGTTGACTCGGCTAGACGATCTCCAATGCCATCGAAACCATCCGTTTCTGGTGCTTCTGTCCCTGCGAAAAAATTTGAAGAACTACTTCATCAGTTATCCTGTTCTGCATTAGTTAAGGATACGAAGACTGATGAAGACCGTAGAGTAAATCAAGTCCATTTTTACCCGAATGAAGGGTGCGGATCTTCTAATGCTAGAATATACGCAACCGTCGCATATATGGACGGATTATCTCTTGAGTTATCTGTTGTCTCAGATGATATCCCGGTCATGCGCACGTTTTGTTCGAAATCATTTGGTAACGATATAATCGTAGGTCAAGATCGTACGAAAATGTTTTTATCTGATCCAAAATCAGGATCTGTAATATCATTCAGTCGCGTATCTTGCAATAAGCCTGTTCTTCAAGTTCTATCGGACGACGGGTATGGTATTCAACTTGAAATCAGTAAACTGAAATTCAATAAAGCTCTTCAGTGGGTTAATATGGCGCGTGAAGGCACTCGTCGTGCTTCATTTAAAGCGTCTGGTGACCTGATGAATATCTTTTGTAATGGGCAAGAGGTTTCCAGTCTTCCTGTTAAATTCATAACAGGAAGCTCTTTATCTGTTGATTTACCTGCTGACACTTTGTCAAGCATAATTTCATATGTATCTTCAGAAAACGTTATGCTGAAGTTCCAGCATAAAGTTTCCCCCACAATTCTTGAGGTATGTGATTCTTTAAGTCCTGATTCAGTAAGTTCTGGGATTGTTGCTCGTCATTTCCTTCAATCCATGAAAGAAAAAGGGTCATGACCGTAGCTCAAGATCGTTTTAATCAGTTTAAGGATGATGTTTCTAAGCTTAAAGCTTATCGAAGCATTCTTGTTTCTCAAGCTTTAGCAGCCGAATTGGCTGAGAAAGACTTTAAGTACAAGGCAGACATTTATCAAAAATGTACTGAGGTTTTCAAAACCTGGCTTGAAGACTCTCTCAGCAAAAATGTTGACTCCATGGCTCAGCTCTCCACTACAGGCCTTAGGCATGTTCTTGGAGATCAAGAGTTGTCATTCCATATTCGACAGGAGCCACAGAAGAATCGTTTATCGATGCGTTTTGTAATGGAAGAAGACGGTAATGAAGGTGATCCACTTGCTTCGTTTGGTGGGGGTGCCGCCGTTGTTGTTTCTTTAGTTCTTCGGCTCGCTGTCATGGCTCGTATGGGTATGGGTAACATGTTACTTTTGGATGAATCAATGGCGGCGCTTTGGAATGGCTATGTTCCATCGTGTGCTGAATTCATGAGACACCTGTCAGAACAAACCGGTATAAACATACTGATGGTAACTCACAATCCCGATTTCGTTTCTCATGCTCATGTGGCGTATGAGGGTCACAAGGTTGATGGAAGTTTAAAAGTTAAAAAAGTGAAGTATAACATTTAGGTTTGGAGACCTCCATTGAAAACTAAGGAAGATGTAGAAAAGCGTCTCTTGAAACTTAGGCGTAGGTATGCACATAAGTATATTCAAAAGTCTCAAGAAAGAAAACACTTGAATTGTGTTTATAACGAAGTTCATAACTCGACTAAGCTTCGGTATACTCATTCTGTTGATGCTCCACTCGCTTTAAGAAATCAGTCTACTGTTGTTGTATTTCAGAATGACGATAATGGTCCAGTACACTTATGTATGTATGACTCTGGTGATGCAAAAGAATGGAAGGGCTCTGTATGTGATTCTGATGAAGTTTCTAGTTCTTGTCCCATGTTTAAACCACGTTTAAATTTGGAAGATGCCAAATCAGAATTTCTTGATTCGCTTGCTGATGATGAATATGTGTTCAATAATTATAGAGATGTTGCAACCCTTCAGTGGGTTATCGGGGAACGAATTCATTTGGAACCACTATCGATCACTGATAAAATAGCGTTCTTCATGCGCTCTTTCTTTATTCGTACTCCCAAACCTGTTACTCAGTTATCTTTACCTCTTCCGGAGGATCTTTGGGATGATTCTTCTTCGAATACTTGATCATGATTTACATAGATATAAACGTGGAGTTGATGGATCCATTTTTTGGATTGAAACTCCAGCCAAACCTTCATTTTTTCCTGCCGTTGTAAGTTTATCGACTCCGAAATTTTCTGTTGTTAGGAAAATTTCTAACGGGTCTATAAGATCTGGTGTATTTAATTATGATCAGGATCGTTTAGACGAAATTATTCCAGACTTGATGTCTGCTGCGTATTCACTTTCTGTTTCAGAAAAATGGGATAATATTCATAAAAAAGCAGGTGATGCGTTTGATTGGTTACAGAAGAAAAGTGGTACTAAGGCGCAGCCTCATTGTGTTTTGATCCCTTCTAAATGGAGTGATAAGGAACTTGAGAAATGGGCTGGTAAAACTAATCTGACCAACAAAGATGATAGTGTTATTTATCGAAAAATATGTCGCATTCATCGATGTGGTCTAGATACTCCTGTCTTCTTATCTAGACCGGACTTTGTTGGGATGTATACTCAAATTCTAGGTGGTCGTTCCAGTGTACTTCTCCATAATATCAAGAATGGTATTGCATTCGTAGAACTTTAACAATGTTCGCAGATCAATTCGTAACTTGGGCCAACGGGCATCTTGATCAATCAGATAAAGCTCAAGAGTATCTTCTTGGTCGAGGAATATCGAAAGAACAATGGGGAAAGCATAAGATTGGTTTTGTAGGAGGAGAGTTTGACGTAGACCCGACGACTTTCCCAGATCATAGTGACGTATGTAGTGATTTTGAGAAGAAGCACATTTGGTGTGATGCCTGCCACTATCGTAGTTGGTCTGCTACGTGGGAAGCTCCAGCAGAGGGTGAGAGAAAAGTTAGACACGTTGGTCGCAGAATAACTGGCGGTGTCGTATTTCCATTAACTTCATACTCAGGTAAAACCATCGGATTTCAAGTCAGGTCTTTAGATCGAAAGGCATACGACACGTTCGCGATAAGAAGACGTCCTGAAGGGTATTTCTTTGGTGTCGGTCCTAACATGGACTCAATTTGGCACTCTCGCGAAATCCTTCTTGTAGAAGGTCCGGTAGATCAACTCATCATGGAACGTCTAGTTCGACCTAATGTTGTTGCCATAACGACATCAAGTCTTGGAATTCTTCAAATTCGTTTTCTTGAACGATTTGTTCGTCGCATTTACATGTGCCTCGACTCTGATAAAGCTGGTAGAATCGGTACTCAAAATTTCATTAAGAAATACGGATCGAATTTCGATATTATTGACGTTAAATATCAAATGAGTGGTATGAATTGTAAAGATGTTGGTGATATGTGGAAGATTGTTGGAGATGACAGATTTAGGGGTCATATGACCCGCGTTTTCAGTTAATGGAGGAATAAATGAGTGATGTCTTGGATGTGTCAACTATGAGAAAAGAGAATGACGCTGTTCGTAACAAGAAAGAGAGAGTGGCTCCTGAGCCTCTGATCATCGGAGACTCTGAGTCTGCTGAAGAGACAGCTCGAAAATTGATTCCGAAGTATCACCCGGAGTTGGCTAGTGCTAACATAATTTATTTATGTAGAAATAAAGCCGTGAAAAGTGCTGGGAAACCAATTCCTGGTCACGTCAAGAAAGCTTCTCCTATGGAAGCTCACATATCTCGTTCTTATTTTTCTGCCAACAATCAAGATGAGGAAGCCAATTTCATAATGACTGTGGCCCTCGAGGTTTGGAACACCATGCAACCGAACCAGCGTATCGCCTTGATTGATCATCTTTTGACCAGATGTGTCGGAACTGAAGATGAGAAGACCGGAGAGATGAAATATGGTATACGTCCTCCTCAGATTCAGGAATTTTCAGAAATAGCTGAACGTCATGGTAGATGGAATGATGAGTTAGCTGAGCTTGGAGACAGTTTAAAGTAAAGCATTTTCTCATGCACGCTTTAGACCTAAAATATCGTCCTAGGAAGTTTTGCGACGTCATTGGAAATCATGGCGTCGTAAAACTTCTTTTACGAAGGTCATCTTCTGGAACCTTATCCGGAAGATCCATGATGTTTGGAGGACCAAAGGGTTGTGGAAAAACCTCTTTGGCCCGAATCACTGCCATGGCAATCGTTTGTGATGGCCCTGAAAATGGGGAGCCATGTGGAACGTGCGTTTCATGCGAGTCTGTTATTCATGACTCGTCATTGAATATAGATGAATTTGACGCCGCCACACAAGGAACTGTTGATCGTATTCGTGCCATTCTAGACGATTTAGAGTATGGGTCTGTAGATGGGAAACCGAAAGTCGTTATTTTAGACGAAGCTCAAAGGCTCTCGAAAGCCGCTCAAGATGCGTTATTGAAATCAATTGAAGATAGAAGGTTCGTTGTCATTCTATGTACAACTGAACCTCATAAAATCGGTGAGGCAATCAGGTCCAGACTTGAAGAATATCCAGTTTCTCCTCCCCAGGAAAATGAAATCGTTTCTAGACTCGAGTCCATATGTAAAGCTGAGAAAATTGATTATGAATTAGATGCTCTAAGCATTGTAGCAAGATACCATAAGTGTTGCCCTCGCATATGTGTGTCATCTTTAGACACACTTCGAACTCTTGGTGGCGCCACCGTTCTTTTCACCAAAGAGTTATTTAGGTATACTTCAATGGAAGCCCTTGTCAATGCTTTACGCAGGATTGATAGTGAGCCGAGTGCAGCTTTTGACGATTTTGATCGATTGTTTTCAAGTGAAGGTGTTTCATGGGTTCGTGATAACATGATAGCGGCCATTGCTAGTTCTCTTCGTACTTCTGTTGGTGCTAAAGCAACCTATCCTGTCGCTACTAGTTTCCTTTCAAACAGCGGTATTCGTTGGGGTGACCTTGCTCGTGCTCTTGGTTCACTCGATCGTCCTACTTCACATGATGTTGAAGCGGCAATAGTGTCTACTATAAGTGGCGGGCAAGTTTCTCAAACGAACATTGGAACACCATCCTCATTTTCCGTTACCCCACCGGTCCAACCTGTAATTCATAAATCACCACAACCACAACAACCATATATCCATCCGCCTAAAACAGAAACTGTTTTACCGAGAACTTCTAAGAGGACTTTAGAAATCGATGGTGTTATATATACTAATGATGAAAGATTAACGTCTTTAGATCATAAAATAGAACCAGGTGGACATATTCCAATATCCACATCATTACCTATGGCAGACGTGAACTTGGATAAAACTAAAGTACCGATTCCGGAAAAGGAATTTTCACGATTGTTTGTTCAAAGAACTAAGCGTGATCGTGATTGACTTTGTTTCAGTATAGTGGTGGATGGTTAAGTCTTCGACTAAATCCGGAAGAACTTCAAAATCTACACCACTTCCTCCACGGAAGTGGGTTGTTGTTCAACTCACCTCCGTGGGTGAGAGAGAAAAGAATATTCAACTTATCGTTCGTTCTGCCCATCGGCTTCTTAAGAAGCCTCTTGAGGTATTCATTCCTGCTGTTTCACAGAAAGTTAGAGATGAATCACAAACCATGTTTTACATGGATGGGTATGTGTTTATTGAACACGAAGAAAATATTTCTTACCTAAACCTTTCTGAAACTACATATTTCAGCATGGTTTTAACTCAACAAATCGTTGTTAATGGGGTTAGGAAGAAGTCTTTTTCGTTACTTGATGACAAAGATATTGCACCGATGAAAGTAGGGATGCAATCGCTAAAGACAGCTTCTTTTAAAGAAGGTCAATGTGTTAAGATTATGAAGGGGAACTTCAAAAATCTTCAGGCCGAAATATCATATATGCATGAAGATGGGGAACATGCCCAAGTACATGTAAAACTGAGAAGTAAACCGATACTCATCGATTTCCCTGTTTCTTATTTAAAGAGTATGGAAGAATGAGACGACCTGGGGGACCGGAAGTTGAACGTCACGTCCTTGTAGACGGGAACAACCTCGTCCACAGGGCCTATTATGCATATGTTCAGTCTCGTTTCGCCAAAGGGGAACCGTTACTATCTGGCCCTGACGGTTATCCGACTGGAGTAATATTCGGTTCTCTTTCCATGCTTTCTAATTGGTTATATTCTATTCCCGATATAACCAAGATATCAGTTTTCTTTGATGGTTATTCTAAAAGAAGGAAAACGCTTGATCCGAAATATAAATCAAATCGCGAATCAAGCGATAATAATGGTTTGAAACTTTTTGATCCATCGCTTACTGGTGTTCGTTTCGGAAAAATTCTTCGTGATGGTTATTCGGCATCATGTGAAATTGACGTGTTAGCTCACATACTTTCTCTTCTTGGTTGTGATATATACCATGACCATAATGAAGAAGCTGATGATTTGATAGCAAGTTTTTGTCGAAGCCATCCTGACTCTGTTCGAGTGATAGTATCTGCTGACAAGGATTTTTTTCAGTTACTCGTTGACCCACGCGTTGTTTGTTATATTCCAGGTATTGATGGTGATAGATTCTTCGATGCAGAGAGGTCAACTGCGTATTGGACTAAGTATAACAAAGGAAACCATCCGGCGGTTCCTCCGACTCATGTTCGTATGTTTAAAACTCTCTGCGGAGACTCTTCAGATTGCATCCAAGGCGTGGAGCGCCTTCGAAAGAAAGTTGCCATAAATTTTTGTCATCATCAAAGCATCGATGACCTATATTCAAGCGGTTTCCCCGGCATGTCAGCTTCTGAGCTGATCAAGGTCATGGCTATGCGTGAACGCATAGATCTTAACTATAACCTTGTTGGACTCGATGACTCTATAGATCTAAAATTATGTATCAAAGAAGCCGGTCGTTCAGAATTTTCAGTAGCTACCGATATAATTAAACACGACCTTTGCATTATGTCGGTGGATGTAAATCCATTTAAGATAGGCGGGGTATCGGCTCCTGGAATTCCAGAAACCATCCCCATGGAATCGTGGTTATTGGATCTAGATTGATGAAATCATTTCATTTCTTGCCTGGTAGTGTATTGAAGATATCGAGTTAACGCTCGTTCTCCACCAAGACTGATACAAATACGCATATCGACTGCGGAACTCCGCTAAACGATACGAATACTGTATACAACCGCGAGATAATCTCGCACTGGTGGAGAGAAAATGTCATCACACATCCTGATTCAGGATCCGAATAATATATCATCGAGATTCAGTAATCGCGATCGTCTTGGCTACGATCACGATTCAGATGATTTAGAAGGTCTGATTGAGCATAATCTTGCTCCTGACCTTGAAGAAGATTTATCAAGTGATGTACATTCACTTGATTTTGAATCGATATCTAGGTATCTGGATAGGATTCCTCCTCGAGAAGCTGATCTAATACGTTTATATCACAAAGATAAAATGAAGCAAGAACAAATAGCAAAGCTATTTGGAATTACTCAAGCCGCCGTTTCATATCGTTTGCATAGAGGAATAAAACGTATTCAGTTTCTCCGAACTATTCCCGAACTAGATCGAGACCAGTTCGAACTCGAACTCGGATCGAAATTCGTGGATCAAGATCGTGAAATCTTATGGAGGATGTACGAGACGACATGTCAATCAGAAATTGCGAAGCAAATGAAGTTGACTCAGGGTCGCGTTCGTCATAGGTTTTTCCGAGCTCTTCAGAAAATCAAAGACTTGATCTCCGAAGAAGCTCGCGAAAAGCAGGTCCACGCTCAGATGCTTCGGAAACAAGGTCGAGGAATTAATGAAGTTGAGGAAGCAGAGAAAGCCCTCGAAGAAGTCATCAACAATTCTAAATATGGAAAATACTGGACAGTATACTTCGCTATTTCAGACAAACACTTCAATATACTGCATGAAGTGAGCTTACCACAATTTCGGGACCGTGGTGACGCTCAAATTTTGACGATAACTGGGTGAGTCTATCGGATTTTTGTCTTGAGCTTCTTTTCGGAGTTAAGCTTAGATAATTATGCCCCCGAGTGTTTCAAATTCCGGATTCACATTTGACATCTATTCTGTAGGTGGGCAGTGGTATTGGACTGTCCAGTCAGATAATATTCAGGGCGCAAATCAACTCTATAGAGTTGTTGACATAATGTCCCCATTCGGTCGGTTTGCTGACGTACAACTTCCGCTCCCCGGAGATGTTGTTCTTGCCATGGCCGATACGTTGCAACAGGTTATGCAGCAACTTGCACCCATGCTTTCCCTTATTTCTCCATCCAACCCGAATATAAATATCACTGTTACGGAAGGAGACCCGTCTTCTGTCATCGCTTTGGCTGTTTTCCAAAACATTGGGGCTTTCGGGTCATTTCTTACTGCTACGTCAACTCCGAGTGCTCCGTGGCTTCAAACTGACCCGACTGTTGTTGCTGGCCTGAACAAGAATGACCAGGGTCAGATGTCCATATTCGTTCTTCCGGCAACCCTTCTTTCTACAGCGTCTCCGTACGCCGGGACAATTGTTTTACAAGATAACCGTCAACCCGCCACTGTCATCACATTGTTTGTGAACGCAGTAGTTCTTCCTAAGCCTGCCATCACTACAGATATAACGCAGGTCACTCTTACTTATAACCTCACTACACTTACTTCTGGCGGTTCTCAGCAGGTTCAAGTCTCGAACTCTGGTCCAATAGGGTCTATTCTGAATGCCACCCTGGCGAAGGTTCAGAATAATAGTCCTTGGCTTCAGTTTGTTCCCACGTCTGTCGGCCCCTTAGCGTCAGCGGCTGCTACCCCCGTCACATTCTCTGTTGTGAACGCCGGAGCACCTACAAATCCTGGGACATATATCGAAAATATTCTGATATCTGCTCCGAATGCTTCTAACAACCCGCAGACAATAGCTGTTAGTCTGGTTGTTACCCCCTAGAACTTTATAGGACAGGTCACTTCGCGTAGCGGGTCGTTCTCCTGAATGTTTGGAGCGATTACGGACGTTTACATAAATTGAGAACTCTAGGCCCTTCATTGATGTTTTAATCAGGTCTTATGAACATCGAAAACTTTAGATTTTCATCGAGTTCTGTTGATGATTTCTTTAAACCGTCTCCCGGTTTAAAGACAGCATCGAACGGGAAGTTACGCGTAGCTAATCTCAGCCATCTTGCTGGATTCCGTATCGTTGCTGAGGACCAACTGGTCAGAATTTCTCAGAACGATTTTTGGAAACTTGGTCAAGATACTGATGGTTATTATATCGAAAGACTAGTTGAAGACACCGATGGACCTGTGCGTGGTTAATCTATGATAGACTTCTCTGACATCGCTCATCGTATCGCAAACTTAAAACCTACACACTCACACAATGTGCGTGTAGGTGGTAAGATTGAGTTCGTTAAGGACTCAGGCCCGATAAGAAGAGATGTTCGAGTTGAAGGTTTTAAGTGGAATCCTGAAAACCTTCAAAATCTTGCCAAGATTCTTTGGGCTGCGCAGAGATCTCATAGTTATGCTATGGGAGCATATCGTGTTTTTAGTAAGATGCCGTCATCCGGGTTTTCACCAGACGGCCTTTTGGGTGGACGTGGTTATATACAATCTGTAAAGGATATGAGGCAGTCTCTTGCCACTGCTGTTGAAGTTCTGTCTGGCTTCACTGATACCATTCAAGATGAAATAAACGCAGATCATTGGAAAAATTCTTCTGATGACCATGTTGATAAGATTCTTCAGGACGCCGATGCGATAAAGGAAAATCCGGAAGAATTTGTTGAAGATGAATATAACGATAGTTATCAAGATGATGCGTCGGACGAATCGGACGAATCGGATGAGTTAGTTTATAATCCATCTTCAGAAGACTATGACGAACACCTTGACGTTGTCGATGACGACGACGATGATGACGATGACGACGATGACGACGATGATTATTTTTCCCAGACAGCGGCGTCATTTGATGACGCGATTGATTTGAAGAAAATCAAGAGTTCGAAGCCTAAAGAACCGGCTTCTGAACTTCCTTCCGGGGCTGGAGAGCAGGCAGAGGGTAAGACCGTTTCTGAAATGACCATGAACACGACGTCTCCTGGAAAAGGAGGTTATGCTTCTGCAATTGCTCGTGTTTTGAAAGCGTATGAAGTTTATAACGAAACTCGTACAGCAGGGAAACGTCTCTCATTTGAAGAGTTTGTTTATCATGTTGGAAGTTCTTCAATTCCGGTTAGTACTCTCCCTGGTCCTCGAGTAGAACATATTGGTCCTGGAGAAGACGTCGAAGGTGAACCGTTCGGTTCAGATGATCCAACCGGAGAAGATCTCTCTAGTGGCGTTAACGTATCAAATCCGCTTTATGAAGACTGGGATGTTGATGGCGGTGGTGTTACTGGTTATGATAATCCAACAGACGGTGACCGTTTAGCGGCTTCACGTGTTGGAAACAGCTATTCATGGCTCCCAGGCTCATCGAATGATCTCAATCTAAATTATTACGAACGTGGACTGTCGGATGATGATATCGATTGGATGCGTCAAAACGCTTCCCCGACTCTTCCTGCCGGAATCAAGCCTGTTAATAAGGCAAATGATCCCGTTGATTTATGGGAAGTGATATTTTGAATGTCGTCGTCCCTACCTACGGAAAACGCTCTTGGCAAGGCGGTCAATGAGTTCGGTATAGGGACATATGACTCGGACAATGGTATCACGTCGCGTGGGGAAGACGACGAAGACCTGAAATCCGAATCTTCACCTAATGGTGATTCTCTACCCGGAACTCACGGGACAGATCCTTTCGGTCCGGACCGTCTTCTGAGTTATCCTCAGACTTTTTCGTCGGATTGTCGTGTTAATTACGACAATTTAGATACTTCGTATGATAATTTAAAATTCGATGATTTCTCATCACGTATTTCATCTGCGCTTGATGCGTTGGATAATATTCATATAGCTGCTGATAACGTTTATGATTACTTGGTAAGTTTAAATTTAAAACAACTTCAGAAGACAAATAAACGAGATAAATCGGAAGACTCTCGTGAATTTTATGAACGTCTTCAAGAACAATCTAAACAAGGCCCCGTCTTTGACGCTGACACACTTCAAATAATCAAAAATTATCGAGTCAAGATTGATAAGAACACTGCTAAATGGTTAGCTACTCTGATTGAAAACGACCGCCCCACACGTGAGGGGCGGGTCCGTTCGTTCAAAACTGACCCTCTTACTGAAGACGAACTTAGTTATGTGTTTGATTGGATCCGAGATCAAAAACCAGATCTGGATAAAATAAATTTTGAAGAAGCAACGGAGGCTTCAGATGAATGGCATGAAAGATTCAAGTCGTCAGATCAAACTGGTAGATATAAGACAAAGAATGTAGACCATGATTTTGGTGATGGGTACACGATGGTATCTGTGCCCATTGAGGACCTAGACGTAGAAGGTAATCTGATGCAGCATTGCGTCGGATCGTATAAAGATCAAGTTAAATCGGGCACTGAGATATACAGTCTTCGCGGTTCTAATAATAAACCACACGTAACAATTGAACTTAGAAGTGGGAAAATTCAACAAGTTCAAGGTAAACAGAATGTAGAACCCGTTTCGAAATATCATCCGTACATTTGGGATTGGGCTGAAAAACATAATTTACATAAATCACTTGAAGTCATTTGTTTTGCTCCGCCTGAAGCTTTAGCTAATTTAGTTGATGATGAGGATCCTTTGGTTCGTCAGGGTCTGGCCCTGAATCGGAATACGCCTCCAGAAATTTTAGCCAGGTTATTCGATGATGATGACCTTTACGTTCGTCGGGGTTTGGCTGGTAACCCTGATATGTTACCAGAAATTTTAGTCAAATTATCTGCTGACGAGGATAGGGGTGTTCTTTATCTCGTTGGTCGAAATACTAATACGCCCATAAAAACCTTGGCCAAGTTAGCTGACAATGATGATTCATACGTTAGTAGTGGGGTGGCCTCAAACCCGAACACGCCTTCCGAAGCTTTATCTAGGTTAGCTGATCACGAAAATGGAAATGTTCGTCATTATGTATCCGTTAACCCTAACACATCGCTTGAAGTTTTAGTCAGGTTAGCTGATGACATAAGTGAAGACGTTCGTTGGGGTGTGGCCGGTAACCCTAACACACCGCCTGAAGTTTTAGTCAAGTTAGCTGATGATACAAGTCGTTCGGTCCGTTTTTATTCGGCTCAGAACACCAATACGCCTCCCGAAGCCTTAGCTAAATTAGCTAAGGATGTCATTTGGGATATTCGTATGGAAGCAAAAGAACGTTTGAGATCTAATGTCATAACATCATCAAATCATCAAATCACTACGCAAGACGGTCGTATCATCACTGCCGAAGAATATGTTGGCGAACTATCTGATAAACTTCGCGAAAGTTCTGGACTACTTCCAGGTGATCAAGACGTGGAAACGACTCACCGTCGTCCTAAAACAGACAACATCGATTCTGTTGTGCCGACTGTTGCTGAAACAAGTCTTCCTGATGATCATAATAACCCGTCAGCTCGTTCTGATTATTACGATCATATGAAGATTGGTTATTCTGGAGACGAATGGGCGGATGAAGATTCCGGAGCTTGGGCTACTGAAGGAGAGCCAGGTAGTGGACTTCCCGGAGTTGTAAAAAATGAAGTTACGATGGATAACTTCTTGAACTCTCTCGGTAATTTTTGGTCTGGTCATGAGACTGAAGATATTTCCGGCCCGAATGGTTTCCCATCGGAAGATTTTTCTGAAAGTGCAAACTACGATAGGAGCGACAATCAAGACGGTGGTCGTATTGTAGTATCAACAGATTATTTAGCGTTTTCTGATCGGATTTCGTCTGCGTTTGATGCGTTGAATAACATTCATCTTGCTAATAGTATTGATTACCTGGTTGACCTGAATTTAAAACAACTTCAGAAAACGAACAAACGTGATCCGAATGAGGATGCACGTGCGTTTTATGAACGTCTACAGGAACAAGCTAAATCCGGACCGCTATTCAGTGCTAAAACGATTCAAATCACTGAAGAATATAAAATTAAGGAAAAGAA
>Ga0307379_10001631_pt1 | contig 34995 bp, 26 predicted proteins | sample UN2MG_FD_202237 | JGI IMG/M metagenome (GOLD analysis project Ga0307379, IMG submission 202237) | Soil microbial communities from Risofladan, Vaasa, Finland - UN-2 | ecosystem: Environmental > Terrestrial > Soil > Coastal area > Acid sulfate soil | place: Finland: Risofladan, Vaasa | collected...
GGAGATGGACGGACTCCATCTCCCCAACATCCTCCCCCTTCCTCACCCCGCCACCAACTCCCGCAGCCGCGTGTACCTCTTCGCCGGCCGGTTATTCCTCACCGCCGTCCAGATCGCCGGCCGGTTGCCCACGAACACGCACTTCTTCTGCGCCCGGGTGAGGCCGGTATAGAGGAGATTCCGCTGCAGCATAATGTACTGGCTCGTGTGGCAGACCAGCACCACCGCCGGGTACTCGCTCCCTTGGGCCTTATGCACCGTCAGCGCGTAGGCCAGCTCCAGCTCATCCAGCTCGTCGAACTCATACCAGGCCGACGTATCGTAGAACTGCACCGCCACCGTGCTCGCCGCGGGGTCCACCGACAGCACCGTCCCCACATCCCCGTTGAACACTTCCTTCGTGTAGTTGTTGATGGTCTGGACGACGCGGTCGCCCTCCCTGATGACCTTCTCGCCCCGGCGCGCCTCCCGCACCCCCTGCCGCGGCGGATTGAGCGCCGACTGGAGAATGCCGTTGAGCTGGATCGTCCCCAGCGCCCGCTTATTCATCGGCGTCAAGACCTGGATGTCCTGCGGTTGGAAGCCCTCCTTCGGAAGCTCCTCGCCCACTACCCGTGCGATCCGCTGGACGACCGCCTCCTGATCGGCCTGCGACACGAACACGCAATCGTCCCCCGGCCGCGGCGGCGTATGGAACTCCGGCGCCCGCCCCTCATTCACCCGGTACGCGTTCATCACGATCTGGCTCTCCCGATCCTGCCGGAAGATCTCCGTCAGCCGCGCCACCGGCACCGCCTTCGAATGGATCAGATCGCGCAGCACCAGCCCCGGCCCCACCGATGGAAGCTGGTCCACATCCCCCACCAGGATCAGCCGCCCCTTATCCGGCACCGCCCGCACCAGCGCCCACATCAGCTCGATGTCGAGCATCGACGCCTCATCGACGATCAGCACATCCGCCTCCAGCGGCCGCTCCTCATTCCGCTGGAACTCCCACGCCACCGGATCGATTTCGAGCAAGCGGTGAATCGTCTTCGCCGGCCGCCCCGTCACCTCCGACAGCCGCTTCGACGCCCGCCCCGTCGGGCTCGCCAGCTTCACCTCACACCCACACTCCTCGAACAGATCCACGATCGCCCGCGTCACCGTCGTCTTCCCCACACCCGGCCCGCCGGTGAGCACCATAACCTTTTCCGTCAGCGCGAGCTTCACCGCCTCCGCCTGCTGCCGCGACAAGGCCGTCTCCCCGACCATCCGGTCCGTTTGCATCCAATCCGAGACCGCCTCCTGTGCCGTTCGTACCGCCGGCTCCGCCGTTTGGAGCCGCCGAACGTGCCGCGCGACGTCGTTTTCCGCCCGCCACAGCCGCGGAAGATACACCGCCTCCGCCCTCCCCTCCGGCGGCTGCCCCGGCACCAAGCGAAGCTCCACCCCCTCCTCCACCTGCACCCACCCATTCGCACACAGCCGCTCGTGCGCCTCCAGCAGCGCCTCCCGGTCGCCACACTCCAGCAGCCGCGCCGACTGCTCCAGAAGCCTCTCCTTGGGAAGGAAGCAGTGCCCCTGGTGCGCCGCCTCCTCCAGCGCGTGGGTGATGCCCGCCTGCAGCCGGAACGGCGACGTCGCCGGTGTCCCGCACGTCCGAGCGATGCGATCCGCCGTCTTGAACCCGATCCCCTCCACCTCCATCGCAAGCTGGTAGGGGTTATGCTCCACCACCCCCACCGCCTGATCGCCGTAGTGACCGTAGATCCGGATCGCCTGCGCCGAGCTGATCCCCATCCCCTGAAGCCGCACCAGCACCCCCTGCTTGTCATCGTCCCGCAGCTCCCGCCACGCCTCCCCGATCTCCCGCGCCCGCTTCTTGCTGATCCCCTTGATCTCCGCCAGCCGCTCGGGCTCCGCCTCCAGCACCCGCAGCGTATCCCCCCCGAACCGCTCCACGATCTGCGCCGCCCGCTTCTCCCCGATTCCCTTGATCGCCCCACCCGCCAGAAACCGCTCGATCGCCTCCGGCGTGATGGGCCGCGCCACCTCATAGCGGACGAACCGGAACTGCTCCCCGTACCGCGGATGCGTCTGCCAGTCCCCCCAGAGCTTGACCTCCATGCCGGGACGAGCTTCCGCCAGACAACCGACCACGGCGATGACCTCGCCCGCACCGCTGTAGCCATCGCCGACGCGAAGGCGCGCCACCGTCCACCCGTCTTCCTCGTTGTGGTGGCGCACCTGCTCGATCGTCCCCCCCACTTCTCTCAGCTCTTCCGATGCACTCTCACTCGCACACATGAGATCGGATGTTCGACACCGCGGCAAGCCCGCCCTGCCCCAGACCTCCTCGGCCTCATGTCTGTCGCAGACGCCGACTCTCAGCTTCCCAGCATCTTCAACTCGTGCACCGGCGGCACCACGTACGTCGCCCTGCCGTCCTGGTCCATCATCCGAATCACCGGCTCCCCGACCTCATCGAACGTCACCTCTATCCGGGTCCGCCCCGCGTCATCGATCAGCACTAGGTGCGGCAGCTTCGTTCCCTCGCCCCTCGATGTAATCGCCCCTTCCGGGACTACGACGACATTGCCCTCGGCATCCACAATCCTTATACTCTGCGTGAGCCGGGTCTGGAGACCCAGCACTGCCATCACCTTCCCCGCGGAATCCACCAGCTCGAATCGCTCCGCCCGCACGACGTTCTCGGCCACGGGCGCCGGGGCCCTCGCGCGCGTAGCGGCATAGACACTCGCCCCAGCTGCCGCACTGAGAACCGCAATAACCATGACCGGCAGCACTTTCACGCGTCCCATTGCCTTCCTCCCATTACCACAGTCTTCGCCGGTTAGTTAGACAAAGGAAGGAAGCCAAGGTTGCGGCCGGGAGGGTCTCCGTTGCACACGGAGCCAACAGCTTTGTCTTTCAGCCATTGTGCCTGGCCGCCAGACGCGGTTGAGGCAGGACTCTTCGTCCTGCCTCAAGCCATCGTTCTGTCAGCACCCACCGGTCGGCCCTCCAATGACCTTCCGGCCTCAGGGGGTGGTAACGAATCTAGCTCACATTACCGCGGTGCGCCAACCCTCGGGAGCGCCTCCCCAGCAAGCTCTCCAGATCGTGCCGCAGGCCGGTCGGGAGGATGCTGTCGAGGAAGGCGCGTCGCCACATCGGATCCATAGCCGCCGCAACCTCGGCCAGGCCGGAGGCGTCTCCAGTCTCTCGCCACGCCACCATCGCCTCTCTCCATCGCTGGATCGCCTTGCCTCTGTTTCCCATCATGGTTGACCTCGCCTCATTCCCTACTGCTGTTCGCCCATTGAAGTAACGATGGGCGAACAGCTTCCTCCAGTTCCTACCTGTGTTTTTGATGAGTTTCGCCCTTACTTCCTTGGGCGAAACTCCCTAGAGGTCCATCACCTGTCCTGAATGTACCCAGCGGTGATTAGCCGCCGTTGCCCATCTTCAAGACACGTGTGAAACCTCTCCAACATCGGTGTAACTGCGTGCACACTCCGGGGAAGCAGCGTCTCGCTCGGGCGAACGAGAGCACACAGCACTGGGGTGCCGGCACCGCGCGGCGAGAACAGCTTGCGCGGCTGCTGCTACTTCGTCTCCACCGCGGCCGCCGTGTTGCGCTTCGCGCCACCAGCCACGCTCCGCCGCGGATCCCTGTAGGAGAGCTGGTCCTCCAGTACCTCCGACAGCTTGGGGTGATCCAGGAACCCCATCGCGACCATGATCTGCCCCAGTCGCCCGCCCCGGCGCCGCTGCTCCGCCAGCGCCTCCTGCAGTTGCTTCTCGCTGATCAGCTGGTGCTTATGCACCAGCAGCTCGCCCAGATATGGCATCGCCCGCTCCCGCCTCCGCGGCGGAGGCGGCTGATAATGCCTCACTCCCTTGCGAGGACTGCTCGCCCGCATGCCGACCATCGCAAGGAGAACGCCACAGAGCAAACTCGCCGCACCGACCGCCCACAACAGCCAATTGCGGTCAGACCAGGCGCGCCCAACCCAGAGGCCCGACATCGTCGCCAGCGCAAGGCCCATCGCCAGCTCTGTCCAGCCGGCCCACTGGCTGTGCCGTGCCTGACCCTCTTCGCCCGGGCGGTTCTTCAGTTCTTCCTCTGCTATGGACATGAAAGCGTCTGCCTGATTGCCTGCCCCAAGCGGGACCGCAGAAGACACAGATCATTCCATATCTTCCATGAAACGCACCTGGTTCAGAGTTCGAGTCGGTCAGGCGAAGCGCTAAGGGTCTTCCCGTCATTCAGCAATCCCCCGTTCCCCCACATCGGCAATTGGTTGGTGCGTGGACACGGCGGGACGAAATGAAGATTGACACCTCCACCCGGCCGCCTAGAATCACCTTTGGACTTGGCTGATGTGCTGGTGGTCTCGTCACACCTGCGTGTGCCGTGAGCCGCCCCAGCCAACGAGAACACGGTCGGCATCAGGCCGATTGAGCCTTCGGCGCTGCCTCGACAGAGCACGCTACAGACGGGCCTGGTGCAAGCCAAAGGAGGGAACTTGTTATGCCCAAGGCCGCTATAGAGTTTCCTGCATTATGGTTCGGAGCACCCATAATGCAGGAAACCCTAGCGCGCACGGCGTGAGGCTCACACAGCAGATTCTCTTGCATTACGGTCGTAACCGTAATGCAAGAGAATCCGTAAGAGGACAGTTGCAGAGCACAAGCTCATGAAGTCCCACCCCGGACACTCGCAGCACCTATGCGACCTCGTGGCCAATCGGAAGATGGATCGCGTTGCCGAACTGTCGAAGGGTGCCACGTACGTCTGCCATATCTGCGGCCGAGCCGCGGCGAAGGCCGCCAACCTCTGCGAGCCCGTAGCGATCTGAACGCCCCCTTGTGACCGCGAAAACGGGAGCGGGGCCGCCTCCGCGGCTCCGCTTCTTCTTCTGCCAGGTGCTCTGCCGAGCCTGAGGAACTCTATACGTCGTCTGTTGTACGTCGTCTGTTACACGTCGTCTATTCTACGTCGTCTGTTCCTGCTTGCTCTGCGGAACACTGGGAGGAGATGTCATGTCCACGATGCTCGCCGCCGTCCTGCACGACTTCGACGACCTCCGGCTCGAGCAAGTCCCAATTCCCGAACCGACCGACTACGGTGACGTCCTCGTCCGCATCGAATCCTGCGGCCTGTGCGCCACCGATTACAAGGCCATCAAAGGCATCCGCCGCAACCTCACCTTCCCCGCCATCGTCGGGCATGAGCCGAGCGGGACCGTCGCTGGGGTCGGGCCCGGCGTCTCCCACTTCGCCGCGGGGGACGCGGTCATCGTCCAGCCCCTCGGTCACTGCGGCTTCTGCGCGCCCTGCCGCATCGGCGACACCCACCACTGCGAGAACGGCTTCGTCACCGGGGGCGACGGACCGGAGGACGTCCGCCCCGGCGCCTTCGCTGAATACATGCTCACCAAGGAGACATCTCTCTTCCCCAAGCCGGCCGCTGTCTCGTTCGACGCCGCCGCCGTCACCGAGCCCCTCGCCGGGGCCTGGAAGGGCGTCATCCACCACAGCCAGATGCAGCTCGCCGATGACGTCGTGATCATCGGCGCCGGGAGCATCGGCCTCTGCTGCCTCCTGGTCGCCAAGGCCGCCGGCGCCGCCCACCTCATCGCCATCGATACCAGCGACTATGCCTGCGACCTGGCGCTGAAGCTTGGAGCGACCCACGCCGTCAACCCCGCCAAAGAAGATCCCAAGCAGCGAGTCTACAGCATCATCCCCCGCGGGCCGGACCTCATCGTCGAAGCTGCCGGCCCCATCGAAGCCGTTCATCTGATGGTCGATCTCCGCCGCCGCGGCACCAGGTGGAACGTCTTCGGCATCACCACCCACGAGACATTCGAGCTCGACGGCGGCCTCACTCACTTCCTCGAGGGCCGCATGGACGCCAGCTTCGGCACCACCCCCCTCGCCATGACCAAGTCCATTCGCCTGATGGAGACCGGCCTCGTGGACGTGGAGAGGCTCATCTCCCACCGCTTCCCGCTCTCGCGCCTCCACGAAGCCATCGACACCATGGCCACCCCGAACCGCACCAAGATCGTCATCAACCCGTAGCGAGCCGCCCGTCGAGCTTCAGTCGGCCCGCGCGTGCGCCTCGGTCTCTCCCGCCCGGGCGACCACTCCTTGACTCCAGCTCACCCCCATCTGCCTGAGCGCCAGCAGCGCGGCCCCGGTAGCCAGCTGGATCGGCGGAAGCACCTCTCGCATCTCAGGCACCGCCTCCGCCAGGCGCTGGCCCATTCGCTCCCGCCAGACGCGCGAGCCCCGCGCCACGCTGCCGACCGCGATAACGGGCAAGGGCAGATCCCCGAGGCCCAACTCCGCCATGACATCGACGGCGACATCCGCCAGCTCGTCCGCGGCCTGGCGCAGGTACCGGGCCGCGACTCGGTCCCCCTTCTCCGCCTCTTCGTCCACTACCCGGGCGAGAGCGGCGATCTCTCGCCTCGTGATGCCCTCCACGTACACCCTCTGGAACACCCCCCGCAGTCCCTCCCGCTCCAGCGCCCGCGGAATCGCTTCCGCCAGACTCGTCCGACGGGCGTCCGTCCACTCCGACGCCGTCGCCGCGCGCAGCCCCAGCAGGCCGATAGCGTAGGCGCTGCCGTAGTCGTCCAGTATCGGGCCGAGGCCCCCGAAGTGCAGGTCACGTCCATCGGGGCTGCGCCCGTGCACAAAAGAGCCGGTCCCCGCAAGCACGATGAGGCCCCATTCCTCTTGCGCCGATGCATAGGCGCTGTCTACCTCTGTGGCCGGCAGATGTGCTGTCAATCGATTAGCAGCAAGCACGACGTCCCGGGGCGCGCCCTCCGGCAGATGCCCGGCGACCCAGATATCGGCTCCCGCCACACCGAAGAGAGCGGCCGATACAGCCGTGGTGTACGACGCCGAAATCACCTCGGGTGGATCGTAGTACACATGGGTGGGGCCGCCTCGGCCCCACCCGACCACGGCCCCGGTCTCGTCCACCAATGCCGCATCGCACTTGGAGCCGCCGCCGTCTATCCCGAGCGCGTATCGCGCCATCCGTGACCCCTCAGTCTGGGAGTGACGCGGGAGCGCTGCCCCCGCGTTTGCGTGCCGTTATCTATGCCCAGGCCCACCGACACCCCTGCCGGCCGTGCTGTTCGCCGTTCCCCGCGAGGCCGATCTCGGGCTCCACCCACACCCTCTGGACGTAGCTGCGTTCGGACTCGAAGCTCGACTGGTCATCTCGATCCTGGGTTTCCTGCATCATCATGGATCTTCTCTCCCACAAGCGATACCGAACACCTGGGATCACATGTGCCCCCACACTGTCCCCTCTTCCCCCGCCTCCAACTCGCTCCTGCCGCGGGGGCGGCCGATCGATCAGACGCGGCCCCCTGAAGTCCCGTCTTGCTCAGTGGAGATGCGGTCGAGCGCTGACAGACAAGCCGGTCATAGGCATCGCCCACCCGTCCCTACGAGCCTTCGGACCCCTCCGCGTACCGCTCCTCCCACAGGTTCGGGTCGTAGGGGGCGGACCGTCCGGGGCAGTCGTCTCTGGGGCAGAGCTGACAGCTCGCAAAGCTATGCTCCGTCGGGAAGTAGACGCCGGAGACGGACTTCATTGGGAGCATGAGGAAGCTGTCCGTCAACCGCACCCCGATCTCGGCCTCCACGTCGCCGAACACCGAGAAGAGCTGCGTCTGCTGGGTGATGGGCCAGTCCTCTAGCGAGCCCGGAGACATGGACGACAGCTTCCCCGGGCGATACTTCTCCTCAATCCGATCTCGCACCCGCGCACTCGCCGCCCGCAGCGCCAACATCCGGAGCTCATCGAGCCAATATTCGCGAAGTGGGTCGCCGGCCAGGCCGGGGATGTCATCCAGCTCTCCTCCGCAGGTGGCGATGAAGGGGAAGACGCGGTGAACCCCATCGAGGTTCACCGCGAGCACTCGGCTCGTGAACACAGCGCTTCCGAACTCGACCGTATCGCGCCCCCGCTTCTCCACATAACACACGTCGTAGATCGCCTTCGCGTTCACGACCTCGCGGGCGCGCGCCAGCAACTGCTCGACATCGGCCGCATCGGGGCTGTCCGAGGGCACCCGAAATCGCTGCAGCAGCTCTCGCAGGTCGAACTCGACCGGGATGTTCCGCAGAGCCTCCATTCCTCGCTCCCAGATACATGGCGCGCTCGGGGCCTGCTGCCCCGGCGGAGGAGCGAAGGCACCGCGCCCTCGAGGTCAGGCGTCGAGGTAGGTCGTGCGCTCCCAGTCCGTGACCACACCGTGAAGGTACTGATCCCAGATCTCACGATGAAGTTGAACGAACTTCGGTGCCAGCACCGGCCCCAGCGCGCCGAGCACGACGTCGTCTTGCTCCAGCGCGTCGAGCGCCTGTCCGAGAGTCCCGGGAAGCGGCTTCACCCGCAGACGTCGGAGCTGGTTGGCCGACAGCGTGTACACGTTCTCCGGCCGCTCCTCCGGCGCTTCGGTTTGGCTGCGTACACCGTCCATTCCTGCCGCGACCATCCCGGCCAGTGCAAGATAGAAGTTCGCGGTGGCATCCGGAGACCGCAACTCGACCGACACCTTGCCCGCGTCGGTGAAGAGCGGAACCCTCACGAGTGTGGACCGATTGCGGTATCCCCAGCAGATGTGTACGGGTGCCTCATGGCCCGGCACGAGGCGTTTGTAGGAGTTGACGGAGGGATTGCAGATGGCAGTCAGCGCCGGAGCGTGGCGGAGCAGTCCGCCAATGAAGTGTCGTGCCGTTGTCGAAAGTTGGCCCGCGCCCGCGCCGAAGAGATTTTCGCCATCCCGCAGGAGCCGGAAGTGGACATGCATTCCATTCCCCGCCAGGCCTGCAAACGGCTTTGGCATGAAGGTGGCTCGCAGTCCCGCCTGGTGCGCAAGAGCTCGAATGGCCGTCTTCGCAGAGACCAGATGATCCGCCTGGCGCAAGATGGGCTCGTAGTCGATCTCGACCTCGACCTGGCCGGGCGCGCATTCGTGATGGACGCGTTCAGCGGCAATGCCCATTTCGGCGAGCACGCGGAAGACCTCGTCCATGTGGTGGGCCAGCCCATCGCTCGGGTACACGTCGATATATGCTCCCTCGTCAGCCGGTTCCTCGCCCCGAGTGAAAAAGAACTCCAGCTCGGGTTTGATCTCGATCCGCTGGTCAGGCTGCAGGTATTCGGACAGCACTGCCTTGAGGCGACCTCGGGGGTCTCCCTCGAAAGGAGTGTGTGCTCCCTCCGAGCCGCGCTGATACAGATCACAGTATGCTGCCGCTCGAGTGGCATGGTAGGGGAGTCTAAAGATCGTGCCTGTGTCCGGCGTCAGATGCATGTCGGAGTTCTCGATCGCCGCGTACCCCTCAATGCTCGAACCATCGACGCTGACCCCCGCGCTGACGGCAGAGTCGCCTGCGATCTTCTCGAGGTCGGAAGATGGAGATGCCAGGGGAATGGCCATCGCCTTCACTCGGCCGAAGATGTCAACGAATCTTGCCTCCAATAGGTCGCACACTGGGGATTGCTCGGCTTGCTTCATGACTGTCTCCTTCTCTGTCGTTCCTACAGAGCCGCTTCTTTCGCAGACCAGAGTTAGCTCTGCCGATTTGCTACGATTCCCCCTCTGCATGCCAGGGCCTGCAAGACATTGCATGCCGATCTAGCGGGCGGGCGGCGGCCGGCCACTGCCCGCCGACAGAGACGCCCCTATCAACGATGGGAGCGGAGACGACGGGAGCGATCCCGCGCCGCCTGCACTAGGTCTGGGGGCTCACCCCGAACTCCCGGCAGGCTGGGGAGACGTTGCGGCACGCTCGCGCCCGGGGAAACAGTCGCAGGCGTTTCCAAACCATCTGTTGTGGGTACTACTGCGGTAGCGCCGCCCTCCTCCCATAGGTGGTGTATCCAACAACACTCTACCGAAGGTGCCGGTGCCTTTCCTCGTTTCGCAGCTCTCTGGCACCACTTCCGTCGTGTGCTCCCTACCTGTTACCTATGTGTGGTAACTCAAGCAAAAACATGGCGAACCGTATTGACAACGGGAAATCCAGGGCGTACACTGTTAGTTTGTGCCGACACGACTTTGGGGAATGCCGATTGCCTCCGGGGACAGGTGAGCAAGCCTTCTCGTCGTCTGTGTAACCCTCGCATTGACTAGCCGCTGGAGCCGGTCCAGCGCCGCCGCGCCGTTTCTGGCGGGCTGAAGGCCGGCTGAGGGCGCGTGTGGGGTGGTAAGGAGCATCTCTTTGGGAAGGAGACACGATGGAAGCCATTAGGGTCAAGGGCCGACTCCCGCGTCGGAACCACGTGGTGGCAGATATCCCGAACCTGATCGAGATCCAGTTGAACTCGTACGACTGGTTCCGGGAGCAAGGCCTCCGGGAGCTCTTCGTCAACTTCTCGCCGATCGAAGACTTCACGGGGAATCTGGCCCTGTCCTTTTGCGACCCACAGGATGGGGAGCCGAATTACTACCTGGGCGAGCCGAAATACGACATATATGAATGCCGGGATCGCGACGCCACGTACGAGGCGCCGCTGAAGGCGCGCGTCTGGCTCCATCACCGCCGCACCGGCGAGATCAAGGAGTCCGAGGTGTACCTCGGAGAGCTCCCGATCATGACCGAGAACGGCACTTTTGTCATCAACGGCGCGGAGAGATGTGTGGTGAGTCAGCTGGCGCGCTCGCCTGGGGTGTACTTCAGAGACACGATTGACTTCAGCGGCCGCATACTCTACAGCGCCCAGGTGATTCCGAGCGAAGGTGCCTGGCTCGATATCGACTCGGACGCGAACGATCTGGTCTCTGTGAAGATCGGGCAGGCTCACAAGTTCCCGGTAACGACGTTGCTTCGAGCTCTCAGCTCCATCAGTCTCGCTCCGGGCAGCGAGAAGCTGAAGTGTTCGACCGACGCGGATCTCGTGCACTTGTTCGGAGTGCCCGAGCAGCCCAAGCAGCTCACGGCCGAGGCCCTGGTCGGCCGGCGCGTGTGGAACCGCGTGGTGGACTCAGAGGTGGGCGAGGTGCTGGCTATGCCGGGCGAGCGCCTCAGCCGGGAGGCGGCAGAGCGTATTGCGGAGCTGAAGCTCAAAGGCGTGAAGTTGGCCGTTCTCCATTCGCTTATCGACGAGACGATGGCAAAGGATCCCACGCATTCGGAGGACGAGGCGCTCGTCGACATCTACCGACGGGAGCGGCCCGGGGACCCGGTGACGCCGGAGATCGCCCGCAACCGCCTTGCCGGGTTGTTCGCGGACAATCGGCGTTACAACTTAGCTCGCGTCGGCCGCTACAAGCTGAACAGGAAGCTGGGCCTGGACCTTCCGGAAACCGTGCGGACGCTGACAAAGGAAGACCTGATCGCGATTCTCCAGTATCTGATCCAACTTGGCGAGGGCAACACGACGACAACCGTCGATGAGATCGACCACCTTATGAACAAGCGGGTGCGTTGTGTGGGCGAGCTTCTGCAAAACCAATTCCGAATTGGCTTCCTCCGGATGGAGCGGATCTCGCGAGAGCGGATGACGAGCTTGGACCCCGAGCAAGTGACGCCGCAGTCGATCATCAGCACGAAGCCAATCTCAGCGGCTATCAAGAGCTTTTTCGGTTCGAGTCAGCTGAGTCAGTTCATGGACGAGACGAACCCGCTGGCGGAGCTGACCCACAAGCGCAGGCTGAGCGCGCTCGGGCCGGGCGGCCTGAGCCGACAGAGTGCAAAGCTCGAAGTGAGGGATGTGCACCATTCGCACTACGGTCGCATTTGCCCTATCGAGACGCCAGAGGGGCCTAACATCGGGCTGATTGGCTCTCTCGCCATCTATGCGCGGCTGGACGAGTACGGGTTTATCGAGACGCCATACCGCCGGGTGAAGAAGGGGACGGTCACCAGCGAGATCGTCTATCTGACGGCCGACGAAGAAGACAGGTACCACATTGCCCCGGCGACGGTCCCGGTCGACGAGAAGGGACGGATCACTGCCGCAAGCGTGAGCGTTCGCTACCGGGAGTCGTACCCGGCTGTCCCGCCGGAGGAGATAGACTTCGTCGATCTCTCGCCGATGCAGATCGTCTCTGTGGCGACCGCCTTGATCCCGTTCCTGGAGAACGACGACGCGAACCGAGCCCTGATGGGATCGAACATGCAGCGCCAGGCGGTGCCGCTGCTGAAGGCGGAGGCGCCCTACGTTCGCACGGGTGTTGAGGGGCGGGCGGCACAGGATTCAGGCGCGGTGGTACTTGCCCGCGGCGACGGCATGGTCACGGCGGTGACCGCTAACCGCATCGAAGTGACGAGGGCGGACGGAACGGTGGATCATTACCGGATACAGAAGTTCGTGCGGTCAAACCAGGCGACGTGCATCAACCAGCGACCGATCGTGCGCAAGGGCGACTTCGTCAGCAGAAAGCAGATCCTGGCGGACGGGCCGTGCACTGATGGGGGCCAACTGGCGTTGGGCCGCAATGCGATCGTGGCGTTCATGCCCTGGGAGGGCTTCAACTATGAGGACGCGATCGTGCTCAGCGAACGGCTCGTGCGCGACGACGTATTCACGTCGATTCACATCGAGAAGTACGAGATTGAGGCGCGAGAGACCAAGGTCGGTCCGGAGGAGATCACGCGCGATATCCCAAACGTCGGCGATGAAGCGCTGAAGGACCTGGACGAGGACGGTGTGATTCGGATCGGCGCTCAGGTCCGCGCCGAGGACATCCTCGTCGGGAAGGTTGCACCGAAGGGCCAAGAGGAGCTGACGTCCGAAGAGAAGCTGGTGCGGGCGATTTTCGGCGAGAAAGCAGCGGAGATGCGCGACACCTCGCTTCGCGTGCCGCATGGCGAGAAGGGCAAAGTCGTGGACATCAAGCGTTTCTCACGCATGAAGTACCGCTGTCAGAAGTGCGAGACCGAGTATCAGGTTGGCAAGAACCAGCACCGGCACTACTGCGACCGATGCGGCGGTGAGCTGAAGCGGGAGCCGGGTGACGAGCTCCTCCCGGGCGTCAATCAACTCGTTCGCGCGTACATCGCGCAGCGCCGCAAGATCATGGAGGGCGATAAGCTCGCCGGGCGCCACGGCAACAAGGGCGTCGTGGCTAAGATTCTGCCCGTGCAAGATATGCCTTTTCTGCCAGACGGGACGCCCGTGGACATCATCCTGAACCCGCTGGGGGTCCCCTCCCGCATGAACATCGGCCAGATCCTGGAGACGCATCTTGGACTCGCCGCGGAAGAGCTGGGAGTGGCCTTCGAGAACCCGATCTTCGAAGGCGCCACGGACAGGGAAATCCTCGAGTACTTCGGCGTGGCGGGCGAGCGGTTTCGAAGGCGGTCGCTCAGGAAGTACGTGGTGGAGCAAATGGGGCTGCCCGACGACTGGTGCGATGAGCGAAGGAAGTACGAGGAGCTTCTTGGAGACTTGACACAGTGGCTGGCCAAAGGTGATCCAGCGGAGCTGGAACGAGTTGCTGAGTGGGTGGCGGTGAGCCCAACCGAATGGTCGGAGACCAGAGGCGCGGAGGCCCGGGCGAGCTACGTTGTCGAGCGCGTCGACAAGCGCGTGAACGACATGGTGGGCTTTGAGCCGCAGACGGGCAAGTACTGGCTCTACGACGGTCGAAGCGGGGAGCCGTTCAATCAGCCCATCACCGTCGGCAACATCTACACGATGAAGCTGATCCACCTCGTCGAGGACAAGATCCACGCGCGGTCCACAGGGCCATATTCCCTCGTCACGCAGCAGCCGCTGGGCGGGAAGGCGCAGTTTGGCGGCCAGCGATTCGGCGAAATGGAGGTATGGGCGCTGGAAGCGTACGGCGCTGCCCACACGCTTCAGGAGATTCTGACGATCAAGTCGGACGACGTTCTCGGGCGGGTGAAGACGTACGAGTCGATTGTGAAGGGCGAGCCGATCACGGAGCCGGGCATCCCAGAGTCATTCAAGATTCTGATCAAGGAGCTCCAGAGTCTTGGACTGCAGCTCGCGGTGGAGTCGGCCGAGGCAGAACCCGTGAGCCTCGAAGGTCAAGAGGGCGAAGAGGTGCGTGCGTGACTCGCGTCGGGCGAAGCAGGGCTGCGGTCGCCAGGGGACTGAGAGCAGACGATGATCTCCTGGCGGATGCTGATGGGCGCGTTAAGAGAGCACAAGGAGCAGGGAGCACATGGTGCATACAACCAGATTCGATCAGCTGAGGCTTGGGCTGGCTTCGTCGGACGAGATTCGGCGCTGGTCTAAGGGCGAGGTAAAGAAGCCCGAGACTATCAACTACCGCACCTTCAAGCCGGAGCCGGACGGGCTGTTCTGCGAGCGCATCTTCGGTCCGACGCGGGACTGGGAATGCCATTGTGGGAAGTACCGCAAGATCAAGTTCCGCGGGATCACGTGCGATCGCTGTGGGGTGGAGGTGACACGGGCGAAGGTCCGGCGGGAGCGAATGGGGCACATCGAGCTTGCGGCCCCAGTGAGCCACATCTGGTATCTGAAGGGCGTGCCGAGCCCGATGAGCCTGCTCCTGAACATCTCGCCTCGGCCGTTGGAGAAGGTCATCTACTTCGCCTCCTACATCGTGACCCAGGTGGACTACGAGCTGCTTTCCAAGAGCGTAGAGCTTATCCAGAACGTAGTGGAGCAGCGCCGGGAGACGATTGCGGGGCAGGCCGCGCAGCGGATCGAGGAGATAAAGGCCGAGCGGGATGAGAAGCTCGCCAAGTTGGAGGCTGGGAAACTGGAGGAGGAACTGGAGGCGAGCGACATCGCGGAGGCGGCAGATGTCCAGACCCGGGAGGAGGAACGGCTCGCGCAGGAGCAGCAAGCAGAGCTCGAACAGGGCATGCGGCTCCTGTTGGGGCCGAAGATGGAGGCGGACCCGGGGCTCACCAAGAAACAGCTGATCACGGAATCCGAGTACCGGGCGATCATTCGGGTGGTGGAGGCACTGTCTGCGGGTCATGGGCGCGACTACGAGCAGTTGTTCTCGGCTGATCTGGGTGCAACGGCGGTGCGCGATCTGCTCAAGGAGATCGATCTCGAAGAGCTGTCCCGAGAGCTCCGTCAGGACATCCAAGAGACGACCGGCCCGAAGCGGGCCCGCGCCATCAAGCGGCTGGAGGTGACAGAGGCGTTCCGCAAGTCGAAGAACCGCCCGGAGTGGATGGTGCTGGACGTCATACCGGTCATCCCGCCGGAGCTTCGACCGATGGTGCAGCTGGACGGGGGGCGGTTTGCCACGAGCGATCTGAACGATCTCTACCGGCGTATCATCAACCGGAACAACCGTCTGAAGAAGATCAAGGCGCTACACGCGCCGGAGTCCATCATCAACCACGAGAAGCGGCTGCTGCAAGAGGCGGTAGACGCGCTGGTCGACAACGGCCGACGCAGCCGACCGGTCACCGGTTCGAACAATCGGCCGCTCAAGTCTCTCTCGGACATGCTCAAGGGCAAGGAGGGGAGGTTCCGGAAGAACCTGCTCGGCAAGCGGGTGGACTACTCCGGTCGGTCGGTCATCGTAGTGAACCCGAACCTCAAGCTCCACCAGTGCGGGCTTCCCAAAGAGATGGCACTTGAGCTGTTCAAGCCGTTCGTGATGAAGCGATTGGTCGAGCGGGGGTTTACGACCAACGTGAAGACGGCGAAGAAGATGGTCGACCGGATGCGTTCCGAGGTATGGGACGCACTGGAGGAGGTCATCCAAGACCACCCGATCATGTTGAACCGGGCGCCGACGCTCCACCGTTTGGGCATCCAGGCCTTCGAGCCGGTGTTGGTGGACGGGAAGGCCATCCAGATTCACCCGCTCGTCTGTCTGCCCTTCAACGCCGACTTCGACGGCGACCAGATGGCCGTGCATGTTCCCCTGTCGACGGCGGCACAGGCGGAGGCGCGCATCCTGATGATGTCAACCGAGAACCTCTTCTCGCCGGCGGACGGACGACCGATGGTGACCCCTACGCGCGACATCATCCTGGGTTGCTATTACCTGACCCAGAAGAGAGACAGCGCTCAAGGGAGCAAGAAGGATTTCGCCAACTCGGTGGACGCGCGGCTTGCGTATGAGATGCGAAAGCTGGATCTTCATGCCGACATCAGAGTGCGAGTCGACGGCGCGCTGATGGACACAACTGTCGGGCGGATCATCTTCAACGAGGTGCTGCCGCCCAAGCTGCGGTACGTCAGCCGAGTCGTGGACGAGAGGGAGCTTAGTCGGCTTGTGCGGGAGTGCTACCGCCACTACGGCACGGCGCGGACGGTGCAGCTGGTAGACGACCTCAAGGCGCTGGGGTTCCGCTTCGCCACCAGGGCCGGGATCACGATTTCGATGACAGACATGGACATCCCGCGGGCGCGCCGCGAGGACATCTTGGCGCGGACCGAGGCGGACGTGCAGAAAGTCAACGACAACTTCGCCAAGGGGCTCATCAGCGCCGGCGAGCGGTCCGACACGGTGTGCCGGCTGTGGAACCAGGCCTCGGACGCGGTCTCCCGCGCGATCCTGGAGAATATCGATCCGTTCAACCCGATTTACATGATGGCGAACTCGGGGGCTCGGGGTACGCCTCGTCAGATCACACAGATCGCGGGCATGCGAGGCCTCATGTCCGACCCGTTCGGCCGGTTCATCGAGGACCTTCCGATCAAGTCGAACTTCCACGAGGGATTGAACGTCCTGGAGTACTTCGTGTCGACCCATGGGGCTCGCAAGGGCCTCGCGGACACCGCCCTGCGGACGGCCGACGCAGGCTACCTGACGCGGCGGCTGGTGGACGTTGCACAGGACGTAATCGTACGGAAGCCGGACTGCGGAACAGCGAACGGCATATGGGTCGCCGCGATACGCGACGGCGCGGAGGAGATCGAGCCGCTGGAACGGCGGATCGACGGACGCATCGTCCCCCAAGATGTCACTGACCCACATACCGACAGAGTGATCCTCAAGGAAGGACAGGAGATCAGCGAGAACACGGATCAGCCGTGCCTGAAGTGCGGCGGAGATCTGGAGAACTACTACCAGTGTCAGTCCTGCGGGGAGCTGGTGGGAGAGACGGGGCTGACGGAGCGGTACCTGTCCCGCCACGCCGTAATGCAGGACCTGGAGGCGGAGGAGCAAGACGCGGCCGGTCGGGAGGAGGAGACGTCTGCCGAGGAGGCCGAACCTTTGCTGGAGGCCTCGGACAACGGCGACGGCGAGCCCGACGACGCGAAAGAGACGGCGGCCCAGGCGGAGAAGGAAGACGACTTCGGCGTAGAACTGGGCGCGACCGCAATGGGCCAGGCGCCGACGACGCTGCTGCTGGAAGAGAGCTCGTGCGCGGACTGCGGGGGGGCCTTCGAGTTGATCAAGGTGTGTGCAGGCTGTGGCGAACGGTCCGCAGGGCACGAAGTCGTGCCGGCCCTGACGGCGATCAAGCGCGTGGTCGAGGACTGCGAGACATTCCATCGCCTCGTCCGCAATCTCGAAGAGGGCGAGCCGGCGCCATCGGACTTGACCGACCCGTTCACTGGAAAACTGATCGTCGAGCGCGGCAAGGTCGTGCGGGGCACGCACGCGGCGAAGCTGCGGAAGCTCTCGGGCGAACTATGGGACAAGGGCGGCCTCGCCCAGGGGCAAGTCTTGGTGCGCTCGGCGCTGTCGTGCGAGCTGTCGCAGGGGATCTGCGCTCGGTGCTATGGACGCGACTTCGCCACGAACACCCTTGTAGAGGTGGGCGAGGCGGCCGGCATCATCGCAGCCCAATCCATTGGTGAGCCGGGAACTCAGCTGACGATGCGCACCTTCCACACCGGAGGCGTGGCCGGACAATATCTGACCGGCGTAGCGCAAGTCAAGGAGAAGAAGAAGGACACGCTCAAGCAACTGTGGGGAGACGTGAAGGCCGGAATCGTTCGGCTGAACCCGCGGGAAGAGGCGGCACGGACCAAGAAGCGACGATCGACCCGGAAGAAGAAGTCGGAGAAGGCTCCGAGCAGGCGCCGTGGTCTCAGCCTCGATCCGGATCAGAAGCGGGTGATCCAGCAGCTCGTCCGGGTGATGGAAGAGCAAGTCAAGGGCCTGCTGAGAGTCGTGGAACTCTTCGAGGCCCGACGTCCCAAGGGCCAGGCGATTGTTTCGGAGGCCGATGGCACGGTGGCCAAGATCGAAACCCCAGGTGTGAAGTGGGTTATAATCCACTCTGAGCAGCCGGTGGACGCGGATCATCCGGAGCGTCTGTACGGCGAAGTCGTGGCCGAGAACGTCACAAAGAAGGATGGTGAGGTGCTCGTAGAAGCCGGCCAGGAGCTCACTCCGGCCCTGCTGGCAACGCTGATCCAGGCCAAAGTGCGCACCGTCAATATCGAGCGCCGACACCTCGTGCCTTACCGAGGTCTGCTGCCGGTCAAAGAGGGCGATGTCGTCCGCGCCGGCGATGCCCTGACCGAAGGCCCTCTTGATCCGCAGAAGGTGCTCCAGATGCAGGGCGTCCGCGCGGCGCAGGACTACCTGGTGCGAGAGATTCAGGCCGTCTATCGATCACACGGGGTCGACATCAACGACAAGCACATTGAGGTGATCGTGCGGCAGATGCTTCGCAAGCGCCGGATAGTCGATCCAGGAGACACAGTGCTGCTGCCGGGTAAGATCTACGACCGGTTCCACTTCGATCAGGTGAACCGTGAGATTCGCGAGCGCGGCGGCCAAGAGGCCACGGGCGAGTGGGTCATGCTCGGCATCACCGAGGCCTCACTTGCAACCGATAGCTGGCTCTCCGCAGCTTCCTTCCAGAAGACCACGCGGGTCCTCACTGAAGCGGCCATCCAGGGGAAGATCGACCATCTGGTCGGGCTCAAGGAGAACGTCATCATAGGCCGCCTGATCCCGGCCGGGACTGGCATGACATCCTACCGCAATCTGCGGGTCCAAGGGCCGCCAGGAGAGATCGCTCTCTACGCCGCTCCGGACCGCGAGGCGGAGCTGCTGCGATCTGCCTTCGGCGGCGCTGACTTCGCAGGACCCGAGGAGGAGCTCATCAGGGACCTGGCAGATGTGAAGCCGCCCACTGAAGACGAGAAGGCCTCAGACGAAGACGCCGCTGCGATCTAGCCCGTCCGGTCAATGGGACGATACAGGGCTCCCGCACGCTCATGCGGGAGCCCTTTGTGTATGAGGTAGAGGTCGGTACTACCCCCGCTCAGTGTCCGCCCCCGCTGAGCCCAGCGGTGTCCGTGTCGCATCGGCAGGATATGACATGCAGTCTTCGCTGCGGCCGCTCACTCGGGTCAGTATTCTGTCGGCTAGCCCGGCCTGCGGAGCGCGACCCGCGCTTCCTCGAGCCGCCGGAGAGCAATTCCAGCGACCTCAGGCTCAACGGGACGCGGCCCGTAGCGGGCGACGAGAAAGACCTCAGTAAGAAAGCGAATGGGTGCCAGGCTTGCCGGCGGAAGCGGCGCGGCCCGACCGCACGTTCGCTCCGAACCGGATTCCAGTGCGCGGAGATACTCGAGGGGGGTCTGGGCTGCGGGTCGGGGACGACCCGTTTTTCCCAGGATATGGCTCAGGCGAGCGTAGGCGCGCAGCACGATCGTGGATGGGTCATTGCTTGCGGGAGAGAGGAGCCTCTTGCCGGCCCGGGCGCGCCAGAGCAGCAGAAGGACAAGGATAAGAACCACCGCGAGCGTCGCCGTAAAGGGGACGGCAAGAGTTGGGCGGTCCTGGAGGAAGAAGCGAATGGAGAGAAGTGCCCTTTGGAGCGGCGGGATGGGGGGGACATCGCCGGCCGGCGCGGGCTCGATGCTCATCCAACCATACGGGGCCACGTAGGCCTCCACCCACGCGTGAGCGTCTGACTCCCGCAGCACGTAGCGGCCGCTTTCTGGATCATATTGGCCACCCGCGTATCCCGTCACAAATCGGGTAGGGACCCCGACGGCGCGACCCATAATCGCCAGCGCGGTGGCGAATAGGTCGCAATAGCCCCGCCGGGATCGGAAGAGGAAGTACTCCGCGGCATCTTCGCCGACGGGCACAGCGGGAGCATTCAGCGTATAGGCATAGTTCTCCTGAAGATAGGTGACAAGTGCGGCCAGCCTGTCGGTTGGGGTGGCAGCGTCAGCGACAATGCGCCGTGCCAGGTCGGCTGCGCGCCGTGTGCTGAGTGGAATCCGCAGGTATGACTGATCCATCTCATCCAGGGTGGTCGAAGTCGGAGTGCCGGTCCGGCGAGAAGACACTGGAGCGAGTGCCAGCGGGTAGGACACAACCTGGTAGCGTGCCCCTGCCGACAGCGTGCTGCCCGGTGCGAAGACGCAGCCGAACTTGTCGACGTATACTCCCTCCGGCAGCGATTGAGCGACCGCCGCAGGCAGAACGGCCTGCTGGATTTGTCCGGGGCTGTGCAGAAACAGGGGGAGGTCGGCTTCGGCCCGCACGGTATGGGTTGACAGACGTCCTTCCGAGGTAGCCGGGAGGAAGCGCGGTACACTCACGTTTCCGTCGCTCACCGGAAGCAGCCGGGGAGCCTCGTCTGACGAGCGCCAGGCAGTCCCAGTATACTGGTCGTACACCTCACCGCGCCAGGGCCCTGAGGGCATGCCTTCAAAGCTCAGGACCGGCCTTTCGGTGGGCGCGATCGGTCCATTGCCGACCGAGTAGCTGCGGCCCAGCTCCGCCGGACGGCGCATCTGGCTGAAGCCGCCGATGCCTGAGCTGCCGAAGTCCATCATCGCCAGCTGCCAGTAGTACTGCGTGCCGTAGGCATACGCCGGGACGTAGATGAGAGTGCCTATGAGTAGGATGGCGAGTATGAGGAAACTGATCATCAGCCAGTGTCGCTGACGCCATCGTGCGATCTCGTGAGGAGATTGAACAGAGCGCCAGTTGGCGGGCACGCCGGAAAGCGTCATCGCTTGTCCGACGCTGATAAGCGCGCTCGGAAGGAAAACAAGAAAGCCGCCAAAGGCCACCGGCGCTATGCCGCGTCCTCCTGCCAGGCCGAAGAGCGCCAGCGCCGGCACCAGAGAGAACGGGAGCATCTCTCGCGTGAGGAGCACGAATGAGAATCCGACCAGCAAGACTGCCATCCGCAGCGCCAGGTAAAGTCCGATGTCTCCCTGTGCCACGTACAGCATTCCGACTTGAGTCGCTATCTCCCAATTGATAAGCGCCTGGAGAGAGCCGGCGGACAGCGCGCCACTCAGCAGCCCCAGCAGAAGCTTCCTGCTCCGGGACCATGAACGGGTGTGCCAACTCACCCAGATTCCCAAGCTGACCAACGTGGCGCCCACGAATCCGACGCGGGGGCTCCCACTCGCCCAGCCGGCGGCCACGACAGCGGAGGCGAGCGCCATGGCTGTAGCGAGATAGAGCACGGCCTCGTCGGCCGCAACTCCTTGTCTACGCGCGGCCAGCGATGACACCCCCTAAAGCCTCCTGCAGATCAGTGTCGCGACTGATCCCGATCACTCTTGCCCCCGCCGCCTCGAGCCTGTCTATCACGTCCCGCGGCTCAGGAGCGCCGGGGTCGAAGCTCTGCGCCTCCAGCACGATGGCCGAGACGTGCAGATTCCTACGCTGGAGTGCGCCTATCACCGAGGGCAGGGCGTCGTCGGGCGCAGCGGTGATCACGACGACATTCACACTTGGGTCGAGATGACGCGCGGCCCACCGAAGGAGCGCCGAGGCCGGCATGGTACCATCTGCACTCACCCTGGCGAGCACCTCGAGGACTTCGTACTCGCGGTGGAGCTGCTCGACTGACACCCACCGAGGTCCGTCGACGCCGGCCACGGCAAGGAAGCCGACTCCTTCGCTGGCGAGCGTCCAGTGGACCAGCGACGCAGCAGCACGGACGCCGACTTCGAGCGTGGAATCAATCCCGGCACCGAATTCCGTTCCGGCCATGGTGTCCAAGACGACCGCCACATTCTCGGAGGCGCCCCGGTCGAACTCGATCACGGTAAGCTTTCCATGATGGGCGGTGGCGGGCCAGTGAATCCGGCGGAGATCATCTCCCGGAGAGAAGTCCCGTATGCCGTAGAAGTCGAGTCCGGACTCGGAGCCGCGGGCACGCTCTCCGGTAGACATGCCGCGAAGTTCGACTCCAGACCGCCCAACGCTCCCATGCAAGTCGAGTGGCCTTGGATACACAACGGCTTCGCCATGGGCTTCGATGGGGACGAACCGTTGAAAGACGCCGAAGGGATCGGAGGCGGAGATCTCCACAGGGCTCCACCTGTAGACACCGCGCTTCCGGGCACGAGCCGTGTAGGTAAGCACGACGCGCTCCCGGGGCCACAAGGTTGGGATCATGAAGTCGCGGTCTTCCTCGGCCTCCATGAACTGCGGCAGCGTGTCAGCGACATCCACAAGAAAGCGGGGAAACCGCCCGCGATTGGTCACGTCAAGTTGCACCGCGAGCCGGTCGTTCTCAAACACGCGGTCCGAGCAACGGCGGCGGACTTCCAGGGCGCGGGTGGAGAGCCGCGAACTGGCGTAGCTGACCAGCACCACGGCCGCGAGAGCCGAGAACATGAAGTACTCGGCGGCGGCATTGTGAGTGAGGGCCAACATTGCCATGCCGCCTGCGGCGGCGAGAATCGTGAGAAGCTGAAGCGTCATCTCTCAGCAGGCCGCTTCGCCCTCGGCTGCGCGCAGCCGCTGCGGAATTCGATCGAGCCGCGCCACATCCTCCAGGGTCTCGCGCTCCACGATGACCTCGGCGCGACCCTCCGACACGAGGACAGCGGCCGGCCGCGGCAGCCGGTTGTAATTGCTGGCCATCGAGTAGTTGTACGCACCCGTCGTCTGCACCGCCAGGATATCTCCGGGCTCCGTCTCAGGGACTTCCAGATCGGCCATAAGTGTATCCGTTTCGCAGTGTTTTCCAGAGACAGTAACCTTCGTGACCGGAGGTTGCTGCGCCTTGTTCGCAACAAGAGCAGAGTACCTTGCATCGTACAAAGCCGGGCGCGGGTTGTCGGACATCCCTCCATCGACTGCAATGTACGTGCGCACGTCCGGGATTCTTTTCACGACGCCAATCGTGTAGAGCGTGATGCCGGCCTCTCCGATCAGGCTGCGTCCTGGCTCAACTATGAGACGCGGCATGGGCATGTCTTGTCTATCGCACGAGGCCTTCACCGCGCCTGCGACGGCCTCTGCGTAGTCGTCCAGCGACGGCGGTCGATCGCTCGGCAGATAGCGCACACCCAGTCCGCCCCCCAGGTCGAGGTCTTCGATAGTGTATCCAAGCTCGGATCGCAGTTGGACGGCGAAGGCAACCATCATCTGGGCGGCCTCGGCGAACGGGTGAACGTCTAGGATCTGAGAGCCGATGTGGCAGTTGATCCCGCGGAGCTGGAGATTGGGGGCCTTCAGCGCTCTTGCCACTGCTTCGCTGGCGTCTCCGCCGGCGATGGCAAGTCCGAACTTGGTGTCCACCTTTCCGGTCTGGATGTGGGTATGGGTGTCGGCCTCCACTCCAGGTGCGACCCGGATGAGGACGTCCATGGTCACGCCGTTGGCGGCGGCGATATGCTGAATGGTGTCGATCTCCTCGAGGTAGTCGATGCCGATCCGCCCCACCTTCGCCGCGACGGCCATCTCTATCTCGCGCGTCGACTTGTTGTTGCCGTGCATGACGATCTTGCTGGGCGGCACCCCGGCCTGCAACGCTGTGTGCAACTCGCCCCCGGAGGACACGTCTACGCCGAGCCCTTCCTCCTCGACGATCCGGCAGAGGGCCATCGTTGTGAAGGCCTTACTGGAGAACGAGATATGGACCTTGGGATACTGTGCTCCCAGAGCTTTGCGATAGGCGCGGCACGTATTGCGCAGAGCCTGCTCGTCGACGACATACAGTGGAGTGCCGAAATCGCGGGCGAGGTCCACCGTACTGCATCCCCCAATCTCGAGGATGCCCTCATCGTTAATCCGCTGTGTTCCCAGAAGCATGCCGTGATTCTCCCGTCTGTCGGCCTCCAGGGCCGGCTTTCGCACAAAAAGCGAAACGCCAGACCTCTTTTTCGGTCTGGCGTCGTCGTTCCGGTTGCCTCTCTCTTCGGTGATCGTCAGCGGGCCGCGAACGCACCAACGCCAGCGAGGCGCTTAGCCTTGGTCGTCATGCCATACATGCAGACTGAGGCGTTCATGGTCTTGCGGCGTCCAGCCGACAGACAGCATATCGGAATCGGCGAGCAAAGTCAACCGGCGGGCGGGGCGTGTAACTTCTGAGGGTCGCGGTTCGTCTAACCATACGGAGGAGGGAGAAGCTGATTCGTGAGACCGCCGCGGAGGCCAGCCTCTTGAGCGAGGGGGAAGATGTAGGCCAGGTGCGGGCCCAGTGCTCGGCACTGGTGGCCCGCGCGCAGGGCGGGGATATGGAGGCCTTCGACGAGCTGTATCGGCTGCATCGGGACAAAGTATATTCACTCTGCCTGAACCTGTGCGGCGATCGCGAACGAGCGCAGGACTTGCTCCAGGAGACGTTCGTGAGAGGCTGGCGCGGGCTACAGGGTTTCCGAGGTCAGTCCGCCTTCAGCACGTGGCTTCACCGGGTCGCTGTGAATGTGTGCCGGGATGGGGAGCGGCGCCGGCGAACGCAGGTCGGCGAAGCCCACGCTGGTATCGAGCAGGATTCGGTTGGCGCCCCGGAGGCCCGAGCAAGCGCTCGTCGTCGAGGTGCCGGTGCTCGAGCCGTATCCCACGACCGGGGTGGGTGCATTCTGCCCTTACCCGGAGTGCGCGGCTGTCGGGATGCCGCTCGCGGGGGTGAAGATGTGTCAGTAGCCGGAAATGCCGCAAGTTGACAATCTGCGTCACTAGCGGCCGGCGCGGAGGCCCTCCGGCTCTGCTCCCGCAGGGCCGCCGCGGGTGCGGCCTCGATCGTGGTTCACGAGCTGTGCGTCTGGTCGACCGCTTTGGCAGTGCGGGCGAAGTGCCGCTTGAGCGAGCGGTAGAGGCCGCGGTAGATCGGATAGTACTTGTTGTAGACGGCTGAGACTTTGCGGTCCGGGTTGACTGGCTCCTTCGTGTGAACCGCGGCGGCGCAGGCGGCGGGGACGTCAGCGTAGACCTGGCCGGCGACGCCGCCGAGAAGGGCGGCGCCGAAGGCCGCTCCCTCATCGATCGCCATCGCCACCAGCGGCGCCCGGAAGACGTCGCTCTGCATCTGCCGCCAGAAGGGGCTGCGAGAGCCGCCGCCGGTGTTGCGGATCTCGTTGAGCGGCAGCTTCATTTCCTTCAGGATCTCCAGTGAGTCCCGGAGCCCATAGCAAACACCCTCCATGACGGCGCGGGCCATGTGAGCCTTCGTGTGGCGCAGTCCCAGTCCCATGAAGACACCGCGGGCATTGGGATCGGCATGGGGGGTACGCTCGCCGGTCATGTAGGGCAGGAAGATGAGGCCCTCGGAGCCGATGGGGGCGGAAGCCGCTTTCGCGGTGATGATCTCATAGGGATCGATGCGGCGTTCGGCGGCCTCGGCCTTCTCCTCACCGCAGAGCTCGTCGCGGAACCAGCGGAGAGAGCCACCGGCCATCAGCATCACGCCCATGGCGTGCCACTGGCCTGGGACGGCATGGCAGAAGGTGTGCACGCGGAGCTTCGGGTCCATCTTCGGCTCGTTCATGGGGGAGAAGACAGTGCCCGAAGTCCCCACCGAGACGGCGACGATGCCCTCCTCGATGACGCCGTTGCCGACAGCGGAGCAGGCGTTGTCGCCGCCCCCGCCCGCGATGGGCAGGCCGGCTCGGAGACCGATTTCTTCGGCCGCAGTCCGGCATACGGCAGTCGACGCGACGGGCGACTCGTACACCGCGGGCACCATGTCTCGCGTGAGCCCGAGCCCGGCGAGCATCACGTCCGACCAATCCCGCCTGGCGACGTTCAGCAGCGACGTGCCGGCGGCGTCGGAGACCTCGGTGGCGAACTCGCCGGTCAGCCGATAGCGGACGTAGTCCTTGGGCAGTAATATCATGCGGAGCCGTTCGTAGTGCTGCGGCTCGTTGTCCCTGAGCCAGACGATCTTGGGCGCCTGGAAGCCGGTCAAGACGGGGTTCAGAGTTTCCGCGACGACCGTGTCGAATCCGACGGTTTCATGGATCCACTCGCATTGTGCGGCGGTCCGCTGGTCGCACCAGAGGAGCGCCTCGCGGATGACATTCCCGTTCTCATCGAGGAATACGGACCCGTGCTGCTGGCCGGAGAGGCCGAGGCCGCGGACTTCGTCCGGCTTGGCGCCGGATTCCGCGAGCACATCCTTGACGGCGGCGACGGTGGCACGCCACCAGTCGGCGGGGTCTTGCTCGGCCCAGCCGGGGCGGGGAGTATGAAGTGCGTACTCGTGCGTGGAACGAGCTATGACGTTCCCGGCAGTGTCGATGAGCACGGCCTTGGCTCCGGTCGTGCCGACGTCGATGCCGATGAGACAGTCAGGCATTGGACGCTCCTCTCCGACTGGCTCGGTTGTGGTTACGCTTGGGCACGAAGCTGCTCGGCCAGAGGAGAACCTGCAACGCGAAGAGGGTCAGAATCGCGTCCCTGACGAGCAGGTCCCAGTCGAGCTTGTGGTCGCCCATGAAGGGAAAGAAGCAGCCGCAGTTGATATCGAGGCCCCGGATGAAGGCGAGGAAGCCGGCGACGATGAAGAGCGCCAGGAGGCCGGCGAGGACGAGGGCGCTGCTGCGGGGGATGATGCCGATGACGAGGAAGATGCCGGCGACCAGTTCGACCCAGGGCAGCGTGATGCCGACGAGGTTGACGAGGTCGGGGTGGATGATGCGGTAGCCATAGACGAGGCGAGCGAACTCGTCGGGTCGGAGGAGCTTCGGATAGCTCGTATAGATGAAGATCCCGCCGATGAGCAGTCGGCAGCAGGCGCCGACGACAGGATGGCCGAGCGTGGCGCGGACGCGGGCGGCGGTCAAGGCTCTGCCCCCTCCTCTACCGGTCCCCCCGATTCGGCCCAGGCGCGCCATCCGGACTCGAATACGGAGACATGTGAGAAGCCGTACTCAAGGAGGCGCTCGGCGACGTGGATCGAGTCGGAGCATTCAACTCCATCGCAGTAGACGATGATGCGCGACGCCTCTTCAACGCGGTCTGCAATCTCCGGGAAGTAGTCGTCGAATTCGTACGCAGGAAGACTGAGAGCGCCCGGCACGTGACCCTCTGCGTAGTCCTCGGGAGGCCTCGCATCGAGGAAGAGAGCGGTTTGCTCATCGAAGGCGGAGAGAGCGTCTCGGAGATCGACGCCCCGGATCTCCTTGGGCAGGGTCGGGGTCGGCGTACTGTCAGCGCCGGCCGTGGTGAATAGCAGCGGGATTCCCCGAGGAGAGATCTCGTTGACAACGACGCCGAGTGCGGCGCTCCCGATGACGAGGGCGAGCGCCCCCACGATCACGGCGGCTATCTCGCTGCGTCCGCCCCTATTGCTGCGGCGAGTCCTTATCAGCATCCTCTGCCGAGACGATCTTCCCGTAGACGGGGATCTGCAATTCCTTCGTGTGTGCGAGGTCAGTGCGCACCGTCACCTTCGCATTGATCCGACCCGGTTCCTGAAGCGGGCCCACCTCGATCGTGAGCTTGTACCCAGGGCGCTCGTCCCCGAGCGGCAGCACACTGATCACGCGCGCGGCGGGGTTGTTTGAGGTCGTGCCCAATATCCTAAACCCCGGAACGTCGACGGGAGTAAGCTCGACCGATCGTTGCACGGCTTCCCCGACCGCGAGCCTGCCGACGTAGACCCCCCGGGGCGAGAGCTCGATCTCAACCTTCACTGCGCCCTGGACGGTGAGCGTAACCCGCGGCTCGACAGGGTCGTTCGAATCGACGTATACGTGCTTCACGACTCGGTCCCGCATGGTGCCGGAGCGGAAGGTGACCTTGAGGGTCGTCTCTTCGCCGGGGGCGAGTTCCCGCTTCTCCGGCATGGCGGCGGTGCACCCGCAGCTGCTCTTCACCTTTCCGATCTCCAGGGGCGCGCGGCCGATGTTTCGAAACGTGAATAGGTGGGTGACCTCTTCATTCTGGTACATGGTGCCGAAGTCGAACGTGAGCTCCGGGAACTCAATGCGTGCCTGGGCTTCATGGGATGCCGGCGCCCCCGCCAGCCCAAGGGAGGCGGCGGTCAGGAGCAACGCGAGAACGAGCAACGAGGCCGTCATGAACGAGCATATGCAAGACACGTCAAGCTGCTTCTCCAAAGCAAACGCCTCCCTTGCCCGTGTTACTGGACAGCTCGGTCGCCGCGGCCGGGCGCCTGAGATGGTGCTCCGAAGTGATCGAAGCCGGCTCCCAGCGATCGCTCACTCCCGTCGGCGTCCATCAACAGCACTTCTTCCTCGGCAATGATCTCGCCTATCACCGTGAGCTGCGTCCCGGTCGCTTCTGACAGTGCGGAGGCCAGCTCTTGGACGGCGGCAGGGGGACACGTCAGCAGCAACTCGTAGTCCTCACCACCGGTGATCGCCAGTTGGCGGTCACTGATCCCGAGGCGATCGGCGACGAAGGAGCACGCTCGATGAATGGGGATGTCCCCGGCCCGGACGCGGGCCCCGACGCCGCTCTGTTGGCACAACCGGGGCAGGTCGTCGGCAAGGCCGTCGCTGAGATCCATCATGGAGGTCGCGCATCGGGCGCCAGCGATCACGCGGGCCTCGCGCAAGCGCGGCTCGGGTTCGTGCTGCGCCTGGGTCGCCTCTGCCAGCAGAGAGCTTTCGGCCTCCACCACCGCGTGCTGGCGAGATGCGAGGCCCGCGGCGGCGGCACCAAGACTGCCAGTAACCAGGAGCGCGTCACCTGGGATTGCACCCCGCCGCAGAAGCATCTGCTCTCGCTCGACCCAGCCGGTGATGGCGACGTCCACAACCAGAGGGCCGGGCGAGCCGACGAGGTCCCCGCCCACGAGGGCGGCTCCGTACCTGGAGGCAGCTGCGACCAATCCCTCTCCTATGCCCGACACGACGTCTTCGGGTAGATCCCCTGAGGCGGCAATCGAGGCCACGGCAGCAGCAGGTTCACCACCCATGGCCGCGATGTCGCTCAGATTCTGGACCATCGCCTTCCAGCCAATCTGCCGGGGCTCGGCCCATTCCCGCTGGAAATGGATACCTTCGACCATCATGTCACACGCAAGTAAAAGCAAGCGGTTATCTGACGAGATGAGGACGGCGGCGTCGTCGCCGGGCCCCACGATAACATGTGGGCCGAGCGTGCCTGAAGCGAGTGCCCGAAACCGCGATACAACACGATTCTCTCCCAGCTCCTTGATCGAGCGGCTATCCATGTTCTGTTCACCCCTCGTTTGGTTGACGATTCTCAGCTATCAGCAGGAAGCCGCGACCGAGCCACTCACTTGTGAGCCGCGGCAGCGTTTCCGAGAAGCGAGAATACACAGTAGTTCCCACACATGGAGCACGCTCTGTCTCCATCACCGGATGGGCGATGGCGAGCCCGCGCCCGATCGGGATCGATAGCGAGTCGGAACTGCTCGCTCCAGTCGAGGCTCGCCCGCGCCCGAGCCATCTGGTCGTCCCAGTGGCGCGCCCGAGTGCCCAGGCGCACGATGTCGGCCGCGTGGGCTGCAATACGGGTGGCGACGACCCCTTCCCGGACCTCGTCGAGACTCGGCAATCCGAGGTGCTCGGCCGGAGTGAGGTAGCACAGAAAGTCGGCCCCCGCCATGCCCGCGAGGGCCCCACCGATGGCGCCGCTGATGTGGTCGTAGCCGGGCGTCACGTCTGTGACCAGAGGCCCCAGTACATAGAAGGGCGCATTGTGGCAGAGACGCTTCTGGAGCACGACGTTGGCGGCCACTTGGTCGAGGGGGAGATGGCCGGGGCCTTCAACCATGGCCTGCACCCCTGCCTCCCGGGCGCGGAGAACAAGCTCCCCGAGAACCGCTGTCTCGGCGATTTGAGCGCGGTCCGAGCCGTCTGCGAGGCAGCCGGGCCGCAGGCCGTCACCCAGGCTGAGCGTGACGTCGTGCTGCCGACAGATCTGGAGGAGATCGTCGAAACGCTCGTAGAGCGGATTCTCCCGCTCGTTCGCCCGCATCCAGCAGATGGTGAAGGCACCGCCTCGGCTTACAACACCGGTGAGCCTATCGCCTTTCAGCGCGAGTTCGGAAGTGTCCCGGGTGACGCCGCAGTGAACGGTGATGAAATCCACGCCGTCGGCTGCCTGCTTCGCGACCACCTCGAAGAGGGCATCTTCTGACATGCTCGCTATGCCCTCGCCACCGGTGGTGGCTTCGATGGCGGCCTGATAGATGGGCACAGACCCCACCGAAACGGGACACTGAGCGAGCACAGCGCGTCGGGTGGCGTCAACATCGCCGGCAGTGCTCAGATCCATGACGGTGTCGGCACCGGCCTCGACGGCCGCCTTAAGCCGGGCAATGACGCCTTCGGAATCCGGGGCATCGCCAGAGCTGCCGATGTTGGCGTTGACCTTGATACGAAGCCCGGCGCCAATGGCTGCAGGACGGGCGGCGTGTCGGTTCCGGTTGAGGGGAAGAACAATCACGCCCGAGGCGATGCCCTGCCGCAGCAGTTCGGGCTCGACATGTTCGAGGTCCGCAACGGCACTTATCTCCGGGGAGAGGTTGCCTTTCCGCGCGATCTCAAGTTGCGTCATCCACACTGCTCCCGTTGATCCTGCGTTCGGCGGGCCGCTCGCACAGCTCCGAGCAAGGCGCGGGCGGCCGCCTCCATATCGTCGGCCTCGGCGACCGCCGAGACGACAGCAATTCCGTTGGCGCCGGCTTCCACAGCGCTTGCCACATTGTCGCAGGTGAGGCCGCCGATGGCAAGGACCGGAATTGCCACCACACGCGTGATCTGTGCAATGGGAGCAACGCCTATTGCCGCGCCGGCGTCCGGCTTCGAACTCGTGGCGAAGACAGGGCCGACTCCGAGATAGCTCGCTCCAGCGGCCTCGGCCGCCCGGGCGTCTCGGGGATTGTCCACGGACGCACCTATAATCGCCTCCGGGCCCAGTAGCCGACGGGCAACTGGTATCGGCACGTCTTCTTTGCCCAGGTGCACGCCGTCGGCGCCGGAGGCGAGAGCGATGTCAACACGATCGTTGACTATGAATGATGCTCCATGTTCATGAGTGAGTCGCCGCAGTGCTGTGGCGAGCTCCAGCAGGGCACGCCCGGAGAGGCGCTTGTCCCTGAGCTGGATGATCGTCGCCCCGCCCCCCAAGGCCGCGCGCCCCACCTCCAGGTGCCCCCGCTGAAGGTTCTCGACTTCCCGCGTGATGACGCACAAATCGAAGTTCACCATATCCGAGCGGCCTCTTAGCGCAGGATTGGAAGTAGAAACCAGCTGGCCGCGCGTGCGACCGCAACCGCGGGCAAGTATACGGAGCGGCGGAACGGGGTGTCAAGCATAGCCGGCGGCGCGCAGACGTCCTGAGGCCTGCGCGCCGCCAGTGCCGGGATCACACTCCCCAGCCAATGCCCGGTTTCCGCTCGCCGGGCAGCGCCCAGGCCAGCGGCAGCTTTACCCTCGGTCGCGTTGTATGATAGAATGCGCCGCGCTGTCGGTGGAAGGGGCCGCTCGCAGCTCCGTGCTGTGCTGTCGTCGGAGCTGCAACGCGCAGCCACGCCCGGTTTCCGCGGTTGGTGGCCGTCGGCGCGAGGGTGACAAGATGATCACTTTGACCGAGGCGGAGTACGCAAGCAAAGTCCACGGGGGCTGGCTCGGCAAGCTCATCGGGGCAGCAGTCGGCCAACCTACGGACGGACAGAAGCAGATCCAAGAGGTCAGTGGCTACCCAGGGGCACTTTCCCAGAGGCCTGCCTCCCCCAACGAGGGCACTGATCTTCAGATCGTATGGTTGCGGGCGCTACAGAGCGCAGGCCCGGAGATCACTACCGATGAGTTGATCTCTGCCTGGCTTCGGCACATCATACACGTTCACGGCGAATACCCCCACGCTCGAGCGAACTTCCACAGGGATATGCCGCCGCCGGTGTCGGGCGTCTTCGATAACCCCTTCCGCGAAGCGCTCGGAGCGTTGGCACGGGCAGACCTGTGGGGAATGGTGGCCCCCGCCGACCCGGAACAGGCGGCCTGGTTTGCCCGCCGCGATGCGATTATCGACCATGCAGGAGCGGGCCTGGAGGCCGCCGTCTGGCTGGCGGGCATGGCAAGCGCCGCCTTCGCCGAGAAGGACGTGTCACGGCTAGTGGAGCTGGGATTGGGACTCATCTCCCACGACGGGAGGGTTGCGCGGGCGGTGAGAGACGTGGTTCGGTGGCATGGAGAACATGCGAACTGGGGGCGCACCCGGGAGATGCTTCTCCGGTCTTACAGCTCGGAGGATCTTCGGGACAGCGTCCTCGCTGCAGGGTTGATTGCGTTGTCGCTGCTGCACGGCAGGGGCGATTTCGCGCGCTCGGTCCTCACGGCGGCAAACTGCGGCTGGAGTTCGAGCTGCACGTGTGCCGCGACCGGCGCGCTCCTCGGGCTGCTGCTGGGGGCGGAAGGGCTGCCTCCGGAATGGCGCCATGCAACCCGCGACCAGCTTGTTGCCGGCTGGGGAGTGGTGGGGCTTCCACGAAGCGCTCCGTGCGGGGTGCTCGCCGATCAGACATGTGAGCTCGGCCGCTTGGTGATTCGCTCAAAATGCGCGGGAAGGGTGCAACTCGCACAGGAGCCGCCGGAGGAAGTCAGCAAGCTGGCAGCGCCCGAAGCCTCGTCCTTTCTCCGGCTGCTGGCAATGGGTCCGTACGTGGCGTCCTATCGCCGCGGTCCGCTCCAGATACAGATCGATTACGACGGCCGACCCACCATCGGGTACGACGTACCGCGGCGCCTCGCCATTGCCTTGTCCAACACGGCGAACCGGAGCCTGGAGGTGCAAGCGCGGCTCTCGGCGCCGGCGGGGTTCGTCGTCACCACAACATCCGAGTCCGTAACGCTGTCGGAAGGGACTACCGTCTCCTTCATGCTGACGTGCAGCGCACCCCGGGACCACGCTCGCATCTCGGTCACCAACCCGTGCACTCTATTCTTGTCGGTGGATGACGGCTCGGAGGCGACTGTCCCGATCACGCTCGTCGGAGAGGCCCTCTGGTATGCAGCCGGACCCTACGGGAGCTTCGACGAGGCCCACGCACCGGAGCAGCAAGGGGTGCTCTCCGGCGAAATGCCGCTGGGAGGGGATGGGTGGCGACAGTTGTCCGTAGCCGAGCCCGCGGTGAATCTGCTCGCCGACCTGGAAGGAGAGCAGGGAACTTATTACCTGGCAACCGATGTGAACACTCCGAGGGCGATGCGCTCGCGCCTGCAAGTTGGATGCAACGACGGCACGAGAGTCTGGCTCAACGGACAGGAAGTCCTCCATCAACATGAACATCGGCCGGTGTCACCCCTGAGCACTGATGAGTTCGAGGTGGAGTTGCGAAACGGGTGGAACCGCCTCCTCATCAAGATGGCTCAGTGTTCGCCGCGCCGATTCCTCTCCGTTGTCTTCAAGGACCTGCACGGGCAGGTGCTGCTGGAGGCCGTGAATACGGCGCCAAGGTCCGGCTAGGCAGGCCGTGCCGAAGGCAGCGATCGCCCGGGGCTAGTCCTTGGATCCGAGATGACGCTCCAGTAGTTGCTCCAACCTGTTTGCCGAGAGACCCTTGCCGCTCGCCACCACCTCGCCGTCGACAACCACCGTAGGCGTCATCATGATGCCGTGGCGGTCCGCCTCGGGCGAGAGGACGTCGTGCTTCCGCACCACCACTCGGCCGGGATGGCGTTCCGCGATTCGCCGGGCGATGCGTTCGGCTTGTATGCACTTCAGGCACGGGAAGACGACGCCGAATTCCTTGATCCCGTAGAATATCTTCACCTCGACGGCCCCCTCTTCGTCGCTCGTCTGCTCCTTCTGGGGGCCGCTGTCTTCGGGCGCACGCGCCGGGGGGCGCACGGCCATGCCGGGGACGTTCAGGTGGGGCGCACAGCGGGAGCCGATGTCGTCGGGGCAGTGCTTTACCTCCCAGCAGGGGATCAGATCGAGCAGCCGTCTGATGCCGGTGGTCGTCAGGCTGTGGCCGTGGATGAGTTCGGAAATGCACCGGATCCAGATCAGGTCCTGGTCGCTGTAGAGGCGCTGATCCGAGCCCGGCTTCCGAGCCGGGCGGAGGAGGCCTTCATCCTCATAGATTCGTAGCGTCCGGGCGCTCAGCCCCACCTGCTGCGCCGCCACACCAATTTGGTACAGCGGGCTTCCTCGGTCTCGTTCCATCGCATTCTCTCCTCCCAGAGTGAGCCTGCTCTCAGCATACCCTGGTAACAATTATTGTCAAGCTAGTTCACATAAATGTCATGGTAGAATAACCAGGCCGCACACGTTCACCGCCCACAATGAATGTGAACTCTGCGAGGAGGATCGCGATGGCTGAACAGCAGGACTTCAAGGTTGCGGTGCTGTCGTGCAACGGGATTGGGCGACTCGTGTCCACCGTCGTCCGTATGGCCGGCTACAAGATCAAGCAAATGCGGCCTGACCAGGTGGTGCTGCTGAGCTCCGGCCGGTTGGCCGTGAAGGAGCCGGAGCACATGGCGTTGCTCGAGCAGTATCCACTCCTGGTGATCGACGGATGCCGGCCGCACTGTGCCAGCTTCATGGCTGACGAGCTCGGGAAGAAGCCGGCCGCACGTCTGTACGCGGCCGATGTGATGGCCGAGAACAAGATCAACGTCGCCGGCGAGAAGCGGCGGAACCTCACCGAGAAGGGCGCGAGGCTCGTGGACGCGCTCGCGAGCAAGGCCGTTGAGGAGATCGACCGCATCATCGCCGATGAGATGTTGAGCACGCTCTAGCGCCAAGGGAATTGTGAGGGAGATAGCGATGGCAGATAAAGTGTGTTTACAGCCGTGTCTGGGTTTGCGCAAGGAGGCGGTGCTCTGCCGCCAGGCATTCTACGTCGTCCATGAGGATCTGCGGCCGGAGAAGACCGTGCTCGGATGCGGGCCGGCGTTGAACGCCAACGTGCAGGAAGACCTGGATTTCA
>Ga0307379_10001632_pt1 | contig 34967 bp, 43 predicted proteins | sample UN2MG_FD_202237 | JGI IMG/M metagenome (GOLD analysis project Ga0307379, IMG submission 202237) | Soil microbial communities from Risofladan, Vaasa, Finland - UN-2 | ecosystem: Environmental > Terrestrial > Soil > Coastal area > Acid sulfate soil | place: Finland: Risofladan, Vaasa | collected...
TAATGTCTCGGTGAACAGTTTAACGAAACCTTTTGGCATACTTGTACCACCTGAAACCACAATCGGAATTTCATCATCAATTTCGATATCAACTTTGTCATCGAATTCTTTGATAATCTTTTTAATTGTATATTCGATTAATGCCTTATGGTAATAATACAAAGCTTCTAGAACCCTCTTATTTTTCTTTTTGTTCGTTGGAAGTTCAACACTCCCGTCTAACTGCATGTATCTTTCTTTTAAATTTGTAACCCGATTGGGGATCATGTTAAGATCTTTAGCGACATAATGGTCGATCCAATCTCCACCTCGGGCTGTTGAAAATGTTAATGCTTCGATGCCTTTATAACTGACGGCTACATTACTCATACCTGCCCCAAAACTAATACCAATTCCACTAAAAGATTCTTTAGCACATTCCGAATATATAATAGCCATAGCTTCATTGATGGCCTTATGGTTTATTCCAATACTGTGTAAAATTCTGGCGAAAACGTTCTCATGAAAAGTTACTGAACGATCACCATCGATAGCTTCAGCTGGAATTGAATACGAACAAAAGACTTCTTTATCTCCCGTATCCCCAATCAAATCCTTTATCATTAATGCTAATACATCAGCTGCATCCATTTCCTTGGATGAAATAAGACCTTTTTCCATTGGTCTCGAAACTTTCTTACCAAACATGTTAGCAAAATCAAACGCGTCAGATCCAATGATATATGTGTCGCCATCTGGACCTTCAACATAATTAATTTTACTTAATTGATTTAAGATATCATCTTTATCAACCGTTAAAAATACGTTTCGTGTAATCTTCACTTCATCTGAGTCGCTTCGACTAGAACATAAATTCATCGTTCCCACGTCCAGCCCCACACACAGAGTATTATTAGTATTTTCAGTCATTTATACAACCTCCAAATAATTTTATTCGCCTTCTCACTTTTTCAATATTTTGTAATTCCTTTTCCCAAATTATCATACACTCGTATCCTCTTCTCTCAAACAATTCTTTTCTTTCTTTCATATGAATACATTCATCAATTCCTGTATGTTCTCTAGAATGCCAGTAATCACCAAAAACTTCAATTACCTTTTTTTCATCTTCATGGATAAAATCTGGATTCTTACCATTTATCCATTCTTTGCCATTCCCAACATATTTAAATGGAAGTTTTAACTCTTTGCAAATATTAATAACAATGATTTCTGGTTTATTTGGATATGTGTGAAACCGCTGTCCAAATTCTTTGCAATATTCTAGATCTTTAAATTTTTTCTTATGTGTGATGCTTTTTAATATACGCTCTCGTTTAGATTGTTTTCTCCCATACATAGGATTTCCAGAACCTTTCCTAGATTCAGAAAACTTTTTTCTAAACTCTGGTGTCAGATAACTCATATCTTTTGTTTTCATCGCTTCTTTTATTTTTTCTCTAACATAAAGAAGTTTAGATGGATTTCTTTTTCCATTTCTAGAGCAAGGTCGGCATAAATAACCTCTCTTACTATTTAAAAAATCAACCAAACGTATATTCCGAACTTTTCCACACTCCAAACAATTAACCAAAACTTTTCTCGTCTTCCCTTTCATTCTTTTGTTAAAAGGTTTTCCATCAAGCTCTCTTAATAAAAATAAATATTTATTTATTTTAAATAAATCCTTTTCTGAAAAACCTTTCTTCTCTGAATACCATCCTAAATTTTTGTGTTGCAATTTTAATCTTTCCTTATTATTTTTAAACTGTAAACGCTAGTTTCTTATGTTTCTCTTTGTAACGTTCGTATTTATTTTGTGCTTCAGCAGCTTTACTTTTATATTTTTTAACCATTTCTTTTTTCTTTTCTTCACAACTCGCATCTCCACTACACTTTATCTTTGCTGCCGCTGCCGCTGCTTTTAATCCTTCTTGTGCATTACATTTAGCCATACATTGTTGACGTATAAAAGTATTAGTTCCAATGACTTTACACTTTCTTGAGCACTTCTCAGTAAAAGCTCTAATAAGACGATATGCAAGCCAAAAAGGGCCAAACATCCGACCAGCAACACTCGCGATAGCTTTTCCTATATGCCCTTGTTTATTTGGATCTTGTATTTCATTCATCATTAGTGCCATCTTCTGATCCAATGTAGCATCTTCTTTTATGAACTTGATGTACATATCCTTCTCTGGATGATCCCCACTTTCATAAATAAAATTCAAAGCCTGATCCAATTCCTGCTCATTAATATTTAATTGTTCTAATGTCAACATAATTATATCCTCACTATTTATTTAATAATTTTGATAATGCATCAGCGGCACTATCGTTATCTGATCTATCTTTTTTAACCGTTTTTGTATTTCCTTGTGAATTGATTTTCATATCATCGAGATTGAATTCTGGAATGAAGGGAGCAACCGCTTCATCATCTATCGTTTTTCTCTCTTCTTTCGAACCACCAGAACCACCAGAAATTTTAATATCTTTAATGGCGTTTAACACATCATCTCGAAATGTATCAAGCCCATTTATATTTTGTTCTATCTTTTTACCCGAATCATTCTTAGAGGTCTCTAATAACTTTTCAATCATTTTTTCCATTCGATCCATACGATTAACGAGTTTCTTATCTGGTTTTTGTTTTTGAATCTTCTGTTTATTCGTATCAAAATCTTTGGCGTTATATTTCTCTCTTTCACCCCCTGGATTTGTTGCTATAATTTCGTAATCAGTAATATCACATACCTTTAAATGGCCTACTATAGTTCTTATATCACCCTTTGATATATCGATTACCGCTGGAGTGCGAAAAGATGGTATTCCAGGTATCTCGATTAGATGACCTTTCTCTCTTATGTGTAATTTGATCATATTTTTCCCATTCCAATTTGCTGTTTCAATTTCTTTAAAGCATCTGACTTTTTTCTATCATTAGGCCTTATATATCTATAATAACCCGTATAAACAAGTGCCAATAACAAATTGTATGATTTTGCACCCAGCCATGGCATAGATAACCCAAAAGCTGTACCAGAACCAAATAATGCAATCAACATAAGACCATCAGAACTTGTGAATAAATCGGCAATTGAGTATCTTCCACCCAAAGCATCCACAACGTGTGAAAAATTAAAATCATAATCCAAGTCACCGATAAATGTCATATTCAACCACATATAAACCAAAATACCAGCAACAGCGAGCCCCCCAATCTTTTTTAACTTTGGGTATCTATTTAGAAGAGAATCTATTTTTATAGCACCGGATCGAAGTTTTTGAATGGCTTTAGTTTTATATAATTCTTTAAAGACTGCTGATAATGTTCCCTTGACAGCCTTAGATGCTTCACTAACAGCCTTAAACATAAGTGATATATTAAATTTAAATGCCTTTAAAATACCATATATGGATTTATTTTTGAAAGCCGAAATCAATTCCTGTGAGCCCAGTTTATAATCTTGTGCTATCTTTGCCATTCCAAGCTTCAAATTATTAAATACCATCTTCCACTCACCTGACAATCTATTCTGTCTTATTTTAAGAGCGACAAAAAAATTTTCAGATAATTGGTTAGCGAAAACTAAATCGAGTGCTTCACAATAAATATCATACGTCATAACATTAACATCTAATTCTTTTACAACTTGAGGTTTTTTACTTGGATCGGTAATTTGATATTCCTGATCTGGTTTTAAATATTCTAAAGCTCTGTCAATAAAAATTCGTTGGTCTGGAAGAACCATTTCTCTAACGACCTCTGGAATTAACCACTTCCCATCCTCATGTTCATGAACACCATTAGAATTTATTTTGATGTTTTCGGATTTCGACATGCATAAAAATATATAACAGTCCGTTGTATTTTTATGCTTCTCGGAGTAGTATTCGGTTTTACCAAGAAACTTAACAGGCTTGACATCAAGGCCGCTTTCTTCTTTAACTTCCCTCATCATACAATTCACAACGACCTCACTCTTCTCACATGCACCTCTAGGGAATTCCCAGTGGAGTGGAAAATGATCATCCTTTGCTCTCTGAACGACTAAAAATTTATATGTGTTGGTGTCCTCATCTTTTCTAAAGACAATCGCACCTGCCGTAATTCTATGTTTCTTTTTCATTATTGATCTCCCTTTTATAAAATTCTTCTTTGTAGAAGATGAGCTCATTTAATACAGTGTTAATCTCTTCCAGCTCTATAAAACCCAATTGAAATCCGCAATCTCTACAATTTTTAATAAGTCTTTTATAAAACTCCACAACTACATATGGTTTTATTTGTTGACAATTTGCACAAAATTCCATTTAATTACCCTTTATACATTATAAATATTAATCTCAATTAAATCACCTTCACTGAAAATGACATTTTCATATTTTATTTCTATTGATTGTATTGATGATATTTTTATTCCAATTCTATCTTCCAATAACCAATCATCACCATAATTCATTTCACAAGCGTAACTACTTATTATTGCATAGTCTGGACCATCTATATAATCTGGAGCTGGTATCTCTATAAACCAATTAGCAGTTGAATCTGCCTCAGCAGCAGTAACAACATGCAAATATGTGTTTTGTAATACTACATCTTCTTGATACGTGATCTCAGTTGGTGGTGGTGTTATGGTAATTTCAGATGTCCCATCCTGGATAGTATAATCTTGAAGATTTAAAACGCTATTACTGGTCTCATCTAAACCCCAATCCCAATGATATCGAGTTATTGATCGATTAAATGGAACGTCACACAACTCACCGGTTGCATTCGTCGACCCATATCGAACTTCAAGCTTAATATTTTCAACTAGATAGTTCGAATTTATTACGATGTATGTTGGTATCTCAACTTCATAATTGAGGTTAGCTATTATTCTCCAATCGGCTACAGAATCTGTTCCACCATAACGAGTTGATCCATCAGATAAATCAGTCATAGCAAAATTAGGTTTTATTCTCAATGGTAGAACCAGTTCATTCTGTGCTGTCGATCTAATCAATTGTGTTGTTGCACCGGAAGAAGCCCAATCAAGATTATATCTTAAACCAGTGTATTCATTACTGTATGTAAATGTTACAAAATCTTCTGGTAGGATCATATATGATGTAAAAAAGTTTGGATATATAACTCGATCCATTCCACCCAAATGATTAATCAAATGCACCTTCAAATCTAAGTATTCATAGAATGAATTAACCAAATAGATTAATTCAATCTCGCCTTTAAACCTCATGAATATAGGAGATATCTTCATATTAGCATCCTGATAAATTGGATCGAACATTCTAGCTCCAAGACCAGCCGCGAGGTTTGGATATCGCCATAATTGTTTACCACCAGCCGATGCATCAGCTGGAAGCATCGTCCCAGTCGGATTTAAAATCAACGCTGGTAATAGCGGTTTATCAGCTTCTCTCCCAAGTAGATTATGTTTATTACAATATTCAACAGCTTTATCATATGTAGAAACAGTTTTATAACCTATTCTATCGTATAAAGTATCGGAAAAATAATCTAATGTATTCTTGAAAAAGTTTCCAAAAACATTATGAATAAAAAATACAGTGTCCTTATTTAGAGTGTCATATGACATTTATATATCCTCTTAGTCGAGTTTGGTTATCTTACTCCTGTCTATCAAATCATGATAATCAAACACCGGTGCTTTCTTTGATTCATCATAATATTCTTCTAAAACCCTACTCGTGTTTTGTGTCGATACTTGTAGTCCGGTGGTTCTAACGACCTTTTTACCCAACTTTTTCATAATAGAATGTCGCTCTGCAATCATGAAAAAATACTCTTCAATATATGGAAGAATTGTAAATCCATATAAATTCATTGTATCGTAAATATATTTATCATGAAGTTGTATTTTGGATAGTGTTATGGTCTCATTTAATACCATTGTAACCTCACTGGTATAATCTGGTTTAATACAATCATATTGATTGACAATATCTAATGTATCTTTCTTAAAATTATGAAGCTTCAAAAAAGTATCACAAAATTTAGCAGCTTCAATATTCTTAAACATTTTAACCATTCCTGGAATCATTGTATTTGATTCGAAGTCTGAATCAATACTAAATAGTGAAAATGTGCTTCCCTTATCAAAAAATATTGTGACATTATAAAAACCGTTATTAAATGGTAAACGTATCGAATATGATCGATTCAATTTTTTTCCTAATCTTAGCATTCCTATTCTCCTTTTCCCCAAACACTTCCAAATCCTGAGTCTGTATTTTCTCCAACATGCTCTGACATTGATAGGATGGTTTCTTTATCTTGATTTGTTTCAACAATAGCTTTGCAAAATTTCTTATACGTTTTGAATTTCTTACCTGTTTCAGGTTTCCATAAAAACAATGCTTTAATTGCTATTTCCCCAAAGCTGTCATATGGAAAGGTCTTATCCTTAAAATCAAAATCCTTATTTGTATATTCTGTTATGGATTTCATAAAATCATTTCTGATATTTTCTGGTATCTCTGCTAAATTATTTTCAAAAAACTTAACAATAGGAATGGTTTTTCTTGCTTCAAATTTAACGAATGTTTTTAAAACATCGGAATCATTATGACCATTCTCATTAGCATAAGATTTAATTTTAGCTTGATCCAGTTTGATGTCAACATCATTTTGTATTATATATAATTCTATCGGTATAACATGATTTGTAATTTGTTCTTCGTTTAATGTGTTGTCAGGGTTCAAAGCACATTTATCATGAGAAAATGCTGTAACGTGTTTCATATGTGCATCATTCGGAAAATTTTTACTGTTTATAAATTCCTCTAATCGTTCTCCCGCCTCTCCAAAATCTCTTTGTGTAAGATCGAAACCATAAGTTTTAAACTCATCGTTTTTATAAGAATCAAATGCACCAACTTCATTAAATTGATTGTATTTATCCACCAATATCGATTTCAAGTCAGTACCCTCTTTTATAAAACTGAAAATAAAAGGCGACATGCAAATGCTCGAAGCGAGATTTACAAATGATTTATTCAAGTAATTATCATTTGTTTTATTTTCTATTTTATCACGACAAAGTTTAATGAATATATAACTAAACAAAAGGTCATGAGCCATCTCTATATTCTTTGGTGTGGATTTTTCATATCCGTTATATCTAAATATTGGCATAGATTGGCTCACTGATTGTGTGGTCAACATCATTTTTATAATTGAATTGACTCTCGTTGATAGATATATCATACTTTTCTGACAGGTGGGATCAATGCCTGGAAAACATTCCATATCATAATAGTTTTGATTTAGTTCAATTTCAAACTCACGCACTGGTGTTGATTTTTCTGAGCATCTCGAGACAATCTTTTCCATATTTTTCAAATCACCCTTCAACCATTTCAAAAGTTTATTATCAGAAATATCTTTTCCGGTAGCTGGTTTGCTCTCCAACTTTAAATTAGCTGGTAGAGTCAGATCAATATTATTCATATCATCACCAACAAAAGAATCCAACTCTCTTAACATATTTAATACCTCGTTTGTATTTTCCGTGTCTACTTCTGGTTTTATTGAAGGTTCTGAGCTCTGTGGTGGAGGTGGCTCATCTCCCTGCATTCGATCCATCTGAACTACAGCATTCTTGATAAGTCCAGGCATTTGCTTAATGACCTCGTTCATTTCAATCATGTAGAATCGATTTGGGAAGTGTAGACACCAATCCAAATATTTTCTATTCCCAACCATATCACCGATCAAACTAATGAAGGAATGAAATTCTGGTGAGAACGGCATAATGATACTAGTTGAATCTGAGGTTCCGTGTGTTATTCTTATTCTGACTATTGGTTCGTTTTGCTGTGAACCACGTAGAAAATCGAAAGTTAGAAAGACAGATTTTCCAGTCTTATAATGTAACTGTGATTCTGGATTCCCCTCTTTACTTTGATATTCTTGAGCAGCTTCACCAACAACATCTTTCAATCTTCCGTAGAGTTCGAATAATTTTTGATATGATAAGGAAACAGTTTTATTCAAACTATCATTTTGAATATTTATTACGAATGTGGGTGCTGAAAAAGATAGTGAATCTTTTGTATTTGTTGACATCGAAACTCTCATAAATCCATTCGTTCCATATACTTTATCACGATGGGTATATATATTTTGACTCAACCATTGAACGTCATTTGAATACATAGTTTAATCTTCCTTTCAAGTGTCTCTAAATTTGTCCTTTTGTTACAAAAAACTGAGAAGTATTTTTGTGAAAATTTGACCGTTTTAAAAATTATTACCATATTTTAATTTTTTTTACGCGTTTCATCATTTTTGTGACGCATATATTTTTTTCAACCCGTTTAAGACATTTTCACAAGAGTTTATCGATTCTTGAGATTTGTATTTGTAATGAAATCAACTAATTAAAAAGGTCCGTCCACATATATAATATATAATATATAATATTAGATATTATATAGAGAGACAATCTTTGCTTATTATCTCTTATTTTTAATCTTTACTGGTAATCTTTTACTTATTATCTTTCCCTTCTAATCTCGAGTTAATATAAAAAGGGACAATACGACCTGATTTCTCCTTACGCCTGACGGCTACAGGAAATCAGGTCTGATTATTAATAACCCATACAACTATATCATCACTCCTACATTCAACATAAATCTTCCACATTCCAAACCTTGCTTAATATCAACCGCTCTGAGTTCACCCTATCAATCTTAATAATACCCTCATCATCCAATCGACTAAGAGCTTGATTCAAAGACTTTCTTTTATGGGAGGTATTTCTACCGGTTACATCATTTGAATTCAAATTGATCATACTAAAGAGCTCTGTAGTGGTATATATCAACTTGTTTTTATAAATCTTTTCCTTTTTATTATAATAATTTTTATTCAAAATACCTTTCCCAATAAAAAATGAATTACTTGACATCTCATACAATGAAGATGGAATATAACTTCCAATGCACATACGAGCATCGTGTCCAAACAATACCATGAAAAAATTTCTTAAATTGATTGAAAGCGACATAGAAGATTTGTTAAATACCACATTTTGAATGGGTTTGATATCTTCTAATGGAAACGCAACATTCGTATAATACAATTGTTTTGGAATACTTTTAAAATCTTCAATCGTATTATAGAAACATTTTATAGGATAAGCCATATTAAAACTTAAATCACTACAATTTAAAAACCATTGTTTGATTAAATATACCGATCTTTCATTATTATCAAATATGGATTCAAGATCGATAAATAATTCGTCTGTCCATCCACCAGAGATTCTAGATTTAAAAATACTTTTTAATAGATATTCAAAAAATTTTGATCCAAAGTTATGACTTTTCAATAATTGTAAAAGATGATTGAAAGGTGATTTCGATACATCTAATTGATCTAACATGTTATTATAAACACAATAGAATTCTATCGAAAAAGCATTTTCAATAAAATCTTTTGCTCCCAGTCTGAAAAAATTAGATAGATCCTGACTATAATAAAATATAGTATCTGGTTTTTCAGACATGTCTCTTAACATATTATTCACTTTAACATAGAAATCCAATTTTAAGTTTGTTAGAAATTTTTGAAAATAATAATGTTTATCAGCAAGATTCGTATCCAATCTTTTTTTCAATGAACTATGTATATACCCACTATCATCATTTTCATTGAACATTCTGTACATTTTATCATAAATAATATCAAACACTATTGCTGTATGATGATTTAATTTTCCACCGAACAAGTTGAAAATAGAATCGTTCATCGAATTTTTGTTTGTGTAAACTTTACCAATTTTATAATTTGGTTTAAAGATATTATTTAAATTCGAATTAGTGATCATGATGGATCGATTTGATTCTATATTCATATTATTTCCCCTTATACATTTCTAGAAAATCTGTTACTTCAACCGTTAGATGACGCATGAGCTTTTTAACATTGATAATATTATGATTAGTACAATGAACTTTTAAAAGTTCACCCCAACTATTTAGGTATTTGTTGATATGAATTTCTGTGGGGATATTATTTTCAGCTAAGGGAGCTGGTTCAGATTGAACTGGGGGGTTCCATGCATCTGTTGTTGATGCTGGTGCCATCGCGTGTCTTAGTTTTGGTGCTGGTGGAGATGTACTTGGGTCTTTCACATTTGATCTCGTGGCACCTTCTGTGAGTGGTTGTATCGGTACTTGCGTTTGAGGAGCAGCTGATGAATTAACTGGAGCAGTAGCGTTGGGACATACTTGTCCAGGGGGTAATGGTGGATGTATCAAACCACATTCACGACAGTTATTTCCAGTGGTTGGAATTGGTGGTGGTACATATGGTCCAGTGTTCACATTTAAGTGACCAGTGCTCTGACTAATACTATCTATAAGACTTTGAGCGTTGGGATCAGCATTTGTACCCAAATCAATCGGTGGTTTTGCACTTCCAGTTGAATACCTCTTATCCCACTCTTGATTAAATTGACGCATTTTTTCTTCATCTTCTACTATCATATAAATTTCTCCTTTGCCTTTTTATTTTTTTGTTATCAAATTTTAAAAATTGTTCTCCATATTTTAATTTTTGTTCTCAAAAACCCAGAACAATTTTCAAAACGCCAAAATGATTCTCGCTTTTTAAAAAGCATTCTCGGTTTTACAGAAAAACCATCATCTATATATATTAATAAATGATAGAAGGTATTATTTTTTTAAAAACCAAAGGAGGTATCATAGTTGAATTTTACATCGGAACAGAATAGGGCCATAGAAAATATTGCGAGAGATCTGGATTCTGGTAAAACCTTTACGACACTCGGAGGATTTGCTGGAACGGGAAAAACAACTGTCTTAACTGAATTAAGGGGTCATATAAAAGGTGGTTTAAGAGTTGCATTTGCGTCATTCACTGGGAAGTCCGCATCAGTTTTGCGTGATAAAATCATAGCTGCAAATGTATATAAAAAGGAAACTGATTATATTGGTACGATTCATGGGTTAATGTATAAGCCAATAACCGTTAAGAACTTTTCAGAATCTAAAGGGGAATGGGTTGAGTCAGTTCGTTTTGTACGACAAGACCGAATAGATTTTGATATAATTTTAGTTGATGAAGCATCGATGGTTAGTTCAAAGATTTTCAGTGATATGATAGATTATAATGTTCAGATAGTCGCCTGTGGAGATAGTTTTCAATTACCTCCTGTTGCCGATCTAGACAATGATTCAAGTATTTCTAATCCTGATTATCTTCTGGAAGAGGTCCATCGAACTGCACAAGATTCGAATTTGGTTAAATTGGCTCATGCGATCAGAACTAAACAGTATCTACCAATCGCACCATATAGAACCGAAGATATTACCATATTGAATTACTTTGATGGTGGGAGAGAATTTCTAGAAAAACGCGAATACGATTCTGAAACAGTAACATTATGTTTCACAAATTCTGTGAGACAATCTATTAATCATGGATATCGCCACAAAAAAGGATATAAATCAAATGTTATTTTATATCCTTTTGAACAGATCGTGTGTCTCACCAATAATCCAACACTGGGTATGATGAATGGTGAAAGGTTTACAATCGAATTCTTATCTCCACCTTATGATCAGCCTACGGTAAATGTCACTGTAGAGCGTCAGGATGGAAATTTTCAAGAAGCGTATGTTCACAACACACTGAAAAAATTTGGTAAGAAGAATACTGTATATAATAATGATAAGAAAAAAAATAAAAAAGAACCACCCGACCCAATGGTTATTGATGCTGATTATGGGTATGCAATGACAGTTCATAAATCACAGGGATCGGAATTTAAGAATGTATGCTTGGTTGATTCCGGTATATATAAAGGTATAGCCAACTCAAAAGGTAATGATGATTATCTGCGTTGGCTCTATACTGGGGTGACCCGTTCATCCGAAAAACTAACCATAATAACTGATTACCCAAATTCCTAAAGGAGATACAATGAAAAAAATCAAAGTAAGCAAAATAATGCAAGATCTTATTGATACAAAGACATTAATTGTTGAAGCGTGTCAGAAAATCCAGGTGACTAAAAAAGCGACTAAAGGAGTTAATAAAGATTATATAACCGAAATTATTACGTCTCCATGCAAAAGGATCTCTGGTTTGTATTGTGGAGCTTGTGCTTATCCAGACAAAAAGTGGAGATTGGGTAATTGTAATCTCGCAACTCATCTCTACATCGAAAATAAGAAAGGTGTGCCTCAAGTATTTATCACTCCGATGACCATGGAAGTGGAAATCGTTGATAATATAAAAGATAAAATGATCAACCCGATCAAATTGAGCAAACGTCAATCTCGATAGCTTGGTCGCAGCCGAATAGGAGTGGGGGTGTCGCCAGTCGCGACATCCCTGCAAATTATTAACTTTTGTTGTAATCTTTACGAGAACTAATTTCAACAACCGAGAACATATTATAAATGAGAGATCAATTTATTGGAGGTTGTTGATGACGATTGAAAAACGAGATTCCAACAATTTATCTGGATATAATCCATTTCAAGTTGTTGTTATTTCCATTTTAGAAGATTATGATTATGACATTGTTGATATTAGATATATTTCAGAAGTAAAACAAGTTGTCATAACTATTAAAGGAATGGTGTTGTTTGTTACACCGATTGATATATCTTTATCATTTGAAATAAATACTATGCCTGATATTGTGGGTAATCTTATTTTAATATTAGCACAACAGATTCCACCCAAGAATATATATGTAACAGATAGTTTCATAATAACAACCGATTTAAAGGGTGAAAAAATAGCTGTCTTTGGCAAGGACGCTAAAGAAGTTTATGAAAGAGATTTGGTTCGTAATACATATGATGACCAATATTTTAAGATACTGACGAGCGATGTTATAAAATTTTACGAATGTTAGGAGAAGTGAATGAACTTAATGGATAGTATGTGGGTGGAAAAATATCGCCCTAAAATTTTAAAAGATTTGGTGTTAGCACAAGACACGATGAAAATATTTGAAGAAATGTTTGTGAGAAAAGAGATACCAAATCTATTATTTTATGGGCCTCCTGGTGGTGGAAAGAGTACACTGGCAAGAATGATATGTTCAAAGTATGGTGTCCTCCAAGACAAAGGTTCTAACCTAATAACCATCAATGGAAGCTCCAAGAGAACTCGCGGTATTGGTTATATGGATGATGTTGTTGAACCATTTATGCGACACCCACCATCATCAGATAAATATAAAATTGTATTTATTGATGAAGCTGATAAATTAACTCCTGATGCATATGACAGTCTTCGAGCAATGATCGAAAAATTTGAGGAGACTTACGGAAGATTTATTTTCACAGGTAATTATATTTCTAAGATTCCAGGAGCTATGCAAAGTCGATTTATGTTATTTCCATTCGAACAGATTCCAAAAGAATATGTTGAAAAATATTGTACTGGAATTCTTGATTCAGAAAAGATTGAATATGAAATGGATTCTGTAAAAATGTTGATCTCAGCTCTATATCCAGATATCCGAAAAATGGTGAACGCTCTTCAACGTGCATCATATTCTGGAAAATTAGATGTTAAAACAGAAGATATGGTGACCTTGGAGAACACTCTATTAGGTTTCGTACTTCAATTAATTGATTGTGTTGAGAAAAACGAATTGAGAAAACTAGGTTCGATAATGGATTCAATCCTCAGTATCCTGACTCACGATCTTGATTATCCAAAAATCTATGAGACTCTTTTCTTTAAAAAGGTTTCAGCACCAGTCAAAATTGTGGTCAATAAATTTTCAAATGAGCATCAAACATCTTTGAACCCTATAATGCATTTCGCAGCAATGTTGTTTAAAGTTATTGAAACATTGGGTGAATATCATCAGATGAAAGGTTAATTATGAAATGTTCAAGCTATCAAATAGAATGTCCCTTCACAATGCCTGATATAGCACCCGTGCCATGTATGGGAAGTTTTGAGGAATGTGCTAAAGTCAGATCTAATAAAAAATCAGAAACTCGGAGGTGTGATGATGGATATGACGGAAATGATTTACAACACCAATGGTCTTCATAGCACACTTAAGCAGATGGAGGTCATCACACCAGATGATTTTAAATCGACTGGTATAATCCGTTGTGGTCATTGTAATGGAACAGGTGTAAAAGATCGTAATATTAACGATGCATGTAGACATTGTAATGGTGTTGGTTATAGAGGCTTTAAAACACTCAATGAAGAAACCGTATGTCCTGATTGTAATGCTTCTGGATACAAACTTATGTATGGTAGCAATGTCGTTGATTGTACCACATGTGAGGGATCAGGACGTTTAGATTGGATTCAGGCCATTCAAAGGGGAGTGGAAATGGGCAAAATATGGTAGGAATATATGATGATAAATTTATAGATTATCTAAGAAGAAATTTAGGAAGCGTACAAGTGACGACAAAAAATATTGTCGTTCCATGTATATATTGTGAATTCCCCAAAAAGAAAGATCATTATCATCTTCATATAGGATTGACAGAACCCATATTTCACTGTTTCCATGGAGATTGTGATAAAGCTGGGACAATCAAAAAACTGCTACACGCAATCCATGGATATGATATATCAGACCAATTTGTAGATAAGAAACATTTTGAAGGTCTTAAACAAAGAAAACTGGAAAAAATAAACAAGATATATAATGAGTTTACTCTTCCAGCTTTAGATGAAGATCGTTTTCCATTAAAACGATTGGCTCTGAAAAAAAGAATGAAATTTTTAAATTTACCCTTGGAAAGAATCGATGGATTAATATTCGATGTTGACGCTTTCTTAAAATTAAATCAAATATGGGTTACGGATAAATTAGCCAAACTTTTACCATTCCTACAAAGTAATTTCATATGTTTTATAATGAAGAATGGTGGATACCTGATGTTCAGAAATATAGATCGCAACAGTCAATTTCGGTATTATAAATACGAATTACAACCAACACCATTTTTAGATTACTATATGATTAAAGGAAATAAAAAAGATTCTAATAAGATAATTTTAGCAGAAGGTATCTTTGATATTTTAACAGAGCGATATTTTGATCATTTGGATGTTGGATCTGATGCTAAATTATACGCCTCGGTTGGATCCGCGAGTTATGTAAGTCTTATGAAAAGTTTAATCTTTCATGAAAAGGTTTTTACACCGACTTGGATATTTCTATCTGACCAAGGTATTCATCTGAACTATTTTAAGAAAATAAAAAGAAACCATCCATATTTATTTGTCAGGGGTGACTCAGCAGTATACTACAATAAAAACGGAAAAGATTTTAATGATACACCAGTTATTGGTGAAAAATTCATAATATAAACGGGGAGGAGCGAACATAATGAAGAAGGACGACACATCACCACAGGAGATAAAATTTAAAGAGATGTTTGATATGACACTCGAATCTGATCATGACTACTACGGAAACCTTGAGCAATTAAACTATTTTGGTCTTATATGTAAAGCTGCACAAGGCGACTATATGAGAAAGATTTTCAATACAGATATTGTCATGTTTAACACAGTGTATGAGGATGAAGACGCTGTTTTGATTGTTGTCCAAATTCCTGTTAATGTAAACGAAGATGATGAGAACACCAAGGTTACAAAATTTGTTTCGAATAGAGTTATGAAACTGATTTTTCTAGCAGAGAGATGTCTGACCCAACTCGATGTGTGCGAAACAACTCAGGAAAGTGAAGATAAATTTGTTTATATTAAAATGATTAAAAAGATTAGAGGATAATAAATTACTCTCGGAGGAAATCATATGAACGGAAAAAAAGCGAAGCATATCAAAATACTTCTAGTTAATGGTAATAAGCCACTTTTAGACGCTTTAACTAAGAGGTATGGTGAAGAGGTTATGAACGAATCCTTTCAATCATTGTTTCGGAAAGCTAAACGATTGTTCAATGATGTAAGGGCAAACAAACCAGTTTAGGAGGTAATAATGTCAAAAAAAATATTATTTGATTGGACGGATTTTAATAAGGAAGTATTACAACAATCAAAAACTGAAGAAATAGTTATAAAAGAACATTTTGGAATTTGGCTCGACGGTCACTCGGACTATGATGGTTGTTCAAGTCCAGAATTACAGTCTCATTTTGAAATGTTTAAAAGTGCTTGGATCATGTCTCAAATGTTTACACAATAAACTCATCAAATTAAGGAGAAATTATGGACACAACTGTTGTATTAACGAGCGATCTATACGAAGAATTTTTTAACTGCATCGGAAATCTGAAGGATATATGTACCGATGTTATAATCAAGGAAGGCATTATTCGTCAGAGAACCGATGATAAAAATTCTATTTTTGAAATGGATTTAAATGATTTGTTTGGCGCACCTTTAAATATGCCTATAGCGTATATCAAACAAAGATTTGATTTGTTTAAGATGTTTTTAGGCCAAGAGATTTCAATTAAAATCCATGAGGGTGAAACCGTGGGTGAAAGTTGGTACGAAATATCTGATTCAATAAGTAGGATTACTTTTGATTTTCCAACTGAAGGATATATGCAAAATGAATTTGTTACCGAGGAAGATCTTGCTGCAATCGTTACATGTGGAGAAGATGATTTGATTCTCGAAACACAAATTCAGAAGACCATTACCGAAAGAATTAAGACTGTTACAACCAATTTTCAAGCTCATTTTGTAAAAATGGATTTCATTGGGGACACAATGTCTTTGGGTGCAATTGATCCAGCCAAGACAAATCGAGTATTCTTTTTAGAAAATTTAACAATAGATATGGAATTCGATGAACCATATTTTGCTAACATGACACGCATTCCCTTTTTAATCAATCATGACACAGCCTATAATTTTCAAATGTATAAACAACCAGATGAAATGATAACCCAAAATAAGATAGCTACATCCATTGGAACTGTTCCGATAAATATATATTGTAAATCTCAAATCCTATCAGAGGATAATTGATGGAACCATCTCATCTTTTGTCATTCTATCCCACTTATGCAATTCTGGATGAGGCTCGTTCTTTAGTTGGAAATCCACTAAGTGTTAATCTCTTTATTGATCTAAAGAACGTGCTTCGCGGAATTTACATGAAACATGCAGTTGAGAATATTGTAGAGTCTACAAGAGCATCGAGATATGTTGACACCTCAATATTTTCATCTGTTATTACCTTTTTATCATTTCATAAAATGTGGGCGTATAAGCGTGGTGTTAATGTTAATTTCTTTCTATTTTTCGAATCTGGTCATTCAGTTTATCATTTAAATGTGGATAAGACATATAAAATTTCAAGACGGATTTCATCAATCTATGGTGTTGATTCAATATACCAAGAGGAATTCTTTTCCATATTACAATCAAATTTACAGCTTATAGAGAAAGCTTGTAACTCGTTACCGAATGTTTTTGTGATTAGACTTCACAACTTAGAATGTGATTTTATACCATATTATCTTTTGACGAGAGCAAATTTTGGCAAAAGATCAGATCAATTGAATCTAATATATTCAAATGATAAAGACATGTGGCAAACAATTAGAGAAAACGTATTTGTATTTTCAAAGACTGGTAAAATTAAAAAATTGCTCGTTCCTGGTAGTATTATGTCAGCATTCTTTAAAAGACAATGTGATATAGACGAGTCTTACTTTACAATAGCGAAAGCAATATGGGGAGATGTGGGTGATGATATTGATGGCGTTGAACAAGTTGGTCCAGCATCCATTATAGCAATATGGCCAGAGTTTCAAAAGTTAATTGGTACTATGGATGAAGTCTATAATAACGTTCAAGACAGACTTCCAATTTTTAATGTGATTCCATCAAAAATTGAGAACAAAAAGCTGAAGAGTGTGATAGAGGCTGAATTGAATACTGGCCTAATAACAAAGAATTTAAAGCTTGTATCCTTCGAACTATTGTCGAGAGCCATCGATGATCCAGTTGAATCTAAAATGATAGAACGAAGAAATCAAATCAAGGAAATCATTAACGCGAAACAGGTTGTAAGTTTGAAAGTTATGATGGAAACTTTGAATAGATTTAATGTTACGTTGGATGAGAGTGCTTTAAATTCAATATATCATCTATAATAAGAGGATTATAAAATGCTAAATCAAACTGAAGTCTTACGATATATAAAGGATAATCTCGCATTTCCATATCAAACAATAGAATGGGAAGATGAAAAAATTTTAGAGTTCGTTGATGATAATACGAGAAAAGAGTTCAGTTATTATATACCACAAGCAAATCAGATCGTGCCTTTAAATACAACTTTGGCAGCAAATCTTGTCCCTGGAACTCAGAATAAGTTTTATATTACAGAGCCCTGTGGACTAGAGATTTATAATGTTGTTGAGATGTATACGTCTACTGGAGAACTCTATCTTCACGGACATCCACCACTTGGTCCACTATCACATGGAGAATTACAAGACTGGGCCTTAGCAGTTACAATGGCTATGGAAACAAAACAATTTTCAAGTTGGGATTATACGTTTGAATTTACACACCCGAATATTATTCGTATATCACCAGTAAACAGTTCGTCTATCGGTACAGTTTTGCTTGAATATGAACGCGAACAACCGACAGATTTAAGTGGCATACCAAACGATTTACAGATGGACTTCAAGAAACTTGCATTAGCAGATGTTATGATGACTATTGGTAGAATACGAAAAAGATACGGTAATGGCGTTTTGAGAACGCCATTTGGCGAGATTCCATTGGAATCCGATATATATGAGGAAGGAAAAGAACTCAAAAGAGAGATGATTGAAAAATTAGAAAGATTGTTTATTCCTAATATACATTTTGAGCATGGATAACAAGGAGGGTATTATGGGAGTTAGAGCAAGTAAAACAAAAGATCTAGGAAAAGGACCAATAGGACCAATACCAGAGAGAGATCCACATGGAGGAAAAACTATTCGACCACCTAAGAAATATCCAGGGGGATGGAAACCATTGATAGTGACATTGGTAGTGCTTATTTTCCTCTTTTTCACTTCTGCTATGGTGGTCAAAGCTGATGAAATCAAACTACCAATGCCAACATGTCCTTCCGAGTCTGGTTTTGTATATGGTAAAGGAATGTATTGGCATCTCAATATCGGTATCATTTCCGATTATTATAATAATAAAGAAATAGATATAATTAAAAAAAATTATGAAAGATACTAAACAGGAGTGGGAGAATGTATGTCCACCGTTGAAAGGCTTACTTGAGGCGGGTAATCAACAAATTTTTATTCCACCTGGGCTGTTTGATGATCCTGATGTGTTTATCACATATGAAGAAATGGAAGTGATTAACCCAGTAATTATGAGAGAATTGAGAAATAAAAAAGGTGTTTAAAATAAGCCACCTATCAGTGGAGAATCCAGAGGCTCCAAACCTCTGAAGCGGCGTTCGAACCGTCGAGGTGGTGCCAAAATTTTAATGGAGGAAATTATGGGTATTAAAAAAGGAAAAGAATGGACAGTATTGTATAAATAAAGACAATTTATTGCATCTTTAAATACACTTTTTTGTATCTATAAATACAAAATGGAGGAAATTATGGGTATTAAAAAAGGAAAAGAATGGACAGATGATACCTATCCATCTGCACCAGGAGGAGATGACTAATGAATGAATTTAAATCTTTTAAAAAATCTAACATTCCGGACCGTGGATTCAGGTTTATACATAAAAACTGGGTGACTCTACAGTATTGTGAAGGTGCTCAGACTAGCTTTCACATTGATGAACTCAGAGAGATTGTAAAGGCTGCTGATATAAGAGAGAGAAAGAGCGGGATTGGAAACGGACGAACAATCATCAGATGTCTTGGTGGTGGAGTCAAGCGTGAGGATAAAGCTGTATAAATAAAATCAGAGGTAAGTGAAATGTTATATATAGGAATAGATGCTTCGTACTCGAGTACGGGCCTTATACACATGAATGAGGAAGCTAAAATTACGAAACAAGAGACTTTTGCATTTAATAAAAAGGATACTGATTGTGAGGATCGATTGATTGTAGTAAAGGAAAAATTAATTGATCCTCTTATTAACATGCATAAAGAAACGGATATTAAAGTATGTATTGAAGGTCCTTCATTTGCAAGTAAGGGAGCGTACATACTTCAAATGGGAGCTTTAAACTTTTTCATTCGTTATTGGCTGAGAACAGAAGGAGTAAATTATAAAGTCATATCTCCAGGTGAGTTGAAAAAGTTTGTAACTGGAAAGGGAAACTGTAAGAAAGATCTTATACTTTTAAAGGTTTTTAAGAAGTGGGGTATTGAATTTGACAGTAATGATTTGGCAGATGCGTACTCCCTAGCAAGGTTTATATTTCATGAAGACAGAAACTAATTGAGGATATAATGATGACTGCAATACACGATAAAATTATAAAATTTTTAATGACCAATCCACATCCAAAGGATGAAGCGATTCATAGTATGGGAGAAAAACTTGGTATTGAACCAGATAGGTTTGAGGAACAAGTCTACATGATCTTGGGAGAGCTCATTACCGGTGGTAGATCAAAAGGTTTTAACGGCAAGTACGATCCAAAAGAATTAAAAATGGGTATTGCAGTTGAGGCAGAACACACCAATTCAAAATTAATTGCTGAGAAAATAGCCAAAGATCATCTAGCAGAAATTCCAGATTATTATACTAGACTAAAGAAAATGGAGAGTGAGGTTGGAATCACTGAGGGTTATCTTAGAGAAGGATCGGAACCAAATGCAACTGGCTTCGATATAGATATCGAAAAGAGAACTCTGGACAATGAATTTTTTCGTGAGGTATTATTCACAGGAAAAAATGCACAGTTAGTTGTCATGTCAGTCAAAGATGAAATTGGAGTGGAAACACATAAAGATGTGGATCAATTCTTTAGAATTGAAGGTGGAACTGGCAAAGTAATTATTAATGGTAGAGAGTTTCCCGTAGAATCGAAAACATCATTTATAGTACCACAGGGGTCGAAACACAATGTTGTCAATACAGGTAAAGGGGATTTAAAACTTTATTCCATCTATTCGCCTCCACATCACCGAGCAGGTACAATTCATAAAACGCGACAAGAAGCAATGGCAGATAAAGAAGATGAAGTTTCTTTAAAGGAAGCTGGATTTGAAGAAAAACCCAGAGGTTGGGATAAAGCGAGTCTAAACAAATACATGGCAACGTTCACCAAGAGAATGAAAGGCGGTGCTAAAGCCGAAGGATTCTTTGATAAATGTGTTGAAAAAATAAAGGATAAGGTAGATAATCCAGAAGGTTTCTGTGCATCATTAAAGGATGAAGCATATGGATCAACTGGATGGAGGGGAAAGGATAAACCCCCCAAAGAAGTTTCTAAAGATGTGAAGAAAGCAAAATTTAAAGTTGAGTCTGAACAGGCTATTAATGATTATTTAGATTTTATATCAGAGGGTGATCAATCAGTAATCACAGAAGAAGGAGCTGTTTTACCGAATGAGTTAATCCACATGTTAGAATACGATGAACGACCAAATTGGATTGGGAATTGTATTAGAAAATATGATGGTGAGCCTAACTCTCAGATTAAATGTCTTCAAGCAGTAAAAGAATATGCAGCTGCAAATCCATTTTATCAATATCGTATTGATCGATACATTGATAGAATTATGGACAATTGGGATGGAATGAGTGATGTTCCATATCCAACACAAAATCCAGATTCAAGAGAAGTAAAGGATGGTTCCTATGAAAAAGGATATTCAAATATGGATCATGAGACACCTGGAATTGTGGAATCTGATTCAAGACAATGTGAGGATGGGTATAAGTGGTGTCCGATGAAAGAAAAATGTGTCAAGGATGGGCAGGGAAAAGGTTTGAAAGAAACTGGATCGAAGACCGCCAATGAAAACTTTCCTGATATGTCCGGTGGTGGTGGAATGGGTTGTAGGCTTCCTCCAGCGGATACAATGGAAACAGAAGAAATGGATGAAGATGATGTCGTTCATCCACCTATGAATTGGTCGAGGAAAAAGGGAAGATCAGATCGCAGATTTAATGATACGGATGTTATAAAAGATAAAAGATTACCAATTTCAGTTATGAAAAAGGGAGTTAGTAAGTAAATGTCTAAGTCACAATTTGTGGTTATAAAACATGAGGCTAAAAGAGCTGGACTTCATTACGACTTTAGATTCAAATTGGAGAAGTCTGAATTATGGGCTTCATTTGCCGTCCCTAAAGGAGTTCCAGAAAAAGCTGGAGAAAAAGTTTTAGCGATACGAACTCCAGACCATAATAAAAAGGATGCATTGTTTACAGGAAATCAAGCTAGCGGATACGGTGCTGGTAAGTTCACTAGATGGGATGGTGGCTCCTGTGAAATATTAAAATATAGTGATAAACATATATCTATTAAATTAAACGGTTCAAAATTTAAAGGTGTCTACCACCTTTATAATATAGCCAGTGGAACCAAACAGAAGCAATACTATTTCTTCAAAGGAAAGGGGTGATTATTATGAAGAAAATCTAATATTGTAGATTTTTTAGTCTACTATATAACATGTGAATTAGAGAAAGAAAAACAAATTAAAAGGAGAATTATTATGTTAAGAGTTGGAGATTACGTTTGGTCGAACAAAGGTTGTCGTGTGAATGGTCCTTCTGGTGGGCGAATTATTGGTTATACTCAATGGCGTGATTTTGACGCTGTAAAAGTACGAAAAGCCAATGGAAATGTCGCAACATTTCTGCTGAAGAATCTGGATAGGATTCATCGTCGTACTTTTGGTCGTCGTACCGGTGTCAATTCCCTTCCACTTAAGGCCAAAAAATAAACCTATAAAATTGAGAGGAGGCGATTAAAATGAAAAGCTGTGTCGTTCTTAATGGAGACTATTCATTCCTTAATATCGTTCATTGGAGGAGAGCCGTGAGACTCTGCTTTGCGGGAAAGGGTGAGATTGTAAAAGCATCTGATGAAGCTCTAAGAGGGGTAAACGGCCAGACAATAATGAATCGCCCCCTTGTGATTAGGTTAATTAAAATGATTCGAATGGTATACAAAAATCGTGTACCATATAGTAAGAAGAATGTCATGATTAGAGATGGTCACAAATGTATGTATTGTGGAACAACAAAAGAACACCTGACCATAGATCATGTTATACCAATGTCGAGAGGCGGCAAGACAAATTTTGATAATTGTGTTGCCGCTTGTCGTCCGTGTAATGCTTGGAAAGGAAGCAAAAAACCATCCGAAGCGGATATGTATCTTATTCGCCAACCACACTCCCCGACAATAAGTGAATTCTTTAGATTGAAGTGTGAACAGTTAAATATTCATAAGTATCTTAAAGAACTTGGGGTATACTGAGGAAAGTAAAATGACTACATCAGAAGATCTTAGCGATCTGCTCAACAAATCCACTATAAGAATATTTATAGATCACATAATTATAGCAGGATCTCCAGCATGGATATTTTTAATAATATTTGCTATTGGCTGGTATTGTGAAAATCGAGAATTGGTTTCTAATATACTAGAAAATATAAATTTCTAGAAAACCGAGACGTTTTTTAAAAAATAAGAACAAATTATAAACTCTAAAATTATAAATCAGGTTAGAGGGCTTCCAACCAAATATTGGTTATCACTCCAAGTCTTTGGGACGGAAGCCCTCTTTTTTTTGTTTTGAAAAGGAGAATTACATGATTGATGTAAGATGTCATAGTTGTGGAAAACCATTTTCTATTAAACCCTCTCGACTAAAAAGATTAAAAAACGGAAAAATATCCTGTAGCCAAAAGTGTGCAGGAACGCTTAAACAACAAAAGTATATAGGAGGTAAGGCTTAATGGTTTTAGGAACAAATTCAGAGAAAGTTTTCCGAGGTAGGTACGCATTGAATGATGAAGAAGATTGGCAAGGTGCTTCAATTCGCGTTGGAAATGGTCTGGCGAGTGTTGAAAATAGCCCTAATATTTGGGGTGAAAAGTTTTCAGAAGTTATTCATGATATGCTGTTTCTACCGGCTGGGCGAATATTAAGAAATACAGGACGGCCAAGAGGAACACTACTAAATTGTTTTTCATTAGGAATCGAAGATTCAATGAGATCAATTGCATATCAATGTGCTAAGGCTATGATTCTGTGGTCAGAAGGTGGTGGAGTTGGTTTTAACTTTTCGGACCTCAGACCGGAAGGCGCAACAATTGTACAAAAGGGTGGGACATCATCTGGACCAATATCATTTTTAAGGCATTATGATGGTGGAGCACAAACAATTAAAACTGGTGGGGATCGCAGAGCAGCTGCTTTAGGGTTAATGATTGCCTCACATCCAGATATTATTCATTTCATTAAAGCTAAAAGAATAGATGGAACATTGGAAAACTTCAATCTGTCTGTTGGTGTAACCGATGATTTTTTAGATGCAGTTGAGCAGAACAAAGATTGGGACTTAAAATTTAATCATAAGGTGTATTCTACTGTTAAAGCACGAGGAATTTGGGACATGATGATGGAATATATGATCAAATATGGTGATCCTGGTCTCATTAATTGGGATAATTTACGTAGCAATAACTCATACTATTTTGCAGAAATTGAATCAACTAATCCTTGCTTCTCCAAGAATACGAAAATATCAACTAAACAAGGACATTTTGAGATTCGCGATTTGGTTGGTAAAGACGTAGATATTTGGGATGGTGATGACTGGGTCAATATAAATAATTTTCGAATTACTGGTGAACACCAGAAAATGTTAAAAGTAACTTTATATGATGGTTCAGAATTGAGAGTAACACCATACCATACTTTCTATCTTGAAGATGGAAAACCGTGTGAAGCTAGAGAACTGAAAGAAGGTGATAGATTGGCATTGTCTAATGCTCCATTAGTTCATGGAAACATAGAAGAGAAAGGAGCATATATTAAGGGGTTTTTATTAGGTGATGGAACAATTGTAAAAGGAGATCATCCTCGTCTTAAACTATATGAACCAAAATATTGTTGTGAAGGAAATCTTATCGAATCAGCCAATCAACTTGAAATAGAAAATATAAACACAAATGCATTAAAAGAATTAAAATTCAAATATGAGGAAATAAATAATAGGAAAAATCTAACTGGATTAACTGTCAGGAAACAACAACTTCATAAATGGTGTCATGAATATAAAAATAAACTCCCCAAAGAAATTTTTCAATGGGATTTAAAATCTAAATGTGAATTTTTAGCAGGTTATTTTGATGCTGATGGTTCTATATTAGACACCAAAAATGGATATGGATATCAGGTATGGTCTAATAGTAAACATATGTTAATTGACATCCAATTGCTTTTAAAAACAATTGGTGTTCAGTCTAAATTATCTTTTGGTAAAGCGGCATGCAAAAAAGATTTTAATGATGGATATGGAGAATATAGTTGTAAAGAATCTTATCGAATAACTATATCACAAAAATATTCTATAAAACTTTCTAAAATGGTTAAGTTCGATAGATTAAAAGATTTCTCTAACAGAGAAACCAAAAATCTTATTGCAGATCGATTTAATAAAGTTATTTCAATAGAAGAAGATGGAGTAGATGAAAAAGTATATTGTTGTACAGTTCCAAAGTCTCATAAAGTATCGTTATCCTTGGGAATATTGACGGGGCAGTGCGGAGAAGCGCCTCTATCTAATGGAGAGAGTTGTGATTTAGGATCTCTCGTTCTACCAAATTTTATCACGGGTACTAAAAACACTAATTGGGAATTGATGAGAGAAACTATTTTCACATCGGTTCGAATGCTTGATAATGTTCTCACCGTCAATCGATATGCACTTGATGAAAATAAAGACATGTCAGTTGCTGGACGAAGGATTGGTGTAGGTGTTATGGGTCTGGCTGAATATCTTTTTGCTAAAAAAATTCGGTATGGTTCAGAAGCCGCTGTTAATGCCACAGAATATTTAATGCGAAAGGTTAGAAATTTTTGTTATGAAGCATCAATTAAATTAGCAGAAGAAAAAGGATCCTTTCCAAAGTTTGATCCAGTTATGTATATGAAAGCTCATTTTATTGCAAATCTTCCTGCATATTTAAGAACAGATATAAAAACATATGGAATTAGAAATGTAACAACAATGGCAATAGCACCAACTGGAACAATCTCACTTATTCCAGAGGTTACTGGTTCTGCTGAACCACTTCCCTATAAGGCATATGTACGCCATGATCGTTTAGGGGATAGAGCATATATTCATAAAGTTTATCGTGACATTATAGAAAGTGGTGAAGAAACACCAGATTGGTTTGTAGACACAACTGATCTGAGTCCAACCGATCATTTAGAAATGCAATCGATTATTCAAAAATACACTGATGGAGCAATTTCTAAAACAATCAATGTTCCCAATGAAACAACTCCAGAGGAATTAAGTCGTTTACTTCTTGAGTACATGAGGGACTTAAAAGGTGTTACTGTATATCGTGACGGTTCTAAAGAAGGACAAATACTGGTACCCATCACGAGAGAAGAAGCTGTACAGGCCATTAAAGATGAAAACACAACAAGTTCACCAGATGAATTAATTTGTTCAACTGGAAGTTGTGAGTTATAGAGGGGGGTAAGATATGCAGATTACTGAAATTGTTACAGAATTATTAATAGAATTTAAAGATCAACGCAATAAAATCAAAGAAATGGTTGTTGAAATTGAGAAGTTGGCTGCGGCAGTACAACTACTATTTCCTGAAACCATTGATGCCAGAACTCGAAGATTCTTAGAAGATAAAGTTAAAACCATGGTCGCTTTTTATAATGTCCTATTGGATATGAGAAAAGAAATCAGTAAAAGCGTTAAAGAAGAATTGGAAGTTAGAAGACGTCTTGAGTCCGAAGATTTTGACCCAGATGATATTGACGAACTATTGGATATTCGAGATCTATCTAAAAAGATAGAAAAATTCGAAAAAGCAAAAAGAGATGTTCAGAACAAACGTTTAGCAGGACATAGGGGAATAAAGGAACTCGAAGAAAAAGGTATAGACGTTCCTGGCTTGAAAGAACTAAAAGAATTGGATGAAGGAGAATTATAATATGGCTGATAAAAAAATAGTCGATGAAATAACATTAGTAGATGATGATGAAAAAGAAAAACTAACAGCAAGTGAACAAGCCGAATCAAATGATTTGTACGTGGACTTTTCATCTTTTCTTGAAAAGAAAATGGATCTCATTCCTGATACTGGAGTGAAAATGTTTTTACCAACAGGAATTGATATTGTTAATGCAGCTCTTGGTGGTGGATTTCCAGTTGGTGCATTTTCTATGATCACTGGAAATCCTGGATCAGGAAAAACGATGTTAGCTTGTAAAGTTATAGGTGCAGCACAGAGATTCTTGGAGGGACGATTGATGCCAGCATTTCTTGATGCAGAGGAAGCCACTACAAAAAACAGGTTGGCAATGTTAGGTGTTAGAAATCCAATGATTGATCCATACAATAATTTAACCGTTGAAAAGGTTTTTAAATTTATTGAAGGTATGGTTTTATATAGGGAGTCTAAAAAAATTGATGTTCCTGGCCTCATTGTTTGGGATAGTATAGCAAACACTCTATCTGAAAAAGAACACGAAGTTGATGATATCAATCAGGTAATTGGTTATAAAGCTAGACTTCTTTCAGCTTTAATCCCAAGAGCTCTGGCCAAATGTGCAAAAAATAATATTGCAATCGTAGCCATCAATCAACTTAGAGATAATCTTAAAATGGGTAAATTCGCACCAGCAAACGATCTCAAATTTATAAGTCAGGAAAAAACCATTCCAGGTGGAAACTCAATTAAATTTAATGCATTTCACTTGATTGAGATGAAGGTTAAAAAAGTTATAGACCAATCGAAGTTTGGATTCGATGGTATCATATCGAAGTTCAAGGCAGTTAAAAATAAACAATTCGCTCCAAATATTGAACTTGAATTGGTTGGTGCATTCACAACTGGCTTTTCTAATTTCTGGACAAATTATCGTTTTCTTAGAGATAATAATAGGTTAGAGGCTGGATCATGGAATAAACTTGTAAGTCTTCCAGAAAAGAAATTCAGAACAAAAGATGCACAAAAACTATATAATGAAGATCCAGAATTTAAAACCGCTTACGATGAAGCTGTAAAGGAGACCATACAAATAGAGATCATCGATAGATATTCTGTTGGAGTGTAAAAAATATTCTCATTTCTTAATTTTTCAAGAACAAATTATAAAATATAGTGAACGAATAGAAAAGTTAATAATGCGAGGATGCCAAAATGCAAAGTATAGTGGAATTGATTGAAGGTTTTGTTATGAAAACGGTTAAGTTAATGGTGGATAGACCTGATGATGTTGATGTCAAAGTGTCTATATCAACGAAGAACGTTATTGTTCAAATTCAAGTTCATAAAACTGATTGCGGAAAAATTATCGGTAAGAAAGGTCGCACTATAGAATCATTAAAAATTATATGTGCAGCTATCAAAAATACTAAATTTCCGCGAGACGCGAGGCTTGTTAGTATAGAAGTCCTTGAAGATGAGAATTATACCTACAATAATTATGCAGATTAAAAAATAACTGGAGGAAAAAATAATGTTAAAACAGTTATCAAAAGAGTCAAAAATTACAGTTCTTGAGAATTTTTACGGCGTGGACTATATATTCTTCAACAAGCCTTTGAAGGAGTTGGATTATTGTTGTCCTGCTCTTGCCGAAGAATATGTCAATCTTAAAGGAGCAATGATGTCGATTTTTATTGAAATGCTCAAACTAATGGATCATTCTCCAGAAGCCTTAGTGGAGAAAATAGACCTATCAACAATTCGACAGAATGCTTCTGTGAAAGCGGATAACTCTAAGTTTGCTGCATCGAAGCTCATGCAAACAGAAGCAGCCAAGGAAAACATCAAAAATTCTCTGATTGAAAATTTGGCAACTGATGGTGAAAAAGAAGAAGACATCAACCCAAGTGAATTCATCGAATTTCAAATACAAACGAAATCGTATGCACTGGCTGTTGATAATCTGATGCTTGCAAAACCTTTAAGTGAATCTAGGGATGTGAAAGCAATGATAGGATTTGAAGGAAAATTGCTTGAAGACTCCTATAAGATTCTCCGTGATGGGTTATGTGAGTGTGCTATGATTATATTGGATTAGTGTGATGTATGTCAAACGCAGATTTAAGTGAATACGCGAATCTTCTTACGTTCCTGGAGAAGCACGAAAAGAAATTACTGGCAAAACCAAAAGTTACAAAACCACCGCCAAAGAAAAAAAGCGGAGATAAAAATACAAAGGAACATGTTAAGAAGCTAACACAAGAAATGATGAAGGAAACAGAGGCTTTTTCCTTTGTCCCTGCTCACGTTAAAAAGAAGTATCCAACTGAAGGTTTTAACATAAGACTTTTCGAAGAAAAACTTGTTAAAAAATTAGTTGAAAAGCATAAAAAATTACAGAGCTATGAAAGACCATATATAGCTGTTAGTGAACTTTTATACTGTTTAAGATCTTGTTATTATTATAGAAAAAAATATTCTATTGATTTGAAAAAGAAATTTGGGTTTCCATATGTGTATCTTAAACAAAGAGTTGGAAACGCTATCCATGACGCTGTACAAGATGTTTATGGATTTGATGAAGTTGAAAAAACGGTTATAAGTCAAAAATTTCAGGTTAAGGGTCGCCTCGATGCTTTGAATGATGATATTTATGTAATTGATTTCAAACCATCTGAAGACTTTAAGAGTGAGGTTGATTTAAAACATTTCGATCAAGGAAATATTTATGCCACCATACTTAATACTGAATACGACTATTCTGTTAAAAAGGTGGTTATTGTTTATTATCTTTTGAATTTTAAGAATATGCAAATTTTTGTTAGTGATGTAGATCTAAATAGGGGTTTGGAATTCCTGAAAAGGGGAAAACAACTCAAGGATCATTTAGATAATAATTTAGTTATCGATCCAATAGGAGCAACTGAGAAAGATTGTCAATTTTGTCCTTATGTGGAATACTGTGACAAGGATAAATTTAAAAGTGTTGCACCACCAAAAAGGTTTAAAAAACAAACGACCAAAATAGAAACGACCAAAATAGAAAAACCGATTAAAAAACCAAAGAAAAGGCCGAAGAAAAAATTTGAATACGAAGACCCAAAAGACGGTTTTCTAATATAAGAGGGTAAAAAAATGATCGTAATATTTCCACTTTTAGTCAGCAAGAATGTAAACACCAATATAGTTCAGGGAATGGCAATTGTGTTGGAACAATATATTGCTTCGTATGCAATTTCTGATTTCGTCGGAAAGTCAAAGGAGTTCAATAAATTCTACCAATATAAGATAAAGGGTGGAAAGATATATCAAGAGTCTGAATCAACTTGGTTTGATATTGATCCTCTGACGCGTGGTATATTAGATGAACACATGCTTCAGCTGGAAATCAAAGGAGGCAGAAAAAATAAACAAAGAAAAATGAGACAAAACCAAAGTTCATCGGAATCAACTCAATTTGGAAAAAAAGGTGTTCCTGGGTCTGCTAAATCCCCTGACATGGATTCAGACCCAACCAAAAATTTCCCATCCCGAGCCGATATAGCACAAGGATATGCTGATCAGAGAGAAAAAGAAAAAAAGGAAAAATCCAAAAAAATCAGTGGAATGCTTGGAGCTGCTCAACAGATTGATAAAGTTTTAAAAGATTTTAAGAATAATAAAAATGAGAAAGGACAGCCAGTAGAAAAACCAGGATTTTCAAAAGCAACGATAAGTAGTGCAATGTTAAATTTGGAACCGACATGGGTTATTGTTAATTCTCAAAAAGATGGTGAACAAAGACTGGGAATAAAAGTTGTTCCGATGATGATTGAAGGTTTTAATGTAAAACATACACTATCAATGGATATGCAAAAGTATTTTATGAATTCTTTCATTACTGGTATTGGGAGAAAGGTTATGAGACTTGTGTATAGATTGTTAGATAGATGGACAGCTTATGGAAGTAGACCCCGTGGTGATATTCGTCATGATCTTTTTTATGCTAGAACTGGCCATGATGGTCAACCATTTGTATTGATTGATAAAAATGAAGACATCCCCAAACTGTTTTTCTCACAACCACAAAACATATTAAAGTTGTGGAAAATGTCGTGGGGTAATATGTTAATTGCCGATGAATATACTAAAACAGTTATGTTTTGTATGAAAAAATATAAAGGTATGTGTAGCAATTTTACATACTCAATGCTGTTTGCTCAATCGAAAGAGATGGGTAAAGTTTTTGAGGATATGGAAGATGCTCGAAAAGCAACCGGAGCATTATTTAAAATGAATAAAAAGATAACTTCCCTTGGAGGAAAATAAAAATGAATGAAGCTATTATAGAAGGCTACCTTAATGTTTTACAGGATGGTGATCCCGAATATATGACGGAAGGCATGAAAGAGTTTTTTGCTAAATTTGATAAGCAAATGTTAAAAAGAACGGTTGATAAATTTCACATGGCATTTACAAATGGTAATGCTGATATTTTTGATGATGTTGCTAAAAAGACAGTAAAAAATATAAAAAAAATTCCTAAATATGCAGAGGTCACAGAATTCTTCAAGGGGTTTCATGAAGAACACCCAGCTGTAAAAAAGGCAGCAGAATTGTCTAAGAAGGTAATTAAGAATACGTTTAAGATTAAGGATAAAGCAAAACTAGAAATTATAAGTGGAATGATTGGAATGACAGCTTGGGTTAAATCCAAGGGTGGTAAATATGACACTATGAAAATGGTTAAAACAACTCTACATGATATCAGCTCTAGGGTTAGTAGTGTTTATGACACTGGATTCCAAGATATAGAAACGACAAGCAAAGAAGAAGAGAAAATGAAAGAAATAATGATAAGTTCAGCTAAAAAGCAAGAAAAGATAGAGATGATTGTAGTTGGAGTTATTCTCGTAGTTCTGGTTAGTGCTATCGTATGGGCTGGAATAGCCATATGGAATTTCTTTACAAGCCCAGCCGCTCTAGGTATAGCAGCTGCCCTAGTTATTGGAACGTTTTTATTTAAAATGTTGATGTGGGGTGTTGGTATAGCAACAGCAATAGTTATACCTACATTAATATATATTAAAGCACAGGGGAGTTAATATGGACGAAGAAAATATTGAAACAGTAGACGCTAATATAGAACAACTGGAATTGTTTAGTGAGAATTACCCACTGACACTTCCATTACGTGTAACGAACTTTGAGAATGAAGCTCACTTTAAAAAGTTTATAAAGAGCTGTGAACTTCTAATCAGACGTTCTAATGAATATTCTTCGTGGAGAAACTATATTATTGAAATTCTCGGGCTTAATACTTGTCATATAACAGACGAACATATCAGTGAGGTAACTGTCGAGGTCCATCATCATATTCCATCTTTATATTCTGTTGTATCGGCGGTGGTTAATCGTAAGATCAACAGTCAAGAGTCTTTTTGTTCGTTTGAAATTGCGATGGATGTTATCCAACTCCATTTTGAAAACCGAATTGGATATACTATCTTGATTAGATCGATGCATGAGAAATTTCATAATGGATGTTTAGAGATTCCAATAAATCTTATTCATGGAAATTATAATTATTTCATTCAGCATTACGGTGGATATATGGAAAATGATGAACTCGAGACATTAAATCAAAGACTTCGAGTTACATCAACAACGGTTAATTGGAGTAGAGACAATTATCCAACTGCTATGAATGAATAAGGGAGCGTGATTTATGCCAACTATTACAATAGATAAAGAATCTGAAAATTTTAGAAGAATGCCTATAGATTTCGAAAGAATGGGGAGAAGATTCAAAACAGATAATTTACTATATACATTTCCAGATCCGAACCTTCAAACTCTGGAAGAAAATTTATATTTTCTATTGAGAAATTCGACTGAGTTGGTTTTCAAACCTCGCTATAACTTTAAACCTGAATATTTGAGTTTTGATGTTTATGGAACTCCCGCCTTAGCTCCTATTATAATGTTCGTAAATAATATTGGATCTGTAGAACAATTCTCCAATTTACCAAAAATTGTTATTCCTTCTTTAGATGCAATTACAAGAGTGTTATCAGATATTTTTCCAGCGGAAGATATTAACGAACTAGAATCTATTTCATGGTAGGAGATTAAAAATGATTATAACAGATCGCTTTACACTATTAAAAGGTGTCTCAAACCTTTTAGATTTATCTAAAAATCAAGTACAGGATTATACCCTTGATGGTAATACTCCGAAACATGTTTTTGCATCACTTGAATTGAAGAAAAATATAATTCGTCATCCCCTTGTCCCAAATGCATTTGATAAGATATTTGATTATGTTAAGAATGTAAAAACTACTAATGATTTAAATATATTAGTTCTCGAGCAATACCCACTAGTTACTTCCTACAATAGAAAAACACACTCCAGAATAGTCAACATCAACGCATTCAATTCAAAAGAAATTGGAAGAGTTTCATATATGAATCTGTATGCATCCTTGGTGTATGCATATACATTTGAAAGTATGGTAACGGGTAGACTGAGAATTCCAGACAATGCAGCCCAACCAATATCCAATTTTTTATTTTCATTATTCGTTCAGCTGTTTGATAGGGATTATGGACTTATTGTAAAGCACTCAATCAAACTCCCAGCTCTAAAATTTATATTAACTGCTTATGTGTTGGTTGCATTTTTTGGACGAAATCAAGAGAGACCAACATATCAACTGGCAAAACAATATAGTGGATACAACTATGAAAATAATATAGATGTTTTGAAAAAGATCGATTTAACAAACATCAGAGGATTGATACAGGGATTATCAGAAATTGGTGTAATGCCAGGACTTAACTTAATCAAATTTACAACAAAAATATGGAAACAATATGACATTCAAATGTTGCCAGGATTTGAAGATTTGGCTAGATTTATGTCATTGATTATGGTGTCGAGTATAGGGCAACAAACTATATCAAAAACTTTTATTCAGAAATATAACGAAGTTGTATATATGCAGCTTTTGAATATTATGAAGAAGAAGCTTTTTTAAGGGGGCGTAATGGATCAAGGAACAACAGAAAGGTTATATGGAAACTATCGAGCTGAGGTCGTGAACAATAGAGACGAACAGCAGTTTGGTAGAGTGTTAGTTTGGATTCCTGACCTTATGGAGGGTGTCTCTAAAGATAAGGGTGTGTGGGCTCGTCCAGCTAATAATCCTATTGGTGGTAGAAATATGGATGGTGCACCAGATAATCATTATGCTGGCACATCATATATTCCATTAACAGGTTCTTGGACTTGGGTTTTCTTTGAAGCAGGTAATATTAATAGACCGTATTATTTCGGAGCACTCGATCTAGAAAATACTAAAGTTCTTCCTGAAAATCAAGTCGGTACAAATTATGAAGCTAAGTGGACAGTTCTAAAAAGCCCTGATGGAAGAGCTATTGTCATTTCTGATGATCCAGATGATAGAAGGGTTGAAATAACAGGAAGAAAATTATTTTTAGATGGAAGACCAACTGGAAATACATCATCGGTTTACACAATCACAGGAAATCAAAATACAATTCTTCTGGATGAAAGAGAAGGAAAAGAAAAGATTCTTATCAAAACAAGAAACGGTGATTTCATTCATATTGACATTGAGGATAAAGATTTAGAAATACAATTTCAGAATGATATGCATGTAGCTCTTGGTGGAAATATGTATCTTAGAACAGATGGAGAAATGCATTTTATGGCTACGGGTGGTATATTTATGTCTACTGCTGGTGAGTTTAATCTATTTGCTGGTGGAAGAATTAATATAGAAACTGGAGACGAGTTTAATAGAAAAATTACAAAACATTCAGTTGAAGAGGTTGGTGGTAA
>Ga0307379_10001635_pt1 | contig 34942 bp, 39 predicted proteins | sample UN2MG_FD_202237 | JGI IMG/M metagenome (GOLD analysis project Ga0307379, IMG submission 202237) | Soil microbial communities from Risofladan, Vaasa, Finland - UN-2 | ecosystem: Environmental > Terrestrial > Soil > Coastal area > Acid sulfate soil | place: Finland: Risofladan, Vaasa | collected...
AAATAATAGGGCTTGCCGGTGAAGTCGGCAGCCAGGAAGATTTGGTTTGGCTTTCGGGCAAAATAGGCTCAACAACGGAGGGAGAGAGTGAGCCGGCCTGGCAGGCAATGCTCGAGATATTCAAAGGTTCTGATGCCGGCGTCTTAAACGAATGGATAGCCAAATTCGAGTCGCCGGGCACCAAAGCCAGGTTGTCTGTTGAGCAAAGGATATCTTTTCTTGAGATAGCACAGGGAAAGGCCGTCCGCGAAAATAAGCTAAAAATGCTCAAGAATATCAGGGAAAAGTTAGCTGACCTTTATAGGAAAACCGGTGATTTTGAGCAGGCGGCGAGGTACTTGGGTATATTGCAGGGAGAGGTAAAGGAAACAGGCCAGAGAGATAAAATCCTGGCGGAGCTGCTGGATGCTTATTTGAGATGGCCAAATGTGAAAGCCGCGACCGGATTGGTGCATAATTGCTTACTGGAAAAGGACTTAGAGCCTAACAATGTCATAGTACAGGCAATTGACAATTATCTAAGCGAACCGCCTGCTGGAGCCGACCCTAACGTAGTCTTAAAAGCACTAAACCAAATGAAGCCCTCCGTCAGGAGGCCGAAATGGCTCGAGCAGGTGAAAGTCTGGCTTAGTCGCATTGGCAAGGCTAAAGAGCCAAAGAAGCCCAAAAAAGCTGGTAATTAACGGGGCTTTAGTTTGTAATTAGCGCGGGTATTGATATGCTGCTGCGGCGTACAGGGTGGTTTCGAAATATTTTTTTGTGAAAAATAAAAAAATAAGTCCGTGTGTAGCATAAAAGACCGGCGTTTTTGGGCGTTAAACAAGGTTTTTGATGCTTTCAAAAAGTCTCGAAAAACATACCAATCCCAATAAAACCCTGTTTTTTGGCAAAAAATCCATATTTGTGGGATAAATAGTTTCAATTCGGAAGTTTTTTATTTTTTTGCAAATTTTTTTCTTTTTACAGTTGCATTGTTCCCGATAGTTTCATATTATCAAGCGTTTATATTATAAATTGACCGAACGTGCTTAAAAGTGCCTGCATTTACAGTATTGTTTTATCGAGGCAAAAAAGAGGGTGAGGTACATCTATTGCGGCTTGCACACTGGGTAGAGCCGTTCTTTATTGTTTGCTGTTTCATTCATCTCCAGAGCGATGAATGGTGAGTTAAATATTTGCTGCTGTAGCTCAGTGGTAGAGCGCTTCCTTGGTAAGGACGAGGTCATGGGTTCAAGCCCCATCAGCAGCTAAATGCAAGCCCCGTAAGTTGCCCGTCGCTCTTACGGGGCAGGCAAGTCAGGCTGAGATAGCTTGAAAATCTATCGGCAATCTTGGCTGTGAGTTGATTATAGAGGTTTGAAAACAGGTTTTCGAGAATCAGATAGGCAGGTAAAAAAATGCTAACCCAGCACATTGGAGGTGTATATTAAGATGGCAAAAGCTGTATTTGAGCGGGTAAAACCACATATCAATATTGGAACTATCGGTCATGTTGACCACGGTAAAACAACATTGACGGCTGCAATCACAATGCGCCTGGTACAAAAATCCGGCAAGGGCAAAATCAAGAGGTTTGAGGATATCGACAATGCACCGGAGGAGAAAGCGCGTGGGCTTACAATAAATACTGCACACGTCGAGTATGAGACGGACAAACGCCACTATGCACACGTTGATTGTCCGGGACACGCCGATTACATCAAGAATATGATTACCGGAGCAGCACAAATGGATGGCGCTATTTTGGTCGTGGCAGCCGGAGATGGCCCTATGCCGCAGACTCGCGAGCACATTCTCCTTGCTCGGCAGGTTAACGTGCCCAGGATTGTGGTCTTTATGAACAAGGTGGACCAGGTTGATGACCCTGAACTGCTGGAGTTGGTCGAACTGGAGATAAGGGAACTGCTGAACAAGTATGAGTTCCCCGGCGACGAGATTCCTCTTATTAAGGGCTCGGCTTTGGCGGCGATGCAATGCGAAGGCAAAGACGATGAAGCGTGCAAGTGCATTGACGAGTTGATGGATGCGGTCGATGATTATCTGCCAATTCCTGAGCGTGATGTTGATAAGCCGTTCCTTATGCCGGTTGAGGATGTTTTCAGCATTAAGGGTCGCGGCACGGTCGGAACAGGCAGGGTTGAGCGAGGTAAAGTACGCGTTGGCGAGGAGGTTGAAGTCGTTGGGCTTGCAAAAGAGACACGCAAGACCGTTGTTACCGGCGTGGAGATGTTTAACAAAACGCTTGGTGAAGGCCAGGCCGGCGATAACATCGGCTTGCTTCTGCGCGGCGTGGAAAAGAAAGACTTGGAGCGAGGCCAGGTGGTTGCAGCCCCCGGTTCCATTACTCCTCATACCAAGTTTCATTCCGAAGTCTATGTTCTGACAAAGGAAGAAGGTGGCCGTCATACACCATTCTTCGCAGGCTACAGGCCACAGTTTTATTTCAGAACGACCGATGTCACCGGTTCAGTTCATGCATTAATGACCCGGGAAGGTAAGACCGCGGAAATGTGTATGCCGGGTGATAATATAGCAATGGAAGTGGAGATTATTTCTCCAATCGCTATGGAAGACGGCCTTCGCTTTGCCATTCGTGAGGGTGGTCGGACAGTCGGCGCAGGTGTGGTAACGAAAATCCTTGCCTGAGTATCTCTGGATAACCATTGAAACCACGGGTGTCAAAAGCAAAGGTGGTGGCATCGGTGAAGTGTGGTGTGATAGGCATCTACAGGGCATGGAAAAGTTTGTGGGTTCCCAAACGCAGTTTATTGCTTTTAGGGTTTCTCTCAAGTAAGCGCACCTCGTTAGAAATTCTACAGTAGGGAATATGATGCAAAACGGGAAAGTTTCTAATGGGGTAAGCCTGTTCGGTGGGGAGAGACTTTGTGGCTAAGAAGAAGAGCAAAAGGGAATTTGTCTGGCTTGAATGTGTCGAGTGTCGCCAGAGAAACTATCGCACAAGTGTCAGTGTGGCGGAGGGGACGCCAAAAATAAAGCTCAAAAAGTTTTGTAAAAAGGAACGCAAACATACTGTCCATAAGATACGGCGTAAATAAGCAAGCCCCACCTTGCGGTGACAATAGAGCAGGGGCCCCATTTTGCAACTTATCACAAAATGGGAACCCATAAAAATAGGCCAGTAGCTCAATTGGCAGAGCGTCGGTCTCCAAAACCGAAGGTTGGGGGTTCGATTCCCTCCTGGCCTGCTTGCGAAGCGTATCTTGTGACGAGAAACACGAGATGCGGGATTATTATGGCTTTTGATATTTATAAACGTGGTCAGGGCAAATACACAAGGCTCTGTAGTACCTTTGGCGCAGCAATAATTGCAGGATTAGGTTGTTTGCGGCTTTACAAGAAATTACAGGCCTGGGACCTGGGATTGTGGGTCGAGACCATGGTGCCCGCCGGCTTGTTTGTTGTCCTGGCTCTTTTGATTTTATGGTTGGTCAATAAGCCTTCAATTGCAGATTTTATGGTCGCCGCTGAAGGCGAAATGAAAAAGGTCAGCTGGTCAAGCAGAAAGGAAATAGCGGTTTCGACATTTATCGTTATTGCGCTTGTGATTCTTTTGGCTATCTTCCTTGGGGTCACAGATTTAGGCTTTCAAGTGTTTTTTGACCGGCTGTTATATTAAGGTCCAAAACCGGCAGAGTAATTAAAGGATGATTTAGAGAGCCAGAAGCATCGGATGGCGGGAAACAACATACGTAATACGGGATAGGCAGTAATATGCAGTGGTACGTTTTACGAGTTGCGGCAAATAAAGAAATGCAGGTCCAAGAAACCCTTACGCAGAAGGTGGAAAAGGATGCTTTGACCGATATTGTAGGCAGAATAGAGGTCCCTGTTGAGCGGGTCAGGCGCATCCGCGGCAACAAGCAGACAGTCCATAAGCGAAAACTGTATCCGGGATACGTTTTTATGGAGATGGAGCCCACCGAAGATGGCAGGGTTCAGGAAAAGGCATGGTTTATGATTAAGGAAACATCCGGAGTCGGAGATTTTATCGGCACCGAAGGAATCCCTACACCTATGCGAGATACGGATGTGGCAAAGATGCTTTTAGAGGCGGAAAAGCCTGAGGAGGCACCAAGTATCAAGGTCGAGTTTGAGAAAGGTGATATGATTAAAATCAGGGAAGGTGCCTTTGAGAACTTTGAAGGGACTGTCGATTCGATTGATACTGAGCGTGGGATTGTGAAAGTGATTGTTGCGATATTCGGCCGACCTACACCGCTGGATATAGAGTATTGGCAGATCGAAAAAGTGTAAGCAATATCACACGGGGCATTGTGTAAGACCAGATGAAAGATACGATACAAAGGTGACGAATGGCCAAAGAGGTAATGGTGAAGATTAAAGTGCAGGCGCCGGGCGGGCAGGCGACACCGGCACCGCCGATAGGACCTGCTTTGGGGCAAAATGGCGTCAATATAGGCCAGTTTGTTTTGCAGTTCAACGAAAGAACCAAAGAACTCAACGGAACGATCGTGCCGGTCGTGATAACCGTCTTTAGGGACAAAAGTTTCACCTTTGAGGTCAAAAGTCCCCCAGCGGCAATATTGCTGAAAAAGGCGGCCGAAATAGCAAAAGGTAGTGGCGTTCCAAATAAAGAGAAAGTCGGGAAAGTTAGCGCCGAGCAACTCCGCAAAATCGCTGAGGCCAAGTTCAAGGATTTGAACGCATACGATTTGGAGCAGGCCGAAAAGATTATCAAGGGTACCGCACGAAGCATGGGCATAGAAATAGAAGATAGCGTATAACGGACAGAAAGAGAGATTATACACAAGCCAAGCTAATGGGATTCAGAAGCAAAAGGTATAAAAAAGAGTCGGAGCAGGTAAGCAAAGAACCGCTGGGCCTGGCTGAGGCAGTCGAAAAGGTCAAGTTGCTTAAGTCGGTAAAATTTGACCAGAGCATAGAATGTGTGCTGCATCTCGGTATTGACCCCAAGCAGGCCGACCAGATGGTTCGTGGCTCAATATCCCTGCCCTATGGGATAGGCAAGCAGAAAAAAGTTATCGCTTTCTGCGAGGGCGCTGAAGTTGAAGCAGCCCAAAAGGCTGGTGCTATTGAGGTCGGCTGCGATGAGCTCATCAAAAAAATCTCGGATGGCTGGTTGGATTTCGATGTGGCTATCGCCTCGCCAAAGCTGATGGGCAAGGTAGGCAAGCTCGGAAGGATCCTTGGGCCCCAGGGTAAGATGCCTTCGCCCAAAAATGGCACGGTAACCGCCGATGTTGCAACTGCAGTAGCTGAATTTGCCGCGGGGAAAGTCGAGTTTAGAAACGATGCAGGCGGCAATGTTCACACAGTTGTCGGAAAGCAAAGCTTCGAGAACGAAAAACTAATAGGCAATATCGAGGCCTTTGTCTCACACATAAAGAAAATCAAACCGGCGACGGCAAAGGGTACGTATATCAAAAAAATATCTATATCTGCGACAATGAGCCCGGGCATAACGGTTAGTACGTAACCCGTGGCTCGGGGCACGAGCGACGAGTTACAAGATAAGGTGCGAAGATGAGCAAATACGTGAAAGAATTGCTGCAGGCCGAACTGGAAAAGAAGATTGGCAATGAAGGTATCCAGGATTTCGTGGTTGTCAGTACCAAAGGCGTAGGCGGTGTTGACAATAACCTGATACGAGGCGAGCTTAAAGAGAAGGGTATCAGGTTATTGGTCGTGAAGAATTCACTCTTCAAAAAGGCGTTGCACAATCACAAAATGGAATCAGCAGCGACTCTGTTCAGCGGCTCTTGCACTATCGCTTATGGCGGCGATAGCATCGTTGACGTGGCAAAAACACTGGCCGAATGGCGCAGCAAGGTGCCGGTGATAGAGATTAAAGGTGCCTTTCTGGATGGCTCGGCTTTAGAGGCCAAAGCAGCAGAGCAACTGTCAAAAATGCCGTCCCGGCAGGAATTGCAGGGTGAAATTGTCGCTTTGGCACAGGCACCCGCGGCAAGATTGGCCGCCACGTTTAGTGCTCCGGCTGGAATTATCGCAGCTTGCATAAAGACTATTATTGAAAGGGCTGAGAAGCAAGCAGCTTAAAGTATAAAGGGATGCAGGGAATTTGAAATATTGTTGCCTGTGTGGCTGCCCCTGTAACGGGTTAAATGAAACGGTGGAGTTTCAGCTACCACAAGGCGTTAGAAATAGGAGTTAACAGAGATGGCAAAAGAAGCTGAGCAAAAGAAAGAAACTAAGGAGACGACGGAGGCAAAAGAAACCAAGGCCAGGACAGAAGTAAAAGAAGACAAGCCCACGATGGAGAAAAAAGAATCTAAAGAGACAAAGAAGTGGAACAGCGAGATTAAGAAGCTCGGTGACAAAATAGCAGGCCTGAAGTTGATGCAGGCCAAAGAGCTGGGTGATTATCTCAAGGAAGAGTATGGTATAGAACCGGCTGCCGCCGGCGCTGTTATGATGGCAGGACCTGCCCAGCAAGGCCAGGCTGAGGAAGCCGAAGAGAAAACCAGCTTCGATGTAATCCTGAAAGAATACGGCGATAAAAAGATTCAGGTTATCAAAGAAGTAAGAGCTTTGACGGCACTGGGACTGAAAGAGGCCAAGGACCTCGTCGACAACGTTCCCAAACCGGTCAAAGAAGGCATCAGCAAGGAAGAAGCCGAGGCTGCACAAAAGAAGCTTGAAGCTGTGGGTGCGGTCGTTGAGCTGGCCTGAAAGAAAGTGTGAAGCGAGCTATAAGCCATAGAGTGCCGGACGCGCTTCACAAAATACGAGATACGAAATTTATGGCAGGGTCAGATGGACCGGCACCAATCTTTGGTGCTGGAAAAGCGATTGACACATTTAATGTGGGAGATTGGTAATGTTGAAGATTGGTGCTGGGCAGGCTGTTCGCAATTTTGGCAAAGTCCATGATGCCGTTAAGATACCAGACCTTGTAGCAATACAGAGAAGAAGTTACGAGCGCTTTTTGCAGGAAGAGGTGCCCCCGACAAAGAGAAAGCGTATTGGGCTCGAATCCCTGTTTCAGGAGATATTCCCTATCGAAAGCTATGATAAGAGTATGCTCCTGGAATATCTCTACTACGAGCTGGAAAGGCCGCGTTATTCCCCAACTGAGTGCCGACAACTGCGGCTGACCTACGGCTACCCATTAAAAATCTCGTGCAGAAAGCGCAGCAAGGACGGTGAAGATTTGTCCGAGCAGGCAATATATCTTGGCGAGATACCCGTTATGGTAGGCGGCGGAGAGTTTATCATCAACGGTGCCGTGCGGGTCATAGTCAGCCAGCTGCACCGGAGTCCCGGCGTTGATTTTCTTATCGAGAGCAAAGAGGGCGATAGGGTGCTCCACGGCGGCAGAATTATACCCGAGAGGGGAAGTTGGATAGAGATAGGTGTTACTCGTAAAGATGTTTTGGTTGTCAGAATTGACCAGTCCAGCAAGATACCGGCTACCATTTTTCTACGAGCAATGGACCAGGAGTTCGGCACTAACGAGAGTATCTTGCGTGTCTTTTATCCAACAAAGACTGTTCCTGTGGCTGAGCTCACCCCTGCTATGTGGGCGGTAGGACCGATTGTCGACAAAGAGACAGGTGAAATACAAGTAGAAGCCGGCACACAAATCGGCGATAGAATCTCTTTAATACAGCAAAGTAATATCAAAAAGATAGAAGTCATCAAGGAGGTTCGAGACCCAATTATTCTAAACACCCTTGCTGAGGACGATTGCCCGAGCCATGAGCGGGCATTGCTGAAGTTTTATATGAGGTTAAGACCCGGCAATCCGCCCAGTGCTGAGAAGGCAAAAAAATTCTTTGAAGAGAAATTTTTCGATTCGAACCGCTATCGCCTCGGTAAAGTCGGCAGATTCAGATTAAATCGGAAGTTCGGACAGGCGGTAGACGAAAATGAGATGACGCTTCGTCCAGATGATTTTCTCAACACGATGAAATACATAGTGGCTCTGCGCAACAACGAGGGTGAGGTCGACGATATCGACCACCTGGGCAACAGAAGACTGCGGACCATCGAGGAGCTGGCTGGTGATGAAATCAGAAAAGGGCTGCTGAAGCTTCGTAAAACCGTTCAGGAGCGAATGAGCATGAAGCCCAGAAACGAGGATGAGCCGAAACGCATCGCGGATTTGGTAAATTCCAAGAGCGTATCGAGCAGTATCAACTATTTCTTTGGGCGCGGTGAGTTGAGCCAGGTTGTTGACCAGACCAATGCGTTAAGCCAGTTGACACACGAAAGGCGTCTATCTGCTCTTGGCCCCGGTGGTTTGAACAGGAGGCGGGCAGGCTTTGAGGTCCGTGATGTTCATATCAGCCATTACGGCAGAGTCTGTCCGATTGAAACACCCGAAGGAACAAATATCGGCTTGATTGCCTCGTTGGCCATATTTGCAACGATTGACGAATATGGATTTCTGCTTACGCCATATTACAAAGTCAAAAGTGGTAAGGTCACCAACGAGGTGACCTATTTACGTGCCGATCAGGAGATGAGGGCAATATTTGCGCCGCCAAGCACGGTCAACACAGACACCGGCAAGCTTGTGGAGGGATTGGTTCTCGCCAGAAAAGGCGGGGAGCTGGCTCAGGTTTCAAGCGACGAAGTAGAGTACGTTGATATTTCACCGAAGCAAATTGTTGGTGTTTCCGCTTCGCTTATCCCGTTTCTGGAGCACGATGACGCAAACCGGGCTTTGATGGGTTCAAATATGCAGCGACAGGCAGTTCCGCTGCTGAAGACGGAGCCGCCTTTGGTTCGCACCGGTATGGAGGAGCTGGTCGGGCAAAACTCAAGTATGGTGGTGCGTGCCAAAAGAGGCGGCGTCGTTACCGCAGTGGACTCAACTAATATAGTCCTTAACCACACCGATGAATATAAGCTTGCCAAATTTGTTGGATTGAATGAAAGAACCTGCCTTAATCAAAAGCCCGTAGTGGCGCTCGGCGAAAGGGTCCAGACAGGCCAGATTATAGCAGATGGCGGCGGCACCGCTAACGGCGTGCTGGCGCTCGGTAAAAACGTCCTTGTGGGATTCGTCTCTTTTGATGGCTTTAACTTTGAGGACGCCATTATTGTCAGTGAAAAATTCTGCAAGAACGATAGCTTTACCAGCATACACATCGACGAATTTACTGCAGAAGTTCGCGAGACCCGCCTTGGCAGAGAAGAATTCACCCGTGATATTCCCAATGTCAGCGAAAAGGCGCTGCGAAACCTTGATGAACACGGAGTAGTCTGCGAAGGAACAAGAGTTTGCACTGGTGATATCCTCGTAGGTAAGGTGGTACCCAAGAGCAAGACCGAACTGACACCTGAGGAAAAGCTCCTGCACGCTATATTCGGAAGAGCCGGCGAAGATGTCAAAAACGACTCACTTGAGCTGCCCAGCGGGTATGAAGGTGTGGTAATAAAAACAGAACGATTTACGAGACGCGGTGCGGCCACCGACGAGGAAAAAAATGCGCTAACGGCTGAGATAAGACGATATGAAAAGCAGATGAGAGTTAAAGAATGCATGGTTTTCAGGCAGATGATGGAAACTATCCACAAGAAATTCGACATCAATATTGTTGATCCAAGCACACGTCAGAAAGTCGGGCAAAGCCTCGATGATGATGTTGTTTATGAGCAGGTAGAAAACTTTAATATTAAGTGGGTCAGGCCCGCCTCGGCCAGAGACGATGTACAGAAAATCATCGATAAATTCTGGGGCAAGATTACTGAAATTCAGGAAGAGAAGAAACGCAGGGCCGATAGTATGAAACACGGCGATGAGCTGCCCAGTGGCGTATTGCAGATGGTAAAAGTTTACGTTGCAGTTAAAAGGGCGTTGTCAATCGGCGATAAAGTAGCCGGACGCCACGGTAACAAGGGCGTTATCGCAAAGATTATGCCGGAGGAGGATATGCCGTTTCTCGAAGATGGCACACCTCTCGACATATTGCTAAATCCTCTCGGCGTGCCGAGCCGAATGAATGTCGGTCAGATTCTCGAAACGCATCTTGGCTGGGTGGCAAAGGTGCTGGGCTTTAACGCTGTGTCACCGGTCTTTGACGGTGCTACAGAGGATGATATACGGGAATTGACAGCCGAAGCGAACGAGCTTATGAAGCAGCGAAAGGCTGAGCTGGAAGAAGCAGGAGAAGTGCCGTCTGATGATGAGCTCTTTGTAAATGTCCCGCCGATTTTGAAGACTCAATTATATGATGGCAGAACGGGCGAACCATTCGACCAGTCTGCAACTATAGGATACATATATATGATGAAGCTGCACCATCTTGTTGATGATAAGATCCACGCCAGGGCAACGGGACCGTATAGTCTGATTACGCAGCAGCCGTTAGGCGGCAAGGCAAGAACCGGCGGACAAAGGTTCGGCGAAATGGAAGTGTGGGCACTGGAAGGCTACGGAGCGGCTTATACACTGCAGGAGATGCTCACGGTCAAAAGCGATGATGTCGAGGGCCGAACAAAAATCTATGAATCAATGGTCAAAGGACAAAACATTCTCGAAGCGGGTACACCACTGTCTTTTGACGTATTGTGTAATGAAATTAGAGGATTGGGATTGAATATCCAGCTTGAAAAGAAACGCCTTGGAGGTATGGCGTTGTAGGGATAATTATCGATAAAGGATTATTGATTATTGGGACAAAAGCAAAAAACGAAAAATAGTCAATAATCAATTAGGGGAAGCCTTAAATGTATGAAAGTATTTACGATCGTATTAATGATTACGGTTCGATACAGATTTCATTAGCCAGTCCCAATGATATTCGCAGCTGGTCGTTTGGGGAAGTACGTAAGCCTGAGACTATCAACTACCGTACTTATCGACCGGAGAAGGACGGCTTGTTTTGTGAGCGAATTTTCGGGCCCGAACGGGACTGGGAATGTTCTTGCGGAAAATATAAAGGTACCAAGTTCAAGGGAATAATTTGCGACCGATGTGGAGTCAAGGTTACGCACAGTCGCGTTCGCCGCAAACGAATGGGACATATCAATCTTGCAGCGCCGGTAGTGCATATATGGTTTTTCAAGGCCATACCAAATCGTATTGGTACCCTTTTGGCAATGAAAGCAGCGGACCTGGAGAAAATAGTTTATTTCCAGGACTATGTTGTTACTGACCCCGGCCAAAGCCCATTGAAGTTAGGTCAACCGCTTAGCGAAGAAGAATTCCGTGAAGCATCGAACAAATACGGTGCGCCCCCGGCCGGATTCAAGGCTTCAATGGGCGCCGAAGCTGTCAGAGCGTTGTTGGTAAATCTTGACCTGAATGTCTTGAGCATAGAATTGCGGGAGGCTATAGCCAAGACAAACAGCAAGCAGAAGATGAAAGATCTCACGAAACGCCTGAAGATTGTCAACGAAGCTAAAAACAGCAATAACAAAGCCGAGTGGATGGTACTTGAAGTTGTTCCGGTTATCCCGCCGGATTTGCGTCCTTTGGTTCTTCTTGAAAGAGGCAATTTCGCAACCAGTGACTTAAATGACCTGTACCGGCGAATTATTAATCGTAACAACCGGCTGAAAAAGCTTATAGACCTTAATGCCCCCGATGTGATTATCCGTAATGAGAAAAGAATGCTTCAGCAGGCGGTCGATTCGCTGCTTGACAATGGTCGCTGCCGCAGGCCGGTGCTCGGCAGCAATAACAGACCTCTAAAGTCCCTGACGGATATGATCAAAGGCAAGCAGGGCCGGTTCCGGGAGAACCTGCTGGGTAAGCGCGTAGATTACTCGGCTCGGTCGGTAATTGTTGTAGGACCTAATCTAAAACTTTACCAATGCGGCTTGCCAAAGAAAATAGCTCTGGAATTGTATCAGCCCTTCATTATTCGAAAACTCAGGACGCACGGGCTTGCCGATACGATCAAGAGCGCCAAGAGAATGATTGAACGACGTGATGACCCGGTCTGGGATGTCCTCGAAGAAGTCATTCATCAGCATCCGGTCTTGCTCAACCGTGCTCCTACGCTTCATCGGATGGGTGTTCAGGCCTTCGAGCCCATCCTCGTGGAAGGCAATGCGATTATGCTTCACCCCTTAGCCTGCAGGGGATTCAACGCTGACTTTGACGGTGACCAGATGGCGGTGCATCTGCCGCTTAGTGTTGAAGCACAAGCAGAGACTCATATCTTGATGATGACCACAAGCAATATTTTTTCACCGGCAAATGGCTCCCCAGTGGTTGGACCATCCCAGGATATGGTGATGGGCAACTATTATTTGACATACATGGAAAAAGAGCACGAAGATGTTTCTGGGCCGCCCATTGAAGTTTCGGCATTCAGAGATACTTACGAAGCAATAATGGCCTGCGAGATGGGCAAAGTCAATCTGCATGAAAAGGTCAAAGTAAAAGTTGATAAACCGGTTGTCGGTTCAGAGTTCGTATCAGAGTTCGTAACTCGTAGTTCAAAAAATGAAAACGATGAACCATCAACTATGAACGCAACTGTGACTGAAACTACAGTTGGTCGGTGCATATTCAACGATATACTTCCTGTGAGAATGCCGTTTTACAACATGACTTTGGCCGCGAAGGCATTAAGCCAGGTAATTAATGACTGTTTCGAATTTGCTGGTAGTAGTGAGACGGTAGACCTTCTGGACAGAATTAAAGATTTAGGCTTCAAATATGCTACACTCGGAGGCTTGAGCTTTGGCCTTACGGACTTGAAGATACCGGAAAGGAAATCAGAAATTATCGACGAGACGGAGAAGAGGGTCGGCAAAATCGTTAAGAACTACGCCGATGGTGTTTTGACGGAGGGTGAAAGGTATAATCAGGTTATTGATGCCTGGACGAATGCCCGTGTGGCTGTTACCAACGAAATGATGCGCAGCCTTGCTGAGCCGTCGGTGGTAAAATGTAAACCGTATCTCGTCAAACGCGGTACAAAATACGAAACGCAGGATACCAGATACGAGGTGAATCCGATATACCTTATGTCCGATTCAGGTGCAAGAGGAAGCGTCGACCAGATTCAGCAGCTTGCAGGGATGCGAGCGTTAATGGCTAAGCCCGGCGGCGAGATTATCGAAACGCCCATCAAGGCAAACTTCCGCGAGGGCTTGAGTGTCCTTGAGTACTTTAGCTCTACGCACGGAGCGCGTAAGGGACTGGCTGATACCGCTTTGAAAACAGCCAATTCCGGCTATCTTACCCGCAAACTTATCGATGCGGCCCAAAACGTCATTGTCACCGAACACGACTGCCAAACCTTACAGGGAATTACAAAAAGCACGGTCAGCAGAGGCGAGCAGATCGATGTGCCGCTTTCTCAACTTATTATCGGCAGAACCGCCAGGGATAATATTCGTAATCCAGTTACTGACGAAATGATTGTTCGGGAGAACGAAGTTATTACCCCAAAGGCAGCAGCAAACATTGAGGCATTAGGGCTTGACGCCATCAGAGTCAGAAGCTCGCTGACCTGTGACAGTCCATTTGGCATCTGCGCGAAGTGTTATGGCTGGGATATGAGTACCGGCAGGTTAGTGGAGGAAGGTTCGGCAGTTGGTATTATCGCTGCCCAGTCAATCGGTGAGCCCGGCACACAGTTGACACTGCGTACTTTTCACACCGGAGGAATCGCTTCCAGGGCCATTCTTGAACGCGAACAGAAAGCCACGCAGGCAGGAAAGATTCAGTATCGAGATATAAATACCGTTTCCTTTGAGCGAAACGATGGGAGTACTCAGGTAGTCGCACTCAAACGCAACGGCGAAATAGCTATCATTGACGCGAAGGACCGGGAGCTCGACAAATTCAAAGTGCCCTATGGCGCCACCGTTTTGGTTAAAGATGGTCGAAAGGTTAAGGTTGGAGCCGTATTGTTCGAATGGGACCCACACCGTACACCAATTTTAGCAGAAGTACCTGGTCTTATCCGGTTCGTGGATATTATCGAAGGCGAGACGATTGGAATTAAAGAAGAGCGAAAAGGCCAGGTTGGCAGACCCGTCGTAATCGAGCATAAAGGCGATAAGCATCCACAGATTATCATAGAAGATGCCGACGGCAAAATACTCGATGTCCACTATCTGCCTGCAGGAGCCAGAATCGAGGTTATCGAGGGCCAGCAGGTCCAGGCGGGCCAGTTGCTTGCTCATCAACCCAGAGCCACCGGCGGAACACAGGACATCACAGGAGGACTGCCCAGAGTTACAGAAGTATTTGAAGCTCGCAAGCCCAAAGACCCCGCCGCTATGGCTGAAATTAGCGGCCGCGTCGAGCTGCGAAGCGATAAACGCAAGGGCAAAATGACGATTACTATTCGCTCAGAGTCCGGAATGGAGAAAGAACACCACGTCCCACGCGACAGACACCTCAATGTACACACCGGCGATTTCACAGAAGCCGGAGACGCACTGACCGATGGTCCATTGGTTCCCCACGATATTCTGCGAATCAAGGGCGAAGAAGCATTGCAGAAATACTTGATTGCAGAAATTCAAAATGTCTACCGTTCACAAAATGTTAATATCAATGACAAACACATTGAAATTATCTGTGCTCAGATGATGCGAAAGATTAGTATTGAATCTGTCGGCGACAGCTCGTTTTTACCCGGAGAGGTCGTTGATAAATTCGTATTCCGGAGAGAGAATGAAAGATTGGCCGGCAGCATCAGGATTACCAATATCGGAGATGCAACTGATTTAGAAGAAGGTCAGGTTATCGGCAAGAAAGAGCTTGCCGGTATCAACGAAAAACTTGAATTGATTGGTGGTGCCCCGGCAAAGGGCAGAAAACCGAAAGCTGCAACTGCCCAGACGTTGCTTTTAGGGATAACAAAAGCTTCGCTCTGGTCGGATAGCTTTATCGCAGCAGCCAGCTTCCAGGAAACGACCAAGGTCTTGACCGAGGCCTCTTTAGCTGGTAAGATAGATAGATTGCACGGTTTGAAGGAAAATGTGATACTCGGCCATTTAATACCAGCCGGTACGGCTTTCAAACCATATCTGGAAATGAGGGTTAAGCACCTTGCTGAAGCTCCGCTGCCCAAGGAATTTGCAGAAGCCAAGGAAGAAAAAGATGCGGAAGCAAAAGCAGAGGCCGCCGTCAAGGAAGCTTTGGGAATAAGGTAAAAAAATTGAAATCGGAAGTGAGTTATGCCTACTATAAACCAGTTAGTTAGACGTCCAAGAGCAAAATCAAAGCGCCGAAAACGTATATCTGATATTAGCGGCTCGCCTCAGAAAAGAGGTGTCTGTCTGATAGTAAGGACGCAAACGCCCAAGAAACCGAACTCTGCTTTACGAAAAATCGCCCGTGTTAGACTCACCAGCGGCAAGGAAGTTACAGCTTACATACCGGGCGTTGACCACAACCTCCAGGAGCACAGCACGGTTATAATTCGCGGAGGCCGAGTCAGGGATTTGCCCGGCGTTCGGTATCATATTGTCCGTGGCGTACTTGACTGTGCCGGCGTGGCTAATCGCAAACAGGGCAGAAGTAAGTATGGTGCAAAAAGAGCAAAATAGTTCATTGTTTATCGTTGAGAGTTCATCGATGAACTATGAAACAGGGATTACAAATTATGAAAAGATTTACTGCTTCAAAACAACAATTAAAGCCTGACCCAACATATAACAGCAAGCTGGTTTCGAAGTTTATTAACTGTATGATGTGGGGGGGGAAAAAAAGTGTTGCACAACGCGCTTTTTATGATGCTATGGACATTATCGCCAAAAAGCTCAAGGACACCAGCCCACTTGAAGTATTCGAGAAGTCAGTAAATAACGTAAAACCCTTGATCGAGGTTCGCAGCAAACGTGTTGGCGGAGCCAGTTATCAGGTGCCGATGCAGGTAAGCCCGAAACGCCAGCAATCACTCGCATTTAGGTGGATACTACAGTCGGCCAGGGCCAAGAAAGGAAAGCCAATGCGTGAGCGCCTGGCCTCCGAATTGATAGATGCTTATAATGAACACGGTGGTGCAATGACCACCAGGGAAAATATTCATAGAATGGCTGAGGCGAATAAGGCATTTGCACACTTTGCCTGGTAAGATTCGTCGGTTTTTAACTGCCCCCAGTGCTTCGCTTTTGCGAAGTAAAACTCCAGGGGGCGTTTTTTTTATTTGTGAATGCTCAATGCTCGTCGAGTATCGAGAATCAAGTATGGAAAAATTACGCAATATTGGAATTATGGCTCATATCGACGCCGGAAAAACAACAATAACCGAGCGTATTCTTTACTATACCGGCAAGACATACAAAATGGGCGAAGTCCATGATGGCACCGCTGTTATGGACTATATGGAAGAGGAGCAGAAAAGAGGTATTACCATTACTTCAGCCGCGACGAAGTGTCCCTGGAAGGGCTTTGAAATCAACCTTATCGACACACCGGGGCACATTGATTTTACCGCTGAGGTTGAACGCTCCCTCCGTGTCCTTGATGGCGCCGTAGCTGTATTTGACGCCAGCGAAGGTGTGCAGGCCCAGAGTGAGACCGTCTGGAGGCAGGGACAGAAATACGACTTGCCTTGTCTTTGCTTTGTGAACAAGATGGACAAAGTCGGCGCTGATTTCGAGATGACCGTCGAATCCATTCGCGATAAGCTCCTGGCCAATCCGATTCTATTGCAGATTCCTATCGGAGCCGAAGACTCTTTTGCAGGGATAATAGACCTGATTAAAATGAGGGCGGTTTTCTACAAGACAGAAGAGCTGGGAGCAACTTTTGAGGAGACTGAAATTCCCGCTGAATTGCGGCAAACAGCAGAGCGGCGAAGAAACGAAATGATAGAGCTTGCAGCCGAAGTTGATGCCGAGCTGATGGACACCTACGTCCACGATAAGCCAATCGACAGTAAAATGATTATTAGGGCAATCAGGAACGGAACTTTAAGCAATAAGCTTCATCCGGTATTTGTCGGTTCGGCCCTGAAATATATCGGCGTGCAGAAGCTGCTTGATGCTGTCCTGGCGTATTTGCCTTCTCCATTGGACAAACCTGTTCTGGTCGGGCATAAGCCGACTGATAAAAACAAAGAGATACTCGTTAAATGCGACCGCAGCGGCAGCCTGGTCGCGCTTGCGTTTAAGATTACCAGCGATGTGCACGGCGACCTGAGCTTTCTAAGGATTTATCAAGGCACATTAAAGTCCGGCAGAAGAGTCCTGGATGCAAATCGCAACAGGCGGGAAAATATTACCAGGATATTTGAGATGCACGCCGACGAGCGAAAAATCCTGGACTCAGCCGGCGCCGGCGAGATCGTCGCAGTCGTAGGGCTAAAAAAAACTCTTACAGGCGATACGATTTGCGACCCAAAAAAACCGGTTTGTTTGCCTAATATTACATTCCCGCAGACGGTTATGAATATGTCGATAGAGCCAGGAACCGCGGTAGAAAAGGCAAAATTGGCGGATGCTTTAGCTGGTTTGAGGCGTGAGGACCCGACCTTTGAATGTAAAGTAGATGTCGAAACAGGCCAGACAATCATCAGCGGAATGGGCGAGCTGCACCTGGAGATACTCCAGCACAAGCTGATAAGAGAAAAAGGCGTTAATGTCAGGGTTGGCAGGCCAAGGGTCGCCTACAAGGAGGCTATTACGAAATCAGCACAGGTGGAGGGTAAATTTATACGTCAAACAGGAGGTCATGGCCAATATGGACACGTTGTTTTAATGGTTGAGCCGTTATTGACAGAGGATGGTCTACTGAGTCGCGAGATTGAATTTGAAAGCAAAGTGGGGTCCGACGTCGTGCCGAGAGAGTATATCTCTTCTGTGGAGAGGGGGAGCAAGGATGCCCTCGGTAGTGGTGCGTTGGCAGGCTATCCTGTTGTGGGAATTAAAGTTACGTTGATCGGAGGCTCATTCCATTCGGTGGATTCCTCGGGCCTGGCTTTTGAGCAGGCTGCCGCAATTGCCGTAGAAAAGGCTCTCGGCGAAGCAGGGCCGGTTTTACTTGAGCCGGTAATGCGGCTTCAGGTAGTAGTCCCGGAAGCTGCTTTCGGGGCAGTCCAGGGCAATTTGCTTGGAAAGAGGGGCTTGATAACAGATTGTCGCCTTCATGGAAATATGCGGGTAATCGATGCTAAGGTGCCTCTGGCAGAAACGTTTGGATATTCCAGTGAGATTAGAAGCGCAACAGCAGGCCGGGGGACCTTTACTATGGAGCCGTTGAGCTATGAGAAGATCCCGGAGCAGATTGCAAAGCACATTATTCTTTAACAATAATGGGATTTTTTATGTTTTTCACGGTTTTTGTCGAAATTTTTATTGATATTACTTGATTTATGTGATAGAAGAAATGGTTTTAGCCGTAGCGAGCATTGTCACGGATGGCTTTGCGTAAACGAGTTGGGCTGTAACATATCTGTAATTTGGTCGTCACGGATGGCTTTGTGAAAAGTGCGCCGTTGCACTTAAGGGTATACCGAAGCTCGTAAATGGCTTTGGAAGGGCCATAGATTGGTCCGAACCCGAATTCTTAAGGAAGGCGAACTTGGTAATTGATTATTGACGGTTGCATCAGCAATAATCAACGAAAAAGGCCTCTCCTGCCAAAATCAAATAAGATACGTTCAGCGGATAGCAGAAGAATTATAGGCTGAAAGTGGGCTTTTTTGACCTTGTTTTTGAGTTTATAAGTTTTTATACTTCAAGGGCTTATGGGTTTTGGGCTCTGAATTTCAAATACAGCTCTTGGCTGTCAAAACCTTAGAGACGAGTTATGGCTACTGAAACCGAAAGAATAAGAATTAGAATGGAGGCATACGACCACAGGGCTCTTGATGCGTCTGCTAAGGAGATAGTGGAGCACGCTCGAAAGACCAATGCCCGTGTCAGTGGTCCGGTGCCCTTGCCTACGCGTATTGAAAGATATACCGTTTTGCGCAGTCCTCACATCGACAAGAAGTCGCGAGAGCAGTTTGAGTTAAGAACTCATAAACGTCTCATTGATATTCACGAGGCCAACGCGCGAACGGTCGAGGTGTTGAACCGCTTGGTGGTACCAGCAGGCGTCTTCGTAAAAATTAAAGCCTGACCCGTGCTTCGAGCGGAGAGAAACGAGAAAAATGGCAATGTTGTTGGGAAAAAAGGTTGGGATGACTCAGGTCTATGACGAATCGGGCAAGCTGTTGCCTGTTACGGTCATACAAGCTGGGCCCTGTGTTGTTATGCAGGTCAAAACGACCGAAACTGACGGTTATAACGCAGTTCAACTGGGTTTTGATGATGTAAAGCCCTCGCGCAGGAAGAATCCGCAAATCGGACATGCTCAGAAAGCCAATACAGCACCCAAAAAAGTCGTCAGAGAGATGCGACTGCCGGAAGAGGCCGAACCGAGCTACAAGATCGGAGATTCTATCACTGTTTCGGTCTTTGCGGAAAACAAATCTGTCGATGTTGTCGGAACCAGTAAAGGCAAAGGCTTCGCCGGCGTGATGAAACGCCACGGCTTTGCCGGTTTCCCGGCCTCGCACGGCACGGAACGAAAACACAGGGCGCCCGGCTCAATAGCAAGTTTCGCCAGCGATGCCGGCCATGGTGGAAAGCCGAAAAGAGGCAAGAAAATGGCGGGACATATGGGCGACCGTCGTGTAACAACAAAAAATCACAGAGTGGTGGCAATAGACGAAGAAAAGAATTTATTAGTCGTCAAAGGTGCTGTGCCGGGCCCTGCCGGCGGCTATTGTCTGGTCCGTACCGCCAAAAAAGCCTGATATGAAAAAAGATATGAGAAATGATTGACTTGGCTGTGTACAATATAGATGGCAAGGAGGTTGATAGCCTGAAGGTCGATGAGTCGGCTTTGGGCGGCCTGGTCAGGTACCCACTGCTTAAGCAGGCGATTGTTATGTGTCAGGCTAACAAGCGGGTGGGGACAGCCGCGACAAAGGGCAGGGGTATGGTGGTCGGCTCGGGCAGAAAGCTCTTTAGGCAAAAAGGCACCGGATTTGCCCGCGTCGGCAACCGCAGAACCGGCAAACGTGTCGGCGGCGGTGTCACCTTTGCAAAGGTCGCCAGAAATTTTCATAAGCGTATGCCAAAGAAGCAGAGAAGATTGGCCCGCGACTCGGCAATATTGGCGAAGCTTTTGAGTAACAACGTTGTGGTCGTTGACGCGTTAAACTTTGAAAAGCCGCACACTAACGATTTTGTAAGCATCCTGAGTAATCTAAAGATTGAACGCAGCTGTCTTGTGGCGATTAGCTCCGTAGACGAAAATCTTTACAAATCAGCCAGGAATATTCAGAGAGTCTCAGTTATGCCTGTAGCTCAATTGAACGCCGGTGATATCTGCAACCACAGCAAAATGCTGATAACTTATGAGGCGCTTTTGTCCCTTTTGGGCAGAGATGAGACGGGTCAAAATTAATGGCAATTAATATAGACGAATATAGTGTAATAATTCGGCCCTTGATTACAGAGCAGGGCGTGCACTTTGCGAATACGAAAGGTGCGTACTCCTTTGAAGTAAATAAAAAGGCCAATAAGGTCCAGGTAAAGAATGCTGTGGAGAAAATGTACGACGTTAAGGTGCGAAAAGTCAGGACCGCTAACCGCAAAGGCAAAGGACGCCGCAGAGGCAGAACTATCGGCAGTACGCCAAGTTGGAAAAAGGCTGTTGTGTTTCTGGAGCCGGATTATCATATAGATTTGTTCTAAAGACGTAACTCGTGGTATGTGACCGGAACGAGTCACGGGGGACGAGAGACAAAAAAAATGGGTATTCGAGTTTATAAGCCAACAAGTGCCGGACGCAGAAACAGCTCAGTGAATGATTATGCTGAGCTGACGACCACAAAGCCGGAGAAGTCGCTTTGCAAGCGGATAAGGAAGACCGGCGGAAGAAATCATCACGGCGTCACTACTACCCGGTTCAGGGGCGGTGGGGCAAGAAAAATTTACCGTATTATCGATTTCAAGCGTAACAAAGATGGTGTCCCCGCAAAAGTGGCAACGATTGAGTACGACCCTAACAGAAATTGTTTTATATCCCTGCTGCACTACGCCGACGGTGAGAAAAGATATATATTAACGCCGCAGGGTGTAAAGACCGGAAACCGGGTGGAAAGCGGTCCCCATTGTGAGCCTAAGGTCGGTAATGCGATGCCGCTTTCGGCGATACCTGCCGGCTTGGAGGTTCATAATATCGAAATGACGGCAGGGCAGGGTGGAAAGCTCGTCAGAGGTGCAGGAAACGCTGCGAGAATCGTGGCAAAAGAGGGTGATTGGGTCACCGTCGTTTTGCCGAGTGGAGAAATGCGGATGCTGCGCAAGGAATGCCGGGCGACACTTGGCCGGCTCAGTAACCCTGACCACCAGAATATTCGGATAGGTAAGGCCGGGCGCAAGCGACATATGGGACGCAGACCCCATGTGAGTGGCAATGCGATGAATCCGGTTGCTCACCCTATGGGTGGTGGAGAAGGCCATCGATCCGGCGGAAGGCATCCCTGTTCACCCACGGGCGTACTGGCAAAAGGTGGAAAAACAAGAAATCCACGAAATCCAAGTAACAAGAGGATTATTCGAAGACGAAAAAATAAAAGGCAAGGACAGTTGGTCCTGTAGAAGCGCGAAGCGGTGTACGGTTCACAGGACACGAGATACGAAAAAATGGGAAGATCTCTTAAAAAAGGACCTTATGTTGATGAAAAGTTGTTGGCCAAGGTCAGCAAGCACATTAGTTCCGGCTCTCGTGAGCCAATAAAGACCTGGGCGAGGAGATGCACCATAATTCCGGAATTTGTGGGATTTACATTTATGGTTCATAACGGCAAGATGTTTCACAAGGTTTTTGTTACCGAGGATATGGTGGGACATAAGTTGGGCGAATTTTCGCCTACGAGGCTCTTTAAAGGTCATTCAAGCAAGAAAATAAGATAGTTGAATGGTTAAATAGTGATTGGTTAAATAGTTACCAGTTACCAATAACCAGTTACCAATAAGCAATAACCAGTTACAAAACGAGTTATGTTAAGTGCTAATAAGTTAAAAGAGTGTTGCCAATGGCGGCAGATAGGTGTGGAGCAGTTAGCCGGCCAGCTTGTCAGAGGAAGGCTGGACATAGGAAAAGCTATAACGGCTGTTAAGAACTGGCAAAAAGGGCTTTTTAAGCCCATACCGCGCAGCGAGGATGTTCGCCGTCTGGCGTCCGCTTTGTCTGTCGATGTAAATGATTTGCTTGACTGGCGTTCTTCTTATCGTTTTGCTCCGATGTCAGCCCGCAAGGCCAGACTCGTTACCCAGTTGATAGTGGGCCGAAGCGCCCAGGATGCTATGGATATCTTGAAGTTCACAAGAAAACGTGCGGCAACGATGATTGACAAGGTTCTAAAAAGTGCCGTTGCCGATGCCGATGAGCAGCAGGCGGACGTTGATAGTCTCTACGTCAGCAGTGCCCGTGTTGATGATGCAGGGGTTCGTATCGGCACAAAAAGATGGATACCAAAAGACAGAGGAAGAGCGCATCCTATTAGTAAAAAGGCCTGTCACATACATGTGACGGTCACACAAGCTTAAGAAAAAAAGAAAAAGTGAAAAGGAAAAAGTAACTACGCAATACGAGACACGGGATTATGGGTCAGAAAACATCGCCAATAGGTTTTAGAACAGGAATAACACTTGGATGGCAGAGTACCTGGTTTGCTCCCAAGGCTGATTACGGTAATTTCCTGGTCGAGGACCAGAGAATCCGTCAGTATGTTGACGGGAAATTCAATCGTAACGTGCCCAAAGGTGCGGTGGCAAAGATAGAGGTTGTCCGAACACGTAACGAAGTAAAAGTAACACTGCACAGCGCCCGGCCTGGAATAGTCATCGGGCCCAGAGGTGGTGAAGTTGATAGGTTGCGAGAAGAGCTTGAAGAGATAACAGGCAGAAAAGTGGCCGTAAATGTTATCGAGATTAAGCAGCCGGACCTTAATGCCACACTTGTAGCCGAAGCGATTGCTGAGCAGCTAAGTAAGCGGGCCTCGTATAGGCGCACGATGAAGCAGTATTGTGAATCAGCAATGAACGCCGGTGCTAAAGGAGTTAAGATTATCTGTGCCGGACGGTTGGGAGGCTCAGAAATGTCACGCAGGGAAACGCAGAAGCTCGGTTCTATCCCGCTGCACACCCTGGATGCCAATGTAGATTACGCCGTGGCAACATCAAGAACGACGTATGGAGCGATTGGCGTTAAAGCGTGGATTTATAAGGGCAAGTTTGGCGAGGAGGTTGAACAGGCCCCTCGTCGTCGGCCTCGTCCGCCGAAACGTATTAGCCCGGCGAAGAGGCACGGCAGGCCTAAAGCTGCGCCGGTACAAAAGAGCAAAAGCGCTGCCCAAACTAATGTGGCTGCACCGCCGGCAGAAGGTGGTGCAGGGGAGAAAAAAAGTACCGAGGGAAACGGCTTGGTTGCGGATAGCGGATAGAAGCCGAGGATTTCGCACCGGCGAAAGAAAAACTATACGCTAAACGCTGTTTATAAGGGTCTAAGAAAATGGCAATGATGCCGAAAAGAGTCAAGTTCCGTAAGAGCCAACGCGGCACAATGAAGGGTAATGCCACCAGAGGTAATTTTGTGGCGTTTGGCGAATACGGCTTGCAGGCTTTGGAGAGCAGCTGGATAACGGCCAGGAACATTGAAGCCGGCCGAGTTGCAGCAACTCATTTTTTGCATCGTGAAGGCAAAGTATATCTCAGGCTCTTTCCGCACAAGCCGGTAAGTTCCAAGCCGTTGGAAACGCGAATGGGCAAGGGTAAGGGCGAGCCCGAATTTTGGGTTGCCAGAGTCAGGCCCGGACAGGTTATGTTTGAGATAGGCGGAGTAACTGAAGATGTGGCAAAGCAGGCGCTCGTCAGGGTCGCTCATAAAATGCCCATCAGGTGCAGATTCGTTAAGCGAAGACATTCGTTATAAAACAGAAAGGCAGCTTGAGATGAAAGCGCAGCATTACCGTGAGATGAGCCCGGATGAGCTCCGGAGTCAACTGGAAGAATTCCAGAGGCATTTGTTTGACTTGCGCTCGCAGGCGGTTACGGAAAAGCTGGAGAATTCTAAAGCCATAACTAATGTCAAGCGTGATATTGCCAGGATTAAGACAGTAATGCGTGAAAGTAAGTAAGGCTTTGCCTTAGGTAATTGTTTATTGGAAATCGAGGATGCAGGACCGAAAATTAAAAACTTTAACCGGCGTGGTAATAAGCAATAGTGGTGACAAGAGCATCAAAATTGCCATTGACTTCAAGGTCAGGCATCCGAAATACGGTAAATACGTAAAGCGTAGAACAAAACTCGGCGTCCACGACGAGCGCAATCAGGCAGGTGTCGGGGACGTCGTTGAAGTTGCGCAATGCCGTCCTCATAGTAAAACAAAGAGCTGGCGCCTTGTGAGAGTTGTAGAAAAAGCTGCTCTGGAAAGAGCATGACGCGTTGTGCGTAATACGAGATACGAAATATGATTCAGCAGGAAACAATGTTGGACATAGCCGACAACTCAGGTGTCAAGTCGGCATTGTGTATTAAGGTTCTTGGAAAAGGCGGCTCCCGTGGTAGAAGGACCCGACCCGTGGCCTCAGTAGGAGACATTATTTGTGTTGCTATAAAAAAATCGCTGCCGACCTGTCAGTTGGACGACAAGAAAGTGCATAAATGCGTTATTATTCGAACCAAAAGTCCTCTGAAACGCTCGGATGGCAGCTACGTAAGGTTCGATAGCAATGCTGCGGTGATGATTGACAATGAACGTAACCCGATAGGAACGAGAATATTCGGTGCGGTGGCTCGTGAGCTTCGCGAAAAAAACTATATGAAGATTATCTCGCTGGCAAGCGAGGTAGTATAGAATTTGATTGTTTATATTTGATTTGAAAATGGCTCTGCATATAAAAAAAGGCGATACGGTTGAGATTATAGCTGGTGACCATAAAGGTGCTACCGGCAGAGTGCTGCGCGTTATACCCGAGAAGGAAAAGATAGTGGTCCAGGGTCAAAATATAGCAAAAAAGCACGTTCGGCCTTCACGCAGAAATCCCCAGGGAGGCCGGATTAACGTTGAGCAGCCGATACATATAAGTAATGTCTTGCCGGTAACCTCGAAAAGCTCAAGAGGAAGCAGGGTGCATTATCAGATAAACGAGGATGGCAGCAAAAGCCGAGTTGGTGCTGATGGCACAGAGATAGACAAGCCCAGAAAGGCCAAACAGTAAATAGTTAAACGTTAAGAGACTTTTGATGGCACGTTTAAAAGATTTATATAAGTCCAAGGTAGTTCCGGGATTGACTGAGGAATTTGGATACAAGAATCCTATGGCGGTGCCGCGGATGGAAAAGGTCGTTGTCTCTATGGGCGTAGGAAGGGCTACACAGGATAAAAAATTCCTGGAATCGGCTAAAAAGGACCTGATGATGATTATGGGCCAAATACCGGTCGTCTGTAAGGCTAAAAAAAGTGTCGCCGGTTTCAAAGTTCGTCAAGGGCAGGAAACCAATTTGAAAGTTACTGTCCGTGGTGTACGAATGTACGAATTTATGGATAGACTTATTAATCTTGCAATCCCGCGGGTAAGAGACTTTCGAGGCCTTGACCCAAACAGTTTTGACGGCAGAGGCAATTACTCGATGGGACTGGTTGAACAGGGTGTCTTCCCCGAAATCAACCCGGCACAGATGGAGTTTCAGCAGGGTATGAACGTAACCTTGGTGACGACGGCAAATTCTGATGAAGAAGCGAGGAAAATGCTCTCGCTGTTTGGTATGCCGTTCAAGAGCACGGAAACGGATGAGTGATATTTAGGGATTGCCGGCGAAATGATAAACATTATTTTGGAGCGCGTAGATGTCAACTAAAGCCCTGGAAAACAAGGCGGAAAAGAAACAAAAATTTCGCGTTAGACAATATACACGCTGCCAGCTTTGTGGAAGAGCCAGAGCAGTTTATCGCAAGTTCAAAATTTGCAGGATTTGCTTTAGGACCCTGGCTAACGAAGGAAAAATACCGGGAGTAAGAAAAGCCAGTTGGTAAATCGTGACTTGTGCCCAGACCCCGTGTCCCGAACGTGACACGGGACACAAGCCACGGGAGACGAGATTATGAGTTTGAGTGACCCGATAGCTGATATGTTGACGAGAATTCGCAACGCTGGGCGAATAAATAAAAGCCAGGTCAATATTAAAGCATCGAATATTTGCGAAGGTATAGCGGCTGTTTTGAAAAAGGAAGGTTACATCGAAGATTTCGACCGAATCGATGACGGCAAGCAGGGAATACTGAGAGTTACTCTAAAGTACGACAACGAGGGCCGGTCGGTCATTAACGAAATAACAAGGGTGAGCGGGCCCGGCCGTAGAATCTACTCATCTGTTGACAAATTGCCACACGTGTTAGCTGGTATGGGCATAGCAATCGTTTCCACAAGTAGGGGTATAATGAGTGATAGAAGCTGCCGCCAGAATAACTTCGGCGGCGAGATACTTTGTACGGTGAGCTGATGAGTCGTATCGGGAAAAAAGCAATTATTATTCCCCAGGGAGTAAAGGTCGAGAAGAATGGCCGGTGTATCAATGTTTCAGGTCCGCTTGGCCAGCTCCAGATGGACTGTCACCTGCGTATAAAAGTGAAAGTGGACAGTTCCGCAGGCAAGGTACTGGTTGAAAATGAACATCCACAAAGCCATGAGGCCAGGCAGATGCATGGCACCACGCGTGCCTTGATTGCTAATATGGTGGCAGGTGTCAGTAAAGGTTTTGAAAAAAAGATGGAGTTATACGGTACCGGCTATAATGTCAAAGAGCAGAGTGAAAAGCTGGTCTTTCAGGTTGGCTTTTCCCATCTGGTGGAGCGGCCGATACCAAAGGGCATAAAGGTAAACATTGATGTCAACGCAACCAGAGGCAATGATGTTCCCGCCAGGTTCACGATTTCGGCGATAGACAAGAGACTGCTGGGACAATTTGCTGCTGATATACGGAGAATAAGGCCGCCCGAACCATATAAAGGAAAGGGTATCCGTTACGCAGACGAATACGTACGACGCAAGGTCGGCAAAGCATTTACTTCGGGAACAGTATGAGAATCGACAGGATAAAAAAAGCGACACTGAGGCGTAAATATCACGTGCGAAAAAAGGTCTTTGGAACGCCGGGCAGACCTCGGCTGTCGGTGTTTCGTTCGAACAGGCATATCTACGCCCAGATTATAGATGATGTCGCCAGAGCGACACTTGTTTCCGCAAGCACAAGAGCAAAAGGCCTGCGGGACAAATTGCCCGCTGCCGCCGACAAAAAAGCTGCTGAAACGATAGGTGAAGCAGTTGCAAAACAGGCCCTTAGCGTCGGTATTAAATGCGTTTGCTTTGATAGAAAGCGATATAAGTTTCATGGCAGAGTCAAGGCTCTTGCCGAGGCGGCAAGAAAGGCCGGCCTGGTTTTTTGAAGGAACTTGCCGGCCATGGAAATACGATTGGAGAACAAACATTGGCAGTAGAACCGGTTAAGCCCGTTAAAAGTAAGACCTCGGAGAGAAGTGTCGCACCTTTGGCGCGGACTTCTAACGGGGCTAAGTTGTCCGCTCAGTCCGCTGGGGGACACCTTACGGTGGAAGAACAGCCGCTGGAAGATACGGTCGTAAAGGTATTTCGCTGTTCCAAAGTCGTCAAAGGCGGTCGGCGGTTCAGCTTCGCGGCATTAGTTGTGCTCGGTGACCGTGCGGGGACAGTGGGCGTTGGGTATGGTAAGGCAAAGGAAGTCCCGTTTGCCGTTGAGAAAGGTATAAAGGATGCCAAAAAATCTTTGCACAAAATAGCTTTGGCCGGCAGAACGATTCCATACCAGGTCGAAGGCAAATATAGAGCTACAAAGATAACGTTGGTCCCGGCCAGCCCTGGTACAGGCGTTATCGCAGGCTCCAGCGCCCGAGCTGTCCTTGAATTTGCCGGTGTGCAGGATGTCCTTACAAAAGTGTATGGAGGCAACTCTGCTAAAAATGTTGTCAAGGCTACATTGGATGGGCTGTTGAAATTACGAAGCAAAGAAATGTTCCAGTCCCTTCGTGGCGTAGAAGTGGAAACAATAAAAAGGTGGTGATGGATTAAATGTTGAACTACGAAATAACTTCTATTGCGGGTAAGCACAGGGCTCGCAGGCGTGTAGGAAGAGGCACGGGCACCGGCCGTGGCAAAACCTGCGGCCGAGGCCACAAAGGTAGCGGCAGCAGGGCCGGCTCGACTTCCACATCGCTTTATGAAGGTGGACAGATGCCTTTATTTCGGCGACTGCCAAAACGAGGCTTTAGTAATTATAACTTCGCAACATGCTACCAAATTGTTAATATATCGCAACTGGAAAGGTTTGACGAGGGAGCCGCCGTTGGCATAGAACAATTATCTGATGCCGGGCTGATTAATAATCTGAAACGTAAAGTGAAGATTCTTGGTGATGGGGAGCTAACAAAGAAGTTGGAAGTAACGGCTCATAAATTTAGCAAAACCGCTGAGCAGAAGATTATAGGATGCGGCGGTACGGCAAAACAAATTACGTAATTGATTGGATTCTCTTCTGTGGTCCGCTTGTGGTCGACAAAATAACGTGTCTTTAATTATTGTAGACTGAAAGACTGACGGGAAACAAAAAAATGCTTGGGACAGTATTTAACATATTCAGAATTCCGGACCTGCGCAACAAAGTTCTTTTTACGTTGGCGCTGCTGGTAATATACAGGGTTGGTTTCCATATCCCTAATCCCTGTTTTGACCAGAAAAAGATTGCCGAAGTCACCGGGCACAGGGACACGGAAAGTCCCTTCGGCAGGGCCGCTACATATATGCAGATATTTACCGGCGGAACACTGGACAAAAGCAGCCTGTTCGGCCTCGGAATTATGCCATATATTACTGCATCGATTATTCTTATGCTGCTGGGGGAGGTTGTTCCTGCTTTGAAAAAACTCCGGCAGGAAGGTCAAACCGGACACAAAAAGATACAGGAGTATACACGCTACCTGGCGGTTCTGATATGTGTTTTTCAAGCGATTATGTATATGAAGATGTTGGGACAGTTTATCTACCCGGGCATGGAGACCCAGGCTGTAATAATGGGCATTGTCGGCATGACAGCCGGCACCATCTTCTTGATGTGGCTCGGTGAGCAGATAGATGAGTACGGCATAGGAAACGGCATTAGTTTGATAATTATGGCCGGTATTATATCTCGAATGCCCTGGGCGGTTGGAATGCTAATAGAGAACGTCGACTTAACAGTGGGTGCACCGCCCGGCAGCATAGGCCCGGCAAAGTTATTGTTCTTGATGGCAGCGTTTGTATTTGTCGTTGCCGGTGCCATATTGATAACCCAAGGCCAGCGACGGATACCGATTCAACAGGCAAAAATGATGCGTGGACGCCGAATGTATGGCGGACAAAGACACTATTTGCCCCTGCGTGTCAATCATGGCGGCGTGATGCCCATAATCTTCGCGTCGGCTTTTATGATGTTCCCGCCGGTAATAATTGAGCAGTTTACAAGAATAGAGAGATTCCGGAATTCAGGATTTCTTGCCACTTTGCAAGGTGCTTTGCGCCACGATGCTTTTACTTACAATGTCCTCTATATGTTATTGATATTTTTATTCGCTTACTTTTGGGTGACGGTGCAGTTTCAGCCGAGGGAAATGGCCAAAAACCTGCGGGATTCAGGAGCTTTCATTCCGGGCCTTCGACCGGGACGTAGAACCGCTGAATATCTGGAAACCGTCATGACCAGAATAACTTATTTTGGAGCTGCATTCTTGTCCATAATCGCTGTTGTGCCCAGCGTCATTTCAATCTTATTAGGAATTCCCTGGATAGTAGCAACGTTTTTGGGCGGAACGGGCTTGTTGATTGTTGTCAGTGTCTCGCTGGACCTCGTTCAGAAGATTGAAGCAAACCTCTTGATGAGAAGCTACGAAGGTTTCAGTGAGACTGGAAGAATTAAAGGAGCTTATGCGTGAGGATAGTGTTGTTGGGTGCGCCCGGCGCCGGCAAAGGAACGCAGTGTAAGCGCGTTGTTGCCAGGTATGGTCTGCTGCATTTGTCCAGCGGTGACATCCTGCGACAACAAAGAGCTGAAGACACAGAATTGGGAAAGAAAGCCCAAGAGTATATGGATTCAGGCGCACTTGTACCGGACCAAATTATAGTTGAGATGATGGCTGATGCGATAACGAATGCTCCGGACGCCGGTTTCATATTGGATGGTTTCCCGAGAACCATTAACCAGGCAGCCGAGCTTGACAAATCGTTGGCTTGCAGCGGCAAAAAAATGGACGCTGTCTTGAATTTAGAGATAGATGACGAATTGGTGGTTCGGAGAATGGCCGGCAGGAGAAGTTGTCCTCAATGTGGTGCCATTTACCATATTGAAAACCTGAAGCCAAAGGTCGAAGGAATATGTGATAACGATGGTGCCACGCTTGTTCAACGGTCGGATGATAGTGCCGAAGTCGTGGCGAATCGACTTAAAACCTATCACCTGCAGACCGAGCCCGTGGTCGATTACTATAAAAAAAACAGCAGCACAGTTTATGACATTGATGCTAACAAGGACGCCGACGAGGTAAGCGCTTCTGTTTTCGAGAAGTTGGAAGTCCTCGCCAAAGCGTGAATTGTATCTGGACTAAAGTACGAGGTTTGAAATACGAAATTAAATGGCTATAACGCTTCGCAGCCGAAGAGAAATTGAGTTAATGCGTCGGGCATGCAACGTTGTAGTTGATGTTCTTTCAAAATTACAAGAGATTGCCGAGCCGGGAGTTACTACCAGCCGGTTGGACAGCGCAGCTTCGCAAATGACTGCTGATGCCGGAGCGCAGGCCCTGTTTAAGGGTGTTCGCAGCCCGCATGCTCGAACTCCATTTCCTGGTGCAATTTGCGCATCGGTGAATGAGCAGGTCGTTCACGGAATTCCTTCCGAGAGCACAAAGCTTGAAGACGGTGATATCCTGAGCATTGATTTTGGCGCGAGGCTCAACGGCTATTGTGGAGATGCTGCTGTTACGATTGCTATTGGTAAGGTGTCTGAGCGTAAACAAAGACTTATGGATGTTACTAAGCACGTTCTCGAAATAGCGGTAGCAACGGCTGGGCCGGCTGTTAAGTGGAGCCAGGTGGCTGCAAAAATGCAGGATTACGCCGAATCGGCCGGCTTTTCGGTCGTAAAGGACTTTGTTGGGCACGGCATCGGCAGAAAAATGCACGAAGAGCCCAGACTGCCCAACTTCGTCAGCGATGATTTGCTCGCCAATGATATTGTTTTGACCGAAGGAATGGTTCTGGCAGTTGAGCCGATGATTAATACCGGCTCCAGTGCCGTAAGGACTCTAAAAAATGGATGGACAGTAGTAACAAAAGACGGTAAATGCTCGGCTCATTTTGAGCATACAATTGTGATTGTGGAAAATGGTTGTGAGGTACTGACCGGCAAATAGTAAGGCGCAAAACACAACAAATGCCAAAGAAGGATACAATAAGATTGCAGGCCAAGGTGACTGATGCTTTGCCGAATGCAGTGTTCAGAGTGGAATTGGAAAACGGCCACAAGATTTTGGCGCATGTTTCGGGCAAGATGCGCATGAATTTTATTCGGATTTTGCCGGGCGATGCGGTTGTAGTTGAAATGTCTCCATACGATTTGAATAGAGGCCGAATAGTGCTCCGGCAGTAGTGCTTGGCAGGTTGCAGCAAATGAAAGTTAGAAGTTCAGTAAAACGTATATGTGAGAATTGCAAGATTGTGCGTCGCAAAGGCGTTGTACGCGTCATTTGTACAAACCCGCGACACAAACAGCGACAAGGGTAATTTTATCGTGAAGCGTGAGCCGGGATACGAGATACGCTTCACGAGATACGAAAAGGAGTTAATATGCCGCGTGTAGTTGGTGTTGATATTCCCAATGACAAATCAATATGGATTGCATTGACCTCGGTTACCGGTGTAGGTAAATATACTGCGGAACAAATTTTGAAAGAAGCCAGGATTGAAAAAACTACAAAGGCCGGAAAGCTCTCAGAAGACGAGCTTAGCCGCATAACACAGATTATCGACCGCAATTACATCGTGGGAGGGCAGCTTCGCCGGCAGGTTGCTCAAAATATCGCTCGATTACGTGATATAGGCTGTTATAAAGGCATTCGCCACAGAAAGGGGCTGCCCGTTCGGGGCCAGTGCACTCAAAGCAACGCACGCACTCGCAAAGGGCCCAGAAAGACAGTCGCCGGCAAGAAGGGCGTAAAGGAAAAACGCTAAGTGCTTAATTGCTTCGGTTGCAATAAGTTGTGTGATGTGCGAAGAGAAAATTGATTATCGAAACAGGCAATTTGTAATACGGGAAGAATAATGGCAAAAAGTGCAAAGCGAAAAGTTAGAAGAAATGTCGTCAGGGCAATTGCGCACATAAAAGCAACATTTAATAATACGTTGATTACGATAACGGATTTGGATGGTGATACAATTTGCTCGAGTTCAGCAGGCTGTGTCGGCTTCAAAGGCTCGCGCAAAAGTACGCCTTTTGCCGCTCAACAGGCCGCACAACGTTGCGCCAATACCGCCATGCGTAATGGTGTGCGCGAAATCGAAATCAGGGTTAAAGGTCCCGGCTCAGGGCGCGAATCTGCCATCTCCGCCCTGCAGCAGGCCGGATTGCGTATCGCCTCGATAGAAGATGTTACCCCGCTGCCGCATAATGGCTGTAGACCGCCAAAGCGAAGGCGAGTGTAAAACCACAGGAGCACAAAATGGTGTTCGTATATTGCCGAAACTGGTTTGGAGATAAATAAAAAAGCATGGGACGTTATCTGGGTTCATCTTGTAAATATTGCCGTCGTGAAGGAATGAAGCTCATGCTCAAGGGCATCAGATGTGAGACGGCTAAGTGTCCGGTCGAGAAAAAACAGCGTAATTTGGCGCCCGGGATGCATGGTTGGCGCAGGGGCAGAGCAAGCGAATATGCTGTGCGCCTCCGTGAAAAGCAAAAGGTCAAGAGATACTACGGACTTCTGGAGAAGCAGTTTATGAGGTATTTCCACAAAGCCGAGCGGATTAAAGGAAATACAGGACAGACCCTGCTCCAATTGTTGGAAAGACGTCTGGACAATGTCATATACAAGTTGAATTTTGCGCCGTCACGCAAGGCCGCAAGACAACTGATTGCTCACGGCCATATTCATGTCAACGGACGCAAAGTGGATATTAGTGATTATACTACGAAAATCGGTGACAGGGTGACGCTAAAAGGTTCTGAAAAAAGTGTCAAAAAAGTAAAGCAGCAGCTGGAAAGCAACCCCGGTTTTACCACACAAGCCTGGCTGCAATTGAATCATGATAAACCCGAAGCTACCATTGTTGCATTGCCAAGCAGGGATGATATTCAGATCCCTGTGGAGGAGCAGTTGGTTGTAGAGTTCTGTTCGAGGTAGCTACAAAATAGTCTTAAGGTTTTAGCGTTGAGTTTTGGTTAGCTCAAAACTGAAAATCCAAAACGCAAAACTTATGTAGGAGCATTATATGCGAGTTACATGGCGTGGTTTGGAATTGCCGACTCGTGTTGAACGAGACACGACGGTATCAAGCGATAAATATAGCCGATTCTTTATCGAGCCTTTCGAGCGTGGTTTCGGCACTACTATCGGCAACAGCTTAAGACGCGTGTTGCTCTCCTCTTTGGAAGGTAGTGCTGTAACGTCCATTAAAATAGCAAACGTTGACCATGAGTTTACCTCGATAGGTGGTGTGATGGAGGATGCTACTGATATTGTTTTGAATGTCAAGAGTCTTGTCGTTCGCCTCCATAGTGACGGCCCCAGGACAATGACGGTCTCGGCAAAGAAGGCCGGAGTTGTAACTGCAGCCGATATAGTTGCTGACCCGGCCATAGAAGTGGTAAACAAAGATTTGGTCATAGCTACTTTGACTGAAGACGTGAAATTTGAAATGGAAATGGTAGTTGAAAACGGCCGTGGCTATATGCCGGCTTCCGAACGAATCGCTGCCACAGACAGATTCGACCAGGAAGTCGGGAGAATACTACTTGATGCCGTATATTCCCCGGTTACCAGAGTTCGCTACGTAACCGAGGACACACGGGTAGGTCAGCGGACCAATTATGACAAGCTGATTCTCGAAGTGTGGACAAACGGTACAACAACGCCCGAAATGGCCCTGGTGGAGGCCGCAAAGATATTGAGAAAGCACATCAATCCGTTCGTACAGTATTTCGAGGTTGGAGAAGAAACCGTTGCTGCTGAGATTAGCGAAGAAGTGTTGGAAGAAGAAACCATTGATGAGGAATTGATCGAAAAGCTGAAAATCCCCATTCAGGAGCTGGAACTGTCGGTTAGGGCCGGTAACTGTCTTGAATCCGCAAAGGTCGACGCCGTTGGCCAGTTGGTAAAAATGACGGATGCCGATTTACTGAAGATTCGCAGTTTTGGTAAAACCTCTCTGCGGGAAATCAAAAGAAAGCTTGCCGATATAGGTTTGTCTTTGGGAATGACAGACGTATAAATGGCAGATAGTCGATAGAGGAATTTGAGCTTATGCGTCATAGAGTAGCAGGACGAAGGTTATCTCGAACAAGTCAGCATCGTATAGCTATGCGACGGAACCTGGTCGCTTCGCTCTTCGAGCACGAAACGATTTCAACGACAATCGAAAAGGCCAAAGAGGTAAAAGCCTTCGCCGAAAAGTTGATTACATTAGCTAAGAAAGGCACTTTGTCAGCCAGACGCAGGGCTATTGCCATGCTTGGCGACCGTGATATCATAGATTATGAAGACCGCAAAGCGGTCAGGAAAGGCACGGTAATTGGGAAACTATTTAGCGAAATTGGCCCTCGATACCTTGACAGGCCGGGCGGTTATACGAGAATTATTCGTTTGTCCTTGAGAAGATTGGGTGATAATGGCCGGCTCGTCTTGATGCAGCTCGTAGGCACGGAGGAAACCTC
>Ga0307379_10001639_pt1 | contig 34895 bp, 21 predicted proteins | sample UN2MG_FD_202237 | JGI IMG/M metagenome (GOLD analysis project Ga0307379, IMG submission 202237) | Soil microbial communities from Risofladan, Vaasa, Finland - UN-2 | ecosystem: Environmental > Terrestrial > Soil > Coastal area > Acid sulfate soil | place: Finland: Risofladan, Vaasa | collected...
GTACAGGTCCTGCCTCCTCCCGACATACCAGGGGTTCCTGCTGCGCGCTTTCAACGCCGCACCGGGGTCGACATCAGCGTAAATCACTCCCTCTCTGTCCCAGATTTCAGCCAGCAGGCTGCCGTCGTGGTCCGTGATATTGCTCCCCCCGCGGCAGATATCTCCCTGTTCATTTTTTCCACAGCAGCAGGAGGTCGCCATGATCATTGAGTTCGCCTCAGCGAGCCTCCTCACCTCTTCAGGCCCCCGGCTTCCCCGGTTGTTCATCCAGAACAGCATGCTGCAGCCCAGATTGGTGTAGGAGCGCGTCATCTCTGGAAAATCTCCGTCGTAGCAGATCATCACCCCGCTCTTGTGCCCTTTGACCGGGAAGGTGACAAGTTCGTTGCCAGGCTGGTAAAAGGAAGTCTCGCGGCGTAGTCCCTCGTCATTCCACCAAAGATGGGTCTTGCGGTAATTTGCGAGCACCCCCCCAGCGCCGACCAGAGTGGCCGCGATATAGAACTCGTTCCCCTTGCGCTCGGTCAAGCCCCAGAGCACCAGGGAACCGCTGCCCGACAGGAGCGACTGAAAAACCCGGCTGGTCGGCCCATCCGCTTCCTCGGCCAGCTCTTTCAGGTTTTCCACATAGCCTACCAACAGCTCCTCGTGGAAGAGAATGATATCAGCGCCGTTTTTCAAAGCTTCCCTGGCAAAAACGAGGGCCTTGGACCTATTATTCTCTACCGCCCCAGGCACGCTCTCCTGCTGCACCACGGCGAGGCGGACCTTGCCGCTGCCGGCATTCTCCCCCACCGGCTCAACCGGACTCCCGGAAGCGGTCCGCGCACCAAGCGCGATAGCGCCCAGGCTTACGGCGCCCGCCTTGATAAACCCTCTTCTTGATATGCTGTCCTCTTTCATGGATTCCTCCCTGGAGCAGTTTTCGGAGATCGCGACCGCAGCGGAAAAGAAAGCTTTGAATTTCAGAATTAAGTTACACTTCCGGCATTAAAAGACAAGTAAGGAGAATTTTTCTCTTTTAATATAAAAGGGCTTACTGTTTCCAGCAAACCCCTGGTATTTACGGCGGACTCGACGAGATTATTTCAAATTTTCTATACAAAATTTAGTGCGGGAAATATTCGAGCAGATATCTGGCATTTTGTTATTCAGCTTGAATTCAAACTATTGAATGCTCTCATAATTAGTGGCAGCGGTGTCGATGGGAGGCAGATTAACCACTCTTCATTTTTCTTTGTTATATTTTTTAATTGTTCTCTCTAATGTCCTTTTGGCCAATAATGCACAATGTACTTTTTGGTAAGGAATACCACCTAAATAACTTATTATGTCCTCTACTAGCTCATACAATAGATTTTTACATATTTCAGAGTTTACGGCTTTGAATCTGTAAGGCTGTCGCTTCCTGCACTACCTCATCGTAAGTTTGAATGTCGAATTCTTTTAAAACTTCGGCTACTTTGACATCAGGAGAAAGACTCTCGATGATGGACCATTCCTCTTCGTGATAATTAGTTAACCGGATTGCTCGGCCATATTTTTTCCGGATGTCGTTGAATTTATCCACAAAAGGCCAAGTGGGTAGAAATGCTTTCTCCAAGTTTACAGTTGCACAACACCATGTTTCCCATAGGCCAGTCCACGCAACTGATTCACCAGTACTATCGCAGATCCGGGTTACTCCCTTGCGAGTACTGGAAACAACGATATATCGAAACAAGCTCGCCAGCATGTTGAGTTTGGTGCCCCCACCGAACGCCGACGACCAAAAAACAATTTCAGCGCCGGCCTCATAGAGATGCTGCCATCCATCAAGCCAATCAATATCAAAGCAGATTTGTGCCCCTATAGTACCGAAATCCGTATGAAACACGGGCGGTGTTAATGGCCCAGGCGAAACGCCATTGTCCATTTCTCCAACTGTTGGATGCATTTTCCGATACTCACCAACCACCTTTCCATGGCGATCGATTAACACCAACGCATTATAGTATTTTCCGTCCTCTACTGTGTAAATCGGGCACCAGACGTAACAATTATTTTTTCTGGCGAATTCTGCAAACCTTGCCGAAATTTGCCCGTCCGCTTTTTCCGCAACATCTGCGACTTTCGGCCTACCGGGGGACAAATTCACGAAAGGCCCCACTTCCGGCAGACAAATGATGTCCGGTTGCAGCGGTGTAATTTCTTCCATCCGCCCAAGAAGCTTATCGATCATTTCATCTGGATGATCCGCTATGAGATTATTCTGGGAAATACTTGCAATCCATACTTCTCTGGGTAACCTTTGACTCCGGTCCGAGATCAGTCCTCCCGGAGTTCTCGAAGGTGCTCCGAACGCAACTGCACCGAAGGTTGAACCAATTCCTAACGAAGCAGCGTTGAGAAATCCTCTCCGATTTACGGTCGTCATTTTTTAAATCCCCTGTCTGTTAATCATGTGTGTCGTGAATGGCAGTGATAGTTTAAGGCTTTCTGGTGTATGTAGACAGAACAAGTGTAACAGTTTGTATTATAAATTAAGGTATAGTTCTTAGTAATTGCAACTGTTTTTTCAACCTTCTCTTCAAGAGTTAAAATACCTCCTGACCACATTTTCAAGAAACTTTTAATGTTTCGAAAATTCCAATCAATCGATTAGTATCCTCAATTCTCTTAATCTGGATTATTCACAAAATTTAGTAAAAGGGAATAAGCTTTCGGTTTCTCAAGCATTTGCTCTGGACCGGATAAGAAGTCAGAAGGCAGAATACAGGAGTCAGAAGGTTAAAAACTCTGGTGATCATTTCCAAAAATATTCTGAATTCTGACTCCCGGCTCCTGAATTCCAAAAGGTTATTATAAAAACTTCCGGTTGTCGTTTGTTCACAATAGTCTGGAGCAGCGCCAAGTTTTATGAATAATCCGGGTCAATAAAAAAGAAACGGCTTTTATCTTTCTTGGCTGTCAACCGCCCGCGCGCTGATTTCGTAAGGTATCCGGGTTTGAGATTACTCAAAATTCAGGCCAGAGTCCGACAACCCGATTTCCTGAAGCCTGCCTTTTTCAGTCAGGCTGGGCAATTTCACTAATCTGCGGTGCTGTAGTGATCATTGTCTGTCAACCTGATCCTCACCCGGCCCTTATGCCCTGGCGAAATAATGATCGGACTTTTCATGTAGTTCCCCCACAAAAGGCCGGGGTAATTCCACTGGTTGTCGATAATGAGCTTAACCCGCCCTCCCGAATTCGGAGCCTCCACCTCGAGCCTTACAGCGTCCTTCCCAGCCGACTCAGCCCGCACTCTGAGCTCTGTGCCGGCCATTACAGCCGAGGCATAACGGATATATTCTTTCAGGCTGCGAAAGTCTTTGGTTCCCCCCTGACCCGTATCGTCCCTGCCGCTCAAATAGAAATCCTTCATGTCCTCTGACCAGGGCCAGGCCGGGGGAACTCCATAGGCTTCTTTCCCTGTCTTTCTCTGCCTGGGGGCGACACCTTTGCCCCTGCCGATATGGTCCTCTGGGTAGGCTGACCAGAGCGCATCCCTGTCCCAGCTCAACCGGCCGACTTTCCCGGAAAGCAAGCAGGAAACCCCCACTTCACTGAAACCTCCGGATGGGGTCCAGCAGGGCGGTCGGTCAATAGTATAGGACGTGGTCATCAGTCCGGCCCCGTCAATACGCACCTCAAAGCTGACCTCCGTGTCACCATAGCGTCCTGAAATTTCGATCACCGCTTCCAATGAATCGGTCCTGGAGTTTAAGCCAGTGAGCGACCATTTTGACCGGTCTATTACCGCCCAGCCCTCCGGGCCGGAGGATTTCCATCCCATGTCCTCCGGGGCCCGTTCTGCTGTCAGATGGAGATAGGGCCCGCCTTCGATCAGGTTGACTCCCCGGAAGTTTCCCCGGGTGATCAGCCCTGTCTCCCTGCTGAATTCGATCAGGAAATCAGCTCCTGCTACCGCAATACTTTTTTTGCCGTTGCTGATCCCTGGGACCGGGCCTTGCACTCCGGGAAATTTTTTCGGGCGCATTCCAAGCGCCAGATTATACTCATCCACAAGCACACCGCCCAGCCGGTAAAACTGCAGATTGACAACCTCGTGATCCAGCCAATCCCTCGAAGGAATAGTCAGGTACCCCTGGGAGTGCGGCTTGAGATCGAGATCTGTGATCCTGCCGGAATCGCCTGCCGCGTGCCAGCGGATATCGAGCTCGTTGAAATTCGTGTGGTCGAAACGGTTTTCTATCGGAATGTTCAGGACATTGCCTTTCCCTGGATTCGTCAGGGGCGCATCCTTTATTCTTACAGGCGAGTAGGCTTTCCTGGTCAGCCAGAACTCCGGTTTTTTCCGCCTCCAGCCGTCGATAATCCCCCACTGGCCGTACCCGTATTTGTTGAAGCCGTCCCTCCTGGTACTCTCTGAAAGCTCGTGATCCGGGATGGGTACCTGGAACACCTCGTCCACTCCGCCCCAGATAGCCGCGCCCAGCGCGCCATCCGTGTTAAAAATCTTATCCCGAAACGTTTGATGCTCTCGCCCCAGAAATTCCGCACGCCCGGGTCCCTTCGAAGCTCCCAGACATTATAGCAGGCAACATGCGCGTACTCGTCATGCAGCACGGGATGAACGATCGACTGCGCCCCCATGTTATCCGAAAAATCGATATAGTGCACGCTGTAAATATCATAGGCCCGGGTCCCGGGCGGCACATTTCCCGGATAACTGAATATCACCGGCCGGCCCGGGTCCTCGCTTTTGACATAATCGAACTCTTTCTTGAAATTCAGCCCCCACACGCTTTCATTTCCCAGGGACCAGATAATCACGCAAGGATGGCTCCTGTCCCGCTCGATCATCTCCGAGAACTGGTTCAGATAGTTAGAAGTAAATTCCGGGCGCTCTGAAGTCGGTAAATTGCCGTGCGTTTGCACAAAGCAGACCGCCGATTCTTCCTCGACATACATACCGTACCTGTCGCACGCATCCAGGAACGAGGCAGCCGGGGGATAGTGCGAAGTGCGGATGAAATTCACATTGGCTTCCCGGAACAGAAGGACATCCTGTTCATTCAATTCCGCGGTCAGGGACCTGCCCCTGGTCGGATGGACATCATGCCTGTTCACACCCCGGAGCTTCACTTCCAGTCCATTGACCAGCAGCTTGTTCCCGACCCGCTCGATTTCCCTGAAGCCGACTTTTTTCGACAGGGTCTCCAGAACCACCCCGCCTGCTTCTACAGTGGCATAAAGAGTGTAAAGGTTCGGGTGCTCGGCATCCCACTTCAAAGGCGCCGGGAGAGCCAGCGCCGCTGTTGCCTCGGGGTCGTCCGGCGTGAGGCAGATCGAGTCCGGGCTGAGCGGTACGGGATTGCCGTGTGGATCATCGAGTCTCAGCCTGACCCATGCCCTGCTCGTTGAACTGAAAGCCAGCGCTGTGGTAACTTTCAACACGGCGTCAGTATAAGAGCCATCCAGATCGGTTTCCACCTGGAACCTTGTCACATATTCCTCCGGCAAGGCCACAAGAGTGACATCCCTTAAGATCCCGCCGATATTATGCTTGGCGTATTCGCTGCCCCATGAAATTTCATCCGACCGGTCTGTGACCCCCACTGTAATCCAGGCTGTCTGTCCAGGGGTGACATGCCAGGTGATATCACAATCCCATGAAGTGAACCCTCCGTTGTGGTCCCTGATATAATGGCCGTTCACCCAGACCCTGGCGTAGCTGTAAACCCCGTCGAAGCGCAGGATGATCTTCTTACGGCTGAAATCCCGCGGAATGCTAATCTTCCTTTTGTAAGCATACTCGAGATCCTTTTTTATGTTGTATCCCTGCATCAGGGCTTCGCCCGGCACCTGGATCTCCGGCCAGGAAGACGGGTCAGCCTGGTTCGACCAGAATTTTGCAGGAGGCTCCATGGAAAATTTCCAAGTCCCGTTCAAACTCATAACCGGTGTGGCAACTTCTGTCGTGGTATCAGGAAGAGGGACTATAACCGGCCTGTCCCAAACCCTTTCGGCGTTTGCTGAGATCAAAGATGAAATCTCAAACAGCGACAAGAACACCGGTATTCTCATTAAACCTCTGATTTTCGGCATGGCGGCACCCTCACTGCAGTCTGAATTGGCATTAAAACGAGAAAAATAATTGCCTGATAAAAAGAACTTATTTCTCTCACCTCCCAAGACCGGAAACTGTCTTCCCAGTCACAATAAAAATTCCTATTGATTTTATTTATCCAAAGCCTGATTATTAATGCCAAAATCGATATTTCGCAATATTCAGACGGCCTGGCACAGATTAACAATTGATCAAGGAGATTCCGACGCCAGCCATGATGCACTTTCGAGCCCTGGATCTGTTCATCGTAATTTTCTATTTTGCGTTTGTCCTGGGAGTTGGGTTCTTCCTTAAACGCAGGACCAGAAGCGGAAAGGACTTTTTCCAGGCCGGCAGGAATCAGAGCGCCTGGATCGCCGGGATTTCCTTTATCGCCGCCAACATGGGGGCGCTGGAACTTATGGGCTGGTCATCCGCCACTTACCAGTACGGCCTGCTGACTCTCCACTGGTACTGGTTCGGCGCAATCCCGGCCATCCTGTTCCTGGGGATCTTCATGATGCCTTTCTACCATATCAGCCGCACCCATTCAGTGCCGGGGTATCTCGAGCTGCGCTACGGCGAGAGTGTCAGGACACTATCTGCAATCACCTTTGTGGTAATGACCCTTCTGGCAGGCGGAATCAGCATGTATGCGATGGGCCTGGTTCTGGAGAACTTCCTCGGCTGGAATTTCGATACCAGCGTGTGGTTAACCGCCATGACCGTGGCCGCCTATGTTACCATGGCCGGGCTTACCTCAGCCATATTCAACGAGGTAGTGCAGTTCTTTCTTATCTGGGCCGGGTGCCTGCTGATTCCAATCCTGGGGCTTATCGAGGTGGGCGGCTGGGAGAAGCTCGTGGACAAGGTCGCCCTCAAGGCAGCGGAATACACCGCCCCTGGAGCCCCGGTCCTCGACCGCCTGCATATCTGGTCCACCATGGCTTCACCCGCAGACAATCCCATGGGCATGCACTGGATGGGCATTGTTTTCGGCCTGTGTTTCGTGCTCGGTATGGGCTACTGGACCACTGACTTCCTGGTGGTGCAGCGGGTCATGACCGCCCGGGACTTGAGAAGCGCCAAGATGGCTCCGATAATCGGCTCTTTCTTCAAAATGGCCATCCCGTTCATCGTTATCCTGCCCGGGCTGATCGGTTTCGCGGTGCTGCCCAGACTGGTGCCCGAAGGCCCGGCAGTGGAAGCCAGCAAGACTTACAACGCAGTGCTCCCGCTGCTGATGAAAAGGTACTTCGGCCCGGGGATGCTCGGCCTGGGTGTGATCGCTCTGATCGCCGGCTTCATGAGCGGCATGGCCGGCAATGTGAGCGCTTTCTCCACGGTCTGGACCTATGATATCTACCGCTCCCTGATCCGCAAGAACGCCCCGGACAGCCATTACTTGAAAATGGGCCGGTTGTGCACTGTGCTTGGAGTGCTGATCTCAATCGCCACCACATACATTGTCAAGCATTTCCAGAGCATCATGGATTACATGCAGGCGCTTTTCAGCTTCTTTATCGCTCCCCTTTTCGCCACAGTGCTCCTGGGGATGTTCTGGAAAAGGACCACAGCCAAGGGGGCGTTCTGGGGCCTGCTTCTCGGCATGTGCACCTCGATCGGGATTTTTCTCAGCCTGAAACTCGGGCTGGCCGATCCGGGTATCATTGCGCTGAACAAAGATGCCAGCGTAATGGCGGCGAACATGTGGCAAGCTATCTGGGCTTTCACTGTCAACCTGACAGTCACAGTGACAATTACTATTTTTACCACTCCCAGGCCTGAAGAGAAGCTCGCCGGACTGGTCTACGGGGTGAGCAAGGTCCCGCACGAGGGCCCCGCGGTATGGTACCGCAAACCGGCTTTCTGGGTCTGGGTCAGCCTGGCTGTTTTCGTTTATCTTAACCTCATCCTGTGGTAGAAAAACCCGGAGGGCAATTGCTGATGGAAAAGTCGAATCTTGTCTTAGCGACAGTTTCATTCGTTGTATTTTCGCTGTTTTTCTCCTGTGCCAGGCACCGAAATGCGCTTACGACACTCGATTCGCCAGACGGGAATATCCGTGTGGTTTTCATGCTCAAAGAGTCAGCGGATGGCAGCAGTTTCCCATGTTACAGTGTTTCATACAAGGGAAAAATTCTGCTTGGTGAATCCGAATTGGGGATCGAGTTTATCGAAACCGGGCTGCTGAAAAACGGCCTTCAGCTAAAGGATGTCACTTTTAACAGCAAGGATGAGACATACCCTGTCAATTTTGGCAAATCCAGCACGGCGAGAGATCACTACCGGGAGGCAGTTATCGCCCTGGAGGAGCGGAAAGCCACCAAGCGGAACCTCGAATTGGTATTCAGAGCCTATGATGATGGGGTCGCTTTCCGGTACCGGTTCCCGCAGCAGGCCGGGCTTTCCGATTTTACAATCACTGCGGAGCACTCGCTGTTCTCATTTGACGGCAATCCCAGGACTTATGCGCTGCCTCTGGAGAGTTTCACCACCTCATACGAAGCCAATTACCGGATAGGCCCCTTAGATAACTTACCCCCTGATTCTCTTTTCGGAATTCCGCTGCTGCTGGAATTTCCCGAGGGGCCGTGGGCTGCCCTGACCGAAGCGGACCTGACCGATTACGCCGGGATGTACCTGACCACAGTCCCCGGCAGGCCCGGCACCCTTGTCAGCACACTCTCCCCCTGGCCTGACCGCCCGGAGGTAAAAGTGAAAGCATCGACCCCTCATGCGTCTCCCTGGCGGGTCCTGATGATTGCCGAAAATCCGGGCGGGCTGATCCAGTCGAACATCATTCTCAACCTGAACGCCCCTTGCGCAATACCGGATCTGTCCTGGATAAAAACCGGCAAATCCGCCTTTCTCTGGTGGAATGATTTCGTTGTCACGGACGTCGGTTTCAAAGGCGGGCTGAACACGGAAACGCTGAAATATTACATTGATTTTTGTTCTGAGAACGGCCTCGAGTTTTTCGATCTCGATACCGATGAAAAAACAGACTGGTACGGGTCCCGTGAGGATTTGAATTCAGATATCACCACCTCAATTCCGGAGATCGATATCGGGGAAGTGCTCCGGTATGCAAGAGAGAAGGGTGTGGGCGTAAGGCTCTGGCTGCCCTGGTTTTTCGTGCGGGACCAGATGGAAAAAGCATTCCCGGTGTACGAGAAATGGGGTGTTACAGGTCTTAAAATTGATTACATGGACCGTGACGACCAGAAAATGGTGAACTTCTATCATAAGGTGGTTAAGAAAGCAGCCAAACACCATCTGACTGTCAATTTCCACGGCGCTTACAAACCTACCGGCATCAGGCGGACATACCCGAACCTGATTACCAGAGAGGGCGTTCTCGGTCTGGAATACTGCAAGTGGAGCAGGATGTGCAACCCGGAACACGATTTGATGATTCCTTTCACCCGGATGCTGGCCGGCCCGATGGATTTCACCCCAGGGGCATTCCGCACTGTGACCAGGGAGGAGTTTGTACCTTCATTTCACGCCCCTGCAGCCATGGGAACCCGGTGCCATCAGCTTGCCATGTACGTGGTCTATGAGAGCCCCCTGCAGATGGTCTCGGACTACCCTTCAGCCTACCTGAACCAGACAGGCTTCGAGTTCCTCAAAGCGGTTCCCACTACCTGGGATAAAACAATAGTGCTCAATGCCAGGCCAGGGGACTATGTAACTATTGCCAGACAGCATGGAAAGGAATGGTATGTAGGGAGCATGACAGACTGGACTGCAAGGGAACTGAGGGTCCCGCTCGGTTTTCTGCCGGAAGGGGAATTTGCGGCTGAGATCTACGCCGATACTCCTGAAGCGGACCGTCTTCCCAGACAGGTGACTTTTTCCAAATTTTCAGTTACCGCCTCGGACACGCTTGCGGCCAGGATGGCGCCTGGCGGCGGCCAGGCCGTGCGCCTGGCACCTGCATCCTCTGGCTCTTCTCTGCCCCGTTATAATTCTCGAACCCGGGAATAGCTATAAATCAAAAATACCAAAGAAGAAATATGGTCACCCCCAGGCCATCCTGACCCTTCTCGTTCCCGCCCAAACGACATTTAGCCAGGTTCTGTCAAGCTCAGTCTTTCAAGGAGCTATAGCCGGTGTTCTGAATTGTCTCATGCATGGCCCGGAAATTCTCCAGCGGAGTGTCGAGCTGGACATGGTGAGTCGGCCCGATTATCAGGCCGCCGTTTTCCCCCAGCGTTTTAAGGCGCGTGATAACTTCGTTTTTGACTTGTTCCGGCGTACCGAAAGGCAGGGTGTACTGCTCGTCGATTGAACCCCAGAAACACAGGTTTTTCCCGTAACGGGCCTTGATTTTCGCTGGATCCATGCACCTCGGCTGAACGGGATTGAGCAGATCCAGGCCGATCTCGATCAGGTCCGGGATAATCGGCTCGATACTTCCATCCGAGTGGTAGGCGATTTTTATCTCAGGATTTATCTCTCGCAGCGCGGAAAAGAAGTTGGCCATGCGGGGCTTGAAAAAATGCCTCCAGGTGTCCGGGGAAATAATCATCCCGGTCTGTGTGCCCATATCATCCCCTGTCCAGATCATATCGACACCCATCTTGACTAATTTTTTCGCCGCAGCGAGATGGTACCGGTAAGGAATGTCGAGTATCCGCCCGGCCAGCTCCGGATTCTCGATAAAGTCCATCAAAAGCCGCGAGAGCCCGCGCAAGGCCCAGGCTGTTTCAAAGACAGTGGTCACCGTGACCCCGACAATCCAGTATTCGTCTTTGTAATTGTTTATCGTCGCCTCTGCATCTTCGTAAAGCTCCGGCCGGAGCGGGTCAGGGGGGTTATAGCTATCGACCGCTTTATCATCGTCAAGCGGGAACCCGAGCATCTCGGTGTATTTGCCTTTGCCGAATTTTGTCTCGTATTCCGCGATGCGGAAAGTCACTCCCCATTCATCTGTATAGCTTTCTGTCCCGCGGTAGTATGAATTGGCCCAGCCGACAGAGGTCAAAAGCATATCCTGGTCCAGAGCCCTTTCCAGTTCATAGGTGTTGCCCCCGCCGTGCGGATTATGCTCTTTCCGCCCGGATAAATCCATGTTCTTCCTCAGTCTGGCGGCAAACTCGGGGGTAAAACTTATCTGCATCGGGCACCTGTCGGGGCTCTCATGGTTTAACGCCGTTATCACCCGATCCCTGTGTTTCATTATCTGTCTGTCTCCTGTAACAGGTTTATAAGCCCGTCAATCACCAAGGGCATTAATCCCGTTTATCATGCACATTTTCCCTGCCCGGCGGCCAGCGGTCAGAATACTTGACATGTTTTGACCCCGGAATCAATGTTCAGTTGTCCTTATCAAAACTAGCCAAAAATATTTGAAATTTATTTTATCTAACCACTAAGCAACATAGTTACTTAGTATCTTTGTAGTTAAAAATGTAAGAGATATTCTCTCAGAATGAATATTTAAGAATCTAACTCACCCCGCCTGAGAAATCAAAGGTTAGAAAATTATCCGGCCTGGAGAGGAAATTTCTTTAATACCATTGCATAAATATTTTGCATTTTCATATTATCAACTGGTCAAGTTCTGTTTTAAAGTCTGGAGAAGAGAGAGGTTTTTGAGTGTGCGTCCCCGGCCCGGTCAAAACATATCGACAGTTCAAATGGGACCGCCGCTTTCGCATTTTATAAGGCTCGCGGCACCGGAAACCCCATATCCGGAAAAAAGCTTGATTAAAGCAGGTTAACCGGTAACATTTCATCCTATCACCAAAAGCGGACAGAAATCACTTGACATTTTCCTGAGATGGAAATCCCGTTTTTAACTGTCTCTTACACTGAGCTGGAGGGCCTGACACAGACGCTCCGCTGCACTCATCCTTAAACCAAAGAAAGGGACCGCCATGGATTTCATGTCAGCCAGGTACCCTCGGTTCGCCTTTATCTCGGCCTTACTGCTGTTGTCCCTGTCGACCGGCATCGAGTTATGGGCGCAGGAGCAGGGGGAGGAACCAGGCTCTGAGTATCCGCTGCCTATTATTATCGGGCATGAGCCGCTGATTTTTCAGATCCGCCGGGGGACGGCTTCCACAGATGCCGCAGAGCGCTGGAAGAAGGCGCACACCGAGGAGAATATCAAAAAGCTCGCTGAGACCGGCGAGAAAATGTCTTACACCCATTTTTACAAGGGTTTCGGTTTTCAGGTTGAAAAAGAGGAAATGGATCTGGCCGCGCAAACTGCGGTCTGGGCCAGAAAGTACGGCATGGTGGCCGGGGTGTATGTCCAGTGGGGAACAGTAGTGCTGGAAACATTCTTACAGGAGGACCCGCGCTCCAAAGACTGGGTGCTGCGGGACAGGGACGGCCAACCGGTGAGGATAGCTTACGGCCATTATTACTGGCGATACCTCCCTGATATCCGCAACAAGGAATATCTGGACTGGTACAAGGAGAAAATACTCAGGTACTGTATAGAGACTGTCAAGCCGAAATATATTTTTCTGGACAATGTGGCCGAGAACCCGCCGATTTCCTGGCAGCCCCTTCATAACTCCAATTGGATAAATGATTTCCGTGATTACCTTCGCACGCGCTACAACCCGGATGAGCTGAAAAGGATGATCGGGTACTCGAATGTGGATTTCATTCTGCCTCCCTATTGGGAGTGGAGCGAGGACAAGGTTGTCAATGATCCGATAATGCAGCGGTGGATCGATTTCCGCTGCCAGTCCGTAACCGACGCCGTAGCGGATGTATGCCGCTATATCAAGAAGCTCGACCCGACTATTGCTATCGGAGTGAATATCCATGGTATTTCCAGGGAGAACCGGGCCATAACAGGGATCGACCCGGTGGCTGTGTGCAATGGCACTGGTGTTGACGCCTGGGGCGGAGAAATCTGGGTCGAGGCCGAGCTGACCCCGGACGGCGTGCTGATTTCCCCGATCAGGGAATACAAGGCCTGCCGGACACTCAAAGTGGCTTTTACGAGCGGCGGGGGCACCCCCCTGGGCCGGGCCGTGAAACTGGCCTTTTCCTACCGCCACAAAATACCTGGAGGAGGCTATCTGGGAGCGCCGGGCAGAGGTTCTTATCTCGCCGAGGGTCAGCCGCCGCCCGGAGACACCTTCTACAAGTATATCGATTATTACAGGGAAACCGAGACAGTGGCAGATGCGGCGGTCTTACGCTCCTATCCCTCCCTGGCGTATAATTCCTATGCTCCCCTGGCCAGCACTGTCGGGTTCGAGCAGGCCCTGATTCAAGCCAAAATCCCATTCGACATCATTTTCGAGGATAACCTGAAAGACCTGTCAAAATACAAGGTGCTGGTGCTGGCCAATACCGAGTGTATGTCTGACAGGAATGTCGAATTGATCAGGAATTACGTACGGAATGGAGGCGGGCTCGTAGCCACAGGGTCTGCAGCGCTGTATAACGAATGGCGGCGGCCCAGGCCCGGGTTCGGACTCGGGGATGTGCTGAGCCTCACCAGGAAAGAGGCCCGTGAAACCCTGGATTCCTATCGCATATCGGATGCTGTCTCGACCTGGGTCGGGGCTGAGGGGATTTATACAAGAATGAGTAATTTCGGACATGGGCGGGCTGTCTATGTTCCCCGGGTCATACCGGCATACGAGGGAACCACGGTGCGGATGAACCTGCCGGTCAACTGGCCGGAGCTGGTCGAGGCAGTAAAATGGGCCTCCGGGAACAACCTGTCGATAAAAGTGCTCGCCCCGCTGACTGTGGTCATAAATCTCTGCCAGAAAAAAGAGAAAGACCAGTTATTACTGCACCTGGTCAATTTCAAACAGGATTTGATCAGGAATATACCGGTCGAGCTGAAAGTTCCCGCCGGGAAAAAAGTGCGGTCTATCACCCTGATCTCGACCGAGAGTGGCGGGACAAAACCGGTGAAATTCAATCAGGAAAAGGAAGGCTTGAATTTCCTGGTTCCTGAGCTGAGACTATACGACCTTCTCGTGATTCAGCTAGGCTGAAAGCTGACTATCCGGTCTGGTCCGTAACATCTTAGGCGTTATATTGAAGAATACGATTTTCGATACAAAAAACGAAAGCTTGACGACAGCGGCAGAACCGTTATAGTATTAAGGGGTATCACCGGAAAGAGGTTATTGTACCGGGACTCATCAATGATTGCATAGAGGTTTACGGTGTTATGGAAACCATAAGGATTAGGGTAAAATATATAAAAGAGGATAATACCCCTGTGCCCCTGGTCAATTTTATTGATGCTGCTACCAGGGTATTGGAGTTTTTGCAGAGTGTTGGTGACGATGTGGGTCTAAAGTTGGATGAGGGAAAATGGAGTGCTTCCAGATTTAGAAGTAGTGCTCCGGCGTATGATTTAGAACAAGACATTAGCGATGGTAAAAGCGAAGATTATTGCTTAATGCTTGAGAATATTATGGAATATAAATGGGGGAAAGAAGTTTTAGGCAGGGTTGTTAACTTGGAAACCTATAAAAAGTATTTGGCGATTGCCCAGCCCATTCGATTTAGAGAGCGAGTGGCTCTTGGAATTTATCGAAAGCCCCGCGACAAGGCCCCGACCAAATGGCATGATCTTGATAAGGAAGGGGCGGAATCCGAGATTGCTAAAATAAAAGAATATGAGGCCAGCAAGCCCAAAGAGAAAAGAGAGTTACATAGTGAAATACAGGGTAAAATATGGAATTGGCACAAAGAAGGTGACAAGCCGTACATAGAAGTAAGGGATATTAATACCGGAACTATGATTAAATGTTATTATGACAATAAGATATACCAGAGCATTTTCGAGCTTTTCGATCATAAGGAGAATTTAGTATTTGTGGAAGGTGATATGACAATTTCTCCAGGCGAGGTCGGTGCTTTAAGTATTCAAAATATTAAGCCAAGAGTTAATGAATATGCCAAATGCCATCGTGAAGGTGATTTGAATAAATTTTTTGGATGCGCTCCTGGCTTAACGGGCAATTTAACTGCGCGCGAATACATCGAAAGAATCCGCGATGAAGACTAAGCCCACTATCTACATTGATTCATGTTGCTTTATAGATATGGTTGCTTTTGCTGAAGGTATAAAGACTAAAGAGAATCGAGTGCGCGAAGTAGAATATTATAAGGCAATGTTAAGGGCCTCAAGGGATAATGAGATTGTGGTGGTGACTTCTTTTCTTACGGCAGTAGAGTGTACGCATGTTACTGACAAAGAAGATAAAAAGATATTAACCGATGAGGTTAAACGGTTATTCGATAGTGTAATATTATCTGGCCTAGAAGGAGTAAATCCGATATTTCCGACTCATGACATTATTAAAATGGCGCGAGATTTAAACTGGATACATGAAATAACGTGCAAACCATATGATCGCTTGCACTTAGCAACAGCATTAATGAAAGAGTGTGTTGAATTTATTACTACGGATACAAATAGCATTGATAGAGATGGAAACATAAAAAAACTTGAAAATTTGGGTTTAAAGATAATCGACCCGTTAAAAACCAAAGTATTGCCCAAAAAATATTTGGAAAATCAAACCGAGCTGTTTAATGGATAAGAAAAAAAAGAAAAAGAACCAATCCCCTTCGACCGTGTAGTAAAACGCCTTCTTGAGACCCCGCCACAAAGCCAGAAACCAGCCAAGAAAGAGAGCCGCAAAAAGCGGAATTCTAATAGCAATGGAGAGCGGCTAGGGTCAAATCCCTGAATTCCCAACATTGCAAGAGTGAATCCCATGAAAATCCCTTGTACAGAGGTTCGATGGGGTCTCTTGTGTTGATGGTATGCATGACACGTCTTGACCCATCGAGGTGTTTTGGGAATAACCACAACCTTTGAAGTAGCGGTCTTCATTTTTTCGGGTATGTCAAGTATATAATCGCCTTACAAAAGGGATAGGATCATCTCCTCCCTTTAACGAAGAGGGAGAATCATTTCCTCTCTTTCCTAAAATGGGGGACCCGGGGAGATTTCATCAGAATAATGCTCTTTGAATCCTTTATGGCTCTCGTAATAAGTGTATAAGACTATTAACGACGAAATATTCCCTCAGACAGTATATAGTTTTTCTTATACAGGTTTCATAGAAAGAGTCTCGATTCGCACACCCACAGGCTGAAACAATCTGTTCATAGCCAGAGAGAGCTTCTGAGACTGGCACAAACATTGGAGTTCCTGCAGGAGCAACCGCTCTCAGAAAATCTTTATCTCCAACCCAGCCTCTGACAAACTTCATCTGTCGTTTTGTTGAACGGTCCCCTGTGTTCTATGGAAAGGGTCGCGGTCATGGCAGCGAATTCCCCCTGCTGCAAAGGTTCATCGAATAATTCCAGGGCTTTTATAAATCCCGCCAAATAGGAATCTCCCGCCCCGGTCGGGTCGACCAGCTCCAGGGGAGGGAAAGCCCTGATTTTATATTCTTTATCCTCCAAAAAAATCCACGATCCCTGTTCCCCCTGGGTGACCATTACATTTCCGGCCCCGTTTTCCTGTAAAAACCGGGCCGCTTCCTGAAGATCCTCCCTTTGGCTGATAAAGCGCAGCTCTTTGTCATCCAGGAAAATATAATCGACATAGGGCAGCACCCTGAGCACATTGTCCGGGTTCTTCCAGACAATCCTGTCCCCGTCCAGGTACCTGATCGCTCCCTGGGCAGACAATACCAACCGGGCACACTTGGATAATTTTTCCACGAGCTCCACTGATATATTGTCATTATACAGCGGCCCTAGAACGATATAATCCAAGCCGGCCAGCCGACAGTATTCAAGATTTTCTATTCTAATTTTGTTACTATAGATACCGGCCCTTTGTATCCGTGCGCTCGGATTGTTTTCGGGATATTCGTTCACGAATTCGATAGTCTTCTCAGCCGCTAGATGCACAAGCTCGGCCTTGAATCCTCTCAGCCAGCCAGGCCTCTCCTGTCCGAACGACCCGAACACCACTGTATCGACTTCCAGACAAGCCAGGGCCTGGCCTGCATACCAGGTGACTCCTCCCGGTTGCGAGCGGGATCTCCCGCCGATTATGTTCCGGTCCTTGCAGAGAGGTCCAATCACTGCGACTTTCATAATTCAATAAGCAATATTTATCTGGTGGGCAGGCATGTTTCCCGAGCTTTTAACAGATCAGATGAAATGAAAGCCGGCGATCTCCCGGGCCGGGATAACCGCCTCCAGTACGCTCGATCCCTCTCCGGTCTCACAATTGAACTTCACCCCTTCCCACAGCGGGCGGCACGGCTTGCCGGTATCGACACGCACGCGGATCCGCCGCTCTGTATGCGCGTAATTGCAGGTGCCTACCAGCACTCCGTTTCCGTGGCTGACCGTGACATCCACCTCCGGGGAGGTTTCAAGCACCTGGCAAGCCTGATCTATCGAGCGTGACAAAAACGGATCCACGATCTCTCTCAGGCGGATATTGGAAATTTCATGACCGAAAAACACGGGCAGGTAAAGCGTGGCCTCTGTCAATGCGCAAAGCGGATGGCCGGGAGAGGTTGTGCTTTTGGCATAGGCGGAGATCAATTTAATAACGCTGAACCGGTCGGCAGGGCAGGCTCCTTTATCCGCATATGGCGAGAGGAAATCGATCTCCCGGTAGCCGAACAGCTCGTGCAGGCCCCCGCCGGGAGCCTGAGAATAGGCAAACCCGTTTTCATCCACCACTGCGAAGCGGCCATCGGCAAGCAGCTTTCCCCCGCGCGCGGCGAACGCCAGGATGCGCGCCGCATCCTCCCGGCTGAGCATGGCCAGCGCCGGGATAATCATAATCCGCAAATGACCGGTATGTTCCTGATCCAGGTCTGCGGCCCTGATAATCGACGGCGTGATACCCCGGTTGAACAGGCAGCGGTACCAGCCGGCGAACGAATCGCGGTAAAAGCCGCTTTTTTCATCCGGCAGGGTGAGATCGGTAAAGTGGTCGCACTCCGGGCTGTAGAGCATCGCCACTCCGGAGTCATACATTTTGCGCCCCAGGAACAGTCGGGGATTGGCATTGATCACCCTGGCCACCTCAGCCGCCTGGGCCGAGCGCTGGTTGGGGGTGCCATCCTGAAGGGTCATCCCGCGGCCGGTGACCTGGAAACCACGGGTGAACGGCTTCCACTTCCAGTAAATCAAGGCCTCGATGCCGTGCATGAACGCCTGCCAGGTCCAGAGCTTCAATTCGTCGAAAACCGAGGAGTCCCGGGCGAGCACGGTCTGGTTGTGGGTCTGGAGCTCCGAAACAACCACAGGCTTTTCCGGACAGGCGCAGACACCGCCATTGTAAATCTGGGATATGGGGCACGGGTCGCTGGCAATGTGAATGTCCCAGCTCTGCGGATAAACGCTCAGGCCGAAAATATCCACTACGGATGACACCTTCCAATCGTCATTGGCCAGAAGCATGTTGTCAAAATAGGTCATGGACCAGGAGCTGTCCGCGATCACCGGGTGGTCCGGGTCCACAGACCGTACCGTATCCCCCCACTGCCTGACCAGGCGCTGGATCGTATCAGCCCTGAAATCGTGGAAATCTAGCTGCGGGCGCAGGGACGACCAGCGCGAATACGCGTAATCCAGGTTATCCAGCCGGACCTGGCTGAAACCAGTAAAAAAGCGCCCCCAGACACGGTTCAGTTCCCGGATATTTTGGTATTTAGCTTTCAGCCAGCCCTGGAAAGCTTCCAGGGTATACTTGTCAGTGGACCTGAAATTCACCTCATTGAAAAGGTCATAACCGAATAGCGCAGGGTGGTCTTTGAAATGCCCGGCGACTGCGCGGACATAATCCGAAATAATCTTGTCCACCTCCGGGTGGAGATAATTCACCCAGTGTTTCCCGGTATCATTTTCACTTAGGTATTCTGTTTTGAATAGATAATCCGGCATGAACTGGAACGCCGGGTTCTGGCCTTCCAGCTCCAGAATCGCCTTCAAGCCCAGCTTGCTGCAGATATCCATCACCCGGTCGACCGAATCAAAAGCGATTGACACCCCATCCGGCGCATCCCAGCGGCTCACAGGCGGCCAGAGCACCACCAGCCCGAGCCCTGTTCCGGCGATGTTCTCCAGGTCGCGAAGCTGCTGCTCCGGAGGACACTCCTGTTCGATCAGATAGACTGCGCCGAGCAGGGGCCGGTCGAACTTTTTCATCCCGGTTACTCCATCGGTTCAGGTTGAGAGTTTGATCTCAAAATTACAGTATCACTTTTTACCCAACGGGTACAGGATTTTCTGGATCTGCGGGTCGGAAAAATTATCCATGGTGATCACAGTCGTACCAGTATCTATAACCTTTTCCAGGGATTTCCCATTTATGGCATCCACGGCTGACTTGACGCCAATGTACCCCATTCCAAACGGATTCTGGACTATCACCGCTTGGATAACCCCCTGCTGCAGGGCCTCGATTTCGTTCGGTGAGGCATCGAAAGCGACCAGCTTGACTTTCCCCTGCACGTTCCTGGCAATCAAGGCCTGCGCCGCCCCGATCGCGCCTGCCTCATTGGTGGCGAAAATCCCTTTCAGCCCTGGTTGAGCGGTCAGAATATTTTCTGTCACCGCCATTGCCGTAGCCACATCGGCCTGGCAATACTGCAGGGCCGCCAGTGTGATTTCCGGATATTTCTTTAAGCCCTCCTTGAATCCGGTCTCCCGCCAGATAGCGGTCGCTGCCCCGGGAATGAAATTCACGCAGGCCACCTCGCCTTTTTTATCAACCAACTGCGCCAGGATGTCAGCGGCTTTTTCCGCTCCGCGGACATTATCGCTGGCCACGAAACTCAGTGGGATATCGGAATCCAGGCCTGAGTCGATCGTGATAACCGGAATCCCCCGCCGGTGCGCTTCTTCCACCACCGGTATCAGGGCCTTCGTATCACAGGCGGCCATGACTATCGCGTCCACGCGTTTGTTGATATAGTCCTCGAGAATGGCAATCTGCCCGGCGATATCAGTCTCCAGTGGAGGGCCTTTCCAGACAATATCCACTCCCAGTTCTTTGGCTGCCGAATCAGCCCCGGCTTTCACTGTGAGCCAGAAATCGTGAGTCAACCCTTTCGGAGAGACCAGGATCTTGAGCCTGTTTCCCTGCTCCCTGGCGCAAGACACGCAGGTCAGCAGGATGACAATTAATGAAAGAAGCAGGAATCTTTTGTTAAGCAGCATGTTATTGTCCCTTTTATAAAAGCTTTGAGAGATATGGAAATTTTTACTGCCAGAGCATTCATTTAGAGATCATTCGCGAGCGTGACGGTACTGGTCGATAAAAACCGCAACCACTATAATAGCCCCGATAGCCACCTGCTGCCAGAACGCCGAGATATCCAGCAGATTACATCCGTTTCGCAGCACACCCATAATCTGAGCCCCGACAATCGCGCCGAGGACAGTTCCCTCCCCGCCGCTCAGGCTGGCCCCGCCTATCACGCAGGCGGCGATTACATCGAGCTCCCATCCGGTGCCTGCTGTGGGCTGCCCGGAACGCAGGCGGGAGGCCAGGACCACCCCGGCCAGACCGCAGAGCAGTCCGCAAAAGGTATAAATCAAGGTAAGATAGCGGGAGATATTGACGCCGGAAAGCCTGGCCGCTTCCGGATTGCTGCCGATCGCATAAGTATACCGTCCCATCCGGGTATATTTCAGGATCCCGTACCCCAGGCAAGCAAGAAAAAGTGTGATCACAACTGGAACAGGCACTAGATCAAAAATCCGGCCCGCACCCAGGAAGATGAAAGATTCGGGAAGCTCCAGGAGCTGCACCCCGGCGCCGCCTGAAATGATCAGGGCCGCTCCCCGCGCCATACCCATCATCCCTAATGTGGCAATAAAGGGAGGGATCCGGCCTTTGGAAATCAAAACGCCATTGATAATTCCGCAGATAATGCCCACTCCGATACCGCCCGAGACCGCGGCTGTCATGGAAAAACCCTGCGCCATCAGAGAGGTACAGACTACCCCGGATAGCGCGAGGATCGAGCCGACTGACAGGTCAATCCCCCCGGAGATAATAATCATCATCTCGCCAATGGCCATGACAGCGATTACTGACATCTGCAGGCCAATGGCAAAAATATTTTCAAAGGTCAGAAAATAAGGCGAGAGGATGGATAAGACCACGGCCATTATTATCAGGCTGATAAACGAGGCCAGCCTGCGTCCCAGGTCCCCCAGGGAATGAAAAGGCATCTCGTTTCCTTTGGCAGGTATTTTATTCTACGGCAAAAGAACTGTAACTGAGTTCTGCAGCCACAGATCAATTTCCAACCGCACTGTAATATAATATTTCTTCCTGGGTGGTTTTATCCGGGAACAATTCACGGGCAATCTTGCCACGGCTCATCACCAGGATTCTGTCACAAATGGCCAACAATTCCGGCAGGTATGACGAGATGAAAATAATGCTGCTCCCCTGCTTGACCAGCCGGTTCATGAGCTGAAAGATTTCCACTTTGGCCCCAACATCCACGCCCGCTGTAGGCTCGTCAAAAAATAGTATCCTGGCCTCGGTGGCCAGCCACCTGGCCACAACCACTTTCTGCTGGTTCCCTCCGCTCAGCAATTTGACTTTCTGATCCGGATGCCGTGCTTTTATGGCCAGGCTTTTTAAATACTGTTCCACAGCTCGATATTCATTTTTATGCAAAAGAAACGGTCCGCGGCAATATTTTTTCAGACCCGCCAGGGTCACATTGGCGCGGATAGACATGGACAGGGCCAGGCTCAACAGTTTTCGGTCCTCGCTCAGGTACCCGATGCCTGCTTTAATGGCATCCGCGGGGGACTCAATGCGCACTGGATTCCCCCGGACAAAGACCTCGCCCGAATCTTTCGGGTCTGCCCCGAACACCGCCCGGGCCAGCTCCGTGCGTCTTGAACCCACCAACCCCGCCAATCCTACAATCTCACCGGCGCGGGCGGAAAATGAGACATCATGGAGAATATCTTTCCGGGTTAAATGCTCGACACGCAGGAGCTCTTCCCCGGGGGGCACAGTTTCCCGCGGGAAAAGCTCATCCACCGCCCGGCCCACCATCATCCGGATCAACCGGTCTATTGGAGTCGAGGCCGGGACTGTTCCCACAAGCTTGCCATCCCGAAGCACGGTGACCCGGTCCCCGATCTCTGATATCTCCTCCAGGCGATGGGAAATATAAATAAAAGAAATCCCGCGCTGCCGGAGATCCCGAATCACGCGAAACAGTTGATTAATCTCCTGTTCTGCGAGGGAGGCTGTCGGTTCATCGAGGATCAGGATATTCGCTTCCGCAGAGAGCGCCTTGGCGATTTCCACCATCTGACGTTGGGCGACACTGAGTTTCCGCACCAATGTCCCCGGAGAGACTGAAAGATTCAATGTCTCCAAAATCTTTTCAGATTCCCGATTCAAAGCCGACCAGTTTATAATCCCCAGCTTCCCGCTTCGCAGCACCTCCCGCCCCAGGTAAATATTTTCAGCCACACTCAGATGCAGCGCAAGATTCGATTCCTGATACACCATGCTGATACCCAGGTCGAGAGCCTCGCGGGGATTCTCAATGCTGACCTGGCGGTCCCTCAGGAGGATTCTCCCTGAGTCTTTCGGATAGACTCCGGTCAGAATCTTCATCAAGGTGGATTTCCCGGCCCCGTTTTCTCCCAGCAACACATGCACCTCTCCGGGATATACTTCCAGAGAGACATTTTCCAGCGCCCGAACACCCGGAAAGGACTTGCTTATTTCTTTCATTTCCAATACCGGAAGATCACTCATAATTAGACGAGGGTGTTGACTGTTAAAGTACGGAAGCGAAATCAAGAGCAGCGTTTTATCATATAACAACGAGTCAGTGACCATTGTCAAGGGAAAAACAAGGAAAAGTATGGGCCTGGACAGGCACACAAGGTAGTAGATCCATCGATTCGAGGTTTTAAGGCTTTTTTTACTGAGGCTTTTTCCCCACAACCAAAATATTATCAAGAAACCTTTGACTCAAGCCGGGAAGATAAATACTTTCGAGCTTGGATAAAAGAGAATTTCACAGATCCGGATCAGGGGTTGTTCCAGGCAAATGGCTGATTAGGGCAAAGCTGTCGGTAACAATTTAAAAGCAGGAGAAAGTTGCTATGTTTAGAAGATTATTTCTGATGTTTTCAATGTTAATGTTTTTTTCTTTACGTCCAGACACAGTTTCGGCCGGTGATTTAGTGAGCGGGCCTTTCAGGGTGGGCTGCGCCCAGATCGGGGTGACAGATAGCGTGCAGGCGAACCTTGAAAAAATCATCGCCTATATCCACAAGGCGGACAGCCAGGGAGTGAAAATTCTCCTTTTCCCTGAAACTGCGCTTTCCGGGTACCGGCCTTTCCACTATAAAGACAAGCCCTTTCCGGCAAAGGAGGTGCTCGAGGAGGGTCTTGAGCGGGTCTGCCGCCAAGCGCGGGAAACCGGGCTGATCCTTGTTCTTGGAACCACCGCTTATGAAGAGGACGGCTTGTACAATATTGTGTATTTTATCGACGGCCAGGGAGAGATCAGAGCCAGCTACTCCAAGGCCCATGGCACAGGCGGCAAGTACTTCAAAGCCGGAAAAACATTATCGACTTTCGAGTTCGGAGGGATGAAATTCGGCATGGAAATCTGCTACGATGCCCGTTTCCCCGAAGCATGGAGGATACAGGCCCTGGAGGGCGCCGATGTGATTTTCCACGTCTCCCATGCCGCCGGGGGCGACTCCTGGAAGATACCGGTCTGGGAGGCCCACCTGCGCAGCCGCGCAGCCGAGAACGGGATCTGGGTCGTTTCCTGTAACGCCGCCGGGCCGATCCAGGCAGGCAAAAGCTATATTATCGACCCGGATGGGCTACTGGTGGCGGAGAGCAATCAGGAGAAAGAGGAGCTGATCATGGGTCTTGTCGACCTGTCCAGACCGAGCCGCGGTATTCTGAACAGCCGGCGCAAAGACCTCTACAGGCTGATTCCTGGTGACGCGTCCGAGCCTTAAGAAATAATACTATAATTTGAATATTATGTTTTATATACGCTAAAGAAAGGGCTGTCGTTTCTTTATCTTTGAATAGGCAGACCTTTCCCCGGTCTTTATTGATCCCGGAAAATACGCGTGGTAAATTCCTTTCTTGCCGGCAAACAAACATTATATTTATCTCCAGACGCCAGCTACACTTATTGTAACTCGTCTGCTGATCGCTCAATATTAACAAGAGACACAGGGAGAACGGACGATGTCAAATCTATTTGCAAGCATTGTCTTGTTATCGCTTTTATGCATCATTGGTCAAGCCCGGGCACAAGAGAGCCACGACTGGGAAAATCCCGAGATGATCGGGCAGAATAAAGAGCCGGCCCATGTAACCCTGGTGCCCTACCAGGATACTGAGACAGCCCTGCGCGGCGACAGGTCCGCCTCGCCGTTTTTCAAGCTGCTCAACGGGACCTGGAAGTTTTTTTGGGTTAAAAAACCCGCGGAAAGGCCGGAAGATTTTTACAGGGATGATTACGATGTCAGCCGTTGGGATGAGATCACTGTCCCGGGCCAATGGCAGCTCCAGGGCTACGGCATACCTGTCTACCTTAACCAGCCGTATGAATTCAAGAAAAATCCTCCGTTTATTCAAAACGATTACAACCCTGTCGGCTCGTATAGAACCGAATTCGCCATTCCGGCAGATTGGAAAGACAGAGAAGTGTTCCTGGTTTTTGAAGGGGTGAAATCGGCTTTTTATCTCTGGATCAACGGCCGGAAAGCAGGCTACAGCCAGGGAAGCATGACCCCGGCCGAGTTCGACATTACGGGCTATCTGCGTGAAGGCAGGAATTCCCTGTCAGTGGAAGTCTACCGCTGGTCGGATGGCAGCTACCTGGAGTGCCAGGACTTCTGGCGCCTCAGCGGCATCTACCGGGACGTGTACCTGTTTTCCACCCCACGGGTCCATGTCCGCGATTTCTGGGCCCGGACAGACCTGGATGATTCTTATCGTGATGCGCTGTTGAAAGTCAGTGTCAAGGTAAAAAATTACTCCGCGGACCAGGACGGAGCTTACAAAGTCGAGCTGAACCTGCTCGATAGCGCAAACAGGCCCGTATCCGGGAAAATCCTTTTAAAAGAGGCTGAAATTCCACGAAAGGACGAAGTGGCCCTGGAGTTCGAACAAAAGGTGAATAATCCCGCAAAATGGTCCGCTGAACAGCCCAACCTGTATACCCTGCTCGTAATACTGAAAGACCCCGCGGACCGGGTGATCGAGGTTCAGCGCTGCCGGGTCGGGTTCCGCAGAGTGGAGATCCGGGACGGGCAGTTGCTGGTCAACGGTGTCCCGATCCTGATCAAGGGTGTCAACCGTCACGAGCACGACCCTGACCGCGGCCGGGCGATATCGCGCGAGCTGATGGTCAAGGATATCCAGTTGATGAAACAGTTCAATATCAACGCCGTGCGCACCTCGCACTATCCCGATGACCCCAAATGGCTCGACCTTTGCGATGAATACGGCATCTATCTGATCGATGAAGCCAATATCGAGTCCCACGGGATCGGGTACGACCCTGACAAGACGCTCGCCAATAAGCCGGAATGGAAAAAAGCCCACCTGGACCGTACAGTCCGCATGGTGGAGCGGGACAAGAACCACCCCTCGGTGATTATCTGGTCCCTTGGGAACGAGGCCGGGGATGGACCTAATTTCGAGGCTACGAGCGCCTGGATCCACCAGCGGGACCCCTCGCGCCCGGTGCAGTACGAAAGGGCGGAATTGAGACCCCACACTGATATCTATTGCCCCATGTACGCCAGGATCGAGGAAATCGAAGCCTATGCCAGCCGGCCGCAGAAACGTCCCCTGATCATGTGCGAATACGCGCATGCCATGGGCAACTCCGTGGGCAACCTCAAGGATTACTGGGATGTTATCGAGAAATATCCCCAGCTCCAGGGAGGCTTTATCTGGGACTGGGTCGACCAGGGGCTGCGCAAGAAGAATGAGGAGGGACAGGAATTCTGGGCCTATGGCGGGGATTTCGGCGATTACCCGAACGACGGTAATTTCCTGATCAACGGCCTGGTATTCCCTGACCGGGTGCCGCATCCCTCGCTGTACGAGGTGAAAAAAGTCTACCAGTATATCAAGGTCAAGCCGGTCGATCTGACAAAAGGCGCTGTCGAGATATTCAACAACTATGATTTCAGCAGCCTGGATTTTGTCGAGGCAACCTGGGAGCTGAAAGCGGATGACCTGGTTCTGCAAAGCGGAGTGCTGCCGAAGCTGAATCTCGGGCCGCACCAGAGCCGCAAGATCAGAATCCCTTTCCAGAAACCGGAAATTAAGCCCGGCACGGAGTACTGGCTGAACTTGAGCTTCGCCCGTTCCCAGGCATCTCCGCTGGTCCCGGAGGGTCATGAGGTGGCCTGGGAGCAGTTCGCCCTGCCGTTCGCTGCTATCGAAAGCACACCTGTGGACATGAAAGACCTGCCGGCTTTGCAGCTCGCGGAATCACCGGGACAGGCGGAGGTCAAAGGGCAGGATTTCAGCGTGGTGATCGACAAGGAAAACGCCATGCTTATTTCTTACAGGTACAGGGGCCAGGAGCTGATCAAGCGGGGCCCGGTGCCCAATTTCTGGCGGGCGCCGATCGACAATGACCGGGGCAACGGGATGCCTGACAGGCTCGGAGTATGGCGCAAGGCCGGCGAAATCCGGCAGGTCAGGAAGGTAGCAGTCAAGAAAGTCTCTCCGAAACTGGTCCGGGTGGAGGCGGCTGTCTATCTCCCGGCTGTCCAGGCGGACTACGAGCTGTCTTACTCGATATTCGCCACCGGCGACCTGGTGGTCTCGAACAGCTTCAATCCCGGAAGAGAGCAGCCCGACATGCCCCGTTATGGAATGCGGATGACTATACCCGGAGAATTCAGCAGTTTCACCTGGTACGGGCGGGGCCCGCACGAGACTTACCAGGACAGGAAAAGCGGCGCCCGTGTGGGGATTTACAGCGGCACAGTGGACGAGCAGCTTGTCCCATATGTCAGGCCCCAGGAGAACGGCAACAAGACCGATGTACGCTGGGTGGCCCTGACCAATGACCAGGGAGTGGGCCTCCTGGCAGTGGGCATGCCCCTGCTGAGTGTCAGCGCGCAGCACTACACCATGCAGGACTTCGAGAAAGCCGGACATCCTTTCGAGCTGAGCCGCCGCGATGACATTACCCTGAACCTCGATTACAAGCAGATGGGGGTGGGCGGCGACGATAGCTGGGGAGCGCTCCCGCATCCTGAATACAGGCTGCCCGTTAAACCTTATTCATACAGCTTTCGGTTGAGGCCGTTCTCCTATGGAGAAATTTCTCCTTTCGAGCTCAGCAAGCAGCGCCTGGCAGCTCCCGGCGAGTGAAGCGAAATACCGCGGAGAGGTTATCAGGCTTATACAAGGGACACCGGTCCCCGGGACATTCCTGTCGTTAGATAAGGGGAGGGACAGATGAATACCATATCGCGAAAAAATTTCATGAAAAGCGCGGCTGCTGCGTCAGCGGCGCTGGCCCTTGCTCCTTCAGCCGGTTTAACTGCCAGGCCAGTCGGGAGAGAGGAAGGCAAACACCCGAACCTGGTATTCGTTTTCCCGGATGAGTTCCGCCGCCAGGCAATCGGCTTTATGAACCAAGACCCTGTGATCACGCCGAACCTCGACCGGTTCTGCTCCCAGAGCCTGGTGCTCACGGAGGCAACCAGCACGTTCCCCCTGTGCAGCCCGTTCAGGGCGATGCTTCTCACCGGCAGGTATCCCCAGGCGAACGGTGTCCTCACTAACTGCTATTCGAAATCCGAGGTCATGCTGAAAGAGTCTGAACGCTGTATCTCCGATGTCTTTCACGACTGCGGCTACAGCCAGGGCTATATCGGGAAATGGCATCTGGACAAGCCGCATGAGCCCTATGTGGGAATCGACAGGGGTGAATCGGGATTCTGGGATGAATACGTGCCGCCAGAGCGCAGGCACGGGTTCGATTTCTGGTATGCCTACAACTGCCGCGACACACATTTTAATCCCTGGTACTGGTCCACAGATGCCGGCAGGAACGAGGCGAGGGAAGTCAGCGAGTGGTCGACAAAGCATGAGGCAGAAGTGGCGATCGAGTATATAAAGAACAGCGGGGGACAGTACAGGGACCCGGACAGGCCTTTCGCCCTCTTTGTCTCGCATAATCCGCCGCATATGCCATTCCGGCTCGTGCCCCAACAATACGTGGACATGTACGGGGGAAAGACCTATCGGGATCTCTTGAACCGGCCGAATGTGGATCTCGATAACCCGCACCCGGTAGCCAAAGAGCATGTCAGGAATTATTTTGCCGCTGTTACCGGCACGGACGACCAGTTCGGCAGAATCCTCACCTGCCTCAGGGAGGAGGGGCTCGAGCAAGACACCATTGTTGTCTTCTCCTCTGACCACGGTGAGATGATGGGTTCCCACAACCGCATGTACAAAAACATATACTACGAGGAGTCGGTCGGCGTACCTTTTATCATCCGCTGGCCCGGCAAAATCCACCCCGGTCGTGACGACCTGCTCCTGGGCACGCCGGATATCATGCCCAGCCTGCTCGGCCTGACGGGTCTCTCGGACCGGATCCCCCTGGCTGTCGAGGGCCGCGATTACTCGGCAGCCATGCTGGGCGAAGAATGCAAGCGGCCGACTTCTTCCTACTACATCGTCTCCGACCCTGTGAAACCGGGGCAGAAACTGGGGGAGGGCGGCCAGCGAGGCATCCGTACCAGTAGTCACACCTTTGTCGTGACGCAGGAGACCGACAATACCGAAAGCTATGTCCTTTTCGATAACCGGAAAGACCCCTACCAGCTCGAGAACATTGCAGAGAAAAGCCCGCCTCTGGTCCGGGAGCTGACTGAAGAACTGGACGGGTGGCTCGAGCGGACAAACGATCCCTGGTTGAGACAACGCGGCTCTTGAAAAAACCATGGGTCATTCGAAGCAGGAGGGAAACCGATGAAACGTCGCAGCTTTCTTGAAATTACCGGAAAATCAGTCCTTCTCACATCCGTAATCACCGGGAATCTTGCAGGTGACCCCATGAAAAATGAATCGGCTTTTAAACTTTCTATCGGCCGGGAACTGCCGGATCCATTCTGTATAAAAACCAAAGACGGCTACTACCTGACAGGCACCTCAGGGCTCTCTCCGAACAGCGATTACGTTTATGTCATGTTTCATTCGCTGGATTTGAAGACCTGGACCAGGCTGGACCCGATATTAAAGGTTCCTGAATACGAGGGCAGCAGGCGGGCGAATTACTGGGCGCCTGAAATCCTCCCCTACCAGGGGAAATTTTACCTGTACTACACTGCGGATTCATTCGGGGACCCGGAGAGAAGGTTTGTGCGCGTGGCTGTGGGGGAAAACATATCCGGGCCGTATGAAGACTGTAAAGTAACTTTAACCAAACAGCCTTCAATAGACGGAGACCCTTTCTTTGTCTCGGAGGATGAAGGGTACCTTTTTTACACGGGTAACGAGGGCAACGATCACGTGGGGCAGCTCCTTGTCGACAGACTGATTTCGCCCACGCAAGCTGAAAACCAACCCCGGAAAGTATTTCCCGCAGAAAGTGTTGAGTGGGAAGAGGGAGCCTTTGTCATCCGCGCAAATAACTCTTTCTATCTTTTTACCAGCCAGGGAAACTGGAGGGATGGAACCTACCATGTACTGGTTGCAAAAGCTGACAAGATCCTCGGGCCTTATAAGCGGTTGAAAAAAGAAAACGGCGACCCGAGAGTATTAAAAACGCAAGGGCTCCAGATCGGCCCGGGCCACAATTCTATTTTCACCGGCCCTGATTCTAAACACTACATTTGCTACCATGCCTGGGACAAGGAACATACCGGCAGATATCCCTGGATCGCGCCTATTGAATGGGAAAACGATTTCCCTGTTGTCAGGCAATAATATTAACCGACTCTGCGAGCTTTCAATATGTTAAATTTATAATCCCACATTCACCATATAGATATTGAAAGTGGTTTTCCAAAACGGCATAGAGGAGCAAAAATGTACGGTTCGAATCGCGATCCCTCCAAATATTTTATTTGCTGGTTTGCTTTGGTTGTCATAGTCCTCTCTTTTTTTGTATATCATCGCGCCGCTGCACAAGATGAAGAGTTATTTGGCGAGGTCAATAAGCAGGAAGCAATCCGGATCGTTGTCGGCTTTCTGAACGACAACTACGTATTTCCCGATTCGGGCGAGATCATTGGCGCGGAACTCCTGAAGCGTTACAAAGACGGGAGATATGCCAGTAAAATGACCGCGGAGAAATTTGCCCGGATGATCGATTCCGAGCTGGAAGAAATAAGCCGCGATAAGCATCTGGCTCTGTTCCTTGACCCGGCGATGAATAGAGGTTTGCGGGAAGAGCAGGATGAGGATAATTATCCTGACGAGGATATGCTGGAGGAGGAACGGCGGAATAATTACGGTTTCAAACAGGCCGTAATCCTGGAAGGAAATGTGGGCTACCTGGATTTGAGGATTTTTTTCGAGCCGAAATCCGCAGCACCATCCGCTGTTGCCGCGATGGGATTCCTGGCCAATTGCGATGCGCTGATTATTGACCTGCGCAATAACGGTGGAGGCTGGGGTGAAATGGTGGCCTTTCTCTCCAGTTACTTCTTCAGCGCGGATAGTCTTATTCAACTGAGCTCAGTGTACTCGCGGCCCGATAATAAAACCTACCAATCCTGGACTGCGCCCTATGTGCCGGGCAAACGCCTGATAACTACGCCAGTGTATATTTTAGTGTCAAAATCAACTTTTTCGGCGGCAGAGGAATTCTGTTACAACCTGAAACATCTTGGCAGAGCTACCCTGGTTGGCGAGACCACTCGCGGCGGGGCTCACCCGATATCCTATAAGCCTGTCGGTGAAAAATTTGTCCTGATGATCCCTGAAATGACTTCAATCAACCCGGTCACAGGTTCCAACTGGGAGGGGGTTGGTGTTGAGCCTCATATTAAAACAAGCTCGGATAAGGCCCTGGAAGTTGCTCATTTAATGGCATTGGAAGAGCTGAAAAAATGTGAGGACAGGAAAAAAGCAGCCTGGTATCAGTGGCATATTGAGGGTCTTGAGGCGAAAAACAGTCCCATTGAATTGCCAGAGGATATTACAAATTCCTATATAGGCAAATACGGCTCCATGGATATCACGCTGGAAGGCGGCGACCTGTTCTATTGCCGTGGCGGCAGGATGAAACACAAACTGTCTCCCATGTCCAGAGTCCTTTTCGCTATTAAGGGCCTGGAAAACTTTCGTCTGAAATTTATCGTCGAGCAAAACGAGGTCCGGGAACTCGAAGTGTTATACGATGATGGGAGGGTTGCAAAATACAGGAAGGAAAAATAGAGCTCGAAAAGAAAATGCTCTTTATTATTTGTGTTTATCCCGCTTTATCTCACCCGTGATCCTGTCCACGGCTATAATCAGCGAGTTCTCCAGAGCGCTGCCCTTGGAGTAGTCGGCCGGGGCCATGTTCGATACGCACTCGTTCTGGACAAATCCCCATTAATTGAGATTTAGATGTCTCAAAATAAATCAGTTAAGATAATTTTTATAACATTTATTTTTTCTCTGATAAAATTTAATCCTCTCTGGACAGCTACCCCTGAGATCAGCTTATCTGCCACTGTGGTCGATATCGGATAATATATTAATTTTTATACTATCTTATCATCTTTAGAAATCTTTGAAAATGTTATTATTTTACTCGAGGAACATTGCTCGCTTTGATAATGGTATAAAAATCAAAAGATCATTTTAGGGGCGGTTCGCGAACCGTCCCTACCGGAGAGAATATTACCCTCTTACCTGGAATTCTTTCAAAAATATCTTTTTAATGTTTACTTCTAAGTTTCCTTCCAGTGCCCATGCCCGAAGATCTGCGCCTGCCGTTAATAATTATTTGCCAGGAATTATTGCTTTGCATATCTTTGATAATCTTCATGCGGAATAATTCACTTGGGAACCCCGGCTGAAATGAGGCATTTATTTTACTGCGGTTCCGGGTTGAACCCGGACAAAATGAGAAAGGACTTATCATGCTGAAAAGACTTGTCTTTACTGTTATCTTTTTAAGCCTCGGCCTGGCGGACCTGTCGCAGGCAGTGGAGGTATTCAACGGTCATCCCCGGTTGTTTTTCCGGGACAAAGCCTGGGGCGAGCCCTCGATCACAACAGAGATTCTCAGGCAGCGGGCCAGGGACAGCCGCTACAGCAAATTTCTCGACCTGATGACCCGCCGCAACCCCTGCAACTATGCCCTGCGGGCCGTGATGCTTGACGACAAGGAAGCTGCGCTTCAGTGTATCTCGATGCTCGAGAAGCCGCTCGAGTTCGACGGGACCACGGATGACGGAAGGATCCTGATGTGGGACGCCATGGCTTTTGACTGGCTCTACAACAATCAGAATTTTTCTGACTCTTCAAAAGCAAAAGTGATCGCCAGGCTGGCCCAGGGCGCGCAGCGCTGCATGGATCAGTATTACTCCCAGGGGGCCCATATCTTCCACACGCGCATGTACGGCTACCCGACAGGCGCGGCTATTGCCGGACTGGCCCTCAAGGGCCACCACCCGGATGCGGACAAGTATCTCGAGTGGGGATACAAGACCTATCTCAAGGATCTTTTTCCAGCCCGGGAAATCCAGGATGGGACTGTCCACAACAGCATGGCTTATGGCCGCAAGTACACCATGTGGCTGGTGGGGCATTTTATCGCCGCCTGGTACACTGCCACAGGCGAGAACCTGTGGCGGATGATTCGTGAAAAACAGGGCGACTGGGCCTGGCGCGAGGCGCTGTTCGTGATCTACGGCGAGCAGCCGGATGGCTTGCTTGTCAGGTTCGGCGACAACTTTTTCCGGGGCACGGAGAGGTTCTCATTCCGGGTGGTCTCCGAGCGCGCCTTTTATTATAACGAGCCGGTCGGAGCCGGGTATATCAACTACCTGTTTGAAAAACACGCCGGGATTACCAATGGCCGGATCGGGACCGAGATGGGCAGCGAGTACCAGGTGTTCCTTTACTGGGACGCCGACAACAAGGGGGTCCCCCGCACCACCCTGCCCGCCAGGATACTTTTCAGCCCCAGGGGCACGGGAATGGCGTTCTGGCGGACAGGCTGGGGAGCGGATGACACTTTCATCTTTTTCAAGTGCGGCGACTATTTCGATAATCACGGGCATTTCGACTCCGGGCACACCGAGGTGTTCCGCCGGGCGCCCCTGCTTATCGAGGCCGGCACCTATGCCGGCGGCACAGACACAGACCACTATAAAAAGTTCTTCCATAATTCGGTCGCCCATAACACTATCCAGATAGTGGATCCCGGACTGCTGGATGATGCCGGCTCCCAGCGATATTACAATAACCAGACCATAGGCACGATCGAGGCTTACCGTGCTAACAAAGAAAGGGAAATGGGAGATATAATCCAATACCGTGATGAGGGCGGCTGGGCTTATCTGGCTGCGGATTTTACAGCAGCCTATACCCCTGACCGGGTGCGAAAGGTGGTGCGGGAGCTGGCCTGGATCGGTGAGCGCTACCTGGTCGTGGTAGACAACATATCCCTGGCCGACAAAAAATTCCAGCCCCGGATACTCTGGCATTACCCGGTGCGCCCCCTGCTCGAAAAAAAGCGGTTCACCGTGTCAGATGCCGGCGCCCGGGCGATTGTAACTGTCCTTGCCCCTGAAATGGCAGTAATCGACACAGTGCCTGCTTTTAAAGTCGGCACAGCGTTCTATCCGCCTGAAAAACCGCGGCCTGATTTAGGGGTAGGCAGGGCTGAGATTTATGTACCGACTACCGGAAATTATGACTATACTTTTGTCCAGGTCATCGATGTGGCTGACAATACTGCGGCTGCCCCCTCGCCCCGTCTTGAGGTGAAAGAAATATCAGGAGCCACGATTATCAAGCTTCCCGAGGGCACGCTGACTCTTGCCGGCCAGGCGGATAAGCGCACCGGTGTCGATTTTAAATAACAGACTGTCCGGATTTAAAACCCAAACCGGAGGAGCGTTATGAAGTACTTTATGCTGGTAGCCTTATTGTTCTTCGCGGTTTTTTCAGCATCCACCGCTCATGGAGAGAATATGCGGACTGCTCACTACATTCCGAGTACCCACTGGGACCGTGAATGGTACGAACCGTTCCAAGGCTTTCGCATGCGCCTGGTGTCTCTATTAGACGAGCTTTTCGAGACTCTCGAGAAAGACCCGGCTTACAAGTGTTTTCTCACTGACGGCCAGATAATCCCGATTTACGACTACCTTGAAATCCGGCCCGAGAAGCGGGAGCTGGTGGAGCGGTATGTGCGTGAGGGCCGACTGAAACCCGGCCCCTGGTATGTCCAGCCGGATGAATGGCTGGTCAGCGGAGAGTCCCTGGTGCGCAACCTGCAATTGGGTATGAAGCTTTCCAGGGAGCTGGGAGCGCCGCTTTCATGGGGCGGTTTCGCCTGCGACCAGTTCGGCCATGTGGGCCAGCTGCCCCAGATTTTCGATCAGTTGAACATACCGGTGGCCTTTGTCTGGCGGGGTCTCAAGGCAAAGGAATCCACCGGCCATTTCAACTGGAAGGCTCCTGACGGCACAGTTATCCCGAGTTACCGTTTCGGTACAAGGGGCTACAGCACGTATTCTTTCGCAGTCCGCGGAGCGATAGAGGACCGGCCTTTCGACCTCGAGAAAGCGGTCGGCCGCCTGGTCGAGTATGTCCTGGAGGAAGCCGGGCGCTCGACAGTCAAGCCCA
>Ga0307379_10001640_pt1 | contig 34891 bp, 35 predicted proteins | sample UN2MG_FD_202237 | JGI IMG/M metagenome (GOLD analysis project Ga0307379, IMG submission 202237) | Soil microbial communities from Risofladan, Vaasa, Finland - UN-2 | ecosystem: Environmental > Terrestrial > Soil > Coastal area > Acid sulfate soil | place: Finland: Risofladan, Vaasa | collected...
ACTCCTACTTAAAGGAATATCAATAGAATCAAATTTCTTTACTAAAGAGAATTTACCCAAACAGATTAAGGGAAAATTAAGGGGAAACATTGACAATATTACAACCGATAATCTAAGAGTTGTGTCAGTAAATGGAATAGATCATTCTTTATGTGGGGGAACTCATGTAAAAAACACTTCTGAAATTGGTTTTTTAGCTGTGGTAGATTTCAAGGGTGATATAATATATTATAAATTCGGAGAACAAGCAATTAATTTTAATGCTACTTTAAATGTAGAAACAATTTCAACAGCTAAATTATTAGCTTCAAAATCAGAAGAAGTAAACCATAGAATTAGTAAAATTTTGCTCGAACTAGAGGAGATAAGAGAAACTAATAGTCAATTATCAAAAATCGTTTTACATTATCAAATAAATGAATCAAAAAATAGTCCCTTGAAAATAGGTTCTTTAAGTATAATTCATGGTTTATTTCCTTTTGCTCAAAAGAAATTTGTTTTACAGGAATTGGGAGACTTATCAGCCAATCAAATTGCTATTCTAGTTGTGAATGGACCAATGCTGATTGTTGTTACTTCTGCTGACACTCTTTCTGCAAATTCCCTAATTAAGGAATTTTGTGAAAAAACTGGCAATAAAGGTGGGGGTTCAGAAACAATTGCACAAGCATCAATAAACAATGTTGATATGGATATGGAAATCATATTTGATATACTGAAACAAAAAAAATGAAAAAGGATTGGTTTTACAACCAACCTGATTTTATTATTTCTAATGCTGTAGGATCAAAACCACTTACAATATCTATTATTAATTCGTAGACATCTACACTAACGTCCATTTTTAAAAGATCAGCTGCAGAAGCTCCTATTGCTGGTTCCTTACTTAATTCTATTAACATTTTTGAAAATTCAATTAACATGTCAATTTTTAATTTAGCAGCATAAGCCATTGCTTTTGGTTCAATTTTAAGAAGGGAATTAAGAAATGAACGCGAGTAAATAGACGTTTTACCATTTGTAACTTTATTTGAATCAAGATCAACAATAACCGATTCTTTGTATTCACTCACTAATGCTGGTTTTGTTCCTATTAACTTCTTATCCTTCACTGGTTTATCAGTCCAATCAACTGATAAAGGATACTTTACAGGTGAGAAAAGTTTTAGGGTTTGTATAATTCTCTTTACAAATTTAGAGTTCGAACTAACAACAACAACTTGCTTACTTGATAAAACTGCGTGAATAACTTTATCAGCTTCTTTTACTTGATTAATTAGAAATTTTACATCAGATACCTTATCACTAGACCATTTTTCCTCCTCATCTCTAGTATCATCTTCATCATCTAAATCCATAACTAGAGGAGAAACAGTAGATTGTCTAACAGCATAATTTCTATCAAGAACAATATTCATAATCATATCTCTATCATCTTTACATTTGTGGATAGTAGAAACTTGATAGAGACCTCCAATATGAGGAAGAAGATCACGAGTAGATATTTGAAAAGTATCTACTTCATTACATTGATTGCATAAAACACGAACGTTAATTATTGATTGCAAATCTTTTATTTTCTTATTTTTACTCAAATTTGAAGCACCTCAATGAAATTTAATTTAAATAGGGATTTTTTTATTATTCCACTACTTTAGTTTTTTACAAAATAAAAAACTACCCAATGTGGAAAATCCAGACAAATTATTTTGTGTAAGAATATAGGCAAATCTGAATATTTAAAAGCGTAAGTGCAAAAATAATAATAGGAAGAAACTTTAATTAAAAAGATTAGTTTAAGAGAGCTGATCATGAGGTCAGGATATTGATAAATGTTAAAGCCTTCGACAATGTCTTAAGTAAAATAATAAAAGCTGAAGCTGGCATCAGAAAAGTAATTCTAGTTGATAGAACTGGTTTAACAATTGCTCACGTTTCTAAATTTTCTTATTTCCCCATAGATGTAGATGGTGTAGGTGCGATTGCAAGCGCTGTTTTTGTAGCCAGTGAAGAACAAGGAGTTAACCTTGATTTAGGTGATCTAGATATTGTCTCTTCTGAATTTAGCAAGGGTAAAATATTTGCTGCAAGTTGTGGTAAAGGTATCCTATGTGTTATCACAGACAATGATGTGAATATTGGGTTGGTCAGATTAGTTCTAAAGAGAGAGGCATCCGAGATTGAAAAACTATTAAATGAATTCTTATCTGAAAAGATTACTTTCTCAACCACTGATGCTGAAGAAGCTGCTTCTGCTGCCAGTGCTGACGATACTATGGAAGATAATTTAGAAGAAGCATTAAAAGAACTTGAAAAATTCTGAGTCAGATTTATACTGTAATAAAAAATGAAAAGAATGGAAGCTTATAAAAGTATAAGCTTCAAATTTTTATATTTTAGAAGTTATTTCTCTTTGTCTTTAAGAACAATGAGGATATAATCATTTTCAGGTGCTACTAAAATTTCTCCTTTGGTAGTATCAATAGTAAAGAAATTCAAAGCCCCTTCTTCTAATTGTTCAACTGCTTGGTTTGCTTTACCAACTAATGCAGAAACTAGAGCTGCAACTGATTCCGTCTTATCAGTATCAATGTCACTTGATAAGGGTAAACCTTCCATATCAGTAATGATAACGCCTCTTACCCCTTTGAATCCAGCTAATTTTTTCAAAGTAGCCTGAAATTGTTTTTGGGAGATCATTTTAGTCACCAATTACATCTAATAATAAAAATTACCATTTAATACTTTTGTTTTTTGCAAAAAACGCATATTTTTTGGAAAAAACTCATTTATTCAACAATTTAGTAGGCCAATAATTTCCTTTTTGTCTGTTTTTAAATTCAGCCTTCTTACTACTATTCCAATTATCTATAACTGAAAAATACCCTACAACTCTACTTATGCCATATACATTCTTACTTGAACAATATGGACAATGTGGTTTATTATCATTATGAGTATAATTACATTCCTTTTGCTCTGAAACTTCTTTTGACATAGTATTAACTCTAAAATTCATTCCTTAATATTTCTACTGCTTAAAATATATTTAAACATACCAATGTATTTTCTAAAAGAATGATTCTTTTTTTTCAAAAATTAGATAAAAATGTTATATCAAAAGAATTATTTTTACTAATAACTTAGATTATGTAGAAAAAAAATTGGTGGAAATCTCTTGAAAACATACTCTTTAGTAGGTAAAAAATTGGTGGAATGTTCTCCAGATGAATTAATTGGTTTGTCCGTAGGTATGATTGTTGATGAACAAGAAGAAATGATTCGTTTAATTATAACTCCTGAAGCAAGAAAGAAGCAGAGAGAATATCTTATTCAAGAGTCCGCTGAAATGAATAAAAGTGAATTTGCTGGAACATTTCTGGTATCACAACTTGAAAATCCTGCAGTCGTTAAGATGTTTTTAGAAGAAGTAAAGAAAATTCAATCAGGGGAAATTATACCAGAAACCAAAAAAGCAAGTGATAAAACAAAAGCTCCTAAAAAAGGAAAGAAGAAAAAGAAGGAATCAGAAGCTGAACCTGAAGTTATAGAAATTCCGATTTTACAGAGATGGAATCCTGAATTAGTTAAAAAGGCTGTTGGATACTTAGATGGAAAAACATTTGTTCACTTACAAGAAATAGAACAAGCTCTAGGTACAACAGAAGGAGAAGCTTATTGGCTAACTCAAGATTTAGTACATTCAGGAATAGTACCTGGAAGATGGACAGGATTTCCTGATGGTCAATGGGTCTATCAAGTATTAACAGATCAACCATTAACAAAGAAATCAACTTCAAAGTCTACTAAAACCAAATCATCCAGCGCCAGTAAATCAAAAAGTACAAAATCAAAGAAATAAGATTGAGCTAAGAAATTTTTTTAACTTAAACCTATCCCGATAAATGAAATTATATAGGTTAAATAGAACGAAAAAAGTACAATTAAACTTGATCTGTTCATAGTCAGCTCTTTTGATTGACTAACAGCAGTAGTCATTAATGACAAAGACCAAATTTGAGCTATTATGATAAGAATTTGTCCTTCTAAAAATAAGAAAGTTGTAGTAACTTTTGTTTGTAACCAGATGAAAAATAATGATAGCATATTTGGGAATAATGCAAAAGGTACCGTAGCAATTAATTTTACAGGATTATATTTTCGTTTGTAGAATATTGTGTTAAAAAGTTCTACCACTAAAGCAAGAAAAATCCACAATCCTAATACACCAATTAAAGAGAAATACCAAAATTCTACCTCAAAAGGATAAAAACCAATTAACACAAGATTACTATCTATTGAAAAAAACAACATAGCACCAATAATAATTAGTCCTTCGAATAAAGTTCGAATTGGTTCAGATGTTAGATATTTGAAAACTCTTTTTGGAAGAAAGAGAAAAATAATACCTTTCAATAATTTTTGACCAAATGAAGGTTGTTCATCTTCTAATTCTCTCGAGATTTTAACATTAGAAGCTTCGATATGATCTTTACTAATAATCATTAAATTGTAAGCTACTTTACCTAAATCAGATAAGAAATATTTCTTGTTGTCATCTTGTACAATAAGCTCTTTCATAGAATTGAGTTGGTGATAAAGAGAACCAACTTTTAAACCAAATTTCTTCCTTAACTCTAAGAAACCAACTTTATTGTAATCATTGACAAAAGTAAGAATTTCACGACGAATTTGGCTTCCTAAAGCAGTATAAATAATCTCCTCTTCTGTTGGGGAAATTTTCTCTTTATTTGAGGAAAGAGTATCTAAATGATTGTTTTCGCCCACCATTTGAAATCACATTATATTAATAATTATTCCAATCTTTTTGTTCTTCTTGAGGAGGATAGTATTCTTGTTGTTCTGTATGAGTAGGCTGTAATTGTTGGTTGTCTACAAAAGGACTTTGGTCATTAGAATCTTGTTGTTGAAAAGTTTCTTGTTGGTAATAATCTTCTTGTGGTTGAATTTGTGGTTCAAGTAAACTTACGAGTTTAGTTTCAATCTTTTCTGTTCCTTTAGCAAATGGGAAAAGTCTCCTTTGTTCCATTAAACCTCCACCAAGTATTGCACATAAGATAGCAATTGTAAGAAATTGCTCAGTCATTAGAATGGTCGTAAAAACTACTCCATTAATATCATCTATTAATCCTGTTGATTCATTGATATTTTCTACCACAATATAAAAGATGGAAATTGCTACAATTGGTATAACACCAACAAATGCCGAAATTAAAGCATAAGAACGTTTACCAGCAATAATAGCTCCTATAAATAAACCTGGTATAAAAGCTAAAAATATTATAAATGTTGATTGAGTTCTCTGAATAAGATCAAGTAATAAAAACAGAACACCTGCAGTCATTAGAATTGTAACAAAGGTAGCAAAAATGGTTGAACCAATCCCTCTTCGATAAATTTTCGGATAGAGGATTTCATCAATATCATTCTCAAAACCATTGAATATATTAAGATCAATATACATTTCATCAGTAAGGTAAATAGAATATTTATCTTGAAAAATAACTGATATTTTATTCATCAATTTTTCAACTAATTGAGCATTGTCTTTTTTATCAGCAAGAGCTGCTACAAGAATTTTCCCAGTTTGAATACCATAAACAAATTGATTATCTTCACCACCAATTTGTTGAACACCACCAATACCACTTTCAGATGAAAATGATTGAAAAGCTGTTAATAAGCCAGAAATTAATTGATCCTCAAGATCCATTTTAATATATTTATGACTAAAAATACATTGACCAGTATCAGTAATAATCCATAGAGCTTGGATCAAATAATAACCTCCATTAAGATGCTAACCAGATAGTTTTTATTGAAATGTCAGTTATATAATCTAAAACGGACAATCAATTTTAAAAAGAGTTCTAAATGTGCATAGAGATGAAAATTAGAGAAGATTTAAGATATAAATAATTAAAGATATATTACAATAATAGTAATTGTTTTTTAATGGAAAAAATAATTAATGAATACAAAAAAGAAATTAACAAATTTAAATCAGAGTAAACAATAAAACAAAATTCCTCTTTTGGTGACAAATAATGCAAAAAATATTATTTATCGGATTGGATGGTGCGGGAAAAACTGCTATCTATCAAAAATTTTTTGGAAAGAAACCACCCGCTCAATTATTAAATATCCCACCAACTAGAGGAATAGCAAAATATAAACATGATTTTCTAAGATCTGATGTTGAGATTATTGATGCGGGTGGAGGAAAACAATACAGGCAAGGGTATATTGGTAATACTGAAATAGCTAAAAATCTAAGCGCAGTAGTCTATATTGTTGATGTTCAAGACGTGAAAAACTATCAAGAATCAGCCAATTACCTTATTTTGTGGACAAAAAGTATTGTGGATAAATTGGCAGGAGCAAAAGGATATATTCTCTTCCACAAGATCGATCCTGGGATGGAAGCTCAATTGAAAAATGGTTTATCTCAATTAGCTCAATTTATAGCTCCATTGGATAGTATTTTTCCTGGTGGATTAATAAAAACAATAACTAGTATTTACAATGATACATCAAACCAAACAATTCAAAGAATACTCTTAGATACTTTACCAATGAAGATGTCTAAACCAAAACCAGTGCCAAGAGAACCAGATGTTACTCCTCCTACAAAAACTCCAGTTACACAAGAAACATATTTAACTAAACCTATGGAGGTAAAAAGCCCTCCTAGTAAATCACCTGTAGAAAGTGTATCACCACCTATTAAGAAAGAAATACCAAAAACAACCGTGGTTCCACCAAAAGTCACACCACCAGCAGTTTCTGCACCAATTTCAACTCCTCCAACAAGCACTTCTCCTGTTGGGATATCAGAACCAATGAAGAAGGAAGAAGCAAATCGAATTAAAGAAATTACTGCTGAAAGATTAACAGATATTATTGAAGCAAGTTTGGATAATAATACTGAATTTGAAGCTATTGCTGTTTTTACAGAGCAGGTAGAATGTTTAGTAGGGGCAGTGCAGCAAGGAGCGAATCCAGAAATAATAAAATTAATTGAAGCGACTTTACATAAAATAAATTTAGAGGAATATATGAGTAGATTAGGAAAAGTGCGATTGGGAGGAGAAGGACATATCAAAATAGGTGACTATGATATTTTCTTTGAAAAAGTTTCACCAGATCATCTAAGCACTGTCATTTGTACCTCTATTCAAGACGATACAATAAATAACATAGATCAACTTAATAGATATCTTAACCAAGCATTAAGTGTTACACCAGAGGGAGTATCTGAGGATACTTTCAAGAGAGCAGATTTGATGACTGAACTAAAAATGCGTTTACAAAATAGAGGAAAAAGCATAGATGAAATGCTATAAGATATTAAAAACCAATCCTTATTTTTAAGATAAATGTGTTTGAATTGTTAATTTCTTGAGTTTTTAATCTTTTATATGCTAGAAATCCTAAAGTGTCAATTATACAAATATATATTTTTCAACGAAATAGATGAATAAAAAACTATAAAAGAAGAATTGGTGGACCGAGCGAGATTTGAACTCGCGGCCTCCTGAATGCAAATCAGGCGATCTTCCAGTCTGATCTATCGGCCCATATTATACTCTTTTTTGACATCAAATCCTTTTTTTAATCTTTTTATTGTTAGTATTTTTTCCCCACTATTTTACATATGTTATTGTTAATAAAACATTCAACAAGACATGACCAACTGTAACGCCAAAAATATTTCCTGTTTCTAATACCGTTAATCCGGTCAAAATTCCTGAAACTAAAATGAAAAATACTGCATTTACTGAACCTAAATAGTCTTTTAACCAGAAGAATTCTTGTATATGTCCTCCTATCCAAACGAAATTTTGTAAAATAAATCCTAACCATTTCCCTCCTTGAATGGTAAGAGAACCATTAAAGAATTCTAAAGCACCTTTAGCTTCAGTAAATTGTGTTTGAATGAAAGCTTTTGAATAGAATTCAAACATTATCACATTTAGAGCAAAGAATGTCAATTGTAATGCCCAATCATTAGCTGAAGATAAATAATACACTAATGGTACTACCTTTCCAGAATATTTTTGTGTTAGCAAAACCCATGGATAAAATATTCCTGCATGCATAACTATACCTTGAATAAGACTGCTGATAATTTTCTTTGGTTTCAAACCTTTTTCTGTTGAAGTGAAGAAATATTTCGTTTTCTTAGTTTTTAATTGAAATATTAATAGATAAATCATAGGTAGAGCTACAAAGCAGATCAAAGAGAGTACAACATGAAAATAATACCGCTCATTGAATATGTGAGTATAACTTAGAAATTCTACTGGAAAATAAATTGCCAATGCAATTATGCCTACAACTCCATTAGCAATGATTGCCTCTTTTAAAGAAAACTTTGAAATGTCTTCCTCCCTAATTACATACTCAATAATTTTGAATTTTCTTTTTTCCTTAGGTATTGATTGTTCTATGTTTGGTATCTGTATATTTATACTCAGTTCTCCCTCAGTTTCTATGTCAGGAGTTTCTTCCGAAATGTTAGACATAACCATAACTACACTTCATCCTTTTAATTAAGATTCCTTTTTTGTTAATTTCAAGAAGAGTTTTAAAGTTTCAAGCAAACAATTGTATGAGCTGTCATGAATTCTTTCAATCAAACCGAATTGTCAGAAACATTCCAAAAAGGAGTAGTTGTTGATCTTCACTGTCATTCTTCGTATGCTGGTGGAACTGGAAGTTTAGATTTGGAAACAGCTGTAGAGAATATGCCAATGAAAGGTGTACAGCTAGTAGGAACTGGTGATTGTTTATATCCTCCTTGGTTGAAGACATTGAAAGAAAAATTACATGACCCAGAAGAATCTGGTGTTTACGAATTAAAAATCAAACAAAAATTTGAGGAAAACACTAAATTTGTTCTTCAAACTGAATTGGCAATTACTGCACCAATAGATGTTTACAGAAAAAACGTTCATTGCGTTTTCTTATTTCCAAATTTTGATGTTGTTGAAGAAGTAATAAATCTTATAGAAAAATTTGGTGTTAAAAATTCAATGGGAAGACCATTTTTAACAAATGATAGTAGTGGAGAAGTAGGAGAGCGTATTAATACCATATTAGATGTAGATCCTTTAATCGAGTTTTTCCCCGCTCATGTTCTTGTTCCTTTAGGTATTTATGGTCCTTCACCTTCCATTACTTTTATGTCTGATTTTTTTGGTGAAGCAGCAGAGAGAATACATGCATTTGAAACAGGACTGAGTGCAGATCCAACTATTACGACTCTTATACCCGAACTGGATAAATTAACATTAATCTCAAATAGCGATGCTCATTCTGCAGCTTTAAATCGATTAGGCAGGGAATTAACAAGCTTGGATATTAAAGGTGATTCCTTTAAGGAATTGATAGATGCTTTAAGAAATAATCGTGTTTGTTATACAGCAGAATTTCATCCTTCAGAAGGAAGATATTTCCTCACTGGCCATAGAGGTGGAGTACGTGATCATAAACAAAATGAGTTTTGTGTATATTCACCAGATCAGGTGCCAAAGGATAAAGTATGTCCAATCTGTGGATTGACGCTTAATCCTGGCGTTCTTCAAAGAGCAATTGAGCTTTCAGCTGATCAAGGAAGTGAAAGAGAATATGGAAAATTATATGGTACCAAAAGGGATTTTTACAGAATGGTTCCTTTAGCGGAGATAATTGCAAAGGGTAGTGGTGTAAAAAACCCTAACTCAAAAAATGTTAAGAAAATATATGAACTCATTGTTACAGCTATTGGTAATGAGTGCAAACTTTGGACAACAAAATTGGATTTACTAGAGGAGATTCTAAATAAATTAGTTGGAGATGAGATTGCTAATGCAATACTCGAAGTTCGAAAAGGAAACTTCTGTTTTGATCCACCAGGATTTGATGGAAGTTATGGAGATCTATCAATTGGTAATCCATCAAATTATACTAACATCAGTATTGTTGAGGGATCAATTAAACCAAAAAAACAATTAACTTTAGATGATTTCAGTTAACTTATATTTTCACTGATTCTTTCAAATATTTTTGGTAAACGTATCATAAATCTTTCAGCTGCTAGATTAAATGTATCAAATACAACAAATAAAACTGATTGTTCCTTAATTTTTATAACCCTAATTTCTTTATTTTCAAAAACCATCTTCAAGATACCATTTAGATTTCTAGTTTTTATGAGTGTTAATAATCTTTCAAGATTCATTTCATTGACTGAAGTTATCCAATCATTTATGTCAGCGGTTTTTTTAGATACAAAAAATCTCCCTATTGGGCTAATAATTCCTGCCATGAAGATTTCTTTATAGGTATCCATGAATAATTGTAATTGATTCTCCTCTTTCAACCAATTATTTGTTTGATCACCAAAGGTCATTTTACTAGATTGACGTTTCAAATTAGTGGTACTTTTAAATTGATCATTTTGCCGTTCTTTCATTTCAAGTGATAATTGTCCAAGTAATTCATGTTCTTGAGTTTTATCAAAATCCTTCAATATTTGGAAATTAGAAAGAGTTCCTCGTCGTAATCCCTCATAACGATTCATGATTTTTAACATTGTTTGAGAAAGTTTTTCAGTCTTTGCTAATCCTTTGATAACCTCATAAACATAAAAGAATCCTTCTCCATCACGAATAATAAATCGATAATTTTGAGTAGTAACCTCTTCTAAAGAACCGGGATCAAGATTTTTAATTGATTTTCTTAATCCAACTAAGAAATTCCTTAAAATTTCAATATTAAAGATTGGTTCTCCTCGAGGAAATTCTGAATGATGGATTTCACCATCATCTGAAAGAACAAGCACTCCATCTATACCTGCCAATTCATTGGTAATCATATTAATATCCACACCACTTTTAGATTCACCTTCAAGTTTTTTATAAACATCAAAATAGCGATCTTCAGTTGTGTGTATTTTTACCATTCTACGACCAATTTTTTCATACTCAGGAGTATCTGCAAGATTGGATATAAGGAGAGCATTTTCAATATCTTTTTGACTTGCTCCCTCAAATCTAGAAATAATTTTGAGTATTATTGGTTCATAATCTTCGATATTCTTAATTCGCTTCTCAATCCAAATTACATAGAAATAATTCGCTCGTAATTCAAAAATAAACATTGAATTACTCGTTTCAATAGTCTTAATTCGTTCGTCACTCACTACTTCAGCCAAAGCTTGTAATCCAGTTAACAAGCCTGCAAGTAATATAACATCAATTTCTTCTTCAGTTAAAAATTCAATATATTTGGGTAAACCTGATTCTTCTATAACAATAAACCCTCTCATAGCATTATAGAAATTTTCATAGAGCAATGCATCTTCAAATTCACCCGAGGTCATAATCTTAGAACCGCCTAACAATCACATTATCCATCTAGTTAGAAGAATTCAAACTTTTTAACCAATATTCTTGCGGCAAAAATATATAAAAATACGTTGAATTGAAATTCTAAAGTGAAAAGTATAAAAGATAATACTGTTCATCAAATTTATTAAATGTTAGAGATTGTCAAATTACTAGAAAAAAAGATAGGACTCCTTTTAAAATGAACTCCAAAACTGATATTGTAGACGAATTACTTAAGAAATGTGTTCAATGTGGTTCATGTGTTCTTTTATGTCCAATTTATCGTGCTACAGGACAAGAAACTTTCTCACCACGAGGAAAACTCTACTACTTAAAATTAAAAGAAGCAATGCCAGAAAAGTTCGATGATGAATTAGCAAAAGAATTTGCTAAAACAATATTTACCTGTGCTTTTTGTGGTCGTTGTGTGGAAAGTTGTTCATCTGAAGTTGACTTAACAGAAATTTTTAGAGATATAAGAAGAGATTCAGTAGAACTTTTCCCCGCATTAGAGCAAATTGAGGAAAATATAAGTGAAGAAATGAATGTCTATGGTTTAGATAACGAGATGAGAGCAGAATCATGGACAATGGAATTATATGATGACTTCCCTGATATTGATGATAGAATCTACAACGAAGGTATGACTGCTGATACAATATTATTTGTAGGTTGTTTGATGTCATTTAGAAGTCGACATACCAATGTATTAAAATCAACAATAAAAATTTTAGAACATTTAAATGAAGATTACCTAATACTTGGAGGGGAAGAGTATTGTTGTGGGCATCCTTTGGATTTACTTGGCAAAGTGGAAGAAGCGGATAAATTAAGAGCACATAATACAGAAATTTTTCATAACTCAAAAGCAAAAACAATTATAACAGACTGTCCAGGATGTTTAGAAGCACTTAGAGAACATCATAAAATAGATCCATCAGTAAGGATTTTACACTTTTCAGAATATTTTGATGAAAAAATAACAGATGTTCCTAAAAAACTCAATATTAAATTAAAATATCATGATCCTTGTGAACTTTTCAGAAATAATAAAGTTAATGAAGCTCCAAGATCTTTAATGAGAAAAATGGGTATTGAAGTAATCGAGATGGAGCCATCCTGTTGTGGAGGAGGAGGAATGTTGCGAGTTACCGATGGCAAAATTGCACAAGTAGTAATGGATCAAAGAATCGAAAAAGAAAAGCTCAAAGAAGAAGATACTTGTGTAGTTACTTGTTGTCCATCTTGCTTGGAACAATTTGAACAAAGTGGAGTAACTACTTGGGATATTATCGAATATCTCGTAAAAGCTCTTGAACTGGAGGAGGAATAAAAAATGATGGATAAATTAAATAGAATTATTATTGGTTCAAATGCATCAATTTTTCAAAAAATCGATCCAGATTCAAATGTTGAAGTCTTTGTCCCAACAAATGAAGATGAAATTAAAACTGCAATTACCTATGCTCGAGAGAATAAATTGCCTATTACAACAAAAGGTGGCGGTTCTGGTTTAAGTGGAGCATGCACGGGAGCATCTAGAAAAAAAGTAGTTATCAGTACTATGAGACTAAAAAAAGTACATGAAATTAACTTCGAAAAAGGATTTGCTATAGTTGAGTCTGGAATAACTCCAGACGAATTGAATGAAATCATCCAAAAATCTAAACCGAATTGGAAATTTTTTGTTGCACCTTCTAGTAGAGACATTGCTACATTAGGGGGAATTCTGAGTACTGATGGTGGTGGAAATGATGCATGGCTTGCAGGAACGATGGTAGATAATGTCTTAGCAGTAGAGATGATTGATTATAATAATAACACAATTACAATTGAAAGGGAGAAAGGAGAGAAAAGTAATCTCAAAGCAAAAATAACTTGTGATAATAAGAATCTTGAAAAGAAATTACAAGAGATGAATTTCTCATTATTGGATATTTCTGGTTCTCATGGAGTATTGGGTTTTATCTTAAAAATAAAAGTAGAGATAAAGACATTACCAACTGAAAATGAGTTAAGCTATACACTAGTTCATGCAGAAAATTTGAACGCTTTCGGGAAAGTAATCTATGATTTAATTGAAAATAATATTCCTCTCAGCTATGGTGAAAGTATTGTTGAAGCAAGACATCCTGATATCTCTGGAAAAACAAATCCACCAATGTTTATTTTTGAATATCCTACAAAATACGATGAAAAAATGAAATCGATTTTGGATAAAATTGACGATATTAAATCTACAAAAGTGGATAAAGAAAAATTCGCTATTATGAAAGATATTCGAGTAAAAATGGCTAAAAGAAATCCTCCTGAGGGATATCAAATTGCGCTTTTTGAGGGTTATGGTATTTATGGTGAAAATCTTCTTCGTTTTGAAGAGATCATTAATACTATAAATAAAACCATAAGAAATCATACTTTTGAACCATTTATTAAATTTGGACATGCTCCCTCATTATGGCATGTGGGAAATGAAAAGATAAAAGGTATTATTATGCATTCGCGCGAAAAACGACCAGAGAAATTGACTGGAGAAATTGTTTTCAACGCAATTTTAGCATTAGTTGAAACATGTGAGAAACTTGACATTACACCAAAACCAGAACACAAATGGCCTTATACAAGAGGCTCAGAAAAGCACAAAAGGCTAGTCTCTCTGACAGAAGTATTAGGTAAAGAATTCAATACATTTCTACTAGATTGTTCCTCAGAAGAGCTTGCACAACTAGTATTATGAAAATTTGAATCGGTTTTTACCGATTCAAATATATTTTTCATAAAAAATTATTAAAATTTATCTTTAAAAATTTCAAGAACAATATTTGTAGCTTGTATAACAAATTTGGGACATTTTTCCTTATAGATTCCTGCATCAGTTGCTTTCTGTTTTGCTAATGGATCGTTTCGATCTATACCAATTAAACCATTACAAGTATTATGTCCAAAAATATTCTCAAATTTATTGTAGAATATTTCCGAATATTCTCGAATAACCTTTTTTTGCTCTGTAATATTGTTAAATAATTTACTACTAAGTACTCCAATTGCCATAAGTGCACCAGAAACTGCGCCACAAACTTCTCCTCTACCAATTATTCCTCCTCCAAAAGCTGCCGCAATAGCAGGTGCTTCTTCGAAAAAGAATCCCTTTTCTTCCAAAACAGTTCGAAGAACTGCTTGAGTGCAATTATAATCTCCATTGAAATATTCTAAAGCTCTTTTTTCTGGATTATTCATTAATCATTCCTCTAAATTTTAATTTAAACTAATTCTCAATAATTGTATTTTATAACATTTAAAAAAACTACTGAAAGATAGAAAAATCAAGAATACTGTATGTATAATGGTTTTTACTTTGTGGTTCATATTCAGACCTGATGCAGCAAATGTTTGGGAAAATAAAAAAGTAGTAGAGCGCTATTCAAGGTATAAAGGAATTTTAGATGGAAAGAAAACAGCTCGTTTTTTGATTTCAAAGAAAATTCCTGTAGAAATATCTGAAGAAGATTCTCTCGAGAGATTATGGAGGGAGCATGATAAAACTGCTGAGAAATACAATGAAATTATATCTCAAATTGATAATGGTGAATTAATGATTAATGAATTAGAAACTCCTAAGATTTCTTTTCTCGATTTAAAGGAAAAAATTGCTTGGAAAATTTTAAGAGAATGTCATTTTTGTGAAAGGAGATGTAAAATTGATCGCTTTGAAGGAAAACATGGTTTTTGTAGATTAGGGAAAGAATCCTTCATCTCATCAGCATTCCTCCATACAGGTGAAGAATCCGTTTTAGTTCCAAGTGGAACAATCTTCTTCACTGGCTGTACTTTTACTTGCGTTTTTTGTCAAAATCATGATATTTCACAGGAATGGTGCTATGAAAAAAATGGCAATGTTTCTGGTGGAGTAGAAGCTTCTCCTAAAAAAGTAGCACTATTAGCTGAAAGATTATGGAGAGAAGGAGCACGAAACATTAATCTTGTTGGAGGAGATCCCACACCAAATATCCATACAATTATCTCTGCATTAAAAGAATTTGAAAAAAATATAACCATTTTATGGAATTCAAATATGTACCAATCATTAGAAGCAACTAAGCTTCTTTTGGAATTGATGGATTTTTGGTTACCGGATTTAAAATACTGGGAAAATGATTTTGCAAAAAGAATGTCTGGAATAAATCATTACCGTGAAATTGTAACAAGGAATATTGAAATGGCTTATAGAGCAGGATCAGGGGAGATTTTAATTAGACATTTAATAATGCCTGGAAGAGTAGAAAAAGATACATTCCCCATACTTGAATGGTGTGCAAAAACGATTCCACAATCAATGGTCAATTTGATGGATCAATACCACCCTGATTACTTAGTCCAAAGAATAGGAAATGAATATCGCGATATCGATCGTCGAATCACCTCTAAAGAATGGCAACAAGCAACTTTCAAAGCAGATGAACTTGAAATATTCTGGAGACCTGTATCCTAGAACTAAAAGAAGAAAGATTGAGTGGTTAAAAGCTAATTAGCTTTGTACACCAAAAACCTTAGATTGTCTTTTATTATACCAGAAAGTAGCAATCATAATCAGTACTAAACCAATCATTTGACAAAGAGCATATTGTGCTACTGGATCTTGTATACCAAATAATTCTACACTATCGAGAATAGTATAAGTCAAGTAATAGCAGATATAATAGACAGCTAAAATAATTGAAGATGCTAAGAAAGGTGCTCTATAATCTTTAACATCATATGACCTTAAACGAACTAGTAAAGATTCGTACAAAATCATTTCCGCAGTAGCTAAAATGAATACAGAAGCAATAGTAATTGCAATATAAGCTGGAAGGTAAATAACATTTATTACCCCTAAAATTTCACGTGCATGATAAATAATTGGTATTTGTGAGATAATAGCAAAGCTAGCTAAAATTGCTAATATACCGAATGGTTTTCCAAGTTTCCATTGAATGTTTAGGTTTGACATACTTCAGCCCTTTCTCATTTATTTTTCAAAGTTTGAGGTATCAGATTTTTGACACTAACTCAATATTACTTCGCTTTTTTCTTCTTCACATTAAAAATATTTTCGCTTAAACTCAAATTATTCAGAGATAATCATAGGTTATTTTGTTATCTTAATGTATCGCTCGAATTCCTCTACCTCACTTTCTCTTAAACACTTACGAATACTATCACGTAATCTATTCAAATTGGAATTATTCTTAGCACTAACAGGTAGAAAACCTTCTTGTAATTGTTCGGATAACTTATCATAATTTACCAATTCTTTGAAATAATTAATTGCTTCTTCAAGTTCTATTTGCGAGATTTTATCTATTTTATTGAATGCAACAATCGGTTTCAGTTTCAAGCTTAATAGAAATTGATATAGCTCTTGATCAATAGGAATTATCCCCTTCTTTGATAATCGCTCAGAAACATCTATCAAGCTTTTAACATCGATAACAAGAACAGAGGCAGCAATTCGGTAATTATTTGTTTCAAAGAAATTTACGATTTCATCTTTTACTCGACTCTCATATTCCTTAGTTCTATCATGAACCTTCCCCCAACCAGGAACATCAACAACCTTGAATTTTTTTGTTAATTCATATTCATTTATTCGACGAGTAGAACCAGGTTTTTTCCCAATTATTGGATTTGCTTGTGTAAGTTTTTTTATTAATGAGCTTTTACCAGCATTCGGTCTACCAATGAAAACGAGATACCATGCAAATTCTTCCATGAAAATTATCCACCAACTAGTAACAATTTAGAGAGGTTTTCTCTTAATGAAAATTCATTTAGACATTCTATTTAATTTATTCCTTATTTTTTTGCTTTTTGTAATTTTTCCTTAAGTTTTTTTACTACAAAATTACCTATTATTGCTCCCCAAGGAAACGAAAATAATATGCTAATAAAAGGAATGAAGATTATGATTAATTTTGTACGAAACATTATTCGCATTTCATATGGAAATTTAGCGATAAATTCTCTCAGAATAAAATAAATAATAATAAAACTAACAGAACAGATTATTGAAGAGAAAAAACTATCGCGAATATTAAATAATAAATTCTCTTTCTTATTACATAAAGAGATTAGAAATCCTGCGGGAATGCCATAAAATATTACTGCAATACTAATAGTTGTTTTATCGGAAAAAAATCCTACAAATAATAATGTAAGTTCTATAACTATTGCAGTTAAAATTCCAATAAAAGAAATTAGAATCAGATACCTTAACTGTCTTCTCATTATAGAGCGACGTTTCTTTTTCACAATTGAATCAATATCTACCTCTTCATACAAGTGATTTGGAAAATAGCTTTCCATTTCTTATCCCCTAAGATAATATCTATTATGGATATAATGGATTAATGATATAAATTAACTTTCTTTTTCAAACTAGAGCTTTAAAAGAAAAATAATTAGTCACCCCAAAAAGGTCTCGTTCGAGAATATTCCTTTTCAGCTTCTATAATCTGAGAATAGAATTCATAATCATCTTTAGAATAACTTTTTTCAAGAACTCTACTAGCGCTTGAAGGACCAATCCCTCTGGCAGCTAAGGCAATAATTGCTTTCTTCCCTGAGGCGATTACTAAATCAGCACTTTTATACCCTCTTTTGAGAATTTTTTTCTCTTCAGGTTCTAACTCCTCTCTACGTAAATGCTTCTTTAATATTGGATGGAGTCTTTCATCACTTGGAGAAACTGCAGCAATATACCGAGCACCACATATAGGACATTGAGGTTTTTCTTCCAAAGTCCCAACTTTCCTTAGAGTGTTATGTTTGCCACAAAACATACAAATAAGTCTAATCTCCTTTTTATCAAGACGTTCTTGCACTTTTAAAGCAAGTTGCCTATCAGGTTTTGAAGGAATAATAAATCCAGTAAATCTTAGTTGATTAAGCGATGAATATGCAAGAGGAGATAAATCTTCAAGAGATTTTTTATTAATATTTACTATTTCTATTTCTTGATTAGTAATCCGTTTTATCACTTCAATAGTTAATTCTAGATCAAGTTTATCATGTAATAATTCTTGCAAAGTTGATTCAGCTATAAGAGTACCTTCATATGCTCTTGCGAGACGTTTTGGATGTATTGATCCTGATTCCCATGGTCCTCTAATAGCTCCGAAGCGTTTTGCGATATGGATAAATCGCCATTCATACATCGTTGTTTGTGGAATAGTTCGTCGAAGTAATTCTTCAACAAACTCTCCTCGTAATTCACGAAGAGCAGCTTCTATATGTTCAGGTCTGAGAAAATAGGGAGATGTTAAAATTATTCGATACGCATCTGATCGTATTCCTATAGAACAAGCAAATTTAGCCATTAACAGGGATCCAATCAATTGTCCAAGAGTACTATTAACTTTATTACCAAAATCACAATGGATAATTCCATAATTTCCACTAACTTCAATGACTATTCGTTTATCAGTAGGCATAGGATTATCCTTTGAATAATGTTCGAATAGATAATTGATAACTTCTTTTTTAGAATCATTGTCTATTGGATATTTCTTTAAAACTTTTTTAGCGATATTAACATCATCAGTTTCATTGAAGATTTCCCAAATTTTACCCCGGATATTACCAACTTCTTGAACAACTGAGAAGGGAACAGGAATCATCTCTCCATCCCATGCGGGAATAGCTCCAACAGGATTATGAACAGGAGCTACCTCAACTCTATCTTCACTTTTAGCCAAAATCTTCCAAGGAACTCCTTTAACAATAAAAATAGTTCCAACTTCTCCTGCAATCTCTACAAATTCATCATCTAAAGAACCAACAATTCTATTAGTAGCAACATCATAAATCTGATATCTTTTGACATCTCTTATTGGACTAAGATTATTGAAATAATAATGAAGAGTATTTTTCCTTCGAGTGATTTTATCATCTTCTACCCAGAGAGTTCCTAAATCTTTCATAAGATAAATTAATTCATGGAATTTCTCTTCTGTAATATCTTTATAGGGATAGGAGCGTTTTATGATCGAAAAGAGGTTATCAAAAGTTCGTGGACTTTCCTCCATTAGAATACCTGCAATCTGATGAGAAAGTACCTCCCAAGGAAGGATGTGTGGTTGAGGTATTTCAAGTTCTTTTTTGAGAGCTTTACGACCAATGACAGCTGATTCGAGAATATCTTCTGCATCAATAGTGATAAGAATGCCTTTACTAGTTTGATTTATAGTATGTCCACTGCGACCAATTCTTTGAAGTAGAGGAGCTATTTCACGACTGGACATCATCTGAACGACAGTATCAACAGTGCCAATATCAATACCTAATTCCAAACTAGAAGTACAAATGATTGCTTTTAGATCACCACTTTTAAAACGATCTTCTGCTTCTTTTCGAATTCCCTTAGAAAGAGAACCATGATGAACGCCAAATGGAAATTCAGTTCCAATTAAACGCATCCTATTCCCAAGGATTTCAGTGAATTGACGAGTATTAGTAAAAACAAGTGTATGAATATTTTCTTGAATAATATCAATAACCTTACGAGCACGTGCAGTTGCTTCTGGCGATGAGAAGATTTTTTCGGAAAGGTCTTCATCTTCCTTCTTTGGTTGAGGATAAATAATTGATAAATCAATGGATTTTACAGTAGGTTCTTCGATAATTTTACAATTCCTATCAGAACCAACGAGAAGTTTAGCAACTAATTTTGGGTCACCAATGGTAGCAGAGAGACCAACTCGTTGAAAACTATTCACACAAAATTGTTCAAGTCTCTCGAGAGAAACAAATAATTGAGTTCCACGTTTAGAATCAACTAATTCATGAATTTCATCAATAATAACCCAAGAAACATTACGAAGATATTCACCAAGACGTTTTGCTGTGAGAATAATACCTAAAGTTTCAGGAGTGGTGATTAGTAGATTAGGAGGATTTAATGTCTGTTTCCTTCTTTCATGCTGAGAAGTATCTGAATGACGAATGCTAGTGGAAATTCCGAGCTGTTCACCAATATCAATAACACGTTTGAAAATATCACGATTAAGAGCACGTAAAGGAGTAATATAGAGAATATTGATACCCGGTTTAGAACCTTCTTGCTGCCAATTTCTTAGTAGTTGATCAAAAACAGGGAGAACAGCAGCTTCAGTTTTACCTGAACCAGTAGCACTTATGATTAAAGCATGTTCTCCTTGAAGGATTACCGGAAAGGTCAATTCTTGAATGGGAGTAAACTCCTCAAAACCCAAATTTGCAATAATTTCTCGCAAAACGGGAGTAAAACTGCTCAAATTAAGCATGAAAAAAATGCTCCTACTTGAATGCTAATTTAATACTTTTTTAAATTACAAGATAAGTTCGAATAATTAAATGATAGTAATATCATAATTCTAGGATGTACATTATTCAGCTAGCAAATAAAATAATACTAGAATGAGTTAAATGGAATAGAGATCTAAAATAAGAAAAACAAACATAAGATAGCGTAATACTAATCTTACTCTTCTTCTTCACCACTAACTAAGTGATATCCGAGTGCTAAAAATCCTCCAATAATTAGTAAAATGTATATTATGTAAAGTAGTGTGTTTATTTCAATCATTTTGGATCTTTCTCTTTTCTTTTGTATCTAAGCGTTGTTAGTGTTTATTTTTTCCTTTAAAATTCTTTTGTGTGCTTTCATTTTGTAATACTTTCTCTCCTAAATACTTCAACCTATCTCTCTTAAGCGTCTTTTTAGTAGCATATTTTCTTTTTCTAGTAAGGTGAAAATATCTTGGCTCATGGTTCCTATCGTCCTCGAAGATATGAAACTGAGAAGAATCGAAAACGACGGGAAGAATTTCTGCGATATGAAATTCGCGAAGCACAAAGTACTATGAGAATATGCAAAAAATGTTGTCAGTTTAATCATTTTATCTTTCTAAATTATGATATCCAATATTTACATATGACCTGTCCAATATGTGGTGAGATCATTCAAGTAACTCGGTTGATTAATCTTAGTGATGAGCGGAAGTGGAGGTAAGCATATCAGTTTTTCTTAGATTTTCCCCCACGAAAAAGACATTGCCGATGCTTTATCTGTTGCTGAAGCTTCTGATAATTTTGCGGAATCTATCATATGTTTCCGATAAGCTATTGCTTGTTTTACAATCGAATCGAATTCAACTTTGGTAATATTGATTATTACATTATTTTTATCAACATTCAAAATTTCTTTTGCATCAAGATGAACTTGTAATGTTGTTCTCAGCATGAATTTCTTCTGAATGTATATCTGCGTTATTCCTTCCTTTAGCTCTCTCTGCATGATTTTTTCTATTTTGATAATTCTTCCTAATTTTTTCCCGTTTATATCACAAGCGATTTTATTTATTATCTTTTTTTCATTCAAATGCTTCTCTCCTCGATTAAAGTAAGTTGATGAGTACAATATATTTTTTTGATTATTAAAGAAATGGGAATTGAATTATTTCGAGAAAGCTAATTTTCAATTGCTAATCGTACATGTATAATTTTCTTGTTTCTATCTTCAGTCAAGATTTTTGTGGCTACTACATTAAAAAAGAATAATTTGTCTACTTCAGAGGATGGAAGGTATAAGATATTATCCTCTTGGTAAATTTTGTTTACTGTATTCATGATAAAAATGGTTGTATAATCGGATTCAAAATAATTTGTAATTAAGAACAATAATTTTTCTATAATATTTGGTGGAATGATATTTTGAATCCCTTCAGACATGTGTATACAGATATCTTCTTTACTTCTTTGGGTAGTGGTTTTTCCACCTATACTAGCGCTCATTTGAAAGCCTCTATAATAATGTCTTCAGAAAACATAATATAAACACCGTTTTTTTCATTTTTAGTGAAAGAAATTTATTTGAGTCCTCTTTTAGTACTATTCGAGGAAAAATTTTGACATTAAAAGATTCGACAAAGCGATTTTCTGACAGAGTGGAAAATTACATTAAATATCGTCCAAGCTATCCTGAAAAGATCATTCAAGAATTAGAGAAAAAACAAATCATCTCTCGAGATACTGTAATTGCAGACATTGGTTCAGGAACAGGAATTTTTACTGAATTATTACTAAATACAGGATGCCAAGTATATGCAATAGAACCTAATAATGAAATGAGAGTTGCAGCTGAAAAAAGGCTTCAAAAAAATTTGAGTTTTACAAGTGTTTCTGGAACGGCAGAAAATACGAAATTAACCAATAATAGTATTGATTTAATTACTGTTGCTCAAGCTTTTCATTGGTTTGATCTGGAAAAAACCAGAATTGAATTTCAAAGAATCTTGAAAGAGAAAAGATACATAGCATTGGTTTGGAATGTTCGATTACTGAGGATTGATTTTCAAAAAGAATATAATGAATTATTATTACACCATTGTCCTGAATATATTTCAGTTGATTATCGTAGAATTTCTGAAGAAAACATCAAAAAATTTTTCGGATCTACTATAGATTATTTTTCATGTGAAAATTTACAATTTTTCGATTTGGATGGTTTGATAGGACGAGTATTATCCTCCTCTTATTCTCCAAAAGAAGATCAGGATGAATTTCAACCTTTACTCAAAGGTTTAGTAGAACTTTTTAGAAAATATGAGGAAAATGGAAAAGTGAAATTTGATTATCAAACAGAAATGTATTATGGTCGTTTATATAACGAAAGATAGAATAGTTTCGTCTATCTCTCCAATTAATATTCTTTTTTATCTTAAGTGATACTTATCTTAATCTACAATTTGATTTCTAGTGGTGACTATAATTGGCAGTAATGGATGACATACAAGAGAAAATGATTCAAAATCAATATAATAAAGAGTTTATTTTCCACGTAGATTTAGACTGTTTTTTTGCTGCTGTTGAAATGAGAGAAGATCCCTCATTAATTGGTAAACCAGTTATTGTTGGAGGAGATAAAGAAACTAAAAGAGGTGTAGTTACTACCTGTAATTATGAGGCGAGAAAATTTGGCATACATTCAGGAATGTCTGCAATGAAAGCTATAGAGTTGTGTCCTGAGGTAATCTGTGTACGTAGAGGAAAATATGAATTATATAGAGAAGTTTCAGATAATGTTATGACCATTTTATCTTCTTATACCGATCATTTTCGAAGTGCCTCTATAGATGAAGCATACTTGAATTTAACTCAAGAAGTGTTTCAAAACCACAATGGAAATCCCATTCCTTTGGCTGAAGAAATAAAAAATGAGATATATGAAGCAGAAAAAATCACTTGTTCAATAGGTATTGGACCAAATACCACAATAGCTAAAATAGCTACTTCACAAAATAAACCCAATGGTATTACTTATGTTCAAAAAGAGGAAATTAAGAAATTTCTTACTCCTTTACCTATTAGAAGAATTAGTGGAATAGGACCAAAAACAGCAGAAAGACTAAAAAGAAAACATAGTTTCGAGACAATTGGAGAAATTATTGCTCTTGAAACTGAGCATGCTATGATAAGGAAATTTGGTGATCTTGGAAAATTCTTCTATCGTGTCATCTCAGGTGAAGGACGAACTATTATCAAACCAAACAATTCTTTTGGAGCTAAATCAATAAGCAAAGGAAGGACTTTCTATGGTTCAATAAGAGATGGTGAACTGCTTACAGCTGAACAAATAATACCAAATTTGATTGATAATGTTCATGAACGATTAACTAAAAAATTTTTTAGATTCAGAACAGTAACACTTGAAGTACGATTACAAAATGGTTTCAAAGATATTAATAAGAGTAAATCTTTTCTTGCAGCAAATGATGATAAAGAACGAATAATAATTTCTGTTAATGAATTATTAGACGAAATCAAGAGAAGTTTTCCAGGAGAACCCATACGAAAAGTTGCAGTAAGGGTTTCTAATTTTGAAAAATTTGATCCTAATCAAAAATCAATAACAGATTACTTCAAAAATTAAAAAAAATTATTTTTTATCTAGATATTTTTTATTCCCATATCTAACTTTAACAGCTGTACCTCTTTGAAAAGCTAACATATATTCAGCTGACATTTTAGCTCTTCCTACTGCAAGAAGCTTATCTTCCTCTGAAACAACTACTACTTCATCTTCAGGACGAATAGCTGGATCAGCATTAACTACATGTTTAGCAAAAACATTTCTTCCTTCTGCAATAAATTCAGCAACATCCGTTTGAACAATTACTCTCCGTGTAGGAGATTTTTTCATCTCAATTATTCTTTGAGCACCATCTAAACCTATTGCAAAATAACCATCAGTAGGTCTAATAGTTGCTAATCTTTTATCTTCAAATAAAATCTCTCGTACTTTCTTTGTCTTTTTAGAACGAGTAATTAAAATTCCTTCTGGAATTAGTATCTCTGCAAAATTTAAGCCAAATTGATATTCAGCAATCATCCTTAATTCTCTTAGAATCCAAGAAGAAGGTTTTTGACTATCTTTGTTTTGACTCATAATTCATCACTTATTTTTTCAATTCTGAATAAATCATTTAATGAATAGTAGCATCTATAACGATATGTTCAATACTAGGTGAATATTTTTTCACTTTTCTTTTTGTTATCATCTCTATTTCTCTATTTTCATTGGAAGCTATTTTCATAAGTTTATTAATTGGTGTATCTTTTTCAGAAATAGGTGTTGCTTCATGATAATGTAATGTCGCCCCCCTCTTACAAAGTCTAATAGCAGATTGAATTTGTTTATAATCACTTTCAAGAAATCCCGAAATAACTCTATCAGCTATTCCATAGTAATCTCTTAAGGTGATTCGATTATCTCCTAAGATAGCTTTCATTCTATTTTGAACTTTATTTAAAGCTATATTCTCAGTCAAATAATCAAAAGCTAAAGGATTAATTTCAGCAGCAATCAATTGTTTAGGAGACTTGTAAACAGCAATTGGTAATGAAAGATTGCCAACACAACTAAACATATCAATAATAATTTCTCCTTCAGAGGCAATATTCATCATTCTCTCCCTTTCACTATGATTCCCAGGAGAGAATGTTAATTTAGCAGCATCAATTTTGAAATAACAACCCAATTCTTTATGGATAGTTTCGGTGTTTTTATCACCTGCAAGATATTCAAATGAAGGCGTTCTAATTATCCCAGAGGTAGGGCCAATTCTTCCAAGAACTGTACGAGCTTTTCCATGTTCTAATAGTAAGAATGCATTACCAACAATTTCTTTGAATTCAAAAAGACTGGTAGGTATTGATACAATACAAACATCCCCAACATACCACCATCTATGAGGAATTTCTGATAATAATTCCTCAGGTATTGATTTTGATAATATGCTAATTAGTTCTTTGCGTTTATTGTCTCGTCCTCTAATCAAAGAAAATTCCTCAATTTTAAAATAGGAAATTGTTAATTACCATTTACCTTTTGTAATAATTCAATTAATACCTCACTAAGATAATCAATGCTTTCCTGTACTTTTTCTGTAATTGGTTCAGAGTAGCTAAGTGAAGCAGGTTGTATTCCGATAAATATTGCGTCTATTTTTTCAATGAAATAACGAAGATATTTCATATACATGTTCATTGAAACTTTGTGAGGAGTAACCATATAAGCTTCATCTATATCCTTCTCAGTAAAAACTCTAATTGTTCCCGGCTTTTCGTTCATTTCTGCAGCATCAATGATAACCAATAAATTTGGTATGAACTCTTTGATTTTCCCAGTAAAAGCTTCTGGAACAGGTCCAGCATTTAGAATTTGAATATTCTCAGAAAAAGAATTTTTTTCGATTTTTTCAATTACTGCGATTCCTGCGAAATCATCTGCACGATCGAAGTTACCTATGCCCATAATCGAAATTTTCTTTCCTCTATTTATCACCTCAAGCGCTTTTGAATTTTTTATTTTCTGCTTCATTTGATATCGCCAATTAGCTTTTTACAATTAAGATTGAAAAGATTTCACAGGAATTTTGGACCAGTAGGTAATTTATCAATATATTTTAATAATTTCTTTGGCCAAAACTCTGGATTTGTGCCTTTTTGAGCTACGAATGCAGAAATATATCTTTCAAAGCTTCCACCACCACATCCAGACCATAATTCATTACCTGATTGTGATTTAACAGTAAATCCTTTTGCATATTTATTTCCTAAAATCGAGATGTTTTGAGTTTCAAGCCAATTGCTCTCTTGACGAGTTCCTCTATAAGGAGTGTAGATTTCCATATCAATAGTACCAATTTGATTGAATATTGGAAGCTCAGCAATATCCTTTTCTTCTTCTGCTTCTCCCTTCCCTTCTTGCGAGGACCACCATGGAGTGACCCAAGCTTCACGAAATTCTAAATCTAAAATATTACCAATAACTTTCCTAAATAATACACGAAGATCCTGAGCTACTTTCTTAATCTGTTCAGGAAATCCAATATAAAGAGTTTCAATTCGATGCAGTTCATCGACTCGCTCAAAACCATGAGCTGCACCACTTTCATAACGGTATGTTGGTCCGGACCAATCATAAACGAAAATTGGAAAGCTGTCATCAGCAATAGTTTTCCCTTGTAAATAAGACCAAAAAGGAGGACATTGTGCAAAACTCAATCCTCCAATTGGAGGTCTAAGTTTTTCCATTATTTTTTCTGGTTCTACTTCAAGAGTTATTCGAAAATAATCAGCAATCTCTTCCCAATACTCTGGATCTGCTGTTTTAGGGGTACAGATAAAGTAAGGTTCAAATCCACCTTGATAGATTCCAGATAAATGACCACTTCGTTTCCATACTTCCCAAGGAACCAATTTTGGGAAAATCATGTTCTTAAATCCAAGTGGATTATAAATTTCATCAATCATAATTTGTTTTAATGCCTCAGTAAGAGCACTTATTGCTGGGCCAAATATCCATTGGTTTCGATAACTTGTTCTTTGGATCCACCCATCAGTGATCATTAAATCAGTAGGATTTTCATTAACAATTGGTTTCTTTTGTTCGGTTTCCCATATAACCATATGGTGTTCATCTTTTCCACGAATTATTTCTTCTAATATTTTGTTTTTAACTAGTTTAACGATTCTATCAATTGTACCCTTCTCAATAAAATCTATTGGAATATCTTTATCCAAAATCAGCTTGGCAGTATTTTCTGAGAATTTAATTGATTTAACAAAAGGTAGTGTAAATTCTTTTGCAGGTCTGTTTGGAATATCAACCTCTATTTTGTATGACTTAATTTCAACACCACTAATACCCAATCGATATTCTTTTCCAAATTTCTCACTGAAAAATTTCCTCATGCGTAATAAAGCATGATGTGGTGGAAGAACACGACCACTTGTAACTGTAAGATCAAATTCATCCTCATTATTGGATATTGGAATAATTTCCCATTTTTTAACCTGAGAGATTTCTTGAATTTCTTCTTCTTTTATTCCTTTTTCTAATATTTTTCTAAGTTCTTTTAACCACTCTTTAATCTTAGCTTCAGCATCTACGGGAAATTTGCCTCGTAATTTAAAACTAAATCTCAAATCATACTTCATTCTTCTATCCTCTACTATCTCTAAAAAATAAATAAAAGATAAAACTTTTGGGATATTCTTTAATTATCCTAAAGCAAAAGCATTAATTAGCGGAAATATGAAGAAAGCTAATCCCATCAAAAAGAATACGAGTGAAAAAGCGACTCTACGGGAACGCTTTATATCAAAATATAGTGCATTAGTTCTCATTTTTTCAACTCTCTCAATAGAGAATGGGACATACTTTTCACCGGAGCTTTTAGAGGGAAAGAAGATATTGGTGGTCTTCCCATCTCCAGAAGTAACATTTTCAATAACACCTTTTTCTTTCCTTTTAGGATCAAAGATTATTTTTGCTTTGTCATCAAAATCCTGATAAATTCTTGAAAAGAAATGTATCTTTCCAATTTTCATTCCTTCTGAAATAACATTCATATTTTCTAATTTTATCTCACGAATAGCAAATTTAATCTTCTTCGCTTTTGTGGAAACCATCCATGCTTCAACTACTAGATGAGTGGTTTTTTCCTCTTCGGAAAAATCATTATCAAGTTCAGTATAAAAGATACCACTACCTTGTACTGGAATAATTGATTCGAATATTACTTCCATATCTTTCTTTCTGTAGATAGTAAGCTCTATTTCACCATCTAAACATTCCTCAATTATATAACCACAAATAAGCAAACCTTTTCCAACAACAGATGCATCACTAGGACTTACAAGTCTTATTGGAATATTTCTTTGCCCACCCCAAAAACCAGCAATACCTCCACTAATAATTGCCAATCCCCCAAACATCATTAGTAAAATAGATACCCATTCAAAGTAATCTTGGAAACTATCAGGAATTAAAGCTCTAATTATCGCACTAATACCAAAAGCTAATCCAATTGAAACAATAGTAACCAAAGTAAAAATTAGAATCACTCTGCTCAATGGAGCAGGAGGTTTTGTTTCTTTTTCTTCCTTATGTAATTCTAGCTGTAGTAAATCTGATTTACCTTCTTCAGCTTCTTCAAAAATATCTTCCTGATCTTCTACTTCTTGGGTTGGCATTAAAACTCACCAATAAGGAATTTTTAAGCTTCTCCTTTTATTAATATTACAATATATCGCAAATAAACTATATATTGAATTTAATTATGTTTTATCTGTAAAAATTAAGATTTCATTCAGTTGATTCACAATTGATTAACTTGTATGCAATTCTAGACATTTCTATTGCCGTATCATATTTTTCTAATTTTATAAAAATAATAGCAAGTTTATTCCATATGAAAGCATTTCGAGGATCAATAGAAAGTAAAGTCATAAAATAACCAAAAGATTGCCAATAATTACCAGAATTGAGATAATTATTACCACTTTCAAATAGAGAAATAAAATACTCTTTGTTAGTAGATAGTTTTTCTAAATTCGTTTCATTTCCAATTATATTTTGGAAGGTAACATCTAAGTGTTCTTCTTTAATTTTTAGCAAATTTAAAATCACCTTATAATGGTAAACATTAACTTCATAGTTTGATTTTTATAGCTATAAATTCAATAATGAGTAAAATCTTAGTAAATTAGCTCTCAAATATCAATAGATTCCAAGTTGTGAAGAACAATGGAGAAATCAATAAAAGTATCAGTAGCAGGAACTGGTTATGTAGGATTAATAACAGCAGCGATATTTGCTGATAGAGGAATTCATACAATAGCTCTTGATGTAGACAAAGAAAAAGTTGCTATCGTGAATAAAGGTGAGACGTTCTTTTTCGAACCAAATCTAGAACCATTAATTAAAAGAGTAGTTCTTGATAAAAAGACGCTCAGAGCTAGTACAGATGCGATAGAAGCAATAAAAGATAGTAATATTACTTTCATATGCGTAGGTACTCCTTCAATTAAAGATGGAAGTATTGATCTTCAATATGTTAAACAAGTTTCAAAAGATATCGGGGAGGCATTAGCAAAAAAGGATGAATATCATCTTGTGGTTGCAAAATCAACTATTGTTCCAAATACAACAAGGAATATAATAAAAGAAATTATTGAACAACATTCAGGTAAAATCGCGGGAAAAGATTTCGGTTTATGCATGAGTCCAGAATTTTTACGCGAAGGGCAAAGTGTACAAGATACAATATTTCCTGATAGAATTATAATTGGGTATATTGAAGAAAAATCAGGATTAAAATTAGAAGAAATTTTTAAACAACTGTACGAAGAAAAAGACGATGATTTTTCTAAAATTTGGGAACAGATATATCACAAAAAAGTGAATTGTCCAAAAATCATAAAATGTTCTTTAGAAACAGCGGAATGCATTAAATATGCCAACAATTCATTTTTAGCTACAAAAATTTCTTTCATTAATGAATTTGCAAATATCTGTGAAAGAATAGAGGGTGTAGATATTAACCAGATTGCAGAAGCAATAGGATTAGATTTCAGAATAAATCCCCACTTTTTGAGAGCTGGCGCAGGATTTGGTGGATCATGTTTTCCCAAAGATGTGAATGCTATAATGCATTTTGCTGAAAAGCATCAATATAATCCAGGATTATTACATAGTGTAATAAAAGTTAATGAACACCAAGCATTAAGAATGATAGAACTAGCTGAAGAGAAAGCTGGTGATTTGAGAGGAAAAAAAATAGCTCTTCTTGGATTATCTTTTAAACCTGATACAGACGATATGCGAAATGCTCCATCAATTAAAATTATTGATTATTTAATAGCTAAAGGTGCAAATGTTTTCGGTTATGATCCTGAAGCAATGAAGGAAGCTAAGAAGGATTCTTGGATTGGTAATAAAATTTCCTATGCAGAAACAATTAAAGAAGCATTAGACGCTGCAGATGTATGTTTATTATTGACTGAATGGGCTGAATTTAGAAAATTACAACCTACTGATTTTAAGATAATGAAAACACCCATTTTAATAGACGGACGAAGAATTTTCGATTACAAAAAATTCTATGAAGAGGGCATACAATATGCTGGTATAGGATTAGGAAATAAAAAATAAATTAACTGTAATATGGTGAACAAATTATGTGTGGAAATCTTTCTCTTACAAAAGAATCTATGAGATATTTAGATGATTTAATACAAAATGCTGAAAAATATAAAGTAATTATTTCAAAAATAAATGATGCAACTGTTATCGATTGTGGAATTAAAACAGAAGGTAGTTTAGCTGCAGGAATGTTATTCACTAAAATTAGTTTGGGAGGATTAGCTAAGGTAAATTTAGAATTGCTTAATATGAATGAAGAAACTCCCTTGATGGCAATGCAAGTGGAAACATCTTATCCAGCCTTATCTGTTTTAGGTTGTCAAGCAGCAAGCTGGAACATCAATAAAGATGATTTTTCCGGAATGGTTTGTGGTCCAGGAAGAGCATTAGCTCAAAAACCATCGAAAATTTTCAAACTCTTAGAATATAAAGACGAAAGTGAAATAGCAATCTTATGTATTGAATCAGATAAACTTCCAACAGAAGAAATAGTCGAGTATTTAGCTGAAAAATGTAATGTCAAAAAACAAGATCTTAGATTGTTAATGATAAAAACCAGTTGTTTAGTTGAATATATGCAGATGGCTGCACGAGCAATTGAATTGGGTGTATTTCGATTAGTTGAGCAAATGAATTATCCAAAAGAACGTGTATTACATGCAGTAGGAATTGGAATAATACCACCCTTATCTGAAAATGATGAGGTCTCCAATGATCGAGTAAATAACGGGCTTATTTATGGGACAAGATTATATCTTATAATAAAATCAGATTCGAATGACAATATCAAAGAGTTAATTAAACAAATTCCTTCAAAATCCTCCAAATTTTATGGCAGAAAATTTATTGACGTTTTCAATGAAGCTGGACGGGATTTTGCTAATTTTGATTTGAGTTTATTGGCACCCACTGAAGTGATAATAAATGATCTTAGAACTGGAAATCTCTATCAAGAAGGTAAAATAAACATAAAAATGATTGTAGAATAATTTCCATTGCTTTACACAATGGATTTTTCTATCAAAAAATACTCTAGCTCGTAAAATTTATTTAAAAAGAAAAAGAATTACTCGTCATAAGATTCAATTTCTTCTTCTTCTTCTTCTTCGATGATATCTGAATCTTTTAGACGATAATCTGTTATTTTATTCATTGTTTCAATTCCATGAGTTAGTGAATAAGTTGACATGTCAAATTGTTTTACACCACTATTGGTTAGAAGAATCAGTGATTTTATTTTCTTTATTACGCTATCATTTTCTTTTGTTTCTATGTCATTAGCTCTACCAATTGAGATAACTTCAGACCAACTAACTCGTTGCCATAAAAAGCGATCTCTATAACGAATCTCTTCGGCACCTATGTATAGTTTTTGAGTAGAAATTCTTAGAATACGATAAAATGAAAATGCAATTGTGATTGCTCCGATGAATATAGCAATGAATTGTGCCATGGTACTATTTAAATCGACTAGTACTGAACCACAAATCAAAATAACCCCGAAAATGAAACCTACTATTGCTATAAATGATTTTAGTAATCTTTCTCTAAGAGAGGGAGAAAGTTCTAAAATGAGGGGTTCATTATTAACCATTTCTTTATCTCCTGTTTAAAATTTCAAGTTGTTTAACTATAAGAACAATTGTATATTCACTAGTATAAGATTTTCGTTAACTTGGAATTCACATATAAATAAGTTTTTTCTATAAATAAATTAATAATAAATATGAATGAAAAATAGGCATAAGTGTTTTAATTGTCATTTGAATAAAGAATATGCGAGTGTTAAAAAATATGCCTTCAATAGTGTTTTATTTTCAAGTTCATCAACCATACAGATTAAATCCAAATTTTCGAAGAGATCGATTTTTAAAAAGTTCTTTGATCAAAAATTTAGAGAAACTCTATTTCAATGAAACTTTGAATAAAGAAGTTTTACAAAGAGTAGCAAGAAAATGTTACTTGCCAGCAAATCAAACTTGGTTAAAAGCAATTGACGAATATAAGAAAAGTAAACGAAAAGTGAAAATAGCATTCAGTCTATCAGGCACTGTTCTTGAACAAGCAGAAAGATACCAACCAGATGTTATTGATAGCTTCAAACAATTAGCAGAAACAAATTGTGTAGAATTTCTAGGAGAAACTTATTTTCATTCACTTACCTCTATCTATGGAAAGGATAGAACAGAATTCAAAGAACAAGTTGCTATGCATAAACAAATAATGAAAGATCTTATCGGTTTTTCACCTAAAAGTTTCAGAAATACGGAATTAATATTAAATAATTCTGTAATGAATGCTGTTGCAGACATGGGATTCAAAGGAATACTGGGTGAAGGAATAGAAAATATACTCCCTAGTAAAAAAACAGCTAATTTTGTGTTTTCAAGTAAAACCGCACCCAATTTGAAGGTTTTATTAAGAAATTACAAACTTAGTGATGATATAGCTTTTAGATTTGGTGCAGGAAGATGGGAAGAATACCCGCTTTATGCAGATAAATATGCTTCTTGGATTTCAAAAACTCCTGGGGATTGTCTGAACATTTTCATGGATTATGAATCACTTGGAGAACATTTATGGGCTGAAACTGGAATTTTTAAATTTTTAGAACACTTGCCTGGAGAATTATTCAAATATGATAATATTAATTTCTTAACTCCTAGTGAGGCAATGGATACATATCCCGCAGTGGAATCAATAGATATAGATGATTTCTCAACGATAAGCTGGGCAGATGATCGTGATGTAGGAGCATGGTTAAGAAATCCTCTACAGCATATCTCTTTTGATGATCAGAAATTTTTGGAAAAACCGATTAAAGAATTAAATGATCCAACTTTATTGAAAATCTGGCGAATGCTCACTACTTCTGATCATTTATATTATATATCTCAAGCTGACGCAGGACCCGGAGAAGTTCATTCATATTTTTCACATTATGATAAACCAATAGAGGCATTTGCTAATTACAATGAAATCATTAGTGATCTTACTGCGAGGACGTTAATTCTCTTAGAAAAAAAGAAAGCAAAAAAATAACTACTTCCTTTATAAAAAATGTCTTATAATAAACTTTATTAAGTTCGGTCATCCTAACTTTCTTTAAAAGGAAAACATTTCTGGAGTAAAAACTCATGGCTAATTCACAATATAATAAATCAGAATGTTTCAGTGAATTAGATAAATCACACAAGAAAAACACTAAATCTTTATTACAACTTCATACAGGAGAAAAGGGAAAAATAATCCGAATTACTGGCGGTCAAGGAGCATGTAAAAGACTCAATGAATTAGGTCTTGTACCCGGAGTAGAAATTGAATTAGTTAACAAAATATCAAGTGGACCAGTTATGGTAAGAGTAAAAGGTTCGAAACTTGCATTAGGTAGAGGATTAGCTCAAAAAATAGAAATTGTAAAAATAGATTCATGAAAAATCTATTTTTTTAAACATATTTGAACGTTCCAGGATGAGGTTCAAAGATATCCCCATCATTTTGTAAAGCTCGAAGTTCAGGTTCAAGTTCTTTTGTGGTTAAAGCTAACTCTCTTTTAATCTCATCAAAAGATAATCCTTCTTTGAGATTTTCTGATTTTCTTAGCAAATTCAATATTTGATCTTTTATCTCATCACTTTCGGATAGTTTTGCTTGTGCTTTAAAAGCACTATCAATACTAACGGAAGCCTCAATATCGAGTCCTTTTCGTTTGTAGTATTTGGAAATTTCAAGATCACGTAATACTTTTACAGCATCATCATTTATTGGAATACAAAGTTCACAGTCAATATAAGGAGTAGCTTCTGTTGATTCCCTGATTAAACCAACAATATCTACCATTGATCCTTCTTTCATATTCTTTAGATCGAGATATATTTGTCCAGCCCAAGCAGATCCTCCTCCCTTTATCTTCATTACACCTGTTTCATCTGTAATATCTAATAGAACACTTTCATCATTTTCAATAACAATTTTATTCGTAATC